>Ga0335085_10015616_pt1 | contig 11007 bp, 9 predicted proteins | sample Lox_Sample_45_FD_206712 | JGI IMG/M metagenome (GOLD analysis project Ga0335085, IMG submission 206712) | Soil microbial communities from Loxahatchee National Wildlife Refuge, Florida, United States - Lox_Sample_4.5 | ecosystem: Environmental > Terrestrial > Soil > Wetlands | place: USA: Florida... | reverse complement strand
CTTGCGGCCATGCGATGTGGACACGCCGATGTAGCGCACGCGGCCCTGCTCCTTCGCTGCGCGCAGCAGTTTCAGATGCGCTTCCCAGTTGAGCAGGTTGTGCACGAGTACGAGGTCGAACCGTGGCACGCGCCAAAGGCGCAGCGACTCCTCGAGCTGGCGCGGACCGACGCGGTCGAAAGCGGTCCACACCTTGGTGGACGTGAAGAGCTTTTCCGCGTGCGGAAGATCCGGCAGCAGTTCACCGAGCAGCCGCTCCGCGCGCCCGTACATCGGCGACGAGTCGATGACGCCGCCGCCCGCGGCGAAGAACCTGCGCAGGACCTCGCGCCGCTGCGCGCGCGGCGCGGGTTCGTCGCCGACATCGAAGGTGAGCCACGTGCCCATGCCGACCGCAGGAACGGATTCGTGCGTGCGCGGGAAGGTGCGGTGCAGGCGCGTGGGTTGTGCGCGAGCAGACGCGCTCGCGACGAGGAGCGATGTGCAAGCTGCTTGCAACAGGGTGCGGCGACGCATTTGGCGAGACTACGCCGAGACTACGCCTCATCGGCTCCCACCCTGGCCCTCCCCCGCTTCGCACGGAGCGGAGTCAAACTCCACGCCTGCGCTTTCAAACCCCTCCCCCGCCTGCGGGGGAGGGTTGGGGCGGGGGCGGAACGGCGGCCATTCATCACGCCTACCAGTAGTTCTCCACTGCCATGTGCCCGGGTTCGCCGCGCCGTGAGACACGATAGCCGGCATTCTGCAGGTGATGCCGGATGTCGTCGACCATCTCCGGATTGCCGCAGATCATGATGCGGCTGCGCTCGTGATCGAGCTTGACGCCGGCGTGCGCTTCCAGCGCGCCGCTGCCGAGCAGCGCAGGAATGCGTGCGTGCAGCGCATCGCCGATCCGCTCGCGCGTGACGATGGGTACGTAGACGAGCTTCTCCGGATGCGCCGCGAGCTGCTCGCCGAACAGCTCGTGCGTGCGGAACGTTTCGACCGTGTCGCGGTATGCGAGCTCGTTGGCGTGGCGCACCGAGTGCACCAGGATCATCCGCTCGTACTGCTCCCAAGCTCGCAGGTCATAGAGGATCGAAATGAACGGCGCGAGGCCGGTACCCGACGACAGCAGCCAGAGATCCTTGCCGCGTTCGAAGCGATCGAGCGTGAGGAAACCGTAGCTCATCTTCTCGATGAGGACCTGGTCGCCTTCGCGCAGCTGTGCCAGCCTGGTCGTGAAGTCGCCGTCCGGCACGACGATCGAATAGAACTCGAGGAACTCGTCGTAGTCGGCCGAGACGATCGAATAGGCGCGCCAGATATAGCGCGGACCCTTGGCGCCATCGTCGCGATAGACGCCCAGCCGCGCGAACTGGCCCGGCTTGAAGCGATATCCCGCGTCGCGCGTGATGCGGAACGAAAACAGGTGACCGCTCCAGCGCTTGATCCACGTGATCGTTTGCCGCGTGTACTTGGCTGCCGGCAGTTCGCCCGGCACCCTTGCCGGTTTGACCGGCGTCGAAGCAGTTCCGTCCATTTCTCTTTCAGTCGATCAAACCGGCCGCGACCGTGTCGTTGGTCGCTTCATCGATCAGGATGAAGCTGCCGGTATCCCGGTTGGCGCGATACGAGTCGGCCACCAGCGGTTGTTGCGTCTTCAGTTGGACTTGCACGATGTCGTTAAGTGCCACCGCGTTGCCGTCGGGGGTCCACGCGAGCGAATGAATGTCGAGGCGCGCGGCGACCGCAGTGAGCCGCGCCTTCACGCTGCGCGTCGTGTGCTGCAGGACATAGCTGCGTGCAGTCGAAAGCGGTGTTGCCGACAGCCAGCACAGCGTTGCCGCAAGCTGCAGCCGCTGCGCCGGCGCGGGCTCGTCGGCGCGCACGACGGTGTCGCCACGCGATATGTCGCGCTCGTCGGCCAGCGAAACCATCACCGACTGGCCGGCAACGGCGCGCCGGAGTTCGGTTTCTCCGATGGCAATCCGCGTGATGCGCGAGCGCAGTCCACCGGGCAGCACGAGCACTTCGTCGCCGACAGAGAGGGTGCCGGCCTCGAGCCGTCCCGCGTAGCCGCGAAAGTCCGATTGCGCCGGCCGGCAGACCCACTGCACGGGCAAACGCGCCGGGCCGCCCGTATTCAACTGCTCGCTCGGCGCCGCTTCGAGCAGTTCGACCAGCGTCGGGTCTTCGTACCACGGCATCTTCTCGCCGCGATCGACGACGTTGTCGCCTTCGAGCGCGCTGATCGGGATGTAACGCACGTCGACCGACACCTCTGCATGTCCGGCCAGCCAAACGCGGAAGTCGGCACGGATCGACTCGAAGCGATCGCGCGCGTAGTCGACCAGATCCATCTTGTTGACCGCGACGATCAGCTGGCGGATTCCGAGCAGCATCGCAAGCGTGGCGTGCCGCTTGGTCTGCGCGAGCACACCCTTGCGCGCATCGACGAGCAGGATCGCGACATCGGCAGTCGACGCGGCGGTCACCATGTTGCGCGTGTACTGCTCGTGACCGGGGGCATCGGCGATGATGAACTTGCGCCGCGCCGTGGCGAAGTAGCGATACGCGACGTCGATCGTGATGCCCTGCTCGCGCTCGGCCACCAGGCCGTCGGTCAGCAGCGAGAGATCGGGCGCGGAAAGGCCGCGCTTCGCCGAGGTCTTCTCCAGCGTCGCGAGCGTGTCGGACAGCAGCGCCTTAGTGTCGTAAAGCAGGCGGCCGATCAGCGTGCTCTTGCCGTCGTCGACGCTGCCGCACGTGAGGAAACGCAGCACGCCGCGATCGACGGCATCAGGTCCAAGCCCGGGAATGGCTTCGCGCTTCATCAGAAGTAGCCTTCCTTCTTGCGTTGTTCCATCGACGCTTCCGAGATCTGGTCGTCCATCCGCGTCGCGCCGCGCTCCGTCAGCGTTGCGCTCGTTGTCTCGCGGACGATCTCGGCGTAGTCGCTCGCCGTCGACGCGACCGGGCACGTGCAGGTGATGTCGCCAACGGTGCGGAAGCGAACCTGCAGTTCTTCGACAATCTCGCCGGAACGGACGGGCGTCAGCTCGGTCACCGGAACCAGGCTGCCGGCACGACGTACGATCGGCCGGCGGTGCGCGAAGTAGATGCTCGGAACCGCGAGCTTCTCGCGCGCGATGTACTGCCACACGTCGAGTTCGGTCCAGTTCGAGATCGGGAACACGCGTACGTTCTCGCCCTTGGCGACGCGCGCGTTGTAGAGGTTCCACAACTCGGGGCGCTGGTTCTTCGGGTCCCACTGGCCCCATTCGTCGCGGAAACTGAACACGCGTTCCTTCGCCCGCGCCTTCTCCTCGTCGCGCCGGGCACCGCCGATGCATGCGTCGAAGCCGAACTCGGCGATCGCATCGAGCAGCGTCACCGACTGATGCTTGTTGCGTGATTCGTCCGGCGTGCGCAGCACGACCCGGCCCGCCTTGATCGAATCGCCGACGCTGCGCACGATCAGCCGTTCGCCGAGTTCCGCGGCACGGCGGTCGCGGAACTCGATCACTTCGGGGAAGTTGTGCTCGGTATCGATATGCAGCAGCGGAAACGGAAAGTGCGCCGGGCGAAACGCCTTGGTCGCGAGATGAAGCAGGACGATCGAGTCCTTGCCGCCGGAAAACAGCAAGGCGGGATTCGCCGCCTGGCCCGCGACTTCGCGCAGGATGTGGATCGCCTCGGCTTCGAGCCAGTCGAGGTGGGTCAGCGCATGGTCATCCCGAGCAGAAGAGCCTGCCCCGGACTCGTTCCGGGACGAGGGATCTCGACGCAGCGAGAGACAGAGATCCCTCCGCCGGGCTTGACCTGGGGTCCAGATGACCGTGTCGGCGACGGCGCTCATGCGATTTCCTTCACGGCTATGTTCTTCAGGCGCGACACCTTGCCGTCCCTGATATGCAGTCCGCATTCCTTGTTCTCGGGCTGCTCCCACCACCAGCGGCCGGCGCGCAGGTCTTCGCCCGGCGTGATCGCCCGCGTGCACGGCGCGCAGCCGATGCTCGGATAGAAGCGGTCGTGCAGCGCGTTGTACGGCACGTCGTTGCCGCGGAGGTAGGCCCATACGTCGGCCTCGGACCAGTCGGCCAGCGGATTGAATTTCTCGAGTCCGCGTTCCGTGTCCGTCTCGCGCTTCGCGAGTTCGGCGCGCGTCACCGATTGCTGCGCCCGCAGGCCGGTGACCCACGCGCGTTTTCCGGCGAGCGCGCGGCTCAGCGGTTCCAGCTTGCGCACAGCGCAGCACGCCTTGCGCTTGTCGACCGATTCGTAGAAGCCGTTGACGCCGCTTGCGCTCACGAGGCGCTGCACGGCCTGCGCATCCGGAAAGAACGTGGCGACGCAACGGCCGTAACGCTCCTCGACCTGCTGCATCAGCATGTACGTTTCCTCGGGCAGCCGGCCGGTGTCGAGCGTGAAGATGCCGATCGGCAGGGCATGGCGCTCGATCAGGTCGAGCACCACCATGTCCTCGGCGCCAAAGCTGGTGGAGAACGCGGCAGGCGGCAGGTCGGCTGCCGCTCGCAGCACCGCGAGCGCCGATTCGATGCGTTCGATCACAGCAGTGCCCCTAAAGCGGCGCGGCGGCGGAAATACGGCAGCGGCTGGTCGACGCTCGCCTGGTACACATCGGTGAACGTGCGCAGCGCGGCGACCGCGGTTTCCGGATCCTGGTCGACGCGCAGCGCGAACGACGTGAACCCGACGCGCCGCAGATAGAACAACTGGTCGATCAGCACGTCGCCGATCGCGCGCAGTTCGCCACGAAATCCATAGCGCCCGCGCAGCAGCGTCGCCGTGGAGAATCCGCGCCCGTCCTTGAACGCCGGAAAATCCACGGCGATCAACTTCGGCTCGCTCGCGAACGCAGCGAGTTCGCCGGGTTCGCTATCGGGCGCGAGCCACACCCCGACTTGGGCTCGCACGGCCAGCGCGAGACCGAGATATGTCGACAACGGAACGATGTCGCCGGCAACGACCTCCGCCGTGGCATCGCGCACCAGCCGCGCCGCATCGGCGGTCCATGTGCCATCGGCACGCAGGATCACGCTGCTCACGCGACCTCCGCCAGCGTCTGGTGCGCATCCTTGCGCGATCCGTACACGCCTTGCTTGAACGGCTCGATGCCGAGGCGCGCGACCGTCTCGACGAAACGCTCGCCTTCCTCACGCTGCGCGACGTAGACGTCGATGAGCCGCTCGATGACGCCGGGCACTTCGTCGGCCGCGAACGATGGGCCGATGATCCTGCCGATGCCTACGCGCCCGTTGCCGGCGCTCGAGCCGTCCGCGCCGCCGAGGGAGACCTGGTACCACTCGGAGCCATCCTTGTCGACGCCGAGGATGCCGATGTGGCCGACGTGATGGTGGCCGCACGAATTGATGCAACCCGAAATGTTCAGGTCGATCTCGCCGAGGTCGTGGACGTAGTCGAGGTCGTCGAAGCGGCGCTGGATCGCCTGCGCGATCGGAATCGACTTCGCGTTGGCAAGGCCGCAGAAGTCGCCGCCAGGGCAGGAGATGATGTCGGTGAGGAGACCGATGTTCGGCGTCGCGAGGCCCGCGGCGCGCACCTCGTGCCACAGCGCGAACAACTGGTCGACGCGCACGTCGGGCAGCACCAGGTTCTGCTCGTGCGTGACGCGCAGTTCGCCGAAGCCGTAGCGCTCGGACCAGTCGGCCACGAGGTCCATCTGCTCGGCTGTCGCATCGCCCGGCGCAGTACCGGTCTTCTTGAGCGAGAGCACGACCGCGCGGTAACCAGTGACCCGGTGCGTGTGCACGTTGCGCTCGATCCAGCGCGCAAACGGCTTGTCGCCGCGCGTATCGACCGCATCGGCGAGACCCGTCGCGTATACGAACGGCACGAAGTGCGCCGCCACGCGTTCATATTCCTCTTGGGTGACGGTGCCCTGCCCGCCGGCCAGGTGCGTGTAGTCGGCTTCGACCTGGCGCGCGAACTCCTCGGCGCCGAGGGAGCGGACCAGGATCTTGATGCGCGCCTTCCACAAGTTGTCGCGCCGGCCGTAGCGGTTGTAGACGCGCAGGATCGCTTCGCAGTAGTTCAGGTATTCCTGCCACGGCAGGAAATCGCGGATCACGGTGCCGATGATCGGCGTGCGGCCCATGCCGCCACCGACCGAAACGCGGAAGCCTCTTTCGCCGCTCGGCGAACGCAGTGCGAAGAGACCGATGTCGTGGAAAGCGGTTGCCGCGCGATCCTCACGGCTGCCGGATACGGCGATCTTGAACTTGCGCGGCAGGTAGGCGAACTCCGGATGGAACGTGCTCCACTGGCGCAGGATCTCGGCGAGCGGACGCGGATCGATGATCTCGTCGCGGGTGATGCCGGCGAACTCGTCGCTCGTGATGTTGCGCACGCAGTTGCCGCTGGTCTGGATCGCGTGCATGTCGACGCTGGCGAGCTCGGCCAGGATGTCGGCGGTCTCTTCCAGCTTGACCCAGTTGAGCTGGATGTTCTGGCGCGTCGTGAAGTGGCCGTAACCGCGGTCATAACGGCGCGCAATGTGCGCCAGCTTGCGCATCTGCGTCGCCGACAGCAGGCCGTACGGAGCCGCGATGCGCAGCATCGGTGCATGGCGCTGGATGTACAAGCCGTTTTGCAGGCGCAGCGGACGGAACTCGTCTTCGCCGATCTTGCCGGCAAGGTGGCGTTCGAGCTGGTTGCGATACTGCGCGACGCGCTCCTGCACGATGCTGCGGTCGAAATCGTCGTAGCGGTACATGGCGCCCCTCAGGCGAGAACAAGTCGCGCACCGATGCCGATCAGCATCGTTGCAAGCGCAATACGCAGCGCACGTTCGGGCAGTCGATGCGCGACTGCGGCGCCGAGATGGATAGCCGGAAGAGAACCGATCAACAGCATCCCCAGCATCGACCAGTTGACGTTGCCGAGCGAAACGTGGCCAAGCCCCGCCACCAGCGTCAACGGCACTGCATGCGCGATGTCGGAGCCGACGATCTGCCGCGCCGGCAACAGCGGATAGAGGAAGAACAGCGCGACGACGCCGATGACACCGGCGCCCACCGAGGTCAGCGTCACGAGGGTGCCGATCACCAGGCCGACCACCATCGTGGGCAGCGGGCGGCTGACGCGCTCTTCGGTGATCCGAATCGGGCCGGCACTGCTCGCTGCGGCGAAGGACAGAACGCGCTCGCTGCGGCCCGCGAAGCGTTGTCCGAGCGCCTGCACCTGTGCGCGAAACACGAGCGCTCCGGCGGTCAGGAACAGCGCAACGCCGAGCGTGCGCTTGACGACTTCGGCGAACACAGCCGCATCGGGCTTGAGCACGTGCACCGCTGCGAGCGTGGCTACAGCGGCCGGCACGCTGCCCGCAACCAGCCAGCCCGTGACCGACCAGTTGACGTTGCCGCGCCGCGCATGCGCCAGCGCGCCGCTCGCCTTGGTAAGCGACGCGAACAGCAGGTCGGTTCCCACGGCGATCTGTGCGGGCACGTTGAACACGAGCGTCAGGAGCGGCGTCATGAGAGAGCCACCGCCGACACCGGTAGCGCCGACGATGAAGCCGACCAGCGCGCCGCCAAGGATGAAATGCAGATCCACGGATTCCCTGCAATAGAATTTCTCTGCAATCGCGAAGGGTAGAGATCCGCCGACCGTGGGACGAACGGATGCGTCATGCCTTTATCGCGGCGCGCTATGAACGGGTTACTGTGAAAGAACCACAGCTTCTAAGGGCATTACGAGCGGATCGAAGACAAGACCCCGGCGGTCTTCGACAATGCGTTTCCGAGGGAGCGGAATTACCGATGGACCGATTTCAGGGGCAGGCAGATATCGTCGATGCGCAGGTCGCGATTGCGCCACGCGAGGTCTTCGAACTCGCGCAGGTGCGCCGCGCCGAGCTCGAGCTCGACTACGCCGGTGCCGTCACGCCGCCCGAGGCATGGCAGCTCGTGCAGCAACGCGCCGCAAAGTTGATCGACGTGCGCACGACGCCGGAGTTCAAGTTCGTCGGACGCGTGCCGGGCTCGGTCAACATCGAATGGCACGGCAGAGACGCGCGGCCGCACGCGCTTTTCCTCGAGCAGCTTGGCGCTGCCGTGGAGCGCGACGAGCCCGTGCTCCTCATCTGTCGAAGCGGCGTGCGTTCGGACGCGGCGGCAAGCTTGGCCGCTGCCGCGGGTTTCACCCGCGTCTACAACGTGCTCGAAGGTTTCGAGGGCCAGATCGATGCCAACCGCCAGCGCGGCAAGGTCAACGGCTGGCGCTTCGCGGGACTGCCCTGGGAACAGGACTAGACCAGAACTCCCCCCCCGCGTGGGGGGAGGGCAGGGGTCGGGGCGAGAAGGATGCGATGTCGATCGCAGTGCCTTCTCGAATTCCCAATGCACCTCGCTCGGGACCGCGCCATGCGCGCCCCCACCCTCACCCTCCCCCGCAGGCGGGGAGGGGAAATACTTCGCGTTCAATCGTTGTAGGCCGCTAGGACGCAGCTCCGAACCAGGTGGTTAGTGCATCAGCGAGTCCCGGCTGAGTCGGGTTTCCCACCCAAGCCACATATCCGTCCGGCCGAATCAACACCGCAGCGGGTGCAGTGACCGGCCCGAGCCCCGGAAGCTCCCACGTACCAGCGTACTTTGCGTCGACGAGCTGCACACGATTCGCCCACGGCGTGATGTCGAAGCCGCCGGGCGCAGCGAAGTTGAGAAGCACTGGCCGCGCGGCATGCAGCAGAGTGAAGATACGCAGCCCGCCGGCAGCGGTGACCACGTCGAGATCGGGCATGCGGCGTCCGAGAAGCGGGTGTCCGTTGCCGAGGTCGTAATGAATGTCCAGACCCGACAACATGGCGGCGAACCGTTTGCGCGGCTCATCCATGGTGAGAAGTTCGGAGAAAGTCTCGCGCAGCACCTTGGTGCGCTCATCCGCGCGACGAAGCGCGACTGCCGCCATGGTGTTACGCAGTACGCGGGCACCGACCGGATGGCGCTCGGCGTGGTACGTATCGAGGAGGCCTTCCGGTGATGTCCGCTTGACGACCTGTGCCAGCTTCCATCCCAGATTCACCGCATCCTGCACGCCCGTGTTGAGGCCCTGACCACCGTCGGGCGGATGAACGTGTGCCGCGTCGCCGGCCAGCAGGACTCGTCTATCGCGGTACGCCGCAGCCTGTCGGGTCATGTCGGTGAACCTCGAGATCGAGGTGGGACTGTGGACCCCGTAGTCGGTACCGTACACGGCGATGAGCGCCTCGCTCAGATCACGCAGCGTGGGTTCCTCGGTGCGCCCAACGCGCTGCTCGGTGACGAGAACCCGCACCCGACCACTCTCCTCGAGCCTGCTGAGAGAGTGGATGCCGGCCGCATCGCGGCGGATGCCCCACTGCGGCTCCTCAGCCAGCTCCACCTCGGCGATCAGATTGCTCGTCGTCGGATCCGAGCCGGCGAACTCCATGCCGGCTGCTTTGCGGACGACACTGCGTCCTCCGTCGCAGCCGACGAGAAATTCCGCGTGTAGCAATCCTCCATCGGACAGTTCGATGTCGACGCCGGCGTAGTCCTGCGCGAATCCCGTCAGTTCGCGTCCGCGATAGATCGGCACCGCGAGCTCGCCGACCCAGCCGGCCAGTATGCGTTCGATGTGGCTCTGCCAGAGCGCGAGCCCGTAGTTGTGGCGCGTCGGAAAGTCGCTGATGTCGAGAGGAATCCCCGAGAAGTGCGCGACCTGAGCCACGCGTCCCTGCGAGAGGAACCGATCGGCGATGCCGCGCTGATCGAGAACCTCGATGGTGCGCGAGTGCAGGCCGCCCGCACGCGATCCGGCAACGTCCTGGTTGGCGCGCCGCTCGACGATGGCGACATCGACTCGCGCCAGCGCCAGCTCGCCCGCCAGCATCAGGCCGGTCGGACCTCCTCCGGCGATCACTACCGCGTGCCCGATCATCGCAGGCGAAAGACTTCGACCGCGCGAATCACGGAGACCCGTCGCTCCGCTCGGGATGACCGGTTCGCCGCGGCAGATCGATCATCAGCGACGTGCCTGGCGTGGTGCATCCCATGTCGCAGCATTTCCCCGGCTGGCGGTTGCGGCTGATCGCTCGCTGCGATTCGCTCGCGAGTCCGCGCTCGAGCAGTCTTTCGACCAGTTCGACCTTCGAGCCCACCGGATAGTTGCGATAGATCTCCTGCTTCATCGCGGCCGGCGAGCCGCCGCCGTGCAGGCTGATCACGCTGTACCAGCCTCCCTGATATCCGGCCGTCAGATCCTCGATCAGTCGCGCGACCTCGATGCGCTGGGCGTATGGCACTTCGGGACTCGCCTGCAGCAGTTCGCTCAGCCGTCCTGCGGTATGCGGGTTGTGGTCTTCGTCCGGACCCGGAAGCGTCACGATGAGCCCGCCGCTCACGTAGTGCGCGATCCGGTGCATGTCGTAGATCCTGGTGGCCAGCAACAGCTTGCCGACGTTGCTGAACATCGGATCGGGCATGAGCGTGTCGGGCGCATCACCGGGGCGGGCATAGACGCTGGCCGCGACGCCGCACGCGAAGAAGCTCTCGGTGATCGTGATCAGCTCGACCATCTGGTCACGCAGATGGATTTCGTTGGCAGGATCGAAGCCGTTGGCCTCGCACATGAGCGCGCCGGCACCGATCAGGAGATCGCCGAAGCCGGCGCGCGCGCCGATGCAGGTGTGACGGTGCTGTGTCGCATAGCTGTAGGTCAGGTGTCCCGAGTGCTCCCACTCGCCGGCGACGAACACGTTCTCCCACGGCACGAACACCCGATCGAAGACGCAGACGCCCGTGCTCTGGCCGTACTTGCGGCTGAACAGCGCATTCCCGTGTTCGACTCTCTCGCCCGGGCGTCCCGCGGGCCGCGCGATGATCGTCAGGCCGGGCGCATCGATGGGGACCGCGCAGCAGACCGCGAAGTCGGCATCTTCTGCGCCCATGTTGCGACAGGGCATGACCAGCAGTTCGTGCACATATGGCGCGCCGGTGACGATCGCCTTGGCGCCCGAGATGACGA
>Ga0335085_10015615_pt1 | contig 11007 bp, 13 predicted proteins | sample Lox_Sample_45_FD_206712 | JGI IMG/M metagenome (GOLD analysis project Ga0335085, IMG submission 206712) | Soil microbial communities from Loxahatchee National Wildlife Refuge, Florida, United States - Lox_Sample_4.5 | ecosystem: Environmental > Terrestrial > Soil > Wetlands | place: USA... | reverse complement strand
CTCGTCCTTGACTTGCAATTTCTTCCGCTTGAGTTCCACGATTTTCAGATCATCGACCCCGGGGTGGGTGAGACAATCGGTGATTTCCTGCTCGAGTGCCTGATGCTTTTTTTCCAGTTCCGCCAGGTGCGATTGCATCGACATTCAATATGTCTCCTCAAACAGTGGCTCCCAGACGAGATAAGTCTAACGCAGACTCGTCGCAAGGCCACGATACACCCGCCTCCCCAGCCCGGCAATTCCGGGCAAAGCCATTGATCCGGCGGTATTTTCCTCGGCTTGAAGGGCGCTGTGGAAAACGCGATACTTTGCCTCGCTCTGCCGGGCCGGCCGATGCCGGATTAGCCTATCAACGTGCCGATGACGCCGAACGAAGAGCGCGAATTGCGGGAGCAGTTGGCGCGCCTGCAGCAGGAGCACCGCGACCTCGACGCCGCGATCTCCGCCCTGGCGATGTCGCCCGGCTCCGATGTGATCCAGGTGCAGCGGCTGAAGAAGCGCAAGCTGATCCTGCGCGACAAGATCCGCGCGATCGAGGATCAGCTCACGCCGGATATCATCGCGTAGCGGCAAGGTCGCGGCGGCTCAGATGCCCGATTCGCCCGGCCAGAAGCAGGTTTCCTTGCCGCGATAGACGAACAGCGTCGGCTGCTTGTCCGGGGCGGTTTCGCCCCAATGCACGATGTCGTCGGGAATGCGCCGCCACTCGTTGCCGTCGAGCCAGTACCATTCGTCGCCGCCGCTCGCGCGGTTGACGCGGAATTTCGTCTTGACGACGTCCGAATGCGCGCAACAGCTTTTGAAGGCAAAGCGCATCTGCGCCTTCTTGGTCAGCTCCGCGCGCTGGTACCAGTCGCGCACGGCCTGCGGCGCGTTGGCGTATTCGGGCTTCCACCGCGCATCGGCCTGAGCGATCAACACGCCGGCCGACACAACGGCAACGCATAGCGTCCGATTGACGATTGCTGGCATGCGGTCCCCCTGGCTGGTGCCGCGTGACGCCAAATTGAGAACCGATATGGTTAATAAGAGATTAATTGCATCGGCCGCCGCGCGGTGACGGCCGGCGGCGCTAGCCTCGCTTCTCCTTCTTGCGCGCATACATCGCGCGGTCGGCCAGGTCGATCAGCTGATCGGGCAATTGATCGAGTGCGAGCGGCACCATGCCGGCGCTGGCGCCGACCGAGAGCGGGGCGCCCTCGTGCGTGACACTCGCCGCCGCGATCAGCGTCTCCAGTTGGCTCGCCTTGGCCGCGGCCTGCGTCGGGCCGAGATTCCACAACAGCACGCCGAACTCGTCGCCGCCAAGCCGCGCCACGACGTCGGAGGCGCGCACATGGCCGACGAGGTCGCGCGCCACCGCCTTGAGCAGCGCGTCGCCGGCGGCATGGCCGTGACGGTCGTTGATCGCCTTGAAGCCGTCGAGATCGATGAACAGCAGCGCCGCGGCGCCGCCATAGCGCTTGAGATAGGCGCGCGAGCGCCCGAGCTCGCGCTCGAAGCCGCGCCGGTTGAGGATGTCGAGCAGCGGATCGATATCCGCGCGCGCTTCGAGCTCGGCGATGCGGCATTTGGCGTCGGCGAGTTCGGCCTTGAGCCGCTCGACTTCGGCGAGCAGCAAGGCAGCGGGCGCAAACGGCGGCTCGCCCGGGCGCCTCATCGCATCGTCGGCGCGCCGGTCGGACAACGTGTTGTGCGCCGGGGCCATGCGGTTCCGTCAGAGTTGAACGGTGTTGACCGTTCGGCTCTCGATGCCGCCGCGCACCTGCGCATAGATGCGCGGATTGCGCGCGGACAGGATCTGCAATGCGGCGAGCACCGCGTTCGCCGGCTCGAGCACCGTCATCACCGGCACCGCGCTCGGCGCGCGCAAGCTCGACCAGACGTCGTCGGGGAAATCCTTCGCGCTCGCCGGCACGGTGATGACGGGGATGGTCGACATCGCGGAGAGCACGGGGCCGGCGCCGTTGGAGCGGCCGATATTGGCGATGACGACGCTGTCGGGCACTTCCTGGATCAGGCGCTGGAAGATCGCGGCGCCGTTGACCGGCTCCTTGTGAATCGAGCAGGTGACGACGGTCATCAAATCCTTCAACCCGCCGAGCGCCTCGGCGAAGGCCTCGGTCTTGTCCTTGTCGGAGCCACGCCACAGGATGATGCGCTGGCGCGGCAGCCGGAACCGCCCGGTGATCTCGGCGACGTGCCGGTATTTGGCGGCGACATCGTCGAGCGCGCCGCCCTCGCGATAGACCTGCTTGTCGATATAGGCGCCGTTCTCCAGCACGCGCCAGGAATCGTTGTCGATGACGTCGGCGAGCAGGAGCTTGCCCTTGCTGTCGAAGCCGAACTCGACCTTGAGATCGACCAGCGTGCCGCCTTCGAGTTGCCAGGCCTTTTCCAAAATGAGGAAGGTCTGCCGGACAATGCGCCGCATCTCGGGGAAGAACGACGCCTCGTTATCGCGGCTGAAGACGTCGGCGACCAGCAGCACCAGGAACGGCTCCTGGCCCGGGAGCGGCTTGGCCGGGTTGAACAGTTTGATCTCGGTGCCGCTGTCGGTGAACTGCATCAAGGGGTCGTCGGCGACGAGCGGCTTGCCGTTCCAGTTCTTGTCCTTGGTCTTGAGATAGAACTCGACTAGCAAATGCGGGAAGAGCTGGCCCTTCGACAAATGCGGATTGCGCTTCAAATAGGAACCGTGCGCCTCGCGCCGCACCACCACCTCGTAAGGCAGCATGGTGCAGCCCGGCGCGACGAACGAGGTGGCGCTGTCCTGCTCGATAAAGGCGACCGGCAGGCCGCACTCCTTGAGCAGACGGAAAACATTGGACGTGGTCGCGGTGGCGATGCGGCCCTTGTCGGCAATGACATCGTGCTTGGCGCCGTCGCCGGCGGTGATGTCGTCCTTGGCGAGGACGCAGACCAGATCGGCATGGCCCTTGATCCGGTGGATCTTCTTGGTCTTGCCCTCATTGATGAGGGCGCCGAGCGGCTGCTTGGTGGACGTCTGGATATTCACGGCTGGTTTCCAATCGACTCTGTGTTCAATGGAAACGCCAAGGTTTACACCAAAGTTCACGCCGGGAAGAGGGCAAATCGGGCCTGTGGGTTACTTTCGGGGAACCCCGATGCGGCCCCCGCGCGCCGTCTTCGCTAGCGCAAAACCGGCGCCGTGGTGTCGCTGTTGTAATAAATCGTCGCCAGCAACAGGGCGGCGAAATAGCTCCAGCCGAGAAACGGCACAAAACGCACGATCAGCGCGTGATAAAGCGTGCGCGGGGCCTCCTGGCCGAGATTGTCGGCGATGGCCGCGACCGAGGCCGGCAGCGCCAAGACGCGCATCGCCCGCTCCAGTTCCAGCGCCGCCAGTCCATAACGGCGGGCCTTGCCGGCATCGGCGGCGGCCTTGAGCGCGGGCCCGAGCGCGCGGTCGTCCTTGAGCTGCTCGAACAAGGCGACCCGGCGGGCGAGGCCCAGGGCGTCGAGCATGATGGCGAGCAGGACGTCGGCCGCCGTATCGCCGGCGAGCGGCTCGATCTGCGGCAGCGGCTTGTTGATCGCGGCCTCGACCTCGGCCGCCGTCGGCGCGATGCGGATCACCAGCGGACGCATCTGCAGCACCAGATCGAGCTCGGCGGTCGGCACGATCAACAGCCAATCGTCCTCGCTGACCCGGCTGTTGAAGACGGCGGCCAAGTCGCGGGCGAGCCCCACCTGTTCGGCGCGAAAACGCCGGACCGCCGCGGCATTGCGCTCGGCGCCGTCGGCGACGGTCAGCCGCAGCAGGTTTTCGGCGCGGCGCGACAGCCGGCCGACGTCGAGCCGCGCGTCCTGCGCCGCCTGGCTGATCGAGCTGGCGGTAAAGGACTGCGCCGGAGCCGGCGCCGCAACGAACGTCGCGGTCAAGCCGCCGGCGAGGCGCAACAGCTCGCGCCGCGCGGCCGGCCGCCCGCCCCGATCGTGCGCTGCAACCATCGACACCCTTTCACGAAAACCCGCGCGGCCGGAGCGTGTTGATGACCCCTCGCCCTGGCAATTGTGGACTCTTAACCCCATTTCTGCTAGAGCCGCGCGACTCGGAACACCCGATTTGCGGGTTTTTCGACCTTTAACCCGGCCCTGCAACAACGAAGGAGCAAGCGTGCAAGTTCTCGTTCGCGACAATAATGTCGACCAGGCCCTCAAGGCGCTCAAAAAGAAGATGCAGCGCGAGGGCATTTTCCGCGAGATGAAGCTTCGCGGTCACTACGAAAAACCCTCCGAAAAGAAGGCGCGGGAAAAGGCGGAAGCGATCCGCCGGGCCCGCAAGCTCGCGCGCAAGAAGATGCAGCGCGAAGGCCTGCTACCGATGAAGCCGAAGACGGTGCCCGGCGCGGGTCCTGGCGGCGCCGGTGGCAGAGGCGGCCGTGGCGGCGCACCGCGTTTCGGCGGCGGTCCCGGCTTCTGAGCGACCCTCAAATTCGATCGTTTCGCGGCGCGGGCCTTCAAACGCCCGCGCTTTTGCGTTTGAGCCGCAAGATTAGCGCAAGCGAATTGACCGACCGCGCTAGCCCGCGCGCACGCGGCTGGCGAAATCCTGCGCTTGCCGGTGCAGCACCGCAGCCTGCCGGTTGAGGTCTTCGGCCGAAACTTGAATCTGCTCGGCCACCTGCCCGGTCTGGCCGGCAAATTCGCTCACATCGGCGATGGTCGAGGAGACGCGGCGCGTGCGCTGGGCCGCCTCCTCCACGTTCTCGGAAATCCTGCGCGAGGCGACGTTCTGGTGCTCGACCGAATTGGCGATGGTCGAGGAGATGCGGCTGATCTGCGCGACCACGTGCGAGATGCCTTGGATCGCTTCGCTGACGCTCTGCGAGGCCTCGCGCACCGAGGCGGTCTTTTCGCTGATCTCGGCGAGCGCGCGCGTTGTCTGCCCGGCGAGCGACTTGACCTCCTGCGCGACCACGGCGAAACCGCGGCCGGCTTCGCCCGCCCGCGCCGCCTCGATGGTGGCATTGAGCGCCAACAGATTGGTCTGTCCGGCGATCGAGGTGATGAGCGCGACCACGCGGTCGATATATTGCACGGCGGTGGCCAGCGCCTCGCTGTTGCTCACCGCGACGTCGGCGCGCCCGGCGGCTTCGGCCACGATCTTGGCCGCTTCCATCACCTGCGCGCTGATGTCGCCGATCGTCGCCGACATTTCCTCGACCGCGACGGCGACGGAACCCGCGCCCTCGGTGGTCGCCTCGGCGACGGCGGCGGCGGCCCGCGCGCGTTGGCCGGATTCGTCGGCGGCGGCGTGCATCGAGCGGGCGAAGCGCTCGAACTCCTCGGCCGCTTCGGCGAGCGCGTCGGCGACGCTGAGCACTTCGCGCTCGAACGCGTCGGCGAGCGCGGTGAGCGCGGCGCGCTTTTCCGCCGCCGCCCGCTCGCGCTCGCTCTGCTGCTGGTCCTGCAGCTTGCGCAGCGCCAGACCGTTGCGCTTGAAGATGGCGACCGCGCGCGCCATGGCGCCGACCTCGTCGCCGCGACTGGTGCCCTCGATCTCGGCGGTGAAGTCGTCGCGCGCGATATCGACCATCTTGCCGGCAAGCCGCTGCAACGGGCGCGCCACCGACAGATGCGCGAGCAACAGCGCGACGACGAGCGTGACGATCGAGCCGCCGACGAGCGCGACGACGGTCAGCTTCAACGTCCAGGCCTTGGCGGCGCCGGCGTGCTCGAGCATTTCCTTGGCCTTGCCGCCGAGGATGTTGATCAGCCGGTTGAGCTGAAACGAGACGTCGTCGCGCGCCGGATCGAAGCGCAAATCGAGCATCTCGCGCGCTTTCGCGCGGTCGTTGTGCTTGATCAGCTCGTGCACTTCCAGGGCAATGCCGTGGGCAAGGCCGAGCTTGTAGCGGATGCGCTCGATATCGTCGGACCGCGCGGGAAAGTAGCTGAGCATATTGCCGAGCGCGTTGAGGGCCGCGTCATATTCGCCCTGCATGCTTTCCGCCGCCTGCCTGGTGCCGTCGGAGTCCGGAGAGGCGTACATCTTGTAGGTGGCGAGGCCGAAGGATTCGACGCGGGTCTTCGCCGCTTCCAGGGCCAGCCGCGCCGGCGCGACCTGCTCGGTGACGACGCCGTTGATGCGGTCGAGCGTGTCGATGCGCAAGAGGCAGAGCCAATTGGCGAGCCCTGACATCAGACCAAGACCGGCGATCAATAGCGCGGCCTTGGCCGCGATCGGCAGCCGGAATTTGAGCATCGTCCAGGGCATGGCGGCGCGGCGGGTTCGAGGGATCGCCCATTTCTAGCGGTGCAATGGTGTGCATTTGCTTAAAATACGTGTCGCGCAGGCGTCACGCTTGTCACACTCGTTGCTGCGGCGGCGCCGTCATTTCCAGCAGAATTTGACGTCGGCCTCGTTGCGCTTGCGCGTGGCGTAGAACGTCTCGACGGTCTTGGGGTCGTCGAAATAGGCGCGCCTTGGCGTCGTCCTCCCGCGCCTTGGCGAGCGCGCGCTTGTGGTTCTCGGCGCGGTCGCCGGGCAGCGCTGGCGCTTTGTCCATGAACATGACCTCGTAAGGGTGGGCCTCGACCCAATCGAGCGCCTTGCTGTGCGCCTCCTTCTGCTTGGCGAGGTCGCAGAAGGCGTAGCCGTTGATCACCGGGCCGGCGAGCGTGGCGAAGGCGCCGGTTGCGGACGAAGCCTCCGACAACTGATGCGACTTCACGTCGAGCACGCCGGCCATGACGATGAAACGCTCCTTGGCGACGTAGAACCAGAACACTGCCTCGTCGCGCAGGCCGACATCGTAGCAGCGGATGGCAAGCACCATCAGCGTCATCGGCGTGACCACCTGCGGCGTCGCCGCGATCAGATCGCGCGCGGCGAGGATGTCCTCGCGCTTGTTGGAGGCGAGCAGCGCGTTGTAGCGGCTGCCGACGGCAACTTCCGGCCGTCCGTTCGGCGTCTGCGCCGAGACATAGAACGGCACGACATAGAGGCCGATCTGGCGCACCGGCTCGGCGGCAAAGGCCGCGCCGGTGAGCGCGAGCCAGGTGGCGGCAAGGCTCGACGACTTGCGAAAAATCGGCATGGTCTGCCCCTCCACCGATCTTAGGGCAATTGCGCCAGGAATTCTTTGATGACGGTTGCCGCCCCGTGATCGTCGAGGTCGACGTGGCCGCCGTCCGGAAAGCGCACGAAACGCTTGGGCTCGTGCGCCAGCGCGAACAGCCTTTCGCCGAACTGGATCGGCACCACCCGATCTTGCGCCCCATGCAGCACCAGAAGCGGCGCCCTCACTTGCGCGATGCGCAGATCAGACCGGAACGCATCCTTCATCGCCCAGCGCACCGGCACGAAGGGAAAGGCGGCGGCGCCGACATCGGCGGCGGAGGTGAAGGGCGCATCGAGAATGACGGCGGCGACCGCATGCGTGGCGGCGAGCGCAACCGCAACGCCGGTGCCGAGCGACTCGCCGAACGGCACGATGCGCTCGGGCGCAACGCGGGCGCGGGCGAATTCATAGGCCGCCTCGCCGTCGCGGATCAGGCCCTGCTCGCTCGGCGTGCCGGTCGAACCGCCATAGCCGCGGTAATTGAGCGCCAGCAGCCCGGTGCCGTCGGCGAGAAGCCATTCGAAGCGAGAGACGCGCGCGGGCAAGCCTTCGGCATTGCCCTGGAAATAGAGCACCAGCGGCTTGCCGGCGCGCGGGGCGACGAACCACGCGATCAGATTTTCACCATCCGAACTTGCGAAGGTCGCTTCGGCCGCCTGCGGCAAGCCGGCGGCGGCGGGCGCAACGCGTTCGGCACTCGGGAAATACATCAGGCGGCGCTGGAAGATGAACATCAGCGCCAGCACGCCGGCATAGCCCAAGGCGAAAACGGCGATGAAGGCGATCAGGACGCGCATGGCTCCATGTCATAACACAAGCGTGACAAAGCGCGGGGTTGCCCGGCCGCCGCGATCCCCGTAGCGTCGGGCCAAACGACAAACGGGGAGAAACGCCATGCCGCGCCTGCGCTATATCGAGGACAGCGAGAAGACACCGCAGATCGGCGCCATGATCGAATCGGCGAAGAAGACCGGCGCGCCCGATCCGCGCGTGGTCTCGATCATGACGCGCAGCAAGGTCGGGCTTGCCTGGGTCGAGCTGTGGAACAAGGTGCTCTACGAAGGCGTGCTGCCGCATAAGCTGAAAGAGATGTGCCGCATCCAGATTTCGGTCGCGCACCAGTGCGGCTATTGCTCGACGGTGCGTTCCAACGTCGCCAAGGCGGAAGGGCTGACCGAGGAGATGATCGCCGACCTGTTCAACTACGAGAGCAGCCCGCATTTCACGCCGCGCGAGAAGGCGGCGCTGCGCTACGCCAATCTGTTCAAGCAGGGCGAGCACGCGATCGACAAGGACGAGGTCTACGACGACCTCAAAAAGCACTTCAGCGACGAGGAGATCATCGAGCTCGGCCAGCTCTGCGCGCAGACCGACGGCGTCGGCAAGCTGGTCAAGTCGCTCAACGTGGTGAGCTGGGAAGAAGCCTGCAGCATCGATCCGCGGCTCGCGCGCGGCGCCACGCAGGAAGCGGCGGAATAGCGGTCACGCGTCGAGCGGGAACGCCATGGTGCTGAGCAGCGCCAGCGCCTGCTGGCGCGTGTCGAGCCGCGTGTGCTGCACGACCACAGGCACGCTCGAGACGATGACGCTCGAATAGTCCGTGCCTTTGGGCACCGGTTCGGGATCGGTGAAATCGTTGAAACGCAGGTGCCGCGTGCGTTTGGCGGCGACGGTGAAGACATAAGGGCCCGCCGGCGCCCGGTCGGCGAAATAGAGCGTGATCTCGACGCGGGCGTCTTCATCGCCGGCGTTGAGAATGCACACCGTTTCATGGCTTAGGAGTTCGCGGGTCGCACCGGTCGAACCTGGCGGGATATAGCCTTCGGCGATCGCCCAGGCGGTGCGCCCGACCAGTTTCGTCATGGCCGCGCCGCTTGTCCGTTACCGATAAAGCCGCCGACACGGCCGGTATGGCGCTCATGCGCGATGCCGGCATCCTTGCCGAACGGATGGCCGCCGAACCCGTGCCGCATCATGGCGATGGCACGCGCCGCGTCGTGCTTGCTGTCGCGCGAGGCGAGCAGTTGCACGACCGATTGGGTAATGACCGGGATCGGCACCTCCATGTGCAGCGCATCGTCGACCAGCCAGTTCACCTCGCCGGTGTCTTCAACATAAGACGGCACGTCCTCGAGGCCGCCCTTCTGCCGATACATCCGCTCCATCAAATCGACCAGCCACGAGCGGATGACCGAGCCGTGCCGCCAGCAGGTGAGAATGTCGGCAATGGGAAGCCGGTTACGGTAGTTGACCAGGAGGTCGACACCCTCGCCGATCGCCTCCAGCATCGCGAATTCAATGCCGTTGTGCACCAATTTGACGAAATGCCCGGTGCCTGGGCCGCCGGCATGCACGTAGCCGCCGTCGACCGAAAGCTTGTGCAGAATGGGTCCGATCATGGCCACCGGTTCGTCGTCGCCGCCGACCATAAAGCAGGCGCCATCGAGCGCGCCGCCCGGACCGCCGGATGTGCCGGCGTCGATGAAATGAATGCCTTTCGCTTTGAGCCGCGCGTGGCGGCGGATGGAATCGCCCCAATACGAATTGCCGCCGTCGGCGATGATGTCGCCGGGTTGCAAAGCGGCGGCGAGTTCGCCGAGGACCGCGTCGACCGGCGGGCCGGCCGGTATGTAGAGCATGACAAACCGCGGCGGCGGCAGCAGCGCGGCGAGTTGCTTGACATCTATCGTGGCCTTGAGGCCCTTGCCGGTCAACTCGCTCGGGACTGAATGCGTGTCCAACCCGACCACGGCGTAACCGCGGTGCAGCGCGTTGAGGGCAAGATCGGCGCCCATTTTGCCGAGGCCAACGATGCCGAAACTGCGGATGACGTCTGGCATGTTCGGCGGATCTCCTCACATCGCAGGAAATCGCCCCTTCAAGAAACGCACGCCAACGGTCTTGGTTGCCCGGGATGCCGGAAATGCTACCAAGGCGGTCATGAATATCCGGCCGGCCACGCCTGACGACGACGACGCCATTTGGGCGATCCTCGAACCGACCTTCCGCGCCGGCGAGACCTACCCGATCCCGCGCGACGTCGCGCGCGCCGACGCGCTTGCCTATTGGCGGGTGCCCGGCAACGCCGTGTTTGTCGCCGCCGACGGCGGCACCATCGCCGGCACCTATTACCTGCGCGCCAATACCGGCGGCGGCGGCGCGCATGTGGCCAATTGCGGCTATATGGTCGCGCCCCACGCCTTTGGCCGCGGCATCGCGCGGGCGATGTGCCTGCATTCGCTCGACGAGGCGAAGACACGAGGCTTTAGCGCCATGCAGTTCAATCTCGTCATCAGCAGCAACAGCCGCGCCGTCGCGCTCTGGCAGCGCTGCGGCTTCACCATTGTCGGCCGTCTGCCCGGCGCCTTCCGCCACCCCCGGCTCGGGCCGGTCGATGCCTTTGTCATGTTCCGGGAACTCTAAGCCACCGCGCCGCCTGCGATTTTTCCGCCTGGCGATGCAACCATCGGCCTGTTTGTGTGTTGAGCAGGCGGGACCGGGGTAGCCACCGAAGGCAACGCGCGGACGGCCCCCTGGCGGAGCAACGGTTTAGTTTGGCGATGGATCTGACGGCGGGGTTCCTAGATAGCGAATTCGAGCGTGCGATCCTCGCGCGTCTGCCGGTTGCCGCCGACACCGCGCCGATCGTCGAACCGATGCCCGCGGCGCCGCGCGAGCCTCGCTTCCATGGTCTGCTCGATGCATTGCCCGCCGCCGTCTACACGACCGACGCGGCCGGACGCATCACCTATTACAACGACGCGGCAGCCGCCCTCTGGGGCCGTCGGCCGCCGCTCGGCCGCAGCGAATGGTGCGGGTCCTGGAAGCTGTTCTGGCCGGACGGCCGGCCGATGCGGCACGACGAATGCCCGATGGCGATCGCGCTGAAGGAGAACCGGGCGGTGCGCGGCTATGA
>Ga0335085_10015614_pt1 | contig 11007 bp, 6 predicted proteins | sample Lox_Sample_45_FD_206712 | JGI IMG/M metagenome (GOLD analysis project Ga0335085, IMG submission 206712) | Soil microbial communities from Loxahatchee National Wildlife Refuge, Florida, United States - Lox_Sample_4.5 | ecosystem: Environmental > Terrestrial > Soil > Wetlands | place: USA: Florida... | reverse complement strand
CCCCGAAACGCATGACCACGCAGCCAATGTGCTTGCAAACTCGGCGTTCGTCTGCATCCGGTTCCTCCGTTGCTTTTTCTTGTGCGCCTAAAAGTGTTTGCAGTCCGGGCGCCGATCGCTCGGCGCGAAGTCGCCCATTAGCCCTCCTCGGCCCGGGATTCAAGGCCAGTATCGAATTCTTGGTGCGAGAGCGCAAATGCGCCTCGTCGGCGACTGCGATCAATGGGCTTTAATGCAGGTAGCGATACATCCTATGATAGGGTCATGCTGTTTGACCGCGTTGGAATTGAGGCGGCCCGCGGGGCCATACTTGCGCATTCGGTCCGTGCCGACGAGCGATTGTTCCGCAAGGGACACGTGCTTTCCGAGGCGGATATCGACTCGCTTAAACGCGCAGGTGTGAACCACGTCGTTGTCGCAAGGCTCGAACCCGACGATATCGGAGAGGACCATGCTGCAGCACGCATTGCCTTGCCGCTTGCGGGCTGCGGCGTGCGCATAGGAGCCGCCTTTACAGGCCGCGCCAATCTCTACGCCGAAGCGCGTGGAATTCTGTGTATCGATGCCGACGCGGTCGGCCGGATAAACGCTGTCGACGAAGCAATCACCTTGGCCACACTGCCGCCATTCAGCCGCGTCGAACCGAGGCAAATGCTGGCCACGATCAAGATCATTCCCTTCGCCGCACCCAAACAGGCAATACATGCCATCGAGCGACTCATTGGCTCAAAGCCGATAATCGGCGTGTCGGCCTTTGCAACGAAAAGTGTTGCGCTGATTTCCACGTTTCTTAAGGACACAAGGCCGCAATTGCTTGGCAAGAACGCCAATGCCGTCTCGGCGCGCATCGAGGCGCTGGGATCGAGATTGATCATGGATCAACGTGTGCCGCACGAAGACGGCGCCCTGGCGAGTGCCATCGAAGGTGCGCTTGCTGTCGGCGCCGATCCCATACTGATTTTCGGAGCGAGCGCCATAACCGATCGCCGCGACGTGGTACCATCGGCCATCCTGCGTGTCGGAGGACGCATCGATCGTTTCGGCATGCCGGTCGATCCGGGCAATCTCCTGCTGTTGGGACACGCGCGGGGCAGCACCATTATCGGGCTTCCGGGTTGTGCCCGTTCACCCAAACGAAACGGCTTCGATTTCGTGCTCGAACGCGTGCTGGCCGATATTGCGATCTCAAGCACCGATATTGCTGCAATGGGCGTTGGGGGCTTACTTGCGGAGATTCAAACCCGACCGCAACCGCGTGAGGCGCCGTTTGCAGTCGCACCGCGCGCACCCGATGTGGCCGCCATTGTGCTAGCCGCGGGGCAATCACGGCGTATGGGATACAACAAGCTGACAGCCGAACTGGCGGGTGCGCCGCTGGTGCGTCACGTCGCCAAGGCTGCAATTGCCAGTCAAGCATCAACGGTCCTTGTTGTAACCGGAAGCGGGTCGGATGGGGTCGAAGCGGCATTGGGACATCTTCCCGTGACGCTGGTGCACAATCCCGACTTCCGGCTGGGCCTGAGCACATCGCTGAATGCAGGCATCCGTAAGATCCCCGAGAATTGCGATGCCGTGGTGATACTCCTGGGCGATATGCCAGGGATCAGCGCAGGCATGATCGACAAGCTGATCGCAGCTTTCAATCCCGAGGAAGGCCGGGCGATCTGTGTTGCCTCGCACGGCGGCAAGCGGGGCAATCCCGTTCTGTGGTCGCGGCGATTTTTTCCCGAGATGCAGTCCCTTAAGGGCGACGTGGGTGCCAAGCAATTGATTGTGGCGAACGAAGAACTGGTATGCGACGTGGAAATCGGCAGCGATGCGCCGTTAGTCGACATCGACACGCCCGACACGCTCCGCGCCTTTGCCGCGCGTCTGACATGAGCGATCCCCTGTACCGCAAAGAGCTGATGCGACTCGCCGCCGACGCGATTGCCGCTGGCCGCCTTGCGCACCCTGACGCAACAGGGGTGGCGTTCAATCCAGCCTGCGGTGACAGAGTGACCGTTGATATCAATATTGAGAATGGCCGGATAACAGCCATAGCCCATGAAACCAAGGCCTGTGTCATTGCACAGGCGTCAGCCTCCGTTCTGGGAAAAGTGCTCAAGGGCGCGCAGCGTACGGACTTGGAGGCATTGCAACAGCGGCTGTTGTCCATGTTGAAGGTGCAAGGCGAGCCGCCAGAGCCACCCTACGACGCGTACAGCGCCTTCGACGGAACAGTCGAATATGCGGGGCGGCACCGCTGCGTGCTTCTTCCGCTCGAAGCCGTCCTCGCCGCCATTCGATCGTCAGAATGCGAGAACAGCGATCCCGTACTCCGGCAAGGTCAATGATGTGCTGCTCAGGGCAACTTGCGGCGAAATGACGAGCGGCTTGGCCGATGATATCCGCGCATCGGAAAAGCAGGCTTCTTTGCCGCCCATATTGAATACGCACAAGACTTCGTCCCGACCGTGTATGCGCCGGAATGCGAGCACGGGAGCGACGGCAGGCAAAAATTCGACCTGTCCTAGTCGGAGCGCCGGCCGGGCACGGCGAACCCCGATTAGCGCGCGCGTGAAATTCAGAGTCGACCCCGGCTCCACCTCCTGCTCCGACACGGCCAAGGGGCGATGCGCTTCGGCCGGTGGCAGCCATGGCGTGCCCGTCGTGAAACCGAGATTGGCTTCCCGAGCGTCCCACGGCATCGGGGTTCGGCAGCCGTCCCTGCCTTTGTTCACGGGATAGTAGAGGTCCCCCACCGGATCGCGCAGTTGATTGCGCGGCAATTCCGCCTCCGGCAGACCCAGTTCCTCTCCTTGGTATAGAAGCGCTGTCCCCTTGAGGGTCAGCAGGATCGCCAACATGAGCCGTGCCAGATGGGGGGAAGCATCCGGGCCGCCGAAGCGGGTGGGCGTCCGCGCCACGTCGTGATTTGAGAAGGCGATCGACGGCCAGTGCTCGGGGTATTTGGCCAGCATCGCGAAGTGGTCGCAGATGAAGCCCGGGCCCAGGGTGTCGGCCACCAGCAGGGGAAAGCTGTAGCCGGAATGTAAACCCATGTTGGGCGGGAGGAAGCAGCCGCAGCGTTCCGGTTCTTCCGAGAATTCGCCCATTACGAACCGTTCGGGGTAGCGTTCTACCCGGCGACGTATCGCATCCAACACTTGAATATTATCTTCTAAATTACTGTCAAATATATGATATTGTAAGTTTGGAGCGTGCGCCCAATGCCACGCCGTCCGGTTGGCAAGTGGTACCGCCGGATTATCGCGCAGCGCTGCGTCATGAAGATAGGCGTTGGCAACATCCAGCCGAAACCCGTCCACTCCGCGCTCCAGCCAGCGATCGAGAACTGTCAGTGCAGCCTCGCGCGCGGCGGCATTTCGCCAGTTGAGCTTGGGCTGCTGGCGAAGGAATTTGTGATGATAATATTCGCGCCGGCCCGGATGATAAGACCATGCCGGACCGCCGAAGGCCGATAGCCAGTTGTTAGGCGCCGTGCCATCCTCACGCGGCGGCGCCCAAACGTACCAATCGTCTGTATCGCCGCGCCCGAGACTGCCTCGGAACCAGCAGTGCTCGTCCGAGGTATGCGCCAACACCTCGTCCAGCATGACCCTCAGGCCCCGAGCGTGGGCCTGGTTTAACAGCCTGTCGAAATCGCTTTGCGTGCCGTAGTCAGGATGGATCGTCTCGTAATCCGATACATCATATCCCCAGTCGCGGTTGGGCGATGGATGGACAGGCGACAGCCACACTCCATCGACGCCAAGAGAGGTGATGTAGTCCAACTTGGAGAGGAGTCCGGCGAGGTCCCCATGGCCGTCCCCGTCTGCGTCCGCAAAGCTGCGAACATAAACTTGGTAGATGACGGCGCCACGCCACCAAGGCGAACTTACATCGTGCAAGGTCTCAAAACCCCAAACCCCGGTTCATGCTCACGTTCTGCGCAAGCAGGCCCTTAGGACGAACTCCCATCGCCAACTTCGATGGGAAATAAAGGCGCCGCATAACCTGTTGTAAGCTATACGGCGCACACAGTATACGGCACGCCATATCGACAAATGGAGCGCACCATTCTGGACAACACAGTTAACGACGGAGCCACCCTTGCCAGGGTGGAGGCGCTGGTAAATGCATCCGATATCGCTGCCGCCGTCGAGATGGCCCAAGCGGCGCTCGCGGATGGCATGGTCCACCCGCTTCTACTCTACCTCAGGGCCTATTGGTTTAGCGAGCAGGGGCGTGACGCTGAAGCGTCGAATGACCTCAAGGAGGCGATCCGCTTAGCGCCCCAGGACGCGAATATCTACAACACGTACGGACAGATTCTGGTCAAGCTCCAGAAACCATTGGAGGCAGCGGCAGCTTTCGAAAATGCCATTTCCTTGGCACCCGAGTTTTCCCAAGCCCACTGCAATCTCGGCTGCGTACGGGAGGGATTAGGCGAGATCGAGGCCGCGGAGCAATGCTTCAAAGAATCGGTACGCACCGATCCCAAAGCCGCGCCAGCGTGGGCAAAACTGGCCGGGCTGGCTTCAAGGCGCGGAGAATACGCCCAAGCGCACGTGCTTGCTGACCGAGCCTTGAGCATCGATCCCAAATTGCATCTGGCGACCCAAATGCATGCAACAGCTGCGATTGCAGAAGGCGATCTGGCTCGCGCCGAAGCATTGCTCCTAGGAACGATTCTGAACGATCCTTCGCTTTCTCCTGTTGATCGTGCCGTTGCCGATTGCAGCTTGGGCGACCTTCGCCATGCACAGGGCCGATACGACGAGGCCTATGCCGCTTATTCCCGGCGGGCCTCGGAACAATATGCAATCTATGCCCCGGTCTTCGAGCCTCCTGGCCGCGAAACCTCGTTCAGCTACGGTGTATGGCTCGCCGACTATTTCGAAAAGGTCGAGGCGGCAGATTGGTCCGTAAAAAAAAGGCGTCGATCATTGCCTCCCGATGCTCGCGACGGCGCGGTGGGACATGTTTTTCTCGTGGGATTTCCGCGCTCCGGGACAACATTGATCGAAAACATTCTCGCCAGCCATCCCGGGATTGTCGCGCTCGAAGAACGCGAAACTCTATACGATGCTACTGTCGCCTTTCTGTCGGATGTGGAGGGGCGGTCCAGGCTCGAACAGATCACTCCGAAGCAAATCGAGGAACATCGCGCGCTCTATTGGCGCAATGTTCGACGCTATGGCGCCGAGGTAGAGGGAAAAATCTTTGTCGACAGATACCCACTGAATTCGATGAAGTTGCCGATCTTGGCGCGGCTGTTTCCCGATGCCCGCATTCTTTTTCTCATTCGTGACCCGCGCGACGTCGTGCTGAGTTGTTTCCGCCGCATGTTCTCGATGAATTCATCCACGTTCGAATTCCTGTCCCTCGAACGTACTGCGCGCTTTTACGATGTCGTGATGCGGTTGAGAGAGGTGTACAGGCAGAAGCTCGAGATGGACTGGCAGGACTTGCGCCTTGAGGATCTAGTGAAGGACTTCGAAGGCAGCGCGCGCGCAACTTGCGCCTTCATCGGAATTGACTGGGACAGTCGCATGCAGGATTTCTCCGAGATCGCCAAGACGCGACGCATTGGTACACCAAGTGCCACGCAGGTTATCCGCGGCCTAAATCGCGAAGGGATAGGCGTGTGGCGGAACTATCAGGCGCATATGGCAGGGACATTTCCCACCCTCGCTCACTGGATCGAAAAATTCGGCTACGCGGAATAAGAAGCCGACTGCGAAGGGGGCGCGTCGCCAATCTTATCCCGATCCACTTTCCCGGGCCAATTGCGCCCCGATGGCGGCGAAGACACTCCGCCATTCCCCGGGCTCCCGCTGGCGAAACAATTTGAGCGTCGGATACCAAGGGCTGTCAGAGCGATCCAGAAGCCAGCGCCATTCCGGCGTGTACTTCAATGCAACCCACGCCGGCCGCCCCAATGCGCCGGCCAAATGCGCCGTCGCGGTATCCAGTGTGATAACAAGATCGAGACACTCGATCACTGCGGCGGTATCCACGAATGCATCGGGGCCGTCATCAAATTCCTCGCCCAGTGTCTCCACTTTCATGCCGGACGGCAGGTCGCACAACTGCTCTGTGCCTTCATACTTTTGCAGGCTGATCAGCCGAACGTTATGCAATTTTGCAATTTCCTCGAAGTGGCGCAACGGAAACGCTCGGCCGACATCGCCTTTCTTGTTGCCTTGCCAGCAGATGCCGACCTTAAAGCCATCGTTGCCCAACCGCGCCTTCCATGCCTCCACTTTCTCCGGCTCGGCCCGAAGGTAAGGCACTTTGGCGGGACACGTGCTCAACGTGGTCCCGAACGTGAGCGGAAGGCTCATCAGCGCGACCTGATAGTCGAACGCGGCGCGCTTCGACGTCATCCTCTCGATTGTAATGTCCGGGCTTAGGCTGTTGAGCAATCGGACCAGCACGTCCTGCACGGCAAGGACAACGTGGGCACCCTTTTGGCGGGCCAGCAGCGCATAGCGGCAGAACTGAATGGTGTCCCCCAGCCCTTGTTCGCCGTAAATGAGCAGGGTCTTGTTCTCCAGGCTTTCCCTGCCGGACCAGCACGGTTGCGAATAGTTGCTCACTCCTACACGGGCCAACTTCTTCTTACGCCACTCGTAGAGTGGCCATCCCTCTTCGAAGGCCCCCGTCAACAGCCTGCAGAGGCCTTTATTCCAGTACGCATCCCCAAAATCCGGATTGAGCGCAATCGCGATATCGTAGCAACTACAGGCCTCCTCCATGCGTCTGAGGCTGCAGAGTACGTTACCCTTAGAGCAGTATGCCTCCTCATGCTCCGGATTGAGTTCGATGGCGCGGTCATAACACCGGAGCGCGCTCTGTGGTTGGCCAAGGATGCTGAGCACGTTGCCTTTGTTGCTGTAGGCTTCCGCATAATCGGACCTGAGTTCGATGGCGCGGTCGTAGCTTTTAAGAGCCTCAACGAAACGCTCAAGATCCCTGAGTACAGTGCCCCTGTTGTTGTGGGCCTCCGCCATGTCAGGCTTGAGCACGATGAGGCGATCGAAACACTCCCGCGCCTCATCCAAACGCTTCAACGCTCTCAGCAGGTTCCCCTTGTTGTTGTACGCCTCTGCAAAGTCGGACCTGAGTGCGATAGCCCGATCGTAGCTAGAAATGGCGTCTTCAATGCGATTGAGGCGCCTAAACACATCTCCCTGCTCGAACCAGGCATCGGCAAAATCGGGCTTGAGCGCAATCGCCCGGTCATAGGTCTCAAGCGCCTCGTCAAGTCGGTTCAACCGCGCGAGCAGTACGGCCTTGAGATAATGTGCCTCGCCATCATCGGGCTCGAGTTCGGTTACGCGGTCGAAGCTTAGAAGCGCGTCATTAGCTCGGTGCAACGAATTCAGAGCCGTGCCGCGATTGAAGTGGGCAGACGTCCTCTGTGGTTCCAGGGCAATGACAGCGTCGTACAGGGCGACAGCCTTGGCGAACCGCCCGCTCTGGTGATGCTTCACAGCCTGATCGAACAGAGTGTCAGAATCGTCCATGCGATCTAGATTAAAGCCCCTTGATCAGCCGTCGCGCGCGCGAAGTTGCGCCTCGATTGCGGCGAAGACGCTCGACCAGTCCCCGGGCTCTGGCTGCCGGAACAACTTAAGCGTCGGATACCACGGGCTGTCGGCGCGATCCAGGAGCCAGCGCCACTCGGGTACGCATTTCAGTGCCACCCACGTGGGGCGTCCCAATGCTCCCGCCAGATGCGCCATCGCGGTATCCGACGTAATGACAAGATCAAGACAATCCATCACCGCAGCCGTATCCACGAATGCATCGGGTCCTCTATCGAAGTCCTCGCCTAGCGTCTCCACCTTCATGCCGGAAGGCAGGCTGCCGAGCTGCTCGATCCCCTCGCTCCTTTGCAGGCTGATCAGCCGGATATTCGGGAGTTTCGATATGCCCTCGAAGTGGCGAAGCGGAAACGATCGGCCGAAATCAATCTCTGCCCGCTTGTTGCCCTGCCAGCCGATGCCAACTTTGAAGCCGTGGCTGCCCAGGCGCGATTTCCACATCTGCACCTTTTCGGGCTCGGCCCGAAGATAAGGCACTTTGGCAGGGCAAGTGCTCAGAGTTGTCCCAAAGGCCTGCGGCATGCTCATCAGCGCGATCTGATAATCGAAGGTGCCGGATACAGCCGACAGCTTCTCGATGGCGGTGGCTGGACTGAGGCTCCCGAGCAGACGCACCAGCGCGTCTTGCACGGCCAAAGTCACGCGGGCACCCTTTTGCTCCGCGAGCAACGCATACCGGCAGAACTGGATCGTGTCCCCCAGCCCTTGCTCCGCGTAAATCAACAAATTCGCCCCCTCCAGGCTTTCGTTGCCGGACCAGCAGGGCTGCGAGCGGTGGTAAATTTTCGTGAATCCCGGCCGCTTCTTGCGCCATTCGTAGAGCGGCCAGCCCTCTTCGAAATCGCCGATCATCAGTTTGCAGCGGCTCTTGCTCCAATACGCATCCGCATAATCCGGATTGAGCGCAATCGCTCGATCATAACAGTGAATTGCCTCATCCATGCGCCGGAGGCTGCAAAACGTATTCCCCTTGAAACAGTGTGCATCGACATAATTCGGGTTAATCTCAAGGGCGCGATCATGACAACGGAAAGCGTCGTGCGGTCGATTGAGCCTGTCGAGCACGTTCGCCTTATTGTTGTACGCTTCTGCAAAATCAGGCTTGAGTTCGATGGCGCGGTCATAGCTTTGAAGAGCTTCAGAATGCCGACTGAGCTGGTTGAGCACAGCTCCTCGATTGCCGTACGCCTCCGCAAAATCTGGTTTGAATTCGATCGCGCGGTCGTAACACCAGAGGGCGTTCTCTGGTTGGTTAAAGATCCTGAGCGCGTTGCCTTTGTTATTATAGGCTTCGGCATAATCGGAGCTGAGTTCGATGGCGCGATCGTAACTCTGAAGAGCCTCGACGAACCGTTCGAGATCCCCAAGCACAGTGCCCCGGTTGTTGTGCGCAACCGCCATGTCGGGCTTGAGCACGACGAGGCGATCGAAACATTCCCGCGCCTCATCCAAACGCTTCAACGCCCTCAGCAGGTTCCCCTTGTCGTTATACGCCTCAGCAAAGTCAGGCTTGATCGCGGTTGCCCGATCGTAACTGGAAATGGCCTCTTCAATGCGATTGAGGCGCCTTAGTACATCTCCCTGCTCGAACCATGCGTCGGCAAATTCAGGCTTGAGCGCGGTCGCCCGGCGATAGCTCTCAAGCGCCTCTTCAAGACGGTCCAACCGCACGAGCAGCACGGCTTTGAGATAATGTGCATCTGCATCATCTGGCTCGAGCTCGAGAACGCGATCGAAGCTAAGGAGTGCTTCGTCGGCTTTGCCCAGCGAAAGCAACGCGGTACCACGATTGAAGTGTGCGGACGTCCTTTGCGGATCCGACGCGACTGAAGCGTCGTACAAGACGACGGCCTCGGCAAAACGCCCGCTTTGGTGATGCTTCACAGCCTGATCGAACAGAGTGTCGGAATCGTGCAAGTCCATTTTCTTGTTTACCGCTCGCGCGCACTCAATTGTGCTTCCATGGCGGAGAAGACGCTTGCCCAGTCGCCGAACTCCGGTTGCCGGAACAGTTTGAGCGTCGGATACCACGGACTGTCGGCGCGATCGAGGAACCAGCGCCAGTCCGGTACGCGTTTCAGTGCCACCCACGTCGGCCGCCCCAGCGCTCCCGCCAGGTGCGCCATGGCGGTATCCGACGTGATCACAAGATCAAGGCACTCCATCACCGCAGCCGTATCGACGAACGCATCAGGCCCGCTGTCGAAGTCCTCTCCCAGCGTCTCCACCTTCATGCCCGAAGGCAATTCGCCCAGCTGCTCAATTCCATCGTTCTTCTGCAGGCTGATCAGCCGAACATTTGGTATTTTCGAAATGCCCTCGAAATGTCGCAACGGCAGCGATCGTCCGATGTCGATGTCGCCTTGCTTGCTGCCCTGCCAGCCGATGCCGACCTTAAAACCGTCGTCGCCCAACCGCTCTTTCCACAATCTCACCCTGTCGGCCTCGGCACGAAGATAAGGCACTTTGGAAGGGCACCTGTTCAACGTCGTCGTCTGAAACGCCAACGGCATGCTCATCAGCGCGATCTGATAGTCGAATACGCCAGGTGTCGACGCCAAGCTCTCTATCGCGATCTCGGGGCCAAGACTCTTGAGCAGGCGGACCAATACATGCGGCACGGCAAGTGTAACGCGAGCGCCCACTTCCCGGGCAAGAAACGCATAGCGGGAAAACTGGATGGTGTCCCCCAACCCTTGTTCGCCGTAGATGAAAAGGGCTTTATTCTCAAGACTTTCCCTGCCGGACCAGCAGGGCTGCGGGTAATTGCTGACGCCCAGTAAATCCGACTTTTTCTTGCGCCACTCATACAGCGGCAGACCTTCTTGGAGATTGCCTATCAGCAGCATGCAGAGGCTCTTGTTCCAATACGCATCCGCATAATCCGGCTTGAGCGCAATAGCGCGATCGTAACAGCGAAGAGCCTCTTCGACCCTTGCAAGATCATGCAATACCAGGCCTTTGTTGTTGTACGCATCGACAAGATGCGGATCGAGTTCGATCGCTCTGTCGAAACACCGCAGCGCTTCCTCCGCACGACCGAGGCGCCAAAGTAAATGGCCCTTGTTGCTGAAGACCACCGCGAAGTCGGGTCGAAGCTCGATGGCTCTATCGAAGCTCAGTAATGCTTCGTTCCGCCGGCCGAGGTCGCTCAAGGCAAGGGCCCGGTTGTTGTGGAAATCCGCGCCATCGGGTTTGAGCTCTATGGCGCGATCGCAATTTTGCAATGCCAATTCCGGTTGTTTCAACTCTCGCGACGCGAGGCCCTTGTTGGCGTATGCCTCCGCACAGTCGGGTTTGAGTTCGATGGCCCGGTCACAACAGCGAACAGCGTCTTCAGGACGTTTAAGGCTAATCAACACTCCGCCCTTGTTGCTGTACGCCTCCACAAAGTCGGGTCTGATCTCGA
>Ga0335085_10015613_pt1 | contig 11007 bp, 10 predicted proteins | sample Lox_Sample_45_FD_206712 | JGI IMG/M metagenome (GOLD analysis project Ga0335085, IMG submission 206712) | Soil microbial communities from Loxahatchee National Wildlife Refuge, Florida, United States - Lox_Sample_4.5 | ecosystem: Environmental > Terrestrial > Soil > Wetlands | place: USA... | reverse complement strand
GGGCAGGATGGGCGAGTTCAGGGGCGTCGGGCAGCGCTCGGCATTTCCGCTGTGGCTGCGTCGCGGCTCGTTCAGCCCCGGATCGAGAGTTCTCTCCATAGGGAACGCTGCGCAGACGCTGCACCCGGTAGCCGGACAGGGATTCAACCTCGGTCTGCGTGACGCGTGGGAACTGGCTCAGATGTTGCTTGACGTCCGAAGAGATGAAATCGGGACCGATCGTTTTGTCGCGCGCTACGTCCGCAAACGGCGCGCCGATCGCTACGCCGCGATCGGAGTCACCGACTTCTTCACCAGGATTTTCTCCAATTCGGTTCCGCCTCTCGCGGCAGTGCGCGGCGCCGGCCTTGCCTTGCTCGACGCCTGCCCGCCGGCCCGGCATTTTCTTGCGCGCCGCATGATTTTCGGAGCACGCGCGCTGCCCTAGCTTGCCGCTGAATCGCCCTGCGCCGGCAGGAAAAGAAAATCTTCGGCGGCAGAAATTGTTTCTGCGCAAGCGACGCACGCTCTTCCCTTATCGGCCGGGTTTGGGTATAAAATGCGCTCCCCTCGGAATACTTTTCCCGATCGTCGAATGCGAATCGGTTCGTACACGTTGCGCAATAATCTGTTCGTCGCGCCAATGGCCGGAGTCACCGATCGGCCGTTCCGGCAGCTGTGCAAGAAATTCGGCGCGGGTCTGGCAGTATCCGAGATGGTCGCGTCGAACTCGCTTCTATGGGGCAGCGAGAAGACGCGCCGGCGAGCCGATCACGAAGGAGAGGTTGAGCCTGTTTCCGTCCAGATCGCCGGCGCCGATCCGGCCATGATGGCCGACGCGGCTCGCTACAACGTCGATCGGGGCGCACAGATCATCGACATCAACATGGGTTGCCCCGCAAAGAAAGTCTGCAACACCATGGCCGGCTCGGCTCTTCTGAAAGACGAACCGCTGGTGGGCAGCATCCTCGAGGCAGTCGTCAATGCGGTGGACGTGCCTGTCACCCTGAAATTTCGGACCGGATGGGATCCGCTCAACAAGAATGCGCTGAAAGTGGCGAAGATTGCGGAAGATAGTGGCGTTCGGCTGTTGTCATTGCACGGCCGCACTCGCGCCTGTGGATTTTCCGGGCGCGCGGAGTACGATACGATACGCGAAGTCAAGCACACTACCCGCCTGCCGGTCGTCGCAAACGGCGATATCACCTCTCCGGAAGAAGCGCGGCAAGTGCTTGAATACACCGGCGCCGACGGCATCATGGTGGGACGCGCGGCCCAAGGCCGCCCCTGGATCTTTCGCGAGATCGAACACTACCTCGCTACGGGCGAAAAGCTTCCCGCGCCTTTGGTTTCGGAGATCCACTCCGTGCTCCTTGCACACTTGCGGGACCTGTACTCGTTCTACGGCTCGCAAACCGGAGTCAAGGTCGCGCGCAAGCACATTTCCTGGTACACGAAAGGTCTCGCCGGATCGGCGGGTTTCAGGCACCGCATGAATCAGCTGGGAACCTGCGAGGAGCAATTGGCGGCGGTCAACGAATTCTTCGATCAGCTGGCTTGCGAGCATTTGCGTCTGCGCTACGAGGAGGAGCTGGCGGCATGAGGCAGACGAGCGAGATCGCGGATTGCGTGCGCCGCTCCCTGGAGCGCTATTTCAAGGACCTGGACGGCGCCAAGCCCCGGGCCATCTACGACATGGTGCTAAAGAACGTCGAGCGACCGATGCTCGAAATCGTCCTCGACCGGGCGCAGGGGAACCAGTCCATCGCCGCGGAGATGCTTGGAATAAACCGCAATACCCTGCGGAAGAAGCTTCAGTCGCTCAAGATCAAGATGTAGATCGCCAGCGGTTGAGAGGGTGCCGCGGGCGGTGCTCTAGTGAAGCTCTGGATAAGTCAAACCGCTCAATCTTCCAAAGGGCGAGCATCGCGAGTCCTTGACCACGCTTTCCCTCGCTCGTTCGAGCTGCGCTGACTCGCGGCACAACTCATACTTGTTCAGAGCATCCCTGGTCTAAACTCTCAACTCCATGAAAATTCCCATCCGGACCGCGCTGGTCAGCGTATCCGATAAGTCCGGTCTGGCCGAGCTCGCGCAGGGGCTCGCCGAGTTCAAGGTGCGTATCCTCTCCACCGGCGGAACTGCGAAGCGGCTGAGGGAGATCGGCGCGGCCGTCACCGAGGTAGAAACGTACACCGGCTTCCCTGAAATGCTGGACGGGCGTGTGAAGACTCTGCATCCGCGCGTCCACGCCGGTATCCTAGCCCGTCGCGATTCCCCGGAACAGATGGCCCAGATCGAAGCGGCGGGCATCGAACCCATCGATCTGGTCGTCGTCAACCTTTATCCATTCGCGAGGACCGTCGCCGAGCCAAACTGCCCGCTCGCAGAGGCGCTGGAAAATATCGATATAGGTGGGCCGACTTTGCTGCGCGCCGCCGCCAAGACCTACGCAGGCGTCGTCGTCGTCACCGATCCCTCGGACTATTCGAAGCTGCTCGCGGAAATGCGCGAAAGCGGGGGCGCCGTTGCCGAGCCCACCAGATTCGCGCTTGCGCGAAAGGCGTTTGCGCACACGGCGGCCTACGATGCGGAAATCGCCAACTACCTGACGGCGCTCGATGACAAAGGAAAGCGCGCGGAGTTTCCCGACCGCCTGACGCTGCAATTCGAAAAACTGCGCGACATCCGTTATGGAGAAAACCCGCATCAGGCGGCTGCATTCTATCGAGACGCCCATCCCGTTCCCGGCGGCGTCGCAGGGTTCACGCAGCACGCAGGCAAGGACCTTTCCTACAACAACATTGCCGATGCCGATACTGCCTGGGAGTGCGTGAAGGCGTTCGACGAGCCGGCTTGCGTCATCGTCAAGCACGCCAATCCCTGCGGCGCCGCGATTGGAAGCTCGCCACGCGAGGCTTACGAGCGCGCCTTCTCCACTGATCCGGTCTCTGCATTCGGCGGCGTCATCGCCTTCAATCGCAGCCTCGGCCGCGCCGCCGCCGACGCAGTGGCCAGGCAGTTCGTCGAAGTGGTCGTTGCGCCCGAATTCGATGCCGAGGCGCGCGCTGTCTTCGCAGCCAAGGCCAACGTCAGACTGCTGTCGATCCCGCTCGAGCACGGCGCTCAGGCGTACGATTTCAAGCGGGTCGGAGGCGGACTGCTCGTGCAGACCCCCGATGCGCGCGGCCTGGGCGCCGGCGAACTGCGGCCGGTCACGAGACTCAAGCCTACTTCCGCTCAAGTGGGCGATTTGCTGTTCGCTTGGCGCACGGCGAAATTCGTAAAGTCGAACGCGATCGTATTCTGCGCGGAGGGCCGCACGCTTGGCATCGGCGCGGGGCAAATGAGCCGCGTCGACAGCGCCCGCATCGCCGTCGTCAAGGCGCAGAACGCGGGACTTTCCCTGGCGGGCTCCGTGGTAGCTTCGGATGCGTTCTTCCCATTCCGGGATGGCGTGGACATCGTGGCGCGCGCCGGGGCAAAAGCGATCATCCAGCCAGGCGGCAGCGTGCGCGACGACGAGATCATCGCCGCCGCGGACGAACTCGGACTCGCCATGGTGTTTACGGGCGTGCGCCACTTCCGGCATTGACACGCTTGATTCGCGGCTCCCCGTCATGAAGCTTCTCGTCATCGGTTCAGGCGGCAGGGAGCACGCGATCGCCTGGCGCCTTGCGCAAAGCCCGCGCGTGCAAAAAGTCTATGTTGCCCCGGGCAACGGCGGGACCGCGCGCGAACCAGGGCTGCAGAACGTGGCAGTTGGCGGAATCGACAAGCTCGCCGAGTTCGCGCTCGCAGAAAAGATCCATCTCACCGTGGTCGGCCCGGAGGCTCCGCTGGCGGAAGGGATCGTCGACTTGTTTCGCGCGCGGGGCCTGCGCATATTCGGCCCGACCCAGGCCTGCGCACAGCTGGAGAGCTCCAAGCAGTTTGCCAAGGAATTCATGACGCGGCACAGCATCCCCACCGCGGCGTACGCGAGCTTCGGGGAAGCCGGGGCTGCGCACGATTACGTGGACGCGCGTGGAGGGCCTATCGTCGTGAAGGCCGACGGCCTCGCGGCAGGAAAGGGTGTTTTTGTCGCGACGAGCGTGGCGGAGGCCCACCGTGCGATCGACCGTATATTGGTCGAGCATGCCATGGGGAAGGCCGGTCATCGCGTGGTCATCGAGGAGTTTCTCGAGGGAGAGGAGGCAAGCTTCATCGTTCTTGCCGACGGGCTCCACGTATTGCCGCTGGCAACCAGCCAGGACCACAAACGCCTCAAGGACGGCGACGAGGGACCCAACACCGGAGGCATGGGGGCATATTCGCCGGCGCCCGTGGTGACGCCCGCGTTGCACGCGCGCGTGGTACGGGAAATCATGTTCCCGGTCCTGGCCGGCATGGCCGCCGAAGGCCGGCCTTACAGCGGATTTCTGTACGCCGGGCTGATGATAGACAGTTCCGGAAATCCCAAGGTGCTTGAATTCAACTGCCGCCTTGGAGATCCGGAAACGCAGCCGATTCTGCTGCGCTTGAAAAGCGATTTGTTCGACCTGATCGAGCACGCCGTGAACGGAACTCTCGACCGCGTCGATGTCGAGTGGGACCGGCGCGCCGCGCTGGGAGTCGTTCTTGCCGCAGCCGGGTATCCGGACGACCCGAAGAAGGGCGACGTCGTTTCCGGGCTCCCCGAGGCTGGCGAAGACTACCGGGTGTTTCACGCGGGCACTTTGCTCAAGGATGGCATGGTTGTCACCAACGGTGGCCGCGTGCTTTGCGTGACCGCACTCGGCGAATCCATCAAGATCGCGCAGCGGCGCGCGTACGCAGTTCTCCAGGGCGTTCGCTTTGACGGAATGCAGTTTCGGCGCGACATCGGTCTTCGCGCCGTTGTCCCGCGGAAAACCTAGGGAAGGCTCTCGATGAACCCGGCTGCAGTCAGCGGCTATCTGGTGGACTTGCAGAACCGCATCGTTGCGGAGCTGGAGCGCGTCGACGGCAAGAGCTTCCGGCGCGACAGCTGGGAGCGCGAAGAGGGCGGTGGAGGAGAAAGCCGTATCGTGGAGGAGGGTGGAGTCTTCGAGCGCGGCGGCGTGAATTTCTCCAGGGTGCAGGGCGAGCGGCTTCCGCCGGCGGCGAGTGCGTCACGGCCCGAGGTGGCCGGCCGCGCGTTCGAGGCAATGGGGGTCTCCCTCGTGCTTCACCCCCGCAACCCCTTCGTTCCCACCGTGCACATGAACGTCAGGTTCCTGGTTGCCAGAAAGGCAGACAGCGAGCCCTTGTGGTGGTTTGGAGGCGGCATGGACCTCACTCCCTACTACGGGTTCGAGGAGGATGCACGCCACTTCCACCGGACCTGCCAGGCAGCGCTCGAGCCTTTTGGGCGGGACCGCTACCCCCGCTTCAAGCGCTGGTGCGACGAATATTTTTTTCTCAAGCACAGGAACGAGCCTCGCGGCATAGGCGGCGTTTTCTTTGACGATCTCAACGACAGGGGTTTTGACCATTGCTTCGCGCTTGCACGCAGCGTCGCGGATCATTTTCTGCCCGCTTACCTGCCGATCGTCGAGCGGAGACGCGGGCTGGCGTACGGAGAGCGCGAGCGCGATTTCCAGGCGTATCGCCGCGGCCGCTACGTCGAGTTCAATCTCGTCTACGACCGCGGAACGCTGTTCGGATTGCAGTCACGCGGCCGTGCAGAGTCCATATTGATGTCGCTGCCTCCCGTAGTGAAATGGCGTTATGACTGGAAGCCTGAACCATCCAGCCCGGAGGATCGGCTGTATCGGGATTTCCTTCGGCCGAGAGACTGGGTTTCCGATGAATGAGCTATGACAACTAAGAAAGGACCAACATGAAAACACGCAGACTGGGGAAGCAGGGGCCGATCGTGTCGGCGCTCGGCTTGGGCTGCATGGGCATGACCGGGATCTACGGTGAGCCGAACGAGCCGGAATCAATTGCGACCATTCACCGCGCGATCGACCTCGGCATCAACCTGATCGTGACTTCGGACGCCTACGGTGCCGGCGCCAACGAAGAACTGGTCGGGCGTGCCGTGAAGGGCAAGCGCGACCGCGTGGTGCTCGCCACCAAGTTCGGCAACCTCGGCTTGAGCGGCTTCAAGCCGCCCGAAGGCCTTTCCGCCGGGCACCCGGCCTATGTGCCGCAGGCGTGCGAAGCCTCGCTCAAGCGCCTCGGTGTGGACGTCATCGACGTGTATGGCCTCCATCGCGTCGACCCCAAGGTGCCGATCGAGGACACCATGGGTGCGATGAAGAAGCTGGTCGAGCAAGGCAAGGTGCGCCACCTCGCGCTATCGGAGGCAGGCGCGCAGACTGTCCAGAGAGCGCATAAGGTGCATCCACTGGTTGCGCTCGAAACCGAATATTCCTTGTGGTCACGCGACGTTGAGAAGGACGTCCTCTCTGTCTGCCGACAACTCGGAATCGGGTTCATGGCGTACTCGCCTCTTGGGCGCGGCTTTCTTACAGCAACGATCAAGACACTGGACGCGCTCCAGCCCAAGGACCGCCGCCGCGACCATCCAAGATTCAATCCCGACAACCTCAAGCGCAATGTCGATCTGCTGCGGCCCCTGGAAGGAATCGCTGCAGCGCACGGAACCACCCCGGCGCAGGTCGCGCTCGCATGGGTGCTTGCGCAGGGCGAGGACGTGGTCCCCATTCCCGGGACGAAGCGTCGCGCCTACCTGGAACAAAACGCCACAGCGGCCGATATCCGCCTGAGCGCTGCTGAGATTGCCGAGCTGTCGCGCGCGTTTCCCGTCGGCGTTGCCTCCGGCACGCGCTACCCCGAAAAGCAGCTCGCCGGCCTGGGGATCTGACGAGGCGCTCCCCTCAAACGCGGGCGCCGCGCGCGAGCTCCATGCCGGCGCCTGCGCGGAAGTGCCGATTGGCCTCGTCGACCCGCCCCACGCGATCAAACAAGTTGGCAAGGGCGACGTGCACCGCGGGACTCGGACGAGCCGAAAGGCTCGCTTCGAGGTAGCTCTGCGCCTTTCCCCACAGTCCGCGCTGCAAGCACAGGCGCCCCAACGTCAACAGCAGTTCGGAGTCGCCCGGTTGTTCGCGCAGCCAGGCTTCGGCGCGCTCCAGTCGCTCGAGCGCATCGCTGCTTGCGGTCTCGCCGTATAGCAGCACCAAGTCTCCGTCCCAGTGCTGCTCGAGCGCTTTCTCGATCACCCTGCGCGTCATCCGGGCGTCACCAACTCGCGCAAAGGCCCTAGCCGCGGCTGCGGCTGTCTTCGGCTGGATGCGTTCGGCTTGAGGGACCTCGTTCCAATAGCGCGCGAGACGCTGCGAGTCATGGGACTCACCGGATAGCAGCGCGAGGTGCGCGTTCACGCGGATGCCTTCGAGCGCCTCGGGTGGCATAGCATCGTGCTTGCCGAGCACCCTGGCGATCTTGAGCACCTCTTCCCAGTTGCCGAGACCTTGCTCAGCGCGCAGGAGAAGCAGCAAGGTCGCCACATGGCGTGGGCCACTCTCTTGCAGTTCGCGCAGCGCGGTGCGCGCTTCAGCGAATCGCCGCTCCTCAAGGAGCAGCTCTCCCGCCGTCATCAGGCGCGCCGAGCGCCATTCGCCGTCACCCCGCTTTGCTGAATCGAGCCATCGGTCTCGCCGACTAAAATCGCGCAACCGCTGCGCGGCACGCGCGGCGACAAGGTCCGACAAGCCTGGAACCGTACCCAGCTCGCGGGCCTCGGAAGCCAGTTTCTCTGCCCGGCCAAAGCGGCCTTCGAACAAGGCTCCAATGGCCTGAAGCAGCGCCGTGCGTCCCTTCTCGCCGCGACGGTGCGCTTGAAACGCCCGAACGCGAGAAGGCAGCATGAAGATCAGCGCCGCCAGTCTCACCAGTGCATAGGCTGCCGCCAAACCCACAACGACGAGTGCAACCAGCAGGTTGAGCGAGATCTCGGCGCGCCAGGGAGGAAGCACGAACAGCGCGTAACCGTTGCCTGAGCGCACCGCGAGCGACAGCATGACCGCCAGGACCAGTATGGCGAGCAACCACAGCAGCGCTCTCACGGCGTCCTCCGTTGCTGCGGCGCCTTGTAGCTGCGCACTGCCGCCAGGCTTTCGGCGATCGATGGAAGCGACACGGAAGCGCCGGCTGCTCCAAGGCGATTCAGGGACCCTATTGCCGTCGATGTCGCGCGCGAATGGGTGTCAAAGTAGCGCTCGAGCCAGCTCGCTGCTGCCTTCAAATCGTTTCGATAAGTCACTTCGTCCCGAGCGAGCAGGGCAAGCCGCGCATTCAACAGGCGCAGCTTGAGGTTTTCACGCAGAAAGAATGCCTGCGTTGGGTTGAGCAGTACGGGATCGGCACGCTCGGTATTCTGTATTCGCACGAGCTGTTTCAACTCGTCGAGCACGCTGCTGCCGAAACGCTCCCAGAATCCCGCCTGAGCCTGAGCCGCGCCGATCTCGATCGCCGCGCCCGGCCGCGCGTCCTGCGCGAGCGGCAACGAATCCACGCTCGCAATCAGCTGATCGAACCTCGATGCGAGGTCCGCCAGATCCGGGCCGGGCGCCACCTTCAGCCGCTCCATGTCACGTGCAAATACCTTACGCAGGGGAAGGAACTGCGGGCGCTGCGAGCGCGCCAGGCGCAAGTCTGCCGTCTGCAAGGCAGCCAACGCGGCAGGGACGTTCCCCGCAAGCTGCAGCTGCTGCGAGGCCAGCGTAAGAATCTGCTCGATTTCGGCGATCACCCATTCGTCACGGTTGCGCGACAGATCCTGGTAGAGAGATTCGAGAGCGAGCTGCCGATCCTGTGACTCCGAGAGCTTCAGCTCGAGCTGAGCGAGCTTTGCCTGCGCTTCGCGCAGGGCTTCCTGCGCCTGTCTTGCCACGAGGCGGGCATCGCGGCTATCCGCCTCGACATCCCGCACGCGACGGACGATCTCTTCACGCAGGGCATTCTGCTGGACGCGACCCTCGTACCAAACCCACGCAAGGAGGAGTACGACGAGGCCAAACCCGACTGCGACCGGCGAGGCGAGTCGCGCCAGCCGCCTTGGCGGCCGCTCGGTTGTGGAAACGGGTGGGATACTTTGTTGCATGGGGGACCGAAGGACGACGATCTGCTCATACTCTAGCAAAAAAAGCGGCCATTTCCGCTACCGTTTGGTCGTCGCCGTGGCCGGTCAGGACGATCCGTTTCACCCCGAGCCTCTCTGCCGCCCGGGCTATTTGCGGATGCGGAACAAAAACGGGAGTAGCCAGCAAGTACGCTCTCCCCGCAGGCCCCAGGATGTCGAGAAAATTCTGCAGCCCCTCGGCGCTCGAGATTGAAACCGCATCGATTGCACCGCGTTGCCAGAGAGCGAGAAGCGGTCCGGGGTCCTGGGCCGGCCGGGTTCTGCGGTAGCACTCTGCGTAGGCGACCCGCGCTCCCCGCGCTTCGAGCAAGGCGCGCAGCGACTCGCGGCCGCCCTGCCCGCGAAAAATCACGACCGGGCGCCCGCGCAGGTCCCGCAACTCGGGCAGCGCCGCGAGCGCTTCGCTGTCCGCCTGGGCCGTCGGCGCAATCACCGCTGCGAATCCACGCTCTTCGAGCGCCCTGGCGGTACCTCCTCCAACGGCGGCCACGCGGAGGTCGCCCGGCCAGGCGCGACTTGCATTGACCAGCTCGAGCCCCCGCAACACTGCAGTCGGGCTCACGAATATCGCCAGGTGGAAGTTCTCGAGTCCTGCGATGAGATTCGATACGGCTTCCCGATTTTCCACGGGCAGTATTTCTATGGTGGGGAAGAGCACGGGATTCCCGCCGGCCGAGCGAATCAACTCCGCAAGGGAGAGTGCATGCTCACGCGGCCTGGTGATGACGATGCCGCGGTTCACGAGCGGTCCAAGGCTCATGAAGAATTCGCGAGGATTTCCTCGGCGCCCTGCTTGCGCAGGTTCCCCGCCAACGCCTCGCCCAGCTGCTCGGGAGATGAAATAGGGCCGGTCAGCTCGGCGCGTGCCACCTTGCGGCCATCGGCCGTCGCCACGAGGCCGCGCAGGCGGATTTCCCGATCGTCTGCGACGGCATAGGCCGCGAGCGGCAGGCGGCAATCGCCCGACAGCGCGCGGCTCACGGCGCGCTCGGCGCGTACGCAGGCGGAGGTCGCGGCGTCGCCGAGCGGGACCAGGCACTCGCGCAGGTCGCTTCGCTCCTCCAGGCATTCGATCGCGAGCGCGCCCTGCCCGGGAGCAGGCAGGCTCTGCTCGGGCTCGAGCAGGCTGCGTATGCGCGCGGCGAGCCCCAGCCGTATGAGGCCCGCCGCAGCGAGAACAATCGCGTGGCACTCGCCCCGATCGAGCTTCGCCAGGCGCGTTTCGAGGTTGCCGCGCAGCGGCTTCACCTCCAGCCCGGGATAGCGCTCTCGCAGCTGCGCCTGGCGTCGCAGGCTCGAAGTGCCTACGATGCTTCCCGCAGTCAGCCCGTCGAGGCGGGCGCTGTGGTTCGACACGAAGCAGTCGCGCGGGTCTTCTCTTGCGGTGATCGCTCCCAGGCAGAATCCGGGCGGCAGGCTCATCGGCACGTCCTTGGCGGAATGCACGGCGAGGTCGGCCCGACCGTCCGCGAGCGCAGCCTCGAGTTCCTTCACGAACAAACCCTTGCCGCCGATTTCGGCGAGTGGCCGGTCAAGAATGCGGTCGCCCTCCGTGGTGATCCCCAGAACCCTGATGTCGCAATCCGGGTACAGGCGCCGAAGCTCGCCGACAATGTGCTCCGCCTGCCACATGGCGAGCCGGCTGCGGCGCGAAGCAACCACGATCCTGGCTGGTGACCGATTCATTCGCGCCTCACTTTGCATGCGACTTGACCTGAGCCCACTGCCTGCGGCTCACTGGTAGTCTTTCTTCGATGCCTTCCAAGATGACCGACCAGCCCGCATCACCTTCGGTCTCGTCACCGCGCTCGAAGCCGCGGATCAGCCGGCGCGCAACCAGACAATTCCGGTGAATGCGCACGAACATCCCACGGAATTCCTGCTCCACCTGTGAGAGAGACTCTTCGACCAGA
>Ga0335085_10015612_pt1 | contig 11008 bp, 10 predicted proteins | sample Lox_Sample_45_FD_206712 | JGI IMG/M metagenome (GOLD analysis project Ga0335085, IMG submission 206712) | Soil microbial communities from Loxahatchee National Wildlife Refuge, Florida, United States - Lox_Sample_4.5 | ecosystem: Environmental > Terrestrial > Soil > Wetlands | place: USA... | reverse complement strand
CAACATTGAGCGGCACGGTCAGCTTCTTCATTTCCTCGACGAACATCCGCTGGTGCGATCAGTCGAGCTGAGTCCCCGCCTCGTCCAGGCGATCAGCGCTCCGGGCTCTGCTAACAGGGCACCCGAGACGCCGGTGGCTATGGCCAGCCGGCACCCAAAGGTTGGCATCATCGACGGAGGGATCGGCAAGCATTTGGCCGCGTGGATCGTCGACCGAAGCGGCGTGCTCGCAGATGAGGATCGCGACGAAGATCACGGGACGTTCATCGGTGGGTTACTGGTCGCGGGAAAGACGATGAACCCATCCGGGGCAGTCGCGGAGCCGGACGGATGTCAGCTCTTCGACGTCGACATCTTTCCTACCGACCATGCGTTTGGCACGTACTATCCACACGGAGTGACAGAGTTCTTCGATGAGTTGGAAGCGGCCGTGGCAGAGTTTCGAAATCGTTACGGCGTGAGGGTTTTCAATCTCAGCATCAACGCCACCCAGCTGGCCGATATGGATCGGTATAGCGTCGAAGCCGGCAGGCTCGACGCGATCGCCGACAAGCACGACGTCATCATCGTCGTCTCGGCAGGCAATCTGCGGCCGGGGCAATTCCGCGAGGAGTGGACGACCGACGCCACGCAGGTGCTGGCGAGCCTCGCGGTCTCCAGGAACGATCTCATCCTTGTACCAGCAGAGAGCGTTCGGAGTGTGGCAGTGAGTGCGCTGAATCCACCCGGCCACGGCGCGAGCATCGCGTTGGCGCCGGCGTCATATTCGCGCCGTGGGCCCGGGCTTAGAGCTGGCGTTAAGCCGGATGTTGCCCACGTCGGAGGTGCCGGCTTGCCGGACGGCACCGGATCACACGGACTAGTCTCGTGTCGGCCCGACGGGACTTCCGCCACCGATAGTGGGACGAGCTACGCCGCACCGCAGGTCGCCAAGACGCTGGCGCTTCTCGAGAGTTGCATAGAGGGTGAGGTATCGCGCGAGACCATGATCGCGCTGCTCGTGCACCACTCCTCGGCGACGCCGCCACTGTTGGAAAAGGCGTTGAAGAGGGTCTCGCGCGATCTGGTCGGATTCGGACTACCCATGCCTGCAGAGGATCTGTTGACGTGTGCGGATCACGAGATCACGTTGGTTTTCGCAACACGTCTCCTGCCTGGTAAGGACCTCGTCTTTCCGTTCGTCTGGCCGGCCTCTCTCGTCGGAGACGGCGGGAGGTGCCGCGGACAGGTGCGGATGACGCTCGTGGCGACACCCCCGTTGGACCATACGCACAAAACGGAGTTCGTACGGATTAACCTGGACGCTTATCTCCAGCAGGACAAGGACGGGAAGTGGGTGAGCCGGTTGGAGGCCGCGTATCTCTCTGAAGCGAACGAGGGACGTGCAACTGAGGAAGAATTGATCGAACATGCGTTGAAGTGGAGCCCGACAAAGACCTATGCCCGACGCATGCCAAGAGGCGTCGGGACCTCGTCAACCTGGCGCTTGAAGATTGGCTATCTGACTCGCGCGAAGGAGGACATGCCGGCGGACGGGGTTCCCTTCACGGCGATCCTCACCATCTCGGATCCGGACAAGACCGCGAGCGTATTCGCCGAGGCCCGGCAGTCCCTCCTCTCCCTGGGCGTGCAGACGGCGGACATCCACACGGCAGCCCGAATCGTGCCGCGCGTCTAGCGGCAGTCGCGGCGGGAGGGCACGAGTCCGCCCGCACCGCTCCTGGTGGGTGGGGGACCGCGGTCAGTTATTGACGGGTGTCACGTTCGGCCCGGCGTTCCGTCTTGGGGTCTCAAGGCGCCCGACAAGGCGCAATGCGACTCAGGCCTCCCCTTCCGTGGCAGCAGATGAAAGTAGCCGGTCTCTTCGTCGGCGTGAGCCAGCTGGTGGACCCGAGAATCCCCGAACTGCGGTTCGCGCACTCGGATGCGACGACGCTGCACGCGATCTTCGCGGATGGGAATCTGGAGCAGCAAGCGTCGGGGGAGATGTGTCGGCTCGTGGTGAATGGCAGCGCCACGAAGGTGGGCGTTCTTGAGGCTCTTGGGGCGACGATCGACGATGCGCGATCTGGCAGGGCCGACGTCGTTGTTGTGCATTTCTCGTGTCACGGCTCACCATCTGGCACCTTTGTTCTGCATGATGCTGACGCTGAGGCTGTCGATGCGACAGGCCTGGCCGTCCGTGAAGTGATCGACGCGCTGAGTCACGTTCGCGACCGGCCCGTCATCCTGACGCTCGACTGCTGCTTCGCGGGGACCGCCCTTGGTCTAACTGGGTCGCCGAACCGAGAGGCATTCAACGAGCTGATGCACCGCGACCAGGACCATTCCCGCGTGGTCGGTTGCGCGGCGCAGTTTGGCGAGAGCGCGTTTGAGGACAAGGAGTACGGGCGAGGGTTATTCTCACATGCTTTGGCCACGCGCCTCCAAGAGGCTCAGGACGCCGGCGACCGTCAGTTGGGCGCATTCGAGTGGGTGAACGACGCAGTTGGACGCACGACAGAGTTGGCACGGACGCGAGGGCGATCCCAGGCCGCCGTGGCGTATCTGACGACCCGCGAAGCGCGAGCCACGCTCCGCCTCGCGCGCCTTGGACCAAATCAACTGCGCCTCATCGTTCCGGCCCACCTACCCCCGGTCACGGAGGATCTGAGCTGCCTGTCAGGGCACGGAATCGACGCGCCGACAATCGACGCGCTTCAGGTCAGGTTGGGCTCCACCGGCAGGTTGAACGACTTGCAGCGACAGGCCATCGAAGTGGGCGGCGTTCTGAGGCATCAAAGCGTATTCGTTCGCGCGCCCACGTCGGCAGGCAAGACTCTCGTCGCCGAGCTGGCCATCCTTGGACACCAACGCACGGGCCGGAAGTCGGTGGTCCTGCTGCCACTGCGCGCGCTGGCACGCGAGCATGCAAACACATTCCGGGAAGCGTACGGCCGACTGGGGCTGAGGGTGATTGTGTCAACGGGCGATGCCCACGATGAGGATGACCTACTCATCAGGGGTCAGTTCGAGGTGGCCTTCCTGACGTTCGAGAAGTTCTGCGCAGTCATCTCCGCTCGACCGGACCTGCAGGAAGCCCTCGGCCTGGTCGTCTTCGATGAGCTCCAGACCATTTCAGATGTGGGACGGGGCCACACCCTTGAACTGCTGTTGGTCCAGGTGCGTCGTTGGCGAGCGCTGAGCCAGTGGCCCCAGCTTGTGGTGCTGTGCGGTGAGCTGGCTGACCTCGGCCCACTCCAACGGTGGCTAAACCTTCCGGTGATCGCCTCGGGGCATCGTCCGGTGCCACTTGAGGAGGGCGTCCTGAGAATCTCAACCGGTGAGGTACGACTGCGCGACCGTGAGCAAGATGCTGAGCGGGTCGACACCTGGCCAGATGCGGTGGCTCGCCTGGCGGAGCCCAACGAGCGCACCCGTCGGCGAACAGCCGCCGCGCCAGTCATCAAGAGCCTCCTCGCTCAGGACAAACAGGTACTCGTGTTCTGTACGGAAAAGCGGCAGGCTCGTCTGATGGCGCAGCAGCTGGCGCGCGTTTGCGGCCTAGGACGCGTTGCGCAGCTAATGGCGGAGCTGGAGGCGTTGGACCCTACGACGGATCACCGGACGCGGGCCATACTCCGCGAGATTGCGGCTGGTGGGGTGGGCCTTCACGTGGCCGATCTGGCGGATGGCGAACGGAATGCGGTCGAAGACGCGTTCCGTCGGCGGGATCTAAGAGTGGTTGTTGCAACCTCGACGCTCGGCCAGGGCGTCAACCTCCCCGCAGATGCTGTGGTCTTCGTCGATACGGAGCGATGGAACGCGGCGAGCAGAACAAATGAGCCGATCAGCGTCGTGGACTATCGCAACACGGCCGGACGGGCAGGGCGCCTGATCCCAGGGGGACCGTCGAGGGGGATGTCATTGCTCATCGCGCAGAATCAGCACTCCGCCGACGAAATGTGGGGGCGCTACGTCGTCTCCGCCGCAGTGACGTTGGGATCGTCGTTGGGGGATCTCCCGATCGCGGACCGCGTGCTGCTGCTCCTCCGTCAGTTTGAGAATGCGACGGTGAATGACCTGGCTGGGGCGCTGTCTGCGACATATTGGGCCACGACGCAGGGGGTTGGTCCGACCTGGCGGAGCGCTCGGCGCCGCGAAATGGAGTCGTCGCTCGAGCAACTGGTTGACGCTGGCCTCGTTGCCCAGGTCGATGACACCGGCTGGAAGCTGACGCCTGTCGGGCGCATCACCGCCGGCTATGGACTGTCGTGGCGCTCGGGTGCGACGGTATCAAAGGGGGCGCGGCAGCTTCGACGAGCCGGCGAGACGGTCGATGGTCTCGCACTCATGGTGTTAGCGCTCGTTACCGACGAGGCTCGCGACTGCTGGTGTCCACGAGGTCAGACAGCGGTACCAGCCCGGCCGGCCGGCGCCCTGGCGGCGCGACCAGCTTTGTGGGGGATTCTCACTGCCGACGTCGACGGTGACCCCGTTGGCGATCGGCTGCACAAGCTAGAGGCGATCAACAAGTGGGTCACCGGAGTCGGACTTCGCGACGTGGAGGCATTCTACGCGCGCGGTGACGATGATACCGCCGCTGCGGGTCAACTCTTTCATCTCATGCAGCGCGTGGGCGCCCATCTTCCCGCGATTGCGTCGATCGCTTGGCAAGATCATCCCGAATCGGAGCAGTCGCTCCGACAGGATGCGCGGCGGTTACGGGCCCAGCTCCACATCGGCGGAGGCAGACATGCCGCCGCTCTTCACCGCCTGCGGTTGGGGCTTACCCGGGGACAATGCCTTGCCCTGGCGAGACTGGGAGTCCAGGACCTTGCCGGACTTCGAGATGCAGTTGCCAACCGACCGGAGGAACTCGCTCCCGTGCTGTCAACCCCCGGACTTCAACGGGTGATGACGCTGATGGGTGACCGAAGGCATCATGCACGGATATCTGTTTCCGAGCCCCAGCTCGCGCTGGAAGGCTTTGACTGATTGGATCACCTGGCAGTCACGTTTTGGCCAGCAATTTCGTCTTGCCCCCCCGTACGATGAGGCACACTTTGAGATCGCTACGCGCGGCGCCGTCGTGACATGGAGGACGTCGGATGTCAGAAATACCGAGTGAGCGGTTCCCCTTGTTTGATCTTCCGTTGCTGCGTGGCGAGCAAGGGGACGAGTCGGTTCGAGAGGCGGAGTGGGAAAGGGTTTTCGCCCATTTCCAGCCGCGCTTGAGCTCGTACTTCGGGCGGCGAGCGGATGGAATCTACGTCCTTGATGACCTCCTTCAGGAGATCTGGCTACGCGCATGCCTGAATGTTCGAACTCTGGAGTCAGCGTCGGCCCTGTGGACGTGGTTGGTGACCATCGGGAACAACCTCCTTCGAGACGAGCTTCGTCGGAAGAAGGTGGAGACCGTCCCCCTCGAGGATCGTGGTGACGGGCTCGCGGACGGGATCGACGAGTTTCTCGGCAACCTCGAGCACGCGCCGAGCGGTGCCGACGCCGAACTGCTGGATGACCTGCGAGGAAAACTCACCGATGAGGAGTGGGAATTCCTAAATCTGCTCTGTGTCGACAATCTGACGCACGAGGAGGTTGCACGTCGACTAAACCTCAGCACGGCTATGGCTAGCCGCCAGCGACTCCGGCGAATTCGCCAGCGAATCGCAGAGTGAGTCGATCCGATGTCGACTCACGGCCAGGGAGCACTTTCATGAAGCATGGGATGAACATGGACCAGTTCCGGAAGGTGAAAGCACAGGCGTCAATGGTGCTTGACCTCCGCAGGCAAGCAGAGGCCGTACTCGCACGTCGGCCGCTGCGAACGTTCGATGGCTTTGGCCACTTCCTCGACGCGGTGCTGGGAGAAGACCGTGAGCGGACGAGCGCCTTGGCAAGGACAGTGCGCTTGCCGTTGAATACGATCGATCAGCTTCGCGCGAGCGAGCTCGATCCTTTCGCCGGGCCGCTGGAAGAGATCGCGTACCTAGGGTACCTGCTCGGGATCGCGTGTCCGGACTTCGTGCGACTTGCGAGCACGGACCACGGCCGGTTTGCCAGGCACGCGGCCACAGTCCTCGCACGGTCCGGTGTTGGCGCCGTGCCGGAGGCGCCTGAGCGTATTGAGCGGCTGTGGACCCGGTTCGAGGAAGATCAGGCTACGGCGCTGTGATTCAGCGTGGCCGGTTGAGAGACCGGTCACGTTTTCGCGCAAGAGGACGTCCTGTTGGTTGGCAACAGCGAAGCAACCAGGAGGATGTCAGCATGAGTGAGATAGGGAAACAGGAGCCGAAGAAAGATCTGATCGAGGTGGTCGTCGACCAAGTACCGCACAAGGTTCCGTCGGGGTCGTACATCGTCGCCGACTTCAAGCGGCTTGTGGGTGTCGAGCCGGCGAAGGAGTTGGAGCATGTGGTCGAAGGCAGGCTCGTACCGCTAGCCGATGACGCCACGATCGTCATCGAGCGGGGGCCGAACCGTTTCGTGAGCCACATCCGCCGAGGCGGATCGTCGTGAGCGTGACTGTAGACGCGCTGGATGAGCTGGCCGCCGTCTGTGCGAATGCCGCAGCGATGGAAGAAGGCGGCCTCACGTACATCTACCTACCGAGGATCGTTCTCCCTGACGGCGGAGATGCGGAAGCGCTTCTTTGCCTGTCAGGGCGAGACGGGTACCCAACTCGGCTCTTCCTGTCCCGGCGAGTGTCGGGCAAGGGGAACAACTGGAGTGTTCATCGAATCTTCGACAAGGCGTGGCACACCTGGTCATGGCGCGATGTCCCTGCGGACTTAAGACCCATCGAGGTCCTGTCATCACATCTGGGGGCTCTCCGATGAGGGTCATTTTCAGGATCAATCGTCCCCTCCTCGAGGAGGTTCGCCGCGATCTAGACCGACCGCACGAATTCGCCTTTGAACGTGTCGGTTTTCTGTTCTGCCGGTTCGGCGCGCTGCGCTGCGGTGGACTAGTGGTTCTGGCGCGCGATTTCATGACCGTGGCGGACGGGGATTATATCGACGACGACCGGTTCGGAGCGGTCATCGGTGCTGGCGCGTTCCGACGCGCGCTCGAACGGACCCTTACTGACGCCCTCGGCATTTTCCACGTGCACATGCACGCGCACAGGGGGATGCCCAGTCCGAGCCAGATCGATCTGAGGGAGACGACGAGGTTCGTTCCAGACTTTTTCCATGTTCAGGGCGCGTTGCCCCACGGCGCGCTGATCCTGAGCCGCGACGCGATATCCGGGCGAGTGTGGCTCAGTGAGCGGGCGAGTCCGATGTCCGTCACGGCCACGATGGTGGTGGGAGCGCCCCTGGTGCTCGGGAGAACGAACCTATGAGTGAACGCTCAACGCGACAGAGCTTCCTTGGTGAGAGCAGCGATGCGACCCTAGGCGCACTCCGTGTCGGCATCGTCGGTCTAGGGGGTGGTGGATCGCATGTAGCACAGCAGCTCGCCCATGTGGGAGTCGGCAACTACGTCCTGGTCGATCCCGACCGGATCGAATCGAGCAACCTGAATCGGTTGGTGGGTGGCACGGTTGCGGACCTGAAGGTGAGGCGCTGGAAGACCACGATCGCCGCAAGGCAGATTCGACGCGTGCTTCCGCGGGCACGGATTGTCGAAATCAAGGAAGAATGGCAGGGTGCCGCCGAGTCTTTCCGCGACTGCGATCTCGTTCTTGGGTGCCTAGACAGTTTCGCGGGACGCCGCGAACTCGAAGAGGCCGCGCGTCGTTTCCTGATTCCATACATCGACGTCGGAATGGATGTGATCAAAGCGGCCGGGCGCTACGCGATTGTCGGGCAGATCGCGCTCTCGATGCCGGGGCGGCCGTGCCTACGGTGCCTTGGGGTTGTGCGCGATACGGACGTCGCCGCTGAGGCACAGGCGTACGGCGCTGCCGGAGGCAAGCCGCAAGTAGTGTGGCCGAATGGCTTGCTTGCATCGGTCGCGGTGGGACTCGCGGTTCAGTTGGTATGCCCGTGGCATGAAGGACGCAACGACATGGTGTTGCTGGAGTACGACGGCAACGTGAATACCGTCGCGGTGAGCTCGGTGCTGGGCGACGTGGCGCATGACTGCCCTCATTTCACTGAGGTCGCCCGGCTGGGCGATCCCTGGTTCTCGGTCGCCGACGTTCACAGCTGAGACATGAGCAAGGGCTTGCGAACGCGTTGACGACCCCCGGCGAATAGGGTTGTGACCGTGCCCTGCCGGCGCAATGAGGATGGGCACGCCGTTGTACGGGAAGGTTCCGATAGGAATTTGAATTGCGGGCGGCCGAGTATCGTCGAGTGTAGGGGTGCGTCGGCGGCCCTCGGCAAACACGCTGTCGCCGCCGACGACGCGGTAGCCGCCAGGTCCAGGCGCGGTTCGCTGTCCGACAATCGTCGTTGCCGACGAGAGTCTGGAATCGAACATCACGACCATTGCGCGATGACTGGGATTCGAGTCGCGAAGCGCAACCAGGGTGCGCCCGTCCGAGAGTTCGCGAACGATCGGCGGATTCAGTATCCCCCTGCCGCCTCCGTCCAGGTACTCGCGTTCGGTATTGACCCATGCGAGCGTATCGATGCGAAGAGACCGCACGTCAAGCCGGACGATCGGTGCAGGGTCTCCATACACGACGACGCCACCACCGATCGCGGTTTTCGGCCCCTCGATGTCGCCTGACCACCTTCCGTACGACCCGGCCCGAGAGTCACCCCGAAACGCGATGGCTCTCGGCAGCGCGGACATCCGCGTGCCACCCTGACTGCCCATGGCGGTGACCGCGTTCGGTGGGAGGATCCTCGCGCAGCAGACGCTCCCGGCCGGCGTCACCAGAACCATCGAGTCGCTCGCCGCATCGACGACCAAGGACGTGTCTCCCTCGTAGGGAAGCAGGTAGAACGCCTCGGCAAACACGCTGTCGCCGCCAACGACACGGTAGCCGCCGGGTCCAGGCGCGGTTCGCTCTCCGACGATCGTCGTTGCCGACGAGAGTCTGGAATCGAACATCACGACCATGGTCATGATAGATCTGGCACGAGACGACATCATGGCCATGCGTTGCCGCCACGCGCAGCAGCACCTTCGCGGGTCCCTCGGACTCAAGCCCTCCGATCAGCCTGGTCTCTGCGACCAAGGTGGTGTCGGTCCCGGGACTTCCGAACGCCGCGGAACACCGGTTGCGAAGCTCACCCGGCCCTGACGCCAACGGTATAATTTCTATACCGGCGAAGGAGGGCGCTCGCGGAGTTCGAGTTCGATGAGAACAAGAGCCGGGCGAACAGGGGCAAGCATGGGATCGACTTCATCGAGGCACAAGCGTTTTGGCTCGATGCACGGTTTGTCGAGATTCCGGCGCGAACGACCGATGAGCGACGGTCGCTGATCATCGGGAGGATCGCGGGCAAGCTGTGGTCCGCGGTCGTCACCACGCGGGCTGAACGAGTACGGCTCATGTCCGTCCGTCGGTCTCGGTCGAAGTCCTTAGCCGTCATAGCGAGCCACCTCCTCTGGGCGAGCGTTCGACGCCGGCAAGGATGTTACTGCACATCTCGACCTCGCGACGACCCGGAGGCCCCACGGTGGGACAGGACCGTTCCGGTTCTGTTGCTGAGGATTCGTCGCTCACGCCGCAAACCTAACGAGGCGCGGAGACGCGCGACTACGGCGTGAAGGTGAAGTGGAACGGCTGCTGCACCAACTGTCGCACGGGCTTGCCGCCGATCGTCGCCGGCACGAATCGCATGGCGGGCAACGCGTCCTTCACCGCCTGCATGAAAAGGTCATGCGTGGCCTTCAGGGCTTTGAAGGTCTCGGGCAGCGCATGGCCATTCGTGTCCACGACAAACTGCGCGAGGACATCCCCATCGGCCCGGCTCGCGCGCATGACCTCGGGGTAGCGAGGTACGGGGTTACCGGGCAGCGGCTGTGCGGGTCGCTCGACCTGGAACTCGAAATACACATTGTCCGCGCCCGTCACGGCGCTGGCGGTCATGGCGACCTGCCCGGGGTAGACGTCGCCCCGCCGGCACCGGCCGACGTTGCCATCGATGCGCGCCGCGATCGAGTCGTTGCGCGCCGTGACGCGCATGGTGAGATCGATGCCGGGCAGGGTCGCGCGGTTCGCCAGGGCGGGGGGCGTCGCCACGAGGTCCACGACCCCAGCCTCGCGCGCCGTGTCCATGGCGCGGAACACGTCACTGAAGGCGACCGCTGGGGCCGCGCGAACGTAGATCACCTTGACCGGCCGCGGGTCGAAGATCTCGTGCAGGCGACGAGTGAGGTCGTCGGCCGAGACCGCCTGGGTGTTGATCCGGTAGGCCGGACCCGGCAGCACCTCGAGCACGATCGCCGACACTTGTTGTCGCGCGATCACGTCTGGTGGGGCGGCGGGCAACGGCAGTTGCACATCGATGGCCCGACGCACGTTGCCCGCGGCCTGGCCCGCGTCGCCGCTGACCGCCGACGCCGTGCCGGGTTTCTGGGTACCCACGAGCGACGCGACGCAGGCCGTCCCGCGCGCCGCCAGCGCCATCGCGGAGTCGATCGCCGGCGCACGCAGCCGGGCGTCCGCGCGAACATACACCACGCGATCGCGCGTATGGCCCATCAGACCCGTCAGTTGATCCACGAGCTGCGGCGCGGTGACCGGCCGGCCGTTGAGCGAGTACGCACCCGTGCTGCTGATCTCGAGCACGACGTCACCGGTCTGGTCGGGCCGATCGCGAAGGTTCTGGCCGACGGGCAGCGCGACGCCCTGCGCCAACGCGGGAGCGGCGGCGACGACGGTCGCGGCGAGCCAACGGAGATGACGCATCACGCCCGAAGTCTAGTGTCGGCAATCGAGAAAGGGCAGGACGACGGTCGCTGATCATCGGGAGGATCGCGGGCAAGCTGTGGTCCGCCGGTACCCAGATCGCCGAACCCCCGTCAGTGCGTAGGGGGCCGGGTGCGGTGGTGGCTGGCGGGTTGGGTGGCTGAACCACCGGCGAGTTCTTGGGTCGGCAGTTGGTGGGTTGCCAGTGCG
>Ga0335085_10015611_pt1 | contig 11008 bp, 8 predicted proteins | sample Lox_Sample_45_FD_206712 | JGI IMG/M metagenome (GOLD analysis project Ga0335085, IMG submission 206712) | Soil microbial communities from Loxahatchee National Wildlife Refuge, Florida, United States - Lox_Sample_4.5 | ecosystem: Environmental > Terrestrial > Soil > Wetlands | place: USA: Florida... | reverse complement strand
GTCCTTCACACCTTCTTCTCCACCTCGCTGGCTGTCTCGCTCGCCGCCTTCTCCACGTCTCCGACGACAGCCGCCGGCCCCTGCTTGCCAGCCCAGAACCCCAGGCCGAAGCCCACCAACAGTGAAATCGCGATTGCCCAGATCATTTGCTCCTCCTAGTCGTGATTGCCATTCGCATCCTCAGGGTCGAAAGTAACCCCGAGCTTCTTACAAACCTGCCTCATCACAGAGATGAGAAGGACAGTCTGCCGCCCGCGCGCATTCGCCTCCTTACGCAGACCTCTCAGCTCGCTGATCATCCAAGCTCCGATCGCGCCGACAACTGTCGCGAAGCCGATCAAGAGCAGGTCCGTTGGGATACCTGTTACATTATAGCCGTGCGTAGGGTCCATCACGCTACCATCCTAGCGCGGAGGCCGGCGTACCGCTGCGCGTCGAGCTTCGGATCTTGTGTGCGGCATTCATTCGCCGCTGATGCGTAGTCGGGCGGCGTTTGCGAGAGGAAGGAGATCATTCTCGGATAGTGCAGCAGGCCGCCGAGCCCGGCATTGTAAGCTATGTCGATCAGCACCGACTGGCAGGAGACCGACAGCCCTGGATACCAGCTGTACTTCATCAGCACATCTTCGATCAGCTCCGCACGATGCTGCGTCAGCCACGCAACCTCCGCATCATCTAGACCATTCTCCAGATTGATGCCCACGCCGATCGAAAGGTTGCCGATCGGCCTGCACGTCACCCTGATGCCTGTCGCATCATTATAGGCGAACTTCCTATATCCTTCTTCCGTGAGGATATGAGACATGAAATCCTGCATTGCTGAAGAGCTCACAGAGAACCTCCTAAACGAGTGTAGTCCAGCTCCACATTGGCCAGCCTCTACGATACACGAACTCGATCGTATCGCCTGGGTTCAGCGTCAGCTTCCCATCCGCCGTGCTCCCGATCGAGACGCCATTATGCAGGATGTTCGACACCTGCGCACTCTCAGCCTGCGCATACCAGCGCGCGACCATCGCGACTGCGAAGGTGTTCGTAACCGCAACGCCGCTCGCCGGGAAGGGCGGCGCTATGTAGTTGAGGTCCGTATCCTTCTGCGCAACAGGTATCGTCATCTCCCTCGAGTTGATCGAGTGGACGAAGTCCTGGGGCGGCCTCTCTTCGTTGCACTTGACGTGCCGCCACATGCCCTGCCAGTTCCGCACAGCCTCGCCAAACTTCAGCTTCGTATCACAAATACTGCAGTAGATGTTCCAATCGCCAGGAACGAAGCGATCTTCCGGACCACGCGCCAGCGCACTATTACCCATACTTCATCCCCCGCACGTAGCCGTGCTTCTGCAGGAGCGGCAATTCCTTCTCCAGCCGCTCGCCTATATCTGTTCTGAACATGGTATTCGAAGGCATCTTCAGCCCCCACGTAGTCGTGTAGGCATCGTCCGAAGCCGCCTTCACCGTCTTCCCTGTGCCAGTGACGACAAGCGGATAGTTCCCTGCGGTGACCGGCATGGTGATCTGCGTAATGCCCTCGTCTAAGAGCATCGGCACTTGCCGCTCGCACGCCTGCTGCCAATGCAGCTGATGTTCAATCCTGCCGCTCACTCCATAGATCGGGTAGCCGACCCAGGTATCGAGTGTGTCCTTTGGCCTCGAGTCGGCTGGACCGCCTCTCGGGAAATCTCCGTGAGTGACGCAAACACCCATCGCGACGTCAGGAGAGACGGCCAGCCTATCCTCACCTCCTAGAAGCGCTGCCATCCACTCGACCGGGTCCTTCTGTATCACAGCTTGCCGTATGCAGAAGTCCGGCCACCCTAGCCGCATAGTGAACTCCAAAGGCCACGCACGACCCTCGCCGTCCACCATGCAGTTTACCGAACAGTCCCCCACATAGTTGACCGAGTGCAGATAGTCCGAGACCGGCTCCAGCACCTCGTCGAACAGCTTACTCTGCATAACGTGTCGGATGACAGTGCCCATCTCGCCGGTGTTCTCTCCGAGGTCGTCGTTCAGGAACTTCTTATGCTCGAACGACTCCTCTAGCGCCCGGCACCAGCCGCCCGGACCGAACATGCCTGAGATGCCGACCTCGATTCCATCGACCTTCTCCTGCATCATCAGCTGACCTTTCCACAGCCCATCACGCCGCCAGCGCATGATAGTGAAGATAGCATCGTCTGCCGTCCGACTGACATACGTCATGTGCTTGTTCGAGTCCCCTCCCCAGGGCTTCATCGCATACGCCTTACGAGTGCGGACCACGAGGTCGAGCGCCTCCTCCGGGGAGCTACACACAGAGAAAGGAATCGTCTCGACCCCGCAGTCCTTTAAGACTTTCTGCCCCATCTCGCGGTTGAGCTCGAGCTCAGCAGCCTTCGGATTAGTTCCGAAGATCGGGAAGCCGCGTCCGAAGTATTCGCTGAGCTCCGACATATAATCGGTGTTGCCGGTCAGGATGATCAGCTCCGCCCACGTCATGTGGGGCTTCCACTCGAGCGGCTTATAGATCATGCCGTCACCATACGGACGCCGCTTCCCGGTCTTAAACGGGGGCAGCCAGAAGCGAACGTCGTGGCCGGCCTCTTGCGCCCGAAGGGCGACGTCCAGCCCCGTACCCTCGCCGGCGTTATCGAGAACGAGGACTCTCACTCTGCCTCCTTCGGCTGCCACACATTCCGGACGTGCTCTCTGTTTGCATGCGGCAGCAACTCAGCAACCTCGTCCGGCGTCGCTTTGTCGAGGACCTTGATCTGCTCCTGCCAGGGCAGCCGCATGAACATGCGCTGCGTGCCGGTGAGCTGAGAGTTGAGCGATCGGATCAGCCGGCGTTGGTCCTTCCCTGACAGCTCGTACTGCGCGACCATCTTGTCCAGAATCTCTCCGTACTTGTCCGAGCCGGTCTGATACGCATTCCGCAGCATCGTATAGTCCTTCGAGTACTCCGCTCGTTCGTAGGGCGTTTCCTTCGGATTCACGTAGGCGCGGAACGCCGCCTTGATGCTCGCATCCGTCTTGGTCTCAGTCAGATACTTCGGAGCCGGCGTGAAGCCAAGCGCAGTCAGGACGCCCTGCTTGAGCGGCTGATCTGTGACGTTCTCCTGAATCGCCTTCATCGAGATCGGCTCGAGGTCGCTCAGCGAATAGGCGAGCGTCTGCTCCAGCTTCGTAAAGGCGTCGGCATCCGGGTCTCGAATGTGCTCTCCCCAGCTATTAATACCAGTCGTCCACTCATGCATCAGCCCGAACAGCCCCGAGCCCTTATTCAGCACAAGCTCACTGAGCCCAGGCACCGCCCCCTCATTCTGCATGTGCTTGTACAGCGAGGCGAATTCCCGCGAATAGAACATAGTCGAGACTCGCTGCGGAGTGCCGTCCGGGTTCGTCTCTCCAGTCTTCGGAGAGATGTAGTCGAGCAGCTCGGTGGGCGGCTTACCGGTCATGCCATACGTCATGAGCCCTGACACACCTGCGCCCAGCGTCGTGTACGCTGCGACGAAGATCGCTCGGTCCATATCGCCCTTGCGAATCTTCTGCAGCTTGTCGCCCGAGAGCGCCCACTGGCCGAGGTCCATAGCGCCGCCCCCATACTCACGGAGGAAGCCGAGCTGCCATCCGAGCGACAGTGTATCCAGGACCGCAACGTCCTTGATCCATCGCTTCCAGAACAGCGTGCTGTAGTTCATTTCTCCGTAGCGGTTCTCGACAGACTTCCCGAGCTTCCGCATCGCAAGAAGGCGAGCGGCATCATTCTCCGCCAGCTCGGGGTTGCGCTGCAGGAGATTCTTCGCGTCGCGGATAGCGCTCGCCGCCTTCAGCGCCGGTATCCAATCCTCGAAGATCGGCTTCGACATGGCGCTGATGAGTGCCCAAGGCAGGTGCCACGTCGCACGCATCACGTCTGTCGTAGCGCCGCCCGGCCTCCCGCCACGCCAAGAGCCCTGTGCGTCGCGCAGCGCATTCATGAAGTTCGCCCGAGCGTTCGATCGGAAGCGAGAACTCATCTCCGGCGCTACGCCCATTTCTGTCAGCGTCTTGAGCGCCGCTGCCGTCTCCGGCTTGATCTTGTCTGCAGGAATGCGCCCCTTCCAGGCCTCCATCAGCTCCCACCCGAGCGGCTTGGTCAGCCGGCGAATGCCCGGCAGCTCGGAGATCGGCCGATACATGAGCCCACTCTTGAGCATCTCTGCCAGCCCCTTGCCGGCCGGCACTGTGCCTGAGAGCATGCCCGAGAGACCGCGGGTCATCCCTGCTGACATATCGATGCCGAGCACATGCAGCGGGTGGAATAGAGAGAGCGCAAGCCTAATCGGCACGAGAGCATTCTTAAGGGACATAAACCCTTTGAATGCCGACCCCGCAACGCCCTTATCTTCCCAAAGGCTCTTGGACTTGAACGCGTTCTGCAGAATCGCGTCCGCTTGCGGCTCGACCCAGAACACGTCGCCATTGGGCGCCCTCCACCTGGCGTAGCTCTCAGGCCTCTCCGTCCCCGGCGTCTTCTTGACGCGGAAGCTAACCTTCCCCTCGCTATCGACTTCCTTGACCAGCTCTTCCCTCGCTGCGACCTTTCGGATCGCGAGGCCGTAGCTGGCGAGATCGTTCAGAATCCCAATATGCATCTCCGCTATGTCCGAAGCGTGCTGCCGGGCGAGCATGATATCTTCTGGATTATCATAGCGAGGGCGGAAGCCGGCTGCCACTGCCTCCTCATAGAGGTCGAACGAGCGATCCTTGATGAATCCTGGATCGCCCCACTTGCTACCGTACTTTTTCATGAAGTACGCGGAGACACCTTCAGCGTCCTCGAAGATATGCGCGAGGTAGTTCTCGCGCGGCTCGTAGGAGAAGCCCAGGCGTAAGTCTCGATCGGCGATCTTCGCCCCCCAGTCCCTGTACTTCCGAGCGAAGTCAGCCAGCGCGGGATCAGAGAAGGCTCCGCCTTTCTCGAATTTCTTGATGAATTCCTGCGCCATATCGGGCCGGGCACGCCAGAACTTCAGCCTCGCCTGCGATCCAAAGCGCCACGCCGACTCCCTCTGCATCTGCTCTGTAATGCGCTGGGCGATCGCCGCAGCGGCAAGCTTCGCGTTGCGCCCGAGTGCCTCCGGCGCCATGCCCCGCATCAGCTGTTCGAGCGAGATCTTCAGAGAATCGCGAGCCCTTCGCACGCCCGCAGGGTCGATCAGCCGATTGATCTCTGTGACCGACTTCACGTCTCCGCGAGTCATCGACCCGCCATCGTCCAGGTTCGCAATAACCTGATGGATGCTTCGACCCGAGGGCGGCTTGAGCTCGGACTGCATCTTCATCAGCTGCGACCCGACGCGCATGGACTGGTTCAGCAGGCGCAGCTCTCGCTGGTCTGTGATTCCGAGGTGCCGGCCGATCAGATTCCCCATCTGATTCAGCATGTTCTTCCACTTGTAGCCGAACGAAGCGTACTTCTCGGAGTTCGCGAGGAACTCCTGCAGAACTGGATTCGTGAAGACTTCGGAGAGGAATTCGTAGCGGGGAGACATGCGCCTGAATGCAATGTCGCGGATGCCGCGAGTCCGCAAGCCGGTGCCTTCTAGATCTGCATTCTTCATCTGATCAAACGCAGCGCCGAGGATTCCGTAGCCAATATTGTGCTCCCCGAGCCGCCCGGCCTTCTGCGCCCTGATCTTCGCCTCCTTGATAATGCCGTCCAGCTCTTTCAGAATTGGCGAACGAGGGTTGTTGATCGCTGACAGCTTCTCGGCCGGCGTTAGGTCACGTCCGAGCTCAGCCTTCGCCGCCTTCAGATCATTATCGATCAGCGTATCGAGCATGTTCACAGAAGTGCCATGCACGATCTCGTGTAGAGTCGTCTGCACAGTGTCGCTCGCGAGCATGCCAGTACTGACACGCACCTGATGATACTCAGGAATGTACTGCCCCTGCGCGCCTGGCATTGACGCCCTGCTCAGGAACTTGATCGGCATGTTCGGATCGGCGTACTTGCTGAGCTTCTCCAGGAACGACTTCGCATACCCCTCTGCATGCGGCAGCATGTCGTCCAGGACCGCAGCAGTCGTGAGGTTTGATCCGACTGGCAGCTTCCTGAGTGTCTCTCCAGTCACCTGTGTGACCTTATGAAAGCCCATGTCCTGCGCCACATCGCCCTTCACAACAGTGAGCTTCGGCTCAGGCGGCTTGACCGCCGTCGTCGTATCCTGCAGCGCCGTCCGCGCCCTCGCCGCCGCTCTCTCAGGAGTGACCTCCCTCGGTATCTCTCCACCTTTCGGCCCTACGAAGGCGACGCCGGCATTCACGAACCCTTCAATCGCCGCGTTCAGATTATCGACGAAGTTCTGTACATCCGCCTTATTGACCGCGAAGCCCGGCGCCCCTTTCGGATACGGCACCCCTTCCCGCTGCTTCTGCGCGTTGTAGTTCGCATCCGCCACGTGCGCCTTCACCATATTGCCGCCCTGCTGTACCAGCGACTGCAGCGGCTTGATGATGCCGGTGTAGATCGGCGCCATGATCGGCGTGGTATAGTATCCGAGCAGGTCGTTGATCTTCTTCGCCTGATCGACAATGTGGCCGGCGAGGCCCTCTGGGATGCGCTTAGCATCCTCGTCCAGGGCCTGCTTATAGTCCTGCACCATATCTCGGTAGTCATCCAGATATGGCTTGATTGCGGCCGAGTACGCTTCACCCGACGCGAACGCCACCTTCGCACGAAGCGGCGCTGTCCGCTCGATAGTGCTCGAGACAACTTGCTTCCCCCGGTCGAGCAGGGAGGGCTGCTGCGGCTGCGCCTTCAGCACGTCCTCTACGCTCAGTCCAGGCTCTGCCTTCTTCGGCGGAAGAGGCGGCCTTTCGACTGGCTTCTTCTGCTCGGTCGCAAGAACATCAGCGACATTGATCGGCATAGTCGCTATTCCTCTTGATCTTCCTGCTCGTCCTCGACTTCATCGTCCTTGTCGATCTGATCCAGCTCCTGCTCTGAGAAGAACTTATCGCCCATGAGCAGGCGAGGCTCGCCCTGCACCATATACCACTGGTTCTGCTGCAGCTTCTTCTCCGCGTCCTTGCCTGTCGGGAGGTCGAGCGGCATGCCGGGCTTCGAGCCCTTCGCGATCGGGGCCTGTCGCAGGCCACCAAAGGCTCCCGCGGAGCGGGCGTTCTCGTACACTCGGACGGCGGCCTGGCTCTGTGTCAGATGCTGCTCCCGCATCATCTTCACCATCTCCTCGGCCAGCGGCCTCGCTCGGACGGAGGCGTCCGAGGGGTCTGCTCCTGGGTAGTCCCGCATGATCTGATCGAAGATCGCTTTTCGATCATCAGCCTTCACGACCGATCCACCTTCCTTATCAATATGCTTGTCTCGATCCTCAGCGAGCTTCTTCTGCGCGTCGATCAGCCCTACTCTGTGCTGATCCACGACAGCGGCGGCCTGCGCATGCTTCGCTGCCTTCCCACGATAGTCGATCTCCGCCTGCTCCTTCCTCGTGACGACGGCCTGCTGCAGCCTCGCAACCATCCCCGGCTGCCAGGGCTGCTTCATGAGCTTCTGAAACCCCGGGTCCTTCGCCACGCCAGGATCGGATGCCAGCATAGTCTGGAGTGCCAGCGCATAGCCCTGCGGCGTATCCGGTACGCCGCTCAGAATATTCGCGAACTTGCTCATTCGCTCGGTCTGCATCTTATAAGCGCGAGCGTCGATCTTCGAGCTGTTCTCGAGCAGGCGGGACGCCTCGCTGGCCGTCTTAGCAGCGGCGTCCGGCAGGCCGGCCTCGAGCTGTATCTGCGCAACCTGGCTCAGCACGCCGGCGAGCGAATCCGGATTATCCGCCTCGGTCGGCGGCTTCAGATTCTGCATCTTGCTCAGCACCGTCACCTGCTGCTGCAGCGCAATCTTATCCCTCTGCAGCTCAACTTCATTCTTCTGTAGCTCGATCGGCGCTTCTTTCAGCCGATAGTTATTGAGCATAATGTCTTGCATGGCGAGCGTCTGATCCGCCATGCCGCCGGCAACCGAGCCGAGTGTTGGAAAGCCTGCCATCTTACACTCCTCCGCCCCCGTAGTGCAGTCCGCCCATCGCCGCCGAGGTCGCTCCCATCGAGGCGTACTTCGAGTACATCTGCATCAGATTGCCCTTGTTGATTCCGTACTGAGCGAACTGGTCCCACATCTCAGGAGTCACTGCGTTCGGGTCCATCGCCGCTTGCTCTAGTACTCCCCAGCCGGCTTGCCCAGGCTGGAAGCCCTGTTGCATCGCTGCGTTCGTGCGCGCATAGGCGGTCTGATTAACCGTATAGGCTGGCTGCGACATTCCATAGAGCACAGGTGCGAGGACAGCGCCGACTCCGAGAAGGCCAAGGCCGAGGCTACCAGTAGCCGCCGCTGCTCCAGCATCCGCTCCACCTTCTGCTCCTGCCGCCGCCGCGACACTGCTCGGCAGGGCAGGTACACTCGCAGTTGCAGCGGCAACTTCGCTCCCTCCTATGTCTGTAAGCCCCACATCTAGACCTCCAGCAGCAGCCGCTTCGCCTCCTGCGACGGCTCCACCTGTGGCGGCTCCCCCGCCAGCGGGGCTAAAACCGAATAAGCTATCCACTGAATCTCCTAGCCCCGCAGAAGGATCTAGCAGATTCTCCGATCCGTAAGTGTACATGCCAGAGCTAGCGGCGTCGGATGCTGCTGTCGCAGCAGTAGACTGATCGAGCCCAGAGAGAGCCTCTCCCCATTGCGAGGCACTGACGCCAGATACGCCACCGCTGAGTAGATTACTGAGAGAATTGACTGCACTCGGTATCGAGTTCGTCACGCCGGCGATCGAGCTGCCAAGGCTTCCCTGCGCGCCGCCGAGGGCGCTGAGTGCCTGCGCTGGATTCGCCGGAGGGAAGTTGGCGCCGGAGAGCTGCATCAGATTCTGTAGATCTGTCTGATAGAACGAAGAGGCGAGGCCCTGGCCGTACTGCTCCAGCGCTTGCATCTCTCCCCCCGAGCCGAGGCCAACGCCGCCCGGCGCTGCCGCTGACCGATCGATCGCCTGCACGCCCTGTCCCATCAGAAACTCATAGCCCGGCGTGCTCGTCACTGAGCTCGGATTCGCCATCAGCGCGTTCAGCTGATTCACATACGTAGGACGAGACGACGCAAAGGGATCGCTCTGCGACAGGACGCCCTGCGCCGCGCTGTTGAGCTGCGTCGATCCATACAGACCATAGAGGCTGCCGAACATCTGGAGCAGGCTGCCAATGTCTCCTGCAGTCGAGCCGTCCTGTCCGGAAGTGCCTGCTTGCAGTGTTGTTGGCAGGCCCATACTTGTCGTGGAGACAGGCGCTCCAGTAAAGCCCTGATAGCCTGACACAGGAGCAGCCAGAGTTGTCAGATTCAGCCCAGACAGATTCGTCCCTGTCGCTGGATTCACACCACTCGTAGTCGCTATAGCAACCATCCTATTCTCCTAAGCGAGCGCCGCTACCGATCTGGGGCTCATCGTCGTCGTACTCGGTTTCCATCAGGTTGCGCCTATCTGAACCCAACACGATCCGCCAGCCGCACCAGATGCTCCATCGTTCACGAACTCGTATATTTTCCCGGCGCTCATCGTAACGTTGGAGCCTACCCGGAGTCTGAATGCTCCGCCGGAGTTTCCATTGGTCAGAGTTGTATTGGAGTCTGAGGCAAGGATGTAGAGGTGCATACCAAGTTCGCCGCCAGCCAGCGAGGTGACGGTGGTCGAACCCCCATTAGACATACTGACCGCACTGTAGTAGCCACCCATTGTAGTCGAGACGCGGATGTCTGGAGTAGTTCCGGTCAGAGCCGTATTGAAGAAGTCCTTGAGCCCATCGACCTGACAGATCGGGAAGCTATTGCGTGTTTTCCCAAGCCACCAGTCATATTGAGGACCGGCACTGAAGACTTGGGTGGCGTTGTAACGGACCCACGGAACCGCAAGACTTTGTAGATTCCGCGCGGCTCGGATGGTGACTCCAGTACAGGTCGTATCCGGCATCTCGAAGCAGGAAGTCGGCGCGCTTCCGAGCGTGAAGTGCGGTGACTCAATGACGATGCCAGACGTGTACTTGAACCGCACCGCGTAGGGAACAGTGGTGGTCCCTGACGGACTTCCAAAGAGGCCACGGATGTGAACGTTGAGAACGAGAGCAGAGCCCGAAAGTCCTTGGCCTATGTCGATGTAGGGATTGTTGCCTGGATTCTCTAACTCCAGACCGTCCAACACGATCCCTGTGCAAAAGAGCGAGGATTCCGACTTGCTCGCGATCTTGATAGGAGGCCCGCAGGACTCAATCGCCATGCAATTACCCGTGAAGTTCGTACAGCGGTCGATCAGTAGACCCCCCACTGTTGTCACGCCTCCGGAAATACGGCTCCCTCTCCACAACGCTGAAGTGCAGGAATCGAATTCCACCGACCCCTGAGACGCTGAGCCCATTCCGGTCACGAGACAATCCGCAAAGGCCGGAAGCAGACAGTTCAAGAAATAGACTGCTCGGCCCTGACCTGAAGTCCCGGCAATCCAGACTTTATTCAGCTGTGGTTGATTGACGGAATTGCAATAGAACGCAGTGTTAGCCGTTCCGCTCATCTTTACGCCGACATTGAAAACAGTTCCGGCATAATAGTAGTTGGAAGAAGTTACTCCCCCAGTAGTCGCTCCTCCCCCAAGATAGATGAATCCATAAGTTGAACCCGTCCCAAAGGCAATCGAGTAGTTCGGCCAGCCCTGACCACGCATCGAAGCGCAGGGACCCCCAAAAGTCGACGCCGTGGGAACCGTAATATCCGCACTGCAAAGGAATGTGTACCCGGCAGGGAAATAAACTTCTCCCCCGGCTTTACCCGCGACGTTGAAAGCGGCCTGCACGGCGACCGCATCATTGGTTATCCCATCTCCTACAGCCCCATAGCGAAGCGGGACGAGCGTCGGCCATGCATAGTTCGTCGGCGTCACCCCGGCTGCAATCTCAGCGGCGGTCTGGGGATAAAGAAGGCTTCCTATCGTCT
>Ga0335085_10015610_pt1 | contig 11008 bp, 11 predicted proteins | sample Lox_Sample_45_FD_206712 | JGI IMG/M metagenome (GOLD analysis project Ga0335085, IMG submission 206712) | Soil microbial communities from Loxahatchee National Wildlife Refuge, Florida, United States - Lox_Sample_4.5 | ecosystem: Environmental > Terrestrial > Soil > Wetlands | place: USA... | reverse complement strand
CGCACTGATGGCGATCGGCTTGCCGCAGAACAAGCTGTCCGCGTTCGCTCACGCGGCTGGGCAGCTTGGCTTTATCGTGCGCGCCGACGACCCACGCCGGCATGTCATCGCCTGCGCCGGCGCGCCGGTCTGCGCGTCCGCGCACATCGCGGCGCGCGCCATCGGCCCGCGCATTACCGCTATTGCCGCGCCACACATCGACGGCTCGTTCAAAATTCATGTTTCGGGATGCGCCAAAGGCTGTGCGCATCCCGCACGCGCCGGGCTGACTGTTGTCGGCACGCCGGACGGTTGCGCTCTCGTGAAAAACGGTTCCGCACGTGAAGCGCCATTCGCCGTTGTTTCGGCAGATGATCTGCCGGATGCAGTCCCGCAAGTCGTTCAGCAGCTTCGGCTGGAGGTTGGCCATGGCTGAACGCGCCGCCTATCTGCGCGACGGCAATGCCATATATGAGCGCTCATTCGCCATCATCCGCGCCGAGGCCGACCTGTCGCGATTCTCCGCGGCAGAAGCCGACGTGGCAGTGCGCATGATTCATGCCTGTGGCGAGGTCGAAGTTGCGCGGCACATCGTCTTCGGCGGCAGTTCGGTCGAAGCCGCCCGGCGCGCGCTTGCGGCCGGCGCGCCGATCCTCTGCGACGCCGAGATGGTGGCGCACGGCATTACCCGTGCGCGCTTGCCGGCGGGCAACGAAGTCGTGTGCACGCTCAACGATCCGAGCGTGGCGGATATCGCGCGCGCGCGGCAAACCACCCGCTCGGCCGCAGCGCTCGATCTGTGGCTCGATCGTCTTGGCGGCGCCGTTGCCGCTATCGGCAACGCGCCAACCGCGCTGTTCCGCCTGCTCGATCTGCTGGATGCGGGAGCGCCGAAGCCCGCCGTCATTCTCGGCATTCCGGTCGGCTTTGTCGGTGCCGCAGAATCCAAAGAGGCGCTGGCCGCCGATCCGCGCGGCGTTCCTTTCATCATCGTGCGCGGCCGCATGGGCGGCAGCGCCATGACCGCGGCGGCAGTGAACGCATTGGCGAGGGCCGGAATATGAGCGCGGCAAGGCTCATCGGCGTCGGTGTCGGTCCGGGCGATCCCGAGCTGATGACTCTCAAGGCGATGCGCGCGCTTGGCGAGGCCGACGTGATTGCCCACTTCGCCAAGGCGGGAAATCAGAGCCATTCGCGCGCGATTGCCGCACAACACCTGCGGGCCGAAGTCACCGAACTGCCGCTCTACTATCCGGTTACGACGGAGCTGCCGGCATGCAGCAAGGGCTATCGCGACGCCATCCGCAATTTCTATGACGCCGCCGCCGCCGCGATCGCCACCCATCTCGACGCCGGACGCACGGTTGCCGTGATCTGCGAGGGCGATCCGTTGTTCTATGGATCGTACATGCATCTGCACACCCGACTCGCGCCGCGCTTTCCGGCCGAAATCATTGCCGGCGTGACCGGCATGTCGGGATGCTGGTCGGCGGCCGGCATGCCGATGGTGCAGGGCGACGATGTGTTCACGGTGCTTCCGGCGACGCTCGCGGAAGCCGAGCTCGCGCGCCGCCTCGCCGATGCGGACGCTGCGGTGGTGATGAAGGTGGGGCGGCATCTGCCCAAGCTGCGCCGTGCCCTCAATCGGAGCGGTCGGCTCGACCGCGCCATCTATGTCGAGCGCGGCACTATGGCGGACGCAAAAATGATTCCGCTTACCGCCAAGCTCGACGACGAGGCGCCGTATTTCGCCGTCGTGCTGGTGCCGGGCTGGGAGAATAGGCCGTGACGGGACGCCTTGCCGTCATCGGCCTCGGACCGGGCGATCCGCGCTATCTCACGCCCGAGGCCGACGAAGCGCTCGCCGCTGCGGAGGCCTTGTACGGCTACGGCCCCTATCTCGATCGTGTTCGCGTCCGCGCGGAACAAACGCGACATCCTTCGGACAATCGCGAAGAGCGTGCGCGCGCGGCCGCCGCGCTCCGCCATGCCGCGCAAGGCGCGCGCGTTGCCGTCGTTTCCGGTGGCGATCCGGGCGTGTTCGCCATGGCGGCCGCCGTTTGTGAGGAAATCGAAATCGGGCCTGAGGATTGGCGTGCTCTCGATGTCGCGATCATTCCCGGCATCACCGCCATGCTGGCGGTTGCCGCGCGTATCGGTGCGCCGCTGGGCCACGATTTCTGCGCGCTGTCGCTTTCCGACAATCTCAAGCCGTGGGAGCTTGTCGAGCGGCGGCTCGACGCGGCGGCAAGCGCCGGCTTCGTGATCGCGCTGTACAATCCGATCTCTCGTGCGCGGCCGTGGCAGCTCGGCAAAGCCATCGAACGGCTGCGTCGGCATTTGCCGCCGTCGACGACGGTTGTGTTCGGCCGCGCCGTCGGTCGAACGGGCGAGCACGTGGAAGTTACGACGCTAGCCGTCGCCGATGCGGTGGAGGCCGATATGGCCACGCTGATTATTATCGGCAACAGGGAGACGCGCGTCGTCCCGCGCCCCGGGCGCCCACCTCTGGTCTATACCCCGCGCGCCGTTGCCGAGGTGAGCGCATGATCGAGCCATGCAAGCGCTTCGTCGACTGTCTCGACGGCAGGCCGATCGGCGCCGGGCGGCCGACGCACCATGATCACCTCAATGCCGAGCGAGCGCGCCGCAGCGATCTTGCCGTAGGTTGCGCCGCCGCCGCTGTTCTTGGCGATGACCGCGTCGATGCGATGCGCTGCCATCAGCGCCCGATCCGCGGCTTCGCTAAATGGCCCACGGCCGGTGACGTAGTGCGCGTGCGGCAAAGCCAGCGGCGGCGCGACCGGATCGACGCTGCGGATCAGATAACGGTGCTGCGGCGCTGTGACGAAAGGCGCGAGCTCGTTGCGGCCGAGTGTAACGAACACGTTGCGTGGCGTGTCGCCGAGGACCAGAACCGCGTCGCCCACGCCATCGACTTCAATCCAGCGATCGCCCGCAACCGCGCTCCAAGCGGGCCGGTGCAAGGCAACGAGTGGAACGCCGGTCTCGCGCGCGGCCTCCGCTGCATTTGCCGAGATGGTGCTGGCGTAAGGATGCGTGGCGTCGATCAATGCGTCGATACGCTCGCTGATGAGATAACGGGCGAGGCCGATAGCGCCGCCGAAGCCGCCGCTCCGAATCGGCACTGGCTGCGCCGCCGGCGCGGCGGTGCGGCCGGCCAGCGACAGCGTGACATCGAGATCGGAGCGCCCGGCGAGGCGCCCGGCCAGGACGCGGGCTTCCATCGTACCGCCGAGAATGAGGATGCGCGCCATGCCGCTTCCTGATGCGATTAAGTCCGACACTGCCGCATCGCCGCGCTGGCTGTCCATCATCGGCATCAGCGAGGACGGCGCCGAGGGCTTAAGCCCGGTGGCGCGCGGATTGATCGCCGCGGCCGAAATCGTGTTCGGCGGCCGGCGTCATCTCGCCCTCGCAGCGCCGCTCATCCGTGGCGCGGCACGACCGTGGCCGAGTCCGTTCGATGGCGCGGCCGGCGAAGTGCTCAACCATCGGGGACGCCAAATCTGCGTGCTCGCCTCGGGCGATCCTTTCCACTACGGCGTCGGTGCGGTGCTGGCCCGGCACATCGACCCGCGCGAGATGATCGTATTGCCGGCGCCATCGGCGTTCAGTCTCGCCGCCGCGCGGCTCGGCTGGCCGCTGCCGCGGACCACGCTGCTGTCGCTGCATGGCCGCACGCTCGACCTCATCCGCCCGCATCTGCAACCCGCCGCCCGCATCCTCGCATTGACCTCCGACGGGGAAGGACCGGCGGCCTTGGCGAAGCTCCTGACGCGGTCGGGTTTTGGCGCCTCGCGGATGACGATCTTTGAAGCGCTCGGCGGTCCGCGCGAACGCGCGCGCCGCACGTCCGCCGCGGCTTTCGACTTCGATAAGATCGATCCGCTCAACACCGTGGCGATCGAAGTGGAGGCTGCGCCGCAGGCGCGCATTCTGGCGCGCACGGCTGGACTCGCGGATGCCCTGTTTGAACATGACGGCCAGATCACCAAGCGCGAAATCCGTGCGGTCATCCTTTCGTCGCTGGCGCCACGGCGTGGCGAGCTTCTCTGGGACATCGGCGCGGGCTCGGGCTCGGTCGCGATCGAGTGGATGCTGGCCGATCCGGCGATGCGGGCGATCGCCATCGAACGCCGGACGGACCGCGCCGCCCGTGTCCGCCGCAACGCCGCAGCCTTCGGCGTGCCGGCGCTCGAGGTCATGGAAGGTGCCGCACCCGCCGGGCTTGCCGGCCTCGCAACTCCCGACGCAATCTTCATCGGCGGCGGCGCGAGCGACTCCGGTGTGCTCGACGCGGCCATGAAAGCGCTGCGTCCGGGCGGTCGTCTCGTCGTCAATGCGGTCACGATCGAGACCGAAGCCTTGCAGCTCGCCCGTCACGCTGCGCTCGGTGGCGACCTCACCCGCATCGCGATTTCACGGGCCGAACCGGTCGGCGAGAAAAGCGGTTGGCGCGCCGCAATGCCGGTCACGCAGTGGGTATGGACCAAGCCATGATCGTCGCGGGCGTCGGATGCAGACGCGGCGCAGCGGCGCGCGACATCGAGGCGGCCGTTCGCGCCGCACTGGCGCGGGCGAGCGTCGCGCCGGACTCGCTCGGCTGCATCGCGACGACCGCGGCGAAGGAGGACGAAGCCGGAATTCGAGCGGCGGCGGCGAAGCTCGGCGTATCCGTCGTCCTTCTTTCTCGCGCGGAGATGGAAGCCGCCGCGCCGCGCGCTGCAACGCGTTCCGAGCGTGTCCTCGCTCTCACCGGGGTTCCGTCCGTCGCCGAAACCGCCGCACTCGCCGCAGCCGGTCCGGCCGCGCGGCTGATCAGCCCCCGCCTTGTGCTCGGTGCTGCGACCTGCGCGCTCGCCGCTTCGGATGGCCGGCCATGACCGTGCATTTCATCGGCGCCGGACCAGGTGCGGCCGACCTCATTACGGTGCGGGGCCGCGATCTCATCGGACGCTGCGCGGTCTGTCTCTATGCCGGCTCTATCGTGCCGCGCGAACTGCTGGCCTATTGCCCGCCCGGTGCGCGCATCGTCGACACCGCGCCGCTGTCGCTCGATGAGATCGAGGTCGAGTTCGTAAACGCCCACGCTTCCGGTCGCGACGTTGCGCGGCTTCAATCCGGCGACCTTTCGATTTACAGCGCACTCGCCGAACAGCTCCGCCGTCTTGAACGCCGCGGCATTCCCTACACGCTGACGCCGGGCGTGCCGGCATTCGCCGCGGCGGCGGCGGCATTGCAGTGCGAACTCACGGTGCCCGAACTCGCGCAGAGCGTCGTACTGACCCGCGTGCCCGGCCGCGCCTCGCGCATGCCGGAGGCGGAGAAGCTTTCAACATTCGCCGCGAGCGGAGCGACGCTCGTCATCCATCTTGCGATCCACGCCATCAACGCCATCGTCAAGGAGCTGACGCCTTTCTATGGAACGGATTGCCCGGTCGCCGTTGTTGTTGAAGCCAGCTCGCCGCAGCAACGCATTCTCAGCGGCACGCTCGCCGACATCGCCGCGAAAGTTGCGGTGGCTCGGATCGAGCGCACGGCGTTGATCGTCGTCGGTCACGCGCTCGCCGCCAAGGATTTCCGCGACAGCGCGCTCTATGACGCCGATTATCGCCGCCGGTTTCGCGGAGGCGCCGCGTGATCGAATGTTCAAGATTCAAACGGCGCGCGACCGACCAGATTTTGTTCGCGATCGAACAACACGGTCTCGACGCTGATCCCGCGGCCGTCGACCACGCCCGCCGCCGTGGCCCGGGCGGCGCGCGCGACCGCGTCGCCCAACGCAACACCTTCGGCGCGCGCAAGCGCGAAGGCTTGCGCGGCCGTGTTGGCATTTTTGATGCGCGCGCAAAGCGAGGGCGAACCGCCCGTCGCGGCCGCGAAACCGGCGAGCGTCGCGAAATCGACCTCGCCGCGTTTGGAATGAAGATCGGTGAGGCCCTGGGCGAGCTTCGTCATCTTGGCGACACCGCCCGCGATGGTGACGCGCGGTACCGGATGCGTGCGCAGATATTTGAGCATGCCGCCGACAAAGTCCCCCATGTCGATCAGCGCGATCTCCGGCAGGCCAAGGAGCTTTTGCACGCCGGCCTCGGAGCCTGCGCCGGTCGCGCCGGCAATGTGGCTGAGTCCCGCGGCGCGGGCCACGTCGATACCGCGATGGATCGAATGGATCCATGCCGAGCACGAATAGGGCACGACAACGCCGGTCGTACCGAGGATCGACAAGCCGCCGATGATGCCGAGCCGGCCGTTGAGCGTCTTTGCCGCCAGCGCTTCACCGCCGGGTATCGCGATCTCGATGTCGGCGTCAGCAGGCCGGCCGTGCGCCGCTGCAACTTCGGCGATGGCATCCCGGATCATCTGCCGCGGCACCGGATTGATGGCGGGTTCACCCGGCGGCAGCGGCAAGCCTGGGCGCGTGACGGTGCCGACGCCTTCCCCGGCGCGAAAGGTCACGCCTCCACCCTGCACGCCCGCGCGAACGGTCGCGCAGATCAAAGCGCCGTGGGTCACGTCCGGATCGTCGCCGGCATCTTTGACGACTCCTGCGGTCGCGGTGTCGCCGTTCCGGCGCGTCATGGCGAGCGCAAAGCTCGGACGCTCGCCGCGCGGCAGCGTCACCTCGACCGGATCGGGAAATTCGCCCGTCACCAGGGCCACATAAGCGGCCTTGGCGGCGGCAGCAGCGCAGGTGCCGGTGGTCCATCCCCGGCGCAGCGGGCGGTCCTGCTTGGCCATGGCTTTCCCTTTAGTCCCGCCCGCCGCCGTCGTCACCACGGGAGCGCCAAGCGGTGACGGCGCGCGCGCTGATCATCGCCGCGCCTCATTCCGGCGCCGGCAAGACGACTGTTACACTCGCCGTGCTCGCCGCACTCGCGCGGCGCGGCGTCGTCGTGCGGGCGGCAAAAGCCGGCCCCGACTACATCGATCCGGCATTTCATGCCGCGGCATCGGGCGCAGCGAGCCTCAATCTCGACTCCTGGGCCATGCCGCCGGCATTGCTCGATGCCCTGGCGGCGCAAGCCGCCGCTGACGCCGATGTGTTCATCATCGAAGGCGTCATGGGCCTGTTTGATGGGGCTGCCGGATCGTCCGGCAAGAGCGGCGCGACCGCCGACCTCGCCGCGCACTTTCGGGTGCCCGTGGTGCTCGTGCTCGACGTCTCGAAACAGGCCCAGTCGGCGGCGGCTCTGGTGCGAGGATTCGCCACGCATGACCCGGCTGTGCGTATTGCCGGCGTTATTCTCAATCGCGTCGCCAGTGAGCGCCATCGTGCGCTGGTCGCCGGCGCCGTCCAGGCGCTCGGGATTCCTGTTTTCGGCGCCGTGCCGCGCGAAGCTTCGCTGGCGCTGCCGGAGCGGCATCTCGGGTTGGTCCAGGCCGGCGAACATGCCGGTCTTGCGGACCTTATCGATCGTCTCGCGGCGACGGCGGAGCGCCACCTCGATCTCGATGCGCTGGCGGCAAGCGCCGCGCCATTCTCGATCGCTTCAACAAGTGACGCTGCAGCGGCGGTGCCGCCGCCCGGTCAGCGTGTCGCGCTTGCGCGCGATGAAGCCTTCAGTTTCGTCTATCCCCACCTCATCGCCGCGTGGCGAAAGTCCGGCGCCGAAATCCTTCCATTCTCGCCGCTCGCCGATGAGCCGCCGCCGGAGAGGGCCGATAGCTGCTGGCTGCCGGGCGGCTATCCGGAGCTTCATGCCGGAAAGCTCGCAGCCGCGCGATGCTTCGGCGCCGGCCTGCGCCGCTTCATCGAGACACGCCCGGTTCACGGCGAGTGCGGCGGCTACATGGTGCTGGGCGAAACTCTCCAAGATGCGTCGGGCCGCCATCATGCCATGACCGGCCTGCTCGGCCACGCCACCAGCTTCGCCAAGCGCAAGCTGCATCTCGGCTACCGCACGGCGCGGCTTCTTACCGATGGCGTGCTTGGCAGCCGCGCCAGCGTCGTTCGCGGTCATGAATTCCATTATGCGTCGCTGACATCGGCTGGCCACGACGAGCCGTTCGCCGAGCTCGCCGACGGCGAGGGCCGTGCGCTCGGACCCGCCGGAGGGCGGCGTGGGCGGGTTACGGGAACGTTCTTTCACGCCATCGCCGCAACCGCCGCAGAGTGATGGCTATCCGGCCGCCTTCGGTTCTGCGGCTTCGTCCGGTGGCTTGTCGGAGACGCCCGCTTCGGCGAACGTCGCCATCCCGGTGTGACAGGCCAGAGCGGCACGCAACATCAACAGCGCCACCGCCGCGCCCGAAGCCTCGCCAAGCCGCATATTGAGATCGACAAGCGGAACGAGGCCAAGCTCCGCGAGCAGCATCCGGTGTCCGGCCTCGGCTGAGACGTGTCCGGCCATGGTGTGCGCCAAGGTCTCGGCGCGCAGTTTCGCCAGCGGCGCGACCGCTGCGGTGCAGACAAACCCGTCGAGCAGCACCGGAATCCGTTGCCGCCGCGCCGCCAGCGTCGCACCCAGGATGGCCGCCAGTTCGCGGCCGCCGAGCGCCGCGGCGCTCATCAGTGGATCGTCGAGGATCGCAGCATGACGAGCGAGCCCGCGGTCGATCACGTCGCGCTTGCGCGACATCCCCTCGTCGTCAACGCCGGTGCCGCGCCCGGCCCAGCGCGCCCCGCCGCCGCCGAACATCGCAGCCGCGATCGCGGCTGCCGCCGTGGTATTGCCGATGCCCATTTCGCCCAGGCAAACAAGATCGCAGTCGGGAGACACCGCCTCGTAACCCGCCGAAACCGCGGCGAGGAACTCGCGCTCCGTAAGAGCCGGCCTCTCGGTGAAATCGGCAGTGGGATCCTCGAGCGCAAGCGGGATGACGCGCAGTTGCGCGCCGCCGGTGCGCGCAAGCTGATTGATCGCGGCGCCGCCGGCGGCAAAGTTTGCCACCATCTGCACCGTCACCTCGGCCGGATAGGCGGAAACGCCCTGTTTCGTGACGCCGTGATTGCCGGCGAACACCAGGATATCGACGCATTCGAGACGGGGCGGTGCATGGCCTTGCCAATGCGCAAGCCAAGCGACGATATCTTCCAGGCGGCCGAGGCTGTGCGGCGGTTTCGTGAGCGTCGCCTCGCGCTGAACGACGGCGGCGCTCGCCGCGGGTTGCCCGCTCGGCAGGTCAAGACAGACCGCACGCAGGTCGGAAAACGAGGTAAGATTCGTCATGGCGATCTTCTTCCTTTCGCCGGCAGGCACAACAGTTAGCAAATTCGAGCCATTGCGGCCATGACCCGCCGGCTCGAGACCGGGAACGAACGATGACGACGCCGGCGACGCGGCTTGAAGATTATGCCCGCGATCTGACGACGGGCATTCTGTTTTTGACCAGGCTGCCGCTGCCAGCCGGAGCGCCGGCCGCGAGCGCCGACATGGCGCGAGCGACCTGGTCCTACCCGATCGTCGGTCTCATCGTCGGTCTCATCGGCGCCGTGGTTTATGGCGCAACCCATCGGATCGGATTGCCGCCATGGCCGGCAGCGGTCCTCAGCGTCGGCGCGACGCTGCTCGCCACCGGCTGCTTGCATGAGGATGGTCTCGCCGACACCGCCGACGGCTTTGGCGGCGGCAAGACGCGCGAGCAGAAGCTTGCCATCATGCGCGACAGCCGCATCGGCACCTACGGCGTCTGCGCTCTGATCCTGGCGCTGCTGCTGCGCGCCGGCGCGGTCGCGAGCTTCACCGCCACAGCGCCGGCTGCCTGGGCGCTGATCGGATCGCATGCGGGCGCGCGCGCCGCCATGGTGGCGTTGATGGCTCTGGTGCCGGCGGCGCGCAGCGACGGACTGTCCGCCGGCATCGGCGCGCCGCCGCGCGAGAGCGTGCTCATTGCCGGTGGCCTTGGCGTTCTGATTCTCGCAATCAGCCTTGGTCTCGGATTTGGATTGGTCGCCTTGTTGCTCATCATTGCCGCTGTCGCGCTTACGGCGTGGTTGAGTGTTTCCCAGATCGGCGGCCAGACCGGTGATGTGCTCGGCGGGCTCGAGCAGGTCTGCGAGGTCGTTATTCTCTTTGCCGCCCTCCGCTGAGATAGGGGAGCGCGGAATTTGCGCATCGCGCGATGCCGCCGAACCGCTACTTGTTTTCCAGCGCCTCGCGCACGCGTGTCACGACGTCAGCCGGCGTGCGCGAGACGTCTTCGATCAGCATCTGTACCGCTTCGCCGCTCAGGGGATCGATATCGATTTTCTCCGTCGCGGCTTCGGCGAGAAACGCCGGGTCCTTGACGGTGGCATCGAATGCGCGCCGCAGCGCCGCGACACGGTCGGCTGGCACGCCCGGCGGCAGGAAATAGGGCCGGCCGTATTCGAGCCGCGCCACCACAAGCTTCACCGCGGCGCGGTCGGCATCGCCTTTGACGTAATCGAAGATCGAAGGCACGTCGCCGAGTTCCGGCAGTTTTTTCAATCCCCATTGCGCGAGCAGCCTGATCCGCCTGTCCGCAAGCCAATTGGAATTGAGCGCCTTCAGTGTCGACCAGTTGGCGATGGTGCCCTGCACTTCGCCGCGTTCGAGTGCGAGATGGATCTTTGGCGTGCTCTCGTAGCCGGTGATGACCTTGAACTTGTAGCCGAGCAGTCGATTGAGCAGCACGGGATAATCGTATTGCGTCGATCCGGGCCCTTGCGCGCCCATGACGAGTTCTTTCGTCTTCACCTCGTCGAGCGTTTTGATCGGCACCGTGTTCCAGACATACATCACCTGGGTTTCGCGGTTGGTGCTGCCGATATAGGTGAGCTTGGCGGCGTCGAAGCGCGCGGTTTGCGGTTGCAGGAGCGGCATTGTCGGCGTGCCGTTGAAGGGGGCACCGATCACCGTGCCGTCGAACGGGCCGTTGGCGTTGAGCGAGTTAGTCATGGTCAGCCCGCCCGCGCCCGGCTGGTTCTGCACGATGATTGTTGGATTGCCTGGAATGTGAGCCGCCATGTGACGCGCCAAGGTCCGTGCGGTGATGTCGTAGCCGGAGCCGACGCCGGTGCCGACGACGACGCGCAGCGTCT
>Ga0335085_10015609_pt1 | contig 11008 bp, 9 predicted proteins | sample Lox_Sample_45_FD_206712 | JGI IMG/M metagenome (GOLD analysis project Ga0335085, IMG submission 206712) | Soil microbial communities from Loxahatchee National Wildlife Refuge, Florida, United States - Lox_Sample_4.5 | ecosystem: Environmental > Terrestrial > Soil > Wetlands | place: USA: Florida... | reverse complement strand
GTGCTTGAACGTCACCCATGACACTCTGTCACAGCTGGTCAGCTGATGCTGGGCCGGCTGTGCTAGCCGCCATGGTGATGACCGCCGCCCGAGCCACCATGGCCGCCACCGGAACCGCCGTGGCCGCCGTTGGCAGAGCTGCCAGACCCGCCGCTGCCGGACCCGTTGGACGCGCCGGAACCGCTGGACCCGTTGGACCCACCGGACCCTGACCCGCCGCTGCTGCCGGCGTTCCGGGCCTGGCTGGACTGCTGCCGGGACTTCTTGGCCTGGCCGGACTTGTCGGCCAGCTCCAGCAGCGGGAAGGCCCGGTGCCGCCGCGGCGGGACCAGGAAGTTCTGCCGCCGGGTCGCGGTGATGTGCCGCTCCAGGCCGTTGTCGTCGGTCTCGCCATCCATGAAGTCCTTTTGGAACTGCTGCGCGGCCGCGGCGATACGCATCTGGGCGAACAAGTCCGCGGTCGGCACGAACATCAGGAACTGCAGCTTGAACTGGTCGCTGCCGGCCGGCACCTCGACCCCGGACGGGCCTGGGAAGGTGCGGAAGGCGGGCACGTCCATGCCGTCCAGCCCGGGGCCGTCGTTCCGGATGTGCAGCGGTGTGCTGTCGGTGGCCCGTGAGACCTCCTGCAGCGCCGCCTCGTGGCCGATCCGGGACTCACCGGTGAACGTGGCGCCGAGCCGGGCATTGCCCGGGATGAACTTGCCGAACCGGTCCTGGGCACCGAGGAGCGCGGCGCTGGTGCCCTGGAACACGTTGTTGAGGAAGGCCGGGCCACCACCATCGCGGAACTGCTCGGTGTTGCCCACCGACGGGATCCCGAACTGCGTGCCGATCTGGTTGGACCGGAACATGTACTGGCACCGCTCGGTGAACGGCTCCCCATCCGGGTGGCGGGGGTCCTGGTGCGGCAGCGCGTAGAACTGGAACAAGTCCTCGATCACGTGCGAGAAGTGCGCGATCGAGCCGTTGTCGAAGTAGTCGCCAGGCTGTGCGTTGGTCAGCTTGGCCGACGCGTTGCCGACGAACGTGGTGATCGCGGCCGGGCCGGACGCGTTGGTCTGCTGGTCCACGAACCCCATGGCCATGGTCGAGTCTGGGTTGATCCGGGACGCGAACTCGAAGCCGTGCTGGTCGGCCAGCTTGCGCGGCAGGCCCTGCTGCACGAACTGGACGCGCGCCGCCTGGAAGCTGAGCAGCCCGCTGAAGTCAGGCGACGGCACGTGCTGGCCGTTCAGGTTGTTACTGCCTTGCAGCCACAGCGACACCGAGGTCAGGTTGGTCAGCGAGTCGCTGCGGAACTGGAACAGCATGTCGTTGGACTCGATCACTACATTGACGTTGAACCGGTCCTTGACGATGCCGGGATTGATCGCATTAGGCCCGCCGACCAGGCCGTCCACCACGTCGGTGGGGAACGGGATGGCCTCTTCGAGCACCGGGCGGCTCGGGTCGGACAGCAGTGTGGGCATGTGCTTGGTGACCAGGTCCTGGGGCAGCCGGCTGAAGTACGGCAGGCCGTAGGACACCGAGAAGATCAGCACGCCCGCCGGACTGGCCGGGAAGCTGTTCTCGATGGTGTCCAGCGCCTTTTCCAGTGTGGCCTGGTCGTCGGCTGTCGGCGCACGGGTCAGCACGACCGGCAGGAACACGGTGTAGACCGGTGGCAGCTGCACGGTGACATCACCCGCGCCGTCGTTGAAGACCTTCGCTGGGTTGATGAACGCGCCCAGGTCGAACTGGATGTCGGGGAATGCGGCGGCGACATCGGCGGTCGGCCGGTTGGGCAACCAGCCAAGCTTCTCGAACAGCACCGCTTGCGAGACCAGTAAAGCGGCGGCCCCGCCACCTACGAGGGCCGACCGCCGGCTCAGCAGTACGCCCTTCAGTTCCGCTGCGTCCATGTCCTTTCCTCCTTGCACTACGGCGCTGCCATCGGTGGCGGCACCGGCCCTGGACCGTGTTAGTGCAGGCGCGGAGGCCTGCGAGCCCGCCCGCCATACCTGGCCCCGGTACCCGTACGATCCCGGCTGCGCGGGATCGGGCACCTCCCCGGGGTAGGCGGCGGGTAAGACCGCAGTTCGCGTCAAATCTGACGCGCATTGTGATCGGCGCTGGTCAGCATGACAATTTTGTCATTCAGGCTCAGAAACTTCCGGACAGTGCATTCGCGCCCGCCCGAACCTTTTCTGCAGCCCGCTGACCAGGGGCGATCCGTGTTGCCGATCAGACAATCACCATAGCGGCCGACCGATATCTGGTGTCCTAGATAGATTAAGATCAGCGTTTCGGCCAGCGACCGGAATTAATATTTTTCCCAGCTTTCTCAGCTTATTAGCACCATTGAAAGCACGGGTAACACCTATCACAGATCGGAAACTAGCCCTTCTAGCGGGCAAAAACGCCGGGCGGGCGGTTACCGGGTCGTGGTGGTGCTGGTCAGGGTGTGCTGGTCAGGGTGTGCTGGTCAGGGTGTGCTGGCCAGGAAGCCGAGCACGTCCTGCGGGGTGATCATGCCGGCCGGCTTGCCGTCCACCAGCACCAGCGCGGCCCCGGCCCGCTCCAGCGAGCCGAGCGCCTGGCTCAGCGGCTCACCCGAGCCCACCATGGGCAGCGGCGCCGACATGTGGCTCTCCAGCGCGTCCTGCGGCCGGGCCCGGCCGGACACCAGCGCGTCCAGCAGGTCGCGCTCGACGATCGAGCCGACCACCTCGGCCACCATGACCGGCGGCTCCTCCTTCATCACCGGCAACTGCGACACGTTGTACTCGCGGAGCAGGTCGATGGCGGCGGCCACGGTCTCCTCGGGATGCGCGTGCACGAACTCGGGCAGCCCGGGCTGCTTCCGTGCCAGCACGTCGGCCACCTTCGGCTCAGCGGACTCCGCGGTGAGGAAGCCGTAATCGGCCATCCACTCGTCATTGAAGATTTTGGACAGGTAGCCGCGGCCGGTGTCCGGCAACAGCACCACGATCACGTCCCCCGGGGCGGCGGCCGCCGCCACGCGCAGCGCGGCCACCACGGCCAGCCCGCACGAGCCGCCGGTGAGCAGCGCCTCCTCCCGGGCCAGCCGCCGGGTCATCAGGAACGACTGGGCGTCGCTGACCGCGATCACCTCGTCGCACACGGCCGGATCGTAGTTGGTCGGCCAGATGTCCTCGCCGACCCCCTCGACCAGGTACGGGCGCCCGGTCCCGCCGGAGTACACCGAGCCCTCCGGGTCGGCCCCGATGACCCGGACCCGGCCACCGGACACTTCCTTGAGGTACCGGCCGGTGCCGGTGATCGTGCCGCCGGTGCCGATGCCCGCCACGAAGTGGGTGAGGCGGCCCTCGGTCTGGGCCCAGATCTCCGGGCCGGTGGAGTGATAGTGCGAGGCCGGATTCTCCGGGTTGGCGTACTGGTCCGGCTTCCAGCCCCCCGGGGTCTGGCTGGCCAGTTCGGTGGACACCGAGTAGTAGGAATCCGGGTGCTCGGGCGGCACCGAACCGGGGCAGACCACTACCTCCGCGCCGTAAGCACGGAGCACACTGATCTTGTCTGCGCCGACCTTGTCCGGGCAGACGAATATGCAGCGGTAGCCCTTCTGCGCGGCCACGATGGCCAGCCCCACGCCGGTGTTGCCGGAGGTCGGCTCGACGATCGTGCCGCCCGGCTGCAGGGCGCCTGACGCCTCGGCCGCCTCCACCATGCGCAGCGCGATCCGGTCCTTGACCGAGCCGCCCGGGTTGAAGTACTCGACCTTGGCCAGCACGGCGGGCCGATGGCCGCCGCCCACATCCCTGGTCACCGTGCCCAGCCGGACCAGCGGGGTGTTCCCGACCAGTTCGATCAGGGATTCATGCACCTGCATCGCAACCCACCTCGGCCGATCTGACCTGTACTGATCATTGACGCTATCCCACCAGGGCAGCAGGCTGGTGGGCCGGCACGCGGCTGGTCGGCTGACGCTACCCCATCCGGCCGCACCCAGGGATTATGGAGGCAGCCGCGTGCCGTAAGCTACTGATGAGTAATCAGCGTCAGCAAGGGAGCCCGCTATGCCCGAGGCCGTCATCGTCGCAACCGCCCGGTCCCCCATCGGCCGCGCGTTCAAGGGATCGCTGGGCTCCATCCGCCCCGACGACCTGACCTGCCAGCTGATCACGGCGGCACTGGCCAAGGTCCCGCAGCTGAGCCCAGACGACATTGACGACCTGATTCTCGGCTGCGGGCTGCCCGGCGGCGAGCAGGGCTTCAACATGGCCCGGGTGGTCGCGGTCATGCTCGGCTACGACAAGCTCCCCGGCACCACCATCACCCGGTACTGCTCCTCGTCGCTGCAGACCACCCGGATGGCGTTCCACGCCATCAAGGCGGGCGAGGGGGACGTGTTCATCTCGGCCGGCGTCGAGTGCGTCAGCCGGTTCGGCCACGGCAGCAGCGACAGCTGGCCGGACACGCACAACACGGTGTTCGCCGGCGCGGAGGCCCGGTCCGCTGATCGCACCGCGGCGGGCACCCCGGTCTGGCACGATCCACGCGAGGAGGACGCCATCCCGGATGTCTACATCGCGATGGGCCAGACCGCGGAGAACCTGGCCCAGCTGCGCGGGATAACCCGGGCCGAGCAGGACGAGTTCGGCGTCCGGTCCCAGAACCTGGCCGAGAAGGCGCTGGCCAACGGGTTCTGGCAGCGGGACATCACCCCGGTCACGCTGCCCGACGGCACCGAGGTGAGCGCGGACGACGGCCCGCGCCCAGGCACCACGCTGGAGAAGGTGGCCGGGCTGAAGCCGGTGTTCCGGCCGGATGGCACGGTCACCGCGGGCAACTGCTGCCCGCTCAACGACGGCGCGGCCGCGGTCATCGTGATGAGCGACGTCAAGGCGGCCCAGCTCGGCCTGACCCCGCTGGCCCGGATCGTGTCCACCGGCGTGACCGGGCTGTCCCCGGAGATCATGGGCCTGGGTCCGGTGGAGGCCTCCCGCCAGGCGCTCAGCCGGGCCGGGATGACCATCGACGACATCGACCTGGTGGAGATCAACGAGGCGTTCGCCGCCCAGGTCATCCCGTCCTACCGGGACCTGGGCATCGACATCGACAAGCTCAACGTGAACGGCGGGGCGATCGCGGTCGGCCACCCGTTCGGCATGACCGGCGCCCGGATCACCTCGACGCTGCTGAACAGCCTGGCCTTCCACGACAAGACGTTCGGCCTGGAGACCATGTGCGTGGGCGGCGGGCAGGGCATGGCGATGGTCGTGGAGCGGCTCAGCTGACCCCAACCCGTTAACTCTGACGGGCGACAACCCAGTTACCAGGGACCATCTGGAACATTGCGGAAGGATAACGCTGGGGGGTTGTCAGCGGCCTGCTGGTAGGGCACTCTCAACTGCAAGAGCAGTTCGCCCCTGGAGGTGGCCATGTCCCTGAATCACTCTCCGGAGATGCACCAGAACATCCTCGCCCGTATCCCATCCAACACCGGGCGCGAACTCCGAGAGTGGTTCATGAGCCTAGAGTCTGGGCCCCCGTTCTCGCGCTGCGAGGAGCGCGCGCACTGGCTGTCCGACGAACATGGCCTGTCGCATGGCTACGCGTCCGCGATCGTGCACGAGTACGAAGTCCGCCGCCGCTTGCGGTTGAACACCGCCTGACCCATGGATCTGGAGCAGGCCCGGGAGTTCTTGCGCGCGAACCACCGGGCCGTGCTGGCCACTGCCCGGGCGGACGGGCGGCCTCAGCTCTCCCCGGTGACCTGCGGCGTGGACGACGCCGGACTGGTCCTCATCAGCACCCGTGAGACCGCCATCAAGACCAGGAATCTGCGCCGCAACCCGGCCGCGTCGCTGTGCGTGTTCACCGATGGGTTCTTCGGCCAGTGGGTCCAGGTGGACGGCACCGCGGAGATCATCTCGCTGCCCGCGGCCATGGATCTGCTGATCGACTACTACCGGCGCATCTCCGGCGAGCACCCGGACTGGGCGGACTACCGCGAAGCCATGATCCGCGACCGGCGCTGCGTCGCGCGTATCACGATCACCCGGGCCGGCCCCGACATCGCCGGCTGACCGCCGCCAGGCACCCACTGTCCGGACCGGACACCGCGGCTCAACCACACTGATTTTCACTCATGGCCCTGCGTCAGCCGCTGGCACCCCATCGGTGAGGCATTGGTGCACAGCTGACTCAATGGCGGAGATTTAAGCCGACTGTGGTGGGTGCCCGCTCAGCGCCGGTGCCGGCGGCCGCAGCGGGCGGGGCGCCGACAGCGGCGGGTAACGCACCGACAGCGGCGGGTGGGGCGCCGGCGACGACGGCGATAAGTAGGTGGCCGACGGCGGCAGGCGGAGGGCCGACGGCGGCGGCGGGCTGGTGACGGGCGGCGGGTGGGTCAGGGGCCAAACCGGCCAAACTTGATTCGGCGCTAGTTGCCTGCTGCGCGACTGCTGTTCCTGTGGAACAACCGTCCTGCTCATCACCTGTTTCGGCAGATTGTGATTGACCAGCGATTTAGCCAGCGAACATGATCAGTAACCGTCGGGAATGGCTGGCTTAAGTCCACGCCGACCCCGATAGCGGCCTGCTGTGCGATAGGCGAACTCAGCACGTGCCTTACCCACACCCTCGTGCGGCATGCTGTTGCAGCGCATCAGTGCAGGTCAGAAGGTACTTAAGAACGGTGCCCCCGGTCGGAGTCGAACCGACACTGGGGACCCTTTTAGGGGGCCGGCCTCTTCCCTTGGGCTACGGGGGCTGGGTAATAATACCCCGGACCGTCGGTGCGACTCTCGGGCAGCCGAATTGATACAGATTGTTTCGGCCCGGGGGCAGTTATCTATTTTCACTAGTGGACTGAATGCAAAGAGTAACCATTTCGATTACGTTCGACGCTGATTGCTCACTGAGAGTAACCAGATGACAGTCCCCGCCCCGTCAACCCACAAGCCCGGCCGCGGACCGGGCCTGCAGGAAGACCGCATCCAGCATGCCAGGAGTCACCCGCCCCGTGAACGTGTTCTGCTGACTCGGGTGATAACACCCGATAACCGTGACCGGGCCGTCCCGCCCCGTTAGCACCGCTTCGGCTCCGTGCCCGAAGGCCGGCCGGGGCCGGGGCACCGGCAGGCCGGCCGCACCCAGCACCGGCCACAGCGCCTGCCAGGCGAACGCGCCCAGGCACACGATGACGCGCAGGTCGCTGGACAGCAGCCGGAGTTCCTCGGCCAGCCACGGCTGGCAGGTGTCCCGTTCGGCCACGGTGGGCTTGTTGGCGGGCGGCGCGCAGGCCACCGCAGCCACCATCCGGGTGTGCAGCAGTCGCTGCCCGTCGCCCGCCTTGATGCTGTACGGCTCGGCGGCCAGCCCACACCGGTGCAGCGAGGCGAACAACACGTCACCGCTGCGGTCACCGGTGAAGATCCGGCCGGTCCGGTTGCCGCCGTGCGCCGCGGGCGCCAGCCCCAGGATGAGGATGCGCGGCTGGGCGTCGCCCCAGCCCGCGATGGGCCGGCCCCAGTACGGCTCGGTGGCATGCGCCCGCCGCTTGACCCGGGCCACCTCCTCACGCCAGGCCACCAGCCGCGGGCAGGCCCGGCACACCGACTCCCGGGCGGTCAGTTCGGCCAGGTCACCGGCGCTGGCTGCGAGCGCGCGGACGGCCGCGGCGTCGCCGGCCACCGGGGTGGCCGGGGTGGCCGGGTCATCGGGCCAGCCGGATCCGGGCGGCACCGGCCCACCTGGCACCGGCCCACCCGGCACCGTCGGGCTACCCGGCACCGTCGGGCTACCCGGCGCCGTCGGGCTACCCGGCGAGCTCACCGCCCCGCCGCCAGCGCCCAGGCGATCCCGTCCAGGATGTCGTGCTCGCTGACCAGAACCTCAGCGAAGCCGAACCGGCGCATGACGTGGTCGAGGACCATGGCGCCGCCACCGATCACGTCCACCCGGCCCGGGTGCATGACGCCCAGCGCGGCCCGCTGCGCGCGGGGCTGACCCAGCAGCCGCCCGGTCTGATCCGCGACCTGAGCGGCGGAAACGCGCGTGTGATGGATCCGGCCCGGGTCGTATTCGGCCAGCCCGAGTGCGAGGCCGGCCACCGTGGTCACCGACCCGGCCAGGCCGACCAGCGTCCGGGCCGTCGCGGCCGGCATGGCCGCGGCCACCGCGTCCAGCGCGGCCTCGATGTCGGCCGCAGCCGCCGCGATCTCGGCCCGGCTGGGCGGGTCGCCGTGCAGATGGCGCTCGGTCAGCCGGACACAGCCGATGTCCACGGACAGCGCCCCGAGGCCGCTGCGCGCGGCCGGGTGGCCGGGTGGCCGGCCGTCCCCGAGCACGAACTCAGTCGACCCACCGCCGATGTCCACCACCAGGTACGGGCCGCCCGGCGCGGCGGCCAGCCCGCCCGGTGTGGTCAGGCCCGGTGCGGTCAGGCCCGGTGTGGTCAGCTCGGCGGTGGCGCCGGTGAACGACAGGTACGCCTCGTCCTGGCCGCTCAGCACCTCCGGCGGCACGCCCAGCACTCCCTCGACCCCACGGACGAAATCGGCGGCGTTGGCCGCGTCCCGGGTGGCGCTGGTGGCGACCATCCGGACCGCGTCCACCGACGCGGCCTTGATGATCTTCGCGTACCCGGCCAGCGCGTGCAGCGTGCGGTCCAGCGCTTCTGGCGCCAGCCGCCCGGTGGCATCCACCCCCTGGCCCAGGCGGACGATCTCCATCCGGCGGTCCACGTCGGCGAGCCGCCCGGCCGCCGGATCGACGTCCGCGACCAGCAGGCGCAGCGAGTTGGTGCCGCAGTCAATGGCCGCGACCCGGGCCGGGCCGGTCACGGCACGCACCGGCCGTGCGACCACCACTCCCCGGCCGCGTCCAGCGCCGCCCGGCCCAGCGGGTTCGCGCCCGGCACGGCCAGTTCGTGGGCGGCCAGCGCGTGCAGGCACTTCACCCGTTCTGGCATGCCGCCCGCGCTCTGCGTGCCGGGCGGCAGCGGCGCCATCTCGTCCGCGGCCGCCGCCGCGTCACGGCGGGCCAGGTAGTCACGGTGCGCGGCCTGCATGGCCGATCGCAGCTCCGGCTCGGTGGCCAGCCGCTGCTCCATCTCGCGCATCATCCCGGCCGATTCCAGCCTGCTCAGCGCGACCGCCGCACGCGGGCAGGTCAGGTAGTACAACGTCGGGAACGGCGAGCCATCCTCCAGCCGCGGCGCCGTCTCGACCACGTCGGGCAGCCCGCACGGGCAGCGGTGCGCCACCCCGCGCACCGCCCGCGGCGCCCGACCCAGCTGCGCCGCAATTACATCTGCGCCTCCGGGACCCCGCCCACCTCCCCGTGCCCTCTTCACTCCGCCGACTTCCCTCGTCACTTGTCGCCCGTTCCTCGCTCCGCCCCACCCACCTCCCCGTGCCCCCTTCACTGTCCATTCGGCGGCGCGCCCCTTTGGCGCGTCCTCGACCTCAGTCACAACGTCACTCACCGGGAGGAAGGCTGCTGGTCGGCCTGGTGGACGGACGACCAGAGGCGCTCGTACCACGGGGTGCCGGCCACCGCGGCCGCGGCCTGGCCGGCGTTGTGCGCCGGCTGGCCGCCAATGATCACATAACAGGTCCGCCGCGGCATGCAGTAGTGCAGCCGGTCACGGGCCTGCTGCTCGATGTAGGCCGGGTCGTTCAGCCGCGCCGCCTCGGCCTGCAGCCGGGACAGTTGTGCCGCGGTCTGCGCGCTCTGCGCTTCCAGCTGGTCGATCTGCCGCCGCTGCGCGATGTACTCCCGCACCGGGTAGGCCAGGCTCAGCGCGATCGCGCAGAGCACCACGGCCAGCACCGCCGCCCGGCTGGTGAACCGGGCGCGCTCCGGCGGCTGCGCCGCCGCCGGCTGGCTGGCCGGCGGCTGCGCAGGCTGGGCTGCTGGCGGCGGGCCTGGCATCACTCAGCCGGGGTCCACCGGGGGAAGGCATTGCCACCCGCGTACACGGCCGCGTCGTCGAGATCGTCCTCGATGCGCATGAGCTGGTTGTACTTGGCCACCCGCTCACCGCGGGCGGGCGCCCCCGACTTGATCTGCCCGGCGTTCACCGCGACGGCCAGGTCCGAGATCGTGGTGTCGTCGGTCTCGCCGGACCGGTGACTGATCATGCAGGCGAAGCCGCTGCGCTGGGCCAGCGACACCGCGTCCAGCGTCTCGGTGACCGAGCCGATCTGGTTCACCTTGACCAGCAGCGCGTTGGCCGACCGTTCGGCGATGCCGCGCCGGATCCGCTCCGGGTTGGTGACGAAGATGTCGTCGCCGACGATCTGCACCCGGTCGCCGATGGCCGCGGTGAGGGTCTGCCAGCCGGCCCAGTCCTCTTCGTCCAGCGGGTCCTCCAGCGACACGATCGGGTACGCGTCCAGCCAGCTGGTGTAGATCTGGGTCATCTCGGCCGCGTCCTTGGCCCCGCCCTCGATCCGGTACGCCCCCTCGCTGTAGAACTCGGTGGCCGCCGCGTCGATGGCCAGGGCCACGTCCAGGCCCGGGGTGAAACCGGCCTTGCCGATGGCCTCCACGATGAGGTCCAGCGCGGCCTGGTTGCTGGCCAGATCGGGTGCGAACCCGCCCTCGTCACCCACGCCGGTACCCAGCCCGTGCTGCTTGAGCACCGACTTCAGCGCGTGGTAGGTCTCGGCGCCCCACTGCACCGCCTCGGCGAACGAGGCCGCGCCGATCGGGGCGATCATGAATTCCTGTATGTCCACGCTGTTGTCCGCGTGCGCGCCGCCGTTGAGGATGTTCATCATCGGCACCGGCAGCACATGGGCGTTCGGGCCGCCCAGGTAGCGGAACAGCGGCAGTTTGGCCGACTCGGCCGCCGCGCGGGCGACCGCCATGCTGATCGCGGTGATGGAGTTCGCGCCGAGCCGCGACTTGTCCGGCGTGCCGTCCAGGTCGATCATCGCCTGGTCGACCAGGCGCTGCTCATCCGCGGGGAAGCCGACCAGCTGTTCCTGGATCACGTCGTTGACGGCCTGTACGGCCTTGGTGACCGCCT
>Ga0335085_10015608_pt1 | contig 11010 bp, 8 predicted proteins | sample Lox_Sample_45_FD_206712 | JGI IMG/M metagenome (GOLD analysis project Ga0335085, IMG submission 206712) | Soil microbial communities from Loxahatchee National Wildlife Refuge, Florida, United States - Lox_Sample_4.5 | ecosystem: Environmental > Terrestrial > Soil > Wetlands | place: USA: Florida... | reverse complement strand
GCGTCCTTCAAGGCCCGGAAGGCGATCGTCGTGCCGTCAGGGGAGAAGGCCGGGGACAGCTGCTGGTCGAGGTCCGGCATGACCACGGTTTCGCGGATGCCCCCGTCCAGGGCGTTCAAGAGCAGGAGGTCGCGCCCCCGCTCGCGCCGCGCGAAGACGGCGACCAGATTGCCGTCGGGCGAGATCGAAAGGTCCGCGCCTTGCTGGGGACCGGTCTCGATCCACTGGGAGACGAGGTACTCGTACTTGGTCGTGTAGCCCCGGGTCAGGTTGCGGAAGAGCTTACGGTCGCGCGTCGAAGCCACGACCACGTCGGCCTTGTCCTTGTAGGTCGAGAAGGCCGCGATGAAGTCGCCGGACGGGTAGGCCCGGGGCGAGAGCTCGGCCGATGGCGTGTCCTCGACCTTGAAGCGCTCTCCGAAGTCCGTCGGCTCGCCACGCTCCGTGAGGATCTTCAGGTATCGCTGCCGGAGAAACCGCCGGAACCTTATGTCGAAGTCTTCCGCCGAGACATTGAAGGCTCTCTTGATGGCCTTTTCGACCGACGGGCCGATGACCGTGCGAAACTCGAAAACGAACTCGCGCACCGCGTCCCTGCCCCACTCGGCCGCAATGAAGTCGAAGACGGCGTGGCCGAATCGGTAAGCGAAGTAGCCGTTGATGCCCGTCTGCACGATCTGCGGCACCTGATCCGCCAGGACGGCGTCACGGAGGACCATACGATCCTTGTTGTCCTCGTCGTTGCCGAAATAGGAGGCCATGCCCTCCATGAACCACTGGGGGGCGTTCGTGGTGGCGGCACGCAGGTAGTTGCCTCCGAAGAGGATCTCGAACTGGAAGACGTGGGTCAGCTCGTGCTGGATGAGCTGCTGCAGCTTCTCGTCCGGCAGGTCCACCGGCAGGACCATGCGGTTTCGAGAGGGCAGAGCGAAGGCGCCGACGCCCTCCGGGATGAAGTTCAGGAGCGTATTCGTCTGCTCGAAGTCCGAGTGGTCGGCGTAGTAGATCAGGTTGATGGACTTGGGGATCTGGAAGTTCAGGGCCCGCGAGATCTCGTCGTAGGCGCTCTCGGCGTAGGAGGCGACCTTCCCGAGCGTGACCTCCTCCTTCTTGTAGAAGTAGATCGTGAAATGCGTGGACTTGTACGTCTCCCAGGCAAACCGGTCGTAGGCGATCTTGTTCTGCCCGAAGACCGTGTATCCCGTGTCGTACTGCGCGCGCACCGGAACCGCGGACACCGCCAGCAGGAGGAACAGGGCGGTCTTCTTCATCGGGCCAGCTCCTTCATCGTTGCGGGATGTGTCAGTCGGTGAAGATGTAGCGGTCGGCTTCGCGCTCCCGCGCGACGAAGAGGTTCAGGATCTGGTTCTCGAGAGAGAAGAGGTTCTCGAACAAGCCCTGCAGCTCGTCGGCCTTGCGGCCGCCTGCCTGGCGGAAGTCCTTGAACTCGTCCTGGAGAAGCTTCTCGCCCGTGCGCCCGTCCATCACGAGGAAGACGATGTCGAAGAGGAAGCCCGTCTGTTCGACGTACACTTGGCGGTAATAGGTCTGACCGTTGATCGGCGAGACGTATTCCTCGGTCTTGTAGCCCGACCGGTCTTCGATCTTGAACTCGAGGCTTCCGGAAACGATGATCTCGGCGCCCGTCGTCGTCCCGACCGCACGCCAGAACTCGGCCGCCCGGGCGAGATCGGCGAGGTTTTGCGTGGGGAGCTTGACTTCCGGCGGCGTCTGGACGACCTCGAGCTTCGTCTTCTTCTCCATTTGCTTGCGCAGGAACCGTTGAAACTCGCCCAGCAGATCCACGTTGGCGAGCCGCTTGTCCTTTCCCTTCTCGGTGTCGGTCACGAGCAGGAAGGGCGCCAGCGCCACGCGCTCGTTGCCGCGCAGCGGCAGCCGGGGCCGCAGCGGCAGCCGCAGGCGGACCTGGGAAACGCCCGCGCCGGCTGACTCTGGCATCGCCAGGCAGAGCCCGAGACCCAGAGCGAGCGCGGCGGCGCCGCGGCGTCCTCTACGGGGCACCGGCGGCCTTTCCCGTCGTGCGGGTGTAGGACGTGTAGAACTCGGCGAAACGGGCGTAGTTGCGCCGGATGTAGTTGTCGTTGGGCGAGAGCTCGAGCGCCTTCTTGTACTCGGAAAGAGCCCGGGCATATTCCCCCGTGGCCTCGAGCGCGACGGCGAGGTTGTTGTGCGCCCGGGCGTTGCTCGGGTCCTTCCGGAGAGCCTGCTCGAAGCGGAAGGCCGCCTCGCGCCAGAGCCCTTTGGCGGCGACCTCGGCCCCGAAGGCAATCTGCGAGGAGGGACGTTCCGTGGCGGAGTACGACGTGCACGCGGCCACGAGGACCACGGCACCCAGGGCCGCCATCAAGGCTCGCCTCATCGTTCCTCTCTTCGCCGCCCCGATGGGGACGGGCCGCTATTATAGGAAAGACTTTTCCCCGAGCCGGAATTTCGAGAATCTGATCCGACCGCGCGGCCGCGCGGAGGATGAAGGGACTTTAAGGAGAATCGTGGAACGGGCCATAAAGCGCCGCGCCGCCCTCTCCTGGGCGCGTGGCGGAGAGTTGCCGCCGCAGCGGCTGTGGAAAGCGCTGAGGGAGGCCGGGTCGCTCGAAGCGCTGCTGGCCTTGCCCGAGGGGCAGCTGGCCGGGCTTCTCGGCTCGCCCGCGCGGGCGCTCGCCCTGTTGCGGTCGCCGGAGGACAGACAGGCGCAACGCTGGGCAGGGGAGGTGGAAAGAGCGGGCTTTCTCCTTCTGACCGCGTTCGACGAGGCGTACCCGGCGGCCCTCTGCGAGATCGCGGATCCGCCCTTCGCCCTGTTCGCCCGAGGGCGCCTCGAGCGCCTGACGCTGCCGGCCGTCGCGGTGGTCGGCTCCCGCGCGGCTTCGCGCTACGGCCGGGAGGTGGCCGCCCGCATCGCGCGGGATCTGTCGCAAGCCGGGGTCACCGTCGTTTCGGGCTTTGCCCGGGGAGTGGACGCGGCGGCTCACGAAGCCGCGCGCGACGGCCCGGGCGGCACCATCGCGGTTCTGGGCTGCGGTCTGGACGTTGACGATCCGCGCGAGAACGCCCGCTTGAAGGAGGCGATGGCGGCGACCGACCTTCTCCTGTCCGAGCACGCGCCGGGAGTCGAGCCGCAGGCCCGCTACTTTCCGGTGCGCAACCGGATCATCGCCGGCCTCTCCGCGGGCGTGGTCGTCGTCGAGGCCTCGCGCCGTTCGGGCTCGCTCATCACCGCGCGGCTGGCGGCGGACTTCGGGCGGGACGTCTTCGCGGTGCCCGGCAGCGTCTTCTCCGAGACCTCGACCGGCGCGCACGAGCTCTTGAAGGACGGGGCCATTCTCTGCCGGGGCGCCGAGGACGTTCTGGCGGAGCTCTTCCCTTCCGTCGGCCCGCGCCGCGCCGTCGGCGCCGTCCCCCTTTCGGCGGCGAGCCTCTCGGCCGACGCGCGGGCCGTTCTCGCGGCGCTCTCGCGCGAAGAGTCGTTGACGGCCGAGGACCTGGTGACGGCCGCGGATCTGTCAGCGGCCACGGTGCTCGCGGCCCTCTTCGAGCTGGAGGGCGCCGGCCTCGCCGTCGAGGAGAGCGGACGCTACAGCGCGCGGGTCCGATAGCCGTGCCGGGAATAACGCCGTGTTGTAAGGTGACGGCATGCCTCAGAGCCTCGTAATCGTCGAATCGCCGGCCAAGGCGAAGACTCTCGAGAAGTTCCTCGGGAAGGGCTTCCGCGTGCTCGCCTCGTACGGCCACGTCCGCGACCTGCCCAAGAAGGGCCTCGGCGTGGACCGCACCCGCTCCTACGAGCCGACCTATGAGGTGCTGAAGGGCAAGGAGAAAACCGTCGAGGACTTGAAGCGAGCGGTGCGCTCGGCCAGCGCGGTGTTCCTGGCGGCCGACCCGGACCGGGAAGGCGAGGCGATCTCCTGGCACCTGCACGAGGCTCTTCGGTCCTCCGCCAAGGGAAAGCCCTTCCGCCGCGTGCGGTTCAACGAGATCACCAAGAAGGCCGTGCTCGCGGCGATGGAGAACGCGGGCGAGATCGACGGCCGCCTCGTGGACGCGCAGCAAGCCCGGCGGATCATCGACCGGCTGGTCGGCTACGAGGTGTCCGATCTGCTGTGGAAGAAGATCTGGCGGGGCCTGTCGGCGGGACGCGTCCAGACCGTCGCCCTGCGCATCATCTGCGACCGCGAGCGGGAGATCGAGGCGTTCCAACCCGTCGCCTACTGGACCGTGGACGCCCAGCTCACGGCGGCCGTGCCCCCGTCCTTCACGGCGCGCCTTGCGTCCTTCGACGGCGAGAAGCTCAAGTTCGACGGAACGGATCCGCGCCTCGCGACCGAGGAGCAGGCCGAACGCGTCCGCGCCGAGGTCGCAGCGGCCTTGTGGAGGGTCGCCTCGGTCGAGACCTCGGAGCGCCGCAAGAACCCTCCGCCGCCCTTCATCACCTCGCAGCTGCAGCAGGCCGCCTCGCGCCGGCTGGGCTTCGCCGTGAGGCGGACGATGCAGATCGCCCAGCGGCTCTACGAGGGGCGGGAGATCCCCGGGCGCGGCGCGCTGGGCCTGATCACCTACATGCGCACGGATTCGACGCGCGTCTCCTCCGAGGCCCTCTCGGCCGTGAGGGAGTTGATCGCCTCGCGCCACGGCGCCGAGTTCCTGCCCGAGTCGCCGCGATTCTTCAAGAGCAAGCGGGATGTGCAGGACGCGCACGAGGCGATCCGCCCGACGTATCTCGACCTGCCTCCGGAGGCCGTGTCGGCCTACCTGTCCGACGAGGAATCGAAGCTCTACCGGCTGATCTGGGAGCGCTTCGTGGGCTCGCAGATGATGCCGGCCGTCTACGACACCGCGTCGGCCGACATCGCGGCCGGCCGCGCCGTCTACCGGGCTTCCGGCTCGACTTTGAAGTTTGCCGGTTACCTGGCGGCGTACGGCGTCTCGGCCGACGAGGACGAGGACACGGCCGAGAAGGAAGGGGCAAAGCTTCCGCCCTTGAAGCAGGGCGATTCCTTAAAGCTGGTCTCCGTCACTCCCGAGAAGAAGGAGACGCAGCCGCCGCCCCGCTTCAACGAGGCCTCGCTCGTGAAGTTTCTGGAGGAGAACGGCATCGGCCGGCCGTCGACGTACGCCGAGATCCTGCGCAAGCTCGAGCAGCGCGAGTACGTCCACAAGAAAGACCGGCGTTTCGTGCCGACGGCCCTGGGGCGCACGGTCATCGAGCTGCTGATCCCGTACTTCGACGATTTCTTCGAGACGGGCTACACGGCCCGGATGGAAGAGCAGCTCGACGACGTGGAGGAGGGCAAGCTCTCCTGGACCAAGGCGCTCTCGGAGTTCGACAAGACCTTCACGCGCGACCGGGACCGGGCCCTTTCCAAGATGGTCTCCTCGAAGGCGGGCATTCCCCTCGGAGAGGCGCGCCGGATCCTCTCCTTCCCGGTCGTGCCCCAGACCGCCGAGGCCTGCCAGCGCTGCGGCAAGAAGCTGAAGCTTCGGATGGGCAAGAACGGTCTCTTCGTGGCCTGCTCGGGCTACCCGAAATGCACCTTCACCGAAAACATCCCGGATCCCGAAGAGGACACGATCGACTCGGTGGACCTCGAGAAGACCACGTGCGACGAGTGCGGCTCGCCCATGAAGCTGCGGCAGAGCCGGACAGGCTCGATGTTCCTCGGCTGCACGGCCTACCCGAAGTGCCGCAGCGTGATCAACGTGGCCGTCGCCGGCGGAAAGGCCGAGGCGCGGCCCGATGAGCCGACGGGGGAGATGTGCCCCGAGTCGGGTCATCCGCTCGTGCGCCGCCACGGACGCTACGGCGCCTACGTCGCGTGCTCCGGCTACCCGGAGTGCAGGTACAAGCCGCCCAAGCCGGTCAAGGACACCGGCGTGCGCTGCCCGAAGGACGGCGGGATCCTCGCGGAGCGGCGGGGGCGCTTCAAGCCGTTCTACGGTTGCATCAACTATCCGAAGTGCGACTTCACGCTCTCCGTGCGCCCGATCGCGGAAGCCTGCCCCCAGTGCGGCAACCCGTACCTGCTCTACCGCGAGCGCAAGAGCGGCAACGTCTTCGCGTGCGACAAGGCAGGGTGCGGGTTCGAGAAACCGGCGGGCAAGGTGCCGGAGCTCGTCGAGGTGTTTCCGGAGAGGAAGCAGGTAGCGGAGGAGAAGAAGAAGCGAGAAGCGAGGAGCGAGGAGCGAGAAGAAGGAAGCGAGAAGAAGGAAGCGGGAAGCGGGAAGAAGGCAGCGGGGAGCAGGAAGCGGGTCACGAAGGCCGCGGCGAAGCCCGCGAAGAAAGCCGCGGGGCGGCGCGCGCTCCGGCCGTGAACGCTCGGAGGGTCCTGACCGCCGTCCTTCTGGCTCTGGCGCTTTCGGCGAGCGAGGCTCTGGCCCAGAGGGAGCTTCACTGGAAGTCTCTCGACGTCTCGGCCCGCCTCGACGCCGATGGGCGCCTCCACCTGGTCGAGCGCCACGACATGGTCTTCACGGGGGACTGGAACGGCGGCGAGCGGACGTTCCGGGTCGCGCCCGGCCAGGCCCTGTCCTTCGAGAAAATCCGGCGCCTCGACCCGGTGACCGGCGAGGCGAGGGATCTTGTCTCCGGCGACCTCGACTCCGTCGACCACTACGCGTTCACCAACGCGACGACCCTGCGCTGGCGCAGCCGCAGCCCGTCGGATCCGCCGTTTGCCTCGACCGAGCTCGTCTACGAGATCTCCTACACGCTCTCGGGCGTTCTTCTAAAACGCGGGGACTCCTACCTCCTGGCCCACAACTTCGCGCTGCCCGACGCCCAGAAGACGATCGACGCCCTCTCGGTGGATCTCGACCTGGATCCGGCCTGGACGCCGCCTTCGGGCTTTGCCCGGAAGAGAACGGCCGGCCGGCTCGGCCCCGGCGCCGACTTCACGGTGCAGGCCGAGCTCGCGTACCGGGGCGCCGGCGCGCCCTCCGCCGTCCAGGTCGGCACGTCGAGCACGACGCGGCTCTCCCTCGCCATCGCGCTGCTCGCCTTCGTCGTGATCGTCGCCGTCGCCTTCTATGCGCGCGAAGCGGCTCTCGGGCGCTTTGCGGGGCTTGCCGCGCCCGAGACGATCGACGGCGGCTGGCTCCAGCAGAAGGTCTTCTCGCTTCTGCCCGAGGAGGCCGGTGCCCTGTGGGACGACAAGGTCGGTCCGCCCGAGGTCACGGCCGTGCTGGCGCGCCTGACCGCCGACGGAAAACTCGAGAGCCAGGCCTCGGGCAAGGAGATGACGCTGCGTCTTACGGCGCCGCTCTCCTCGTTCAAGGACTACGAGAAGGAGCTCCTGTCGGCGCTCTTCTTCGGGCACACGGAGACCTCGACCTCCGCGATCAAGAAGCACTATGCGCGGACCGGCTTCGACCCCGCGGGCAAGATCCGGCCGGGACTCCTGACGAAGATCGCGAGCCACGCCGATTTCGGAGACCGCTCCGGGCGTCCCGGACGTTTCCGGACCTTCGCGCTCTTTACGGCCGGCGCGGCCCTGTTCGTCTACGCGCCGCTCAACGGACTGACCGACTGGGGAACAGTCATCGGCCTCGCGGTCTCGCTCGCGTTTTGGTGGGGCCTGGGGTTGACGTTCGCCATGCTCTACCAGAAGCGGATGGAGCACCTCGTGATGTGGGCGCTCCCGTTTCTTTTCGTGCCGGCCCTCTTTCTCTGGGGTCGCTTCCGCGGGGTTTCCTCGGGAGGGGCCTCGCCGCTGCCCGTGCTCCTCGGCCACTTCCTGCTGCAGCTCGCGATCGTCAACAACCTGTTCAACGCCGCGAAGACGCGCGACGGCCCGAAGAAGATCGCCAGGCGCCGGGAGCTCGTCGCGGCGCGGCGCTTCTTCGAGCGGGAGCTCAAGAAGAAGACGCCCTCCTTGAAGGATTCCTGGTTTCCCTGGATCGCCGCCTTCGGCCTCGCGCCGGAAGTCGACCGCTGGTCGCGGTCCTTCGCCGTCGCCGGAGCGTCCGCCGCAACGGCGGGCTCCGCGCGCTCGTCCTCTTCGAGCGGTTCCTTTGCCGGCGAGACGGGCGGCTTCACGGGCGGGGGAGGGTTTTCGGGGGGCGGAGGCTCGTCGGCATCCTGGGGGATCGCGGCGGGTGCGCTCGCCTCGGGCGTCGCGGCTCCTTCCTCGTCCGGTAGTGGAGGAGGGGGCGGAGGCGGCGGCAGCTCGGGCGGCGGCGGGGGAGGAGGCTGGTGACGCGACCGGCGGCTGCGCAGGGCCCGCTCGCCCGCCTCTGGGCGGAGTTCACGGATCCTGGCCCCCGGGGCGACACGCTCGTCTTCCTGAAGAATCACCTCGACGGCATCGGGCCCGGCTGCATGGGCCTGCTCTTCATGGCGGTCGGGATCTTCGTCGCCATCCTGGGCGTGAAGTCCCGCGGGGCAGGCGGAAAGTGGTTCGTCCCCATCATCTTCGGCGCCGTGTTTGCGCTGGCGGGCTTCGGGGTCTTTCGTCTCGGCGTCGGCGCGATTTTCCGCAAGGCCGGCCGGGACGGGTCGTGACGCGTTCCCCCTGGGCGAAGTTTTCCCTGCCCGGGGAGGAACCGGCCTATGCCCGCGGACGGTCGGCCGAATTCCGGCGTACGGTTCGCGAGACCTTCGGGCCTCTGGTCGAGTGGGTCGAGAGCTTTCCCGCCGGCCCGCACGCGTGGCTCATGGAAGAAGTGCCCGCCGAGGGTTCGCTCTCGGCCTTCTTCCGGCGCCTCGAGAAACTTCTCGCCCCGGCCGGCTCCCTTTGGGTGGTCTTCCCGAAGAAGCCGTTCATGGAGGAATGCGCCTTCCCTTTCGAATGGGGGGACGTCCAGCGGGCCGGCCTGGCTTGCGGCCTCGTGGACAACAAGATCGCCGCCTTCTCGAGGCGCCTGACCTCGATCCGGTTCGTCATCCCCGTCGCCCGCCGCAAGTCGCGCGGCCGTTAGAATCGCACCTCCCATGAGCGTCACGGTGATCGGCGGGGGCCTTGCGGGGACCGAGTGCGCGTGGCAGCTCGCGCGCCGGGGCCACCGCGTGCGCCTCTGCGAGATGCGGCCGAGGGTCGCGACCGCCGCGCACAAGACCGGCGATTTGGCCGAGCTCGTCTGCTCGAACTCGTTCCGGTCCGACAACCCCTTGAACGCGGTCGGGCTCTTGAAGCGCGAGATGGAGGCCCTCGACTCGCTCGTGATCCGCTCGGCGCGCGAGGCCGCCCTGCCGGCCGGAGACGCGCTCGCCATGGACCGAGGGGTGTTCGCGGGGCACGTGACCGAGGCGATCGCGTCCCGGCCCGAGATCGAGGTCGTCCGGGAGGAGATCCGGGCGATTCCCGGCGAGGGGTTCGTCGTGGTGGCCACCGGCCCGCTGACGTCGCCGGCCCTCGACGCCGAGATCGGCAGGCTCCTCGGCACGGCGGATCTCTATTTCTACGACTCGATCGCGCCGGTCGTGACCGCCTCCTCGCTCGACGTCACGAAGATGTACGCCCTGTCCCGGTACGGCAAGGGCGAGGGCGCCGACTACCTGAACTGCCCCCTGACTCGCGAGGAGTACGAGACGTTCGTCAGCGACCTGCTCGCGGCCCAAACCGTGCCCGTGAAGGACTTCGAAAAGGGCATCTATTTCGAAGGGTGCCTCCCGATCGAGGTCATGGCGGAGCGGGGCAGGGAGACGCTCCGGCACGGCCCGATGAAGCCGATGGGGCTGCCCGATCCTTCGAGCGGGAAGATCCCGTGGGCGGTCGTGCAGCTCCGGCAGGACGACCTGGCGAAGGAGCACTACAACCTGGTCGGCTTCCAGACGAAGCTCACGATCCCGGAGCAGCAGCGAGTCTTTCGTAAGATACCGGGCCTCACGAGCGCCGTCTTCGCGCGCTACGGGATGCTCCACCGCAACACCTACATCCATGCCCCGGCTCATATCGACCGGTTCTTCCGCATGCGACGCCAGCCCCGGATCTACTTTGCCGGGCAGATCACGGGCGTCGAAGGCTACGTCGAGAGCGCCGCGACCGGGCTCGCGATCGGCCTGACGCTCGCGCAGATCCTGGAGGGCAGGGAGCCCATGCCCGTGCCCTACACGACCGCGATCGGCTCGCTGGCGCGCCACTGCTCACAGCGGCCGCCCGAATCGAAGTTCGAGCCGATGAACGTGACCTTCGGCCTGATCGAGGACACGTCGCACTCGCCGATTCGGGACAAGGCGAAGCGGCGGCAGATGATGGTGGACCGGGCGCTCGCGGCGATCCGGGAGTGGAAGGACGCGATCGCCGCCGAGAAAGTGACCGCCTGATGCTGACCTGGGACGACATCGAAGCGGCGCGCCGTCGCATCGCGGGCGCCGCCATCCGAACGCCGGTCCTGACCTCGCGGCAATTCGACGAGGAGTCGGGCGCGAAAGTTTTCTTCAAGGCCGAGAATCTGCAGCGCGGGGGCGCCTTCAAGTTCCGCGGCGCCTACAACAAGCTGAAGGCCGCGACGGAGAAGGGGCCCGTCCGCGAGGTCGTCGCGTACTCCTCGGGCAATCATGCGCAGGCCGTGGCGCTCGTCTCGAAGCTCCTCGGCGTCAAGGCCACGATCGTGATGCCGCAGGACGCCCCGGCGGCCAAGCTCGCGGCGACCAGAGGCTACGGCGCCGAGGTCGTCCTCTACGACCGCTACACGGAGAACCGCACGGAGGTGGGCGAGAGGCTCCAGAGAGAACGCGGGGCGCTCCTCGTGCCGCCCTTCGACGACGAGCTCATCATGGCCGGCCAGGGAACGGCCGCGGCGGAGCTTCTGGAGGACGTGCCGGATCTCGATGTCCTCGTCGTGCCGGTCTCCGGCGGGGGCCTGATGGCCGGCTCGGCCGTCGCGGCCCGCCACCGGCGCCCGGGAATCACGCTCTACGGCGTCGAGCCGGAGGCCGGCAGCGACACGGCCCAGTCGCTGGCGAAGGGCGAGCGCGTCGCGATCGCCATCCCGAAGACGATCGCCGACGGGTTGCAGGTTCCGCAGCCGGGCGAGCTCACGTTCCCAATCCTGCAG
>Ga0335085_10015607_pt1 | contig 11010 bp, 3 predicted proteins | sample Lox_Sample_45_FD_206712 | JGI IMG/M metagenome (GOLD analysis project Ga0335085, IMG submission 206712) | Soil microbial communities from Loxahatchee National Wildlife Refuge, Florida, United States - Lox_Sample_4.5 | ecosystem: Environmental > Terrestrial > Soil > Wetlands | place: USA: Florida... | reverse complement strand
CATCCATTCGGGTTATTGGCTCGCTCTTTTGGTCTTTTGGATCGCGTGGATGGCGATGGAATCGGCGGAAAGTTTCGCTGGGAAATTCCTTCCCCTGGAGAACCGGCTGCTCTGGGCTGGAATCGTGACCATAGTCTTCCTGGCGGCCCTGCTGGTTTCGTCCTTTTCCGGAACCTTTTTTTCGCCTTGGGTCCTGGGGCTTTCCTTCCTTTTGTCCGTTATTCCGGCTTTCTCACCCCAGAGGGAGGTCCGTTGGGGTGTGCTGACGATGGCCCTGGCCCTCTCCCTGGGATCGGCGGCCCACAGCATCAATATTCTTTTGGATAAGTCTTATTATGAGACGCCGCCCTCAACCGTGGCTTTTTTGACCAAGCCGGGCCGCCTTTTTTTCACCCCCCCGCTCCTGAAAGAGGCTGTCGTGCTCCAGGGGGACAATATGGAACAGGCTTATGGTGCGGCGAAAGAGAAGCTCTATCCCAATTGGCCCTTGGAATATGGAATGGAAGAGGCTCCGGTTTACAACACCCTGCAGCTCAAGAGCTCCTTTGACTGGACCTTCAAGGCCTTCCAATTTTCCGCGCGGCATTCCCGCCAGGTCTTGAATTACCTCTCGGTTCGATATTTATTTGGAAAGAACAACTTCGCCGATTTGAAGAAAGTCATCCCGCCAGGGGCCTTTCTTCCTATTTCCGAGAACTCAGCCGCCTTTCCAAAATGGTACACGGTGAAGGAAGCCGTCTATTGTCTCAATGCAGGTGGGGAATGGATGGCGGAAGAAGGCACGATGGATTACAAGACCCAATGCGTCATCGGCGATTGTTCCAAGGTGGGCCGCTATCAAACCCGTCCGGTCCAGGCGGCTTCCTGCAAGCCGAGCGAAGTTGAAATCAAGGCGGATGGGCCGGGTAGGGCCCTCCTCGTTTCCTCGGAGACCGCCTACCCGGGCTGGAAGCTCCGGGTGGACGGCCACGAAAGAGCTGTGGAAACGGTCAACCATTCCTTTCGGGGAGTGGTTTTAAACGACGGGGAAACGCAGGCCACTTTTACTTTTGAGCCCGTGACCTTCCGTTTGGGTCTTTTCCTGGCGCTACTTGTTTGCGCCCTTTGGGCCGGATTATTATTAAAGCCCCTTTTTATCCGGATGAGCCTGGAATAGAATTTTTCCCATGAAATGGAACCTGCCGTTCTTTCTCGCTTGGGCCGGTTTCGCGGTCGCGGCGCCCGCCGCGGCCCAGAGTTCCGTGACCACCTACCACAATGACGCCTACCGGACCGGCCTGAATAACCATGAAGTCCTTCTAAAACCCTCCAATGTCAGGGGGGCGTTTTTCGGCAAAATTTTCACCCAGCCCGTGGATGGCCAGGTTTACGGCCAACCCCTCTACGTCCCCAACCTCAACATCTCGGGCGGCACCCACAATGTGGTCTTTGTGGTCACGGAGCACGACAGCATTTACGCCTTCGACGCCGATAGCTTCCAAAAGCCGCTGTGGCAGGCGACTTTCCTCAACGCGGCGGAGGGAATAACGACCGTTTCCAAGGAAGATGTCGAGAACTGCGGGCAGATCCAGCCCGAGATCGGCATCACGGATACGCCGGTCATCGACCTTTCCACCGGCACGGTTTACCTGGTGGCCATGACCAAACGGATAACCAATGGAACCGCCCTGTTCGAGCAAACCCTGCACGCGCTGGACCTTTCGACGGGCGCCGAAAAATTCGGGGGACCGGCGCCCATCCACGCCTCGGTTCCAGGCACGGGCGACGGGGGAGCCGCCGTCATCCTGAATCCCCGGGCTTATAAAGTGCGAAGCGGCTTGGCATTGGCGAATGGGATTGTTTATACGGCCTTTACCTCCCATTGCGACTTCAACTTTTGGGGCACTTACCACGGTTGGCTGATCGGTTATTCCGCCGGGGCGGTCACCCAGCAGGCTGGCGTCTTCAATGTGACTCCCGACGGCAACGAGGGGTCCATTTGGAGTTCGGGGGACGCGCCGTCGGTGGATGAAAACGGGAATCTTTACGTTGAAACCAGCAACGGAACCTTTGACGCGGATAAGGGGGGCAGGGATTATGGCGACAGCTTCCTGAAGATCGCGGGGACGCCCCAGTTATCGGTCGCGGATTATTTCACGCCCGCCAACCAGGAGGAATTGAGCGACAACGACCAGGACGTGGGATCGGCCGGCCAAATCCTCCTGCCGGACTCCTATGGAAACGCGGCCCACCCCCACCTCTTGACCGGCGCGGACAAGACTGGGGAAATCTACCTCCTGGATAGGGACCACCTGGGAGGGTACCGGGCGGGCAACGCGGGGGGCGATGCCGTCCTGCAGGAGTTCCATGCGGCGGCCAAGAACAACGGCCAATGTTTTTCCACTCCCGCCTGTTTCAAAGGTTTCGTTTACTGGAGCATGGTGGCCGACCACCTGAAGGCCTACCGGTTGTCCAAAGGCCGTTACCAGACCAAGGCCTCCTCCCAAACCCGGGAAACTTTCGCCTTCCCGGGTTGCGTCCCAAGCGTCTCCTCCGACGGCGGCAAAAACGGCATCGTTTGGGCCGTCCAACCCGGCGACCCGGCGGTCTTGAGGGCTTATGACGCCACCAACCTGGGGCGGGAAATTTACAATTCCAACCAGGACCCGCGGCGGGACACCACCGGAAGTCCGAGCAATAAATTCACGCCGCCCATCATCGTCAATGGCAAGGTTTACGTCCCTACCTCCAATAGCCTTGTCATCTATGGACTCCTGAAAAACCCCTGACACCCCTAAAAAGCGTTTACAGCCCCCATGCCCGTCCCTAAACTCAATCCCGTGAAAAAAGACCGGATTTTTTACCTTCTTTGGGCCTGCTTCGGGGGGCTTCTTCTTTATTGGATGGCCCGGTTGTGGGGCCATTTTCCGGCCTTCATGGACACCCTGGAATATGTCTTCCCGGAAAAATGGTTCAACGTGGAGAGCTGGCGCCAGGGGCATATTCCCCTGTGGAATCCCTATATCGCCTGCGGCACCCCCCATTTGGCGGCCTACCAACCCGCGGTCTTTTATCCTTTTTTCTGGATTTGGAACTTCACGGGCCTCACCGACTGGTTTTTCGTCGTGGCCCTCCTGCATGAGGCCCTGGCGGCGGTGGGGTTTTACCTTTGGCTCAAGGCCCTGAAAGTTGCGCCCCTTACGGCAACCCTTTGCGCCTGGGGTTTCGCCGGTTCGGCGCTGATGGCCTTTTATTGGGGATTCCCCACCCACCTGGCCTCAGCGGCCTGGGTACCCTGGATTTTCTGGGCCGGCTGGAAGTTGTTGGAAAAGCCTTCTTACAAATACTGGGGCCTGCTATCCCTCTTCTGGGCCTTCCAGATCCTCGCCGGTTATCCCTTTTGCACTTTTTATACCGTACTTTTCTTTGCGGTGTTTTTGGCTTTCCGGCGTCCGGATTTGAAATCCGCCGGGCTTCAACTTTCCGCCTTCGGCGCGGCCCTGGGATTGACCGCCTGCCAGTGGCTTCCCTTCGTTGATTTCTTAGGCTTCCTTCACCGGGAAGGATGGGGTGACCAACTCTACAGCCTCCATTGGATCAACGAGCTTACCCTGCTCCAGCCCCAAATCCTGGGAACACCCGGTACCCAGGGCTATCTGGGGGATTATCCCTCCTATATCTTTGACAACCTATATTTGGGATTGGTGCCCCTGGGGGTTTGGGTCTGGTCCTTTTTTTCGCCTTACACCAAGAACCGTTTCTGGAAATTCTCCGCCCTCTTCTGGCCCTTCTGGCTTCCGGGTATCCATTTCCCCCTTTGGAGGATTTTTCCGGAGAAACTTCTCGACCACTTGGAAATGACCAAGGCCTGCTTCTTATTCGGCTTTTGCGCCTTCACCGCGGTCGCGCTGAGCCTGCAGGAAAAAACCAATGCCACTCCCAAGAGGAGCGCTTTCTGGAAATGGGCTTGGATCGGCGGCGTTCTTTGGGTGGCGGACCTTCTGCTGGTTCCAGCAAGGGTGGTGCCCACTGTGCCGGACCCTTACCGCGACGCCGAAGTCCAAGGGGCGGCTTCCCGGGCCCAAGTGATGGCCGGGGAAGGGAGGCTGGCCAGCCTGAGGGAGAGCGGCAAGGTCTATCCCTCGGGATCGGGAAGCCTGGCGGAATCGGTTGAGCAAACGGCGGCCCAACTGGTGCCCAACACCAACGTGGTTTGGGGACTCAAGTCCGTGCGGGGTTACCTGACCATCTATACCGATGGTTTCCAGGACCTGAACCGTTACCTCGAGAAGGGTTACCCGTACGACGGCCGGGTGTTGGACGCGGCGGGAGTGAACCTCATTCTTTTTTCACGGGGGCTTGGCGCCTTTAAATACACCGTCCAGGAACCCCACGGCCCGTGGGTTTGGACCCGTAACGCGGGAGCCTTGCCGGGCGCCTGGGAAGCTGAAAAACTTCGGGAGTTTCCCGACCGGCCGGCCGTCTTTGCCGCGCTCCTGGACCCCAAGGCCTTCCTGGAGGATGAGGTTTATACGGAACAGGCTCCCGGGGGCGGCGCGGTCTGCTTGAAGCCATCGCCCCGGTTCCTTCCTGGCCCGGAACCTTCGTCCTCCGGCTGGCTGGACAACCTCTTCGGGCGGATATTGGAGAACCCGGTTTCCATCCAAGGCCGCCGCCCTTCGCCATGCGAGGCCCGTTTCGGGGTGAAAAACGGCAAGCAGGGTTTCCTCGTTTTCGACGAGAGCTATTCACCGGGCTGGCACGCCTGGGTGGATGGAAAGCCCAAGGCCATCTTCCGGGCCGACGGGCTTTTCATGACGGTGCCCCTCTCCGGTGAAGGGGACCACCAGGTCGTCTTCAAATATGAACCCGGTTCGTTCCGGTTGGGGCTTTTTCTCTCGCTCTTTTTTTTGACGGCTGGCGCCTTTTGGGGGTTGGCTTTGTGGAAGCGGGGCCGAGATTAAAATCCCCAAAAACCTTTTAAAACCCCCTGTTATCAATCCGCCTGATTTCCCCCAAATTTTTCACACGAACCCTAAACGTTCTAATAAAATTACCCCCCTCAAAGCCAACACCCCGTTTTTTCCAGACTGACCGGATTAGGAACTATGCGATTTTCGTGGAAAACCTTTTTAGCCTTGATGCTTCTTGGGGGCGGCTTTTGGGGTTGCCAGAAAACTTCGGCGCCGGTGGCTCCCGGCCGTCCCACCGATTTGACCGTCTCCCTCCCCGTTCCCCCGGCCCAAAGGGCCTTCCTGCTGGGGGCCGCTTCCAACGAAATTCTCTACAATCTCGCTGCTCCCGGTTCTACGCCGGTCACCGGCAAGGTCGGGCCTTTCTCCACCAGCGGTGTTTCAGGGACGATCGATTTCACCCTGGCGCCCTCCATCGTCCCCCCCAACAGCGTCCTGGCCATCCAGCTCAACGATGCCGCCAACGGCAGCCCCATGGCGGTCGGGGCTTCGGCCCTGGGTTTTTCCGGTTCGGGCGGGAACGTTTCCGTCGAGATGGGTTCGGTCGTCCGGGCTTGCTATTACGTTTCCAACATCCCCCCCGGGGGGGGAAGCTATAGTTTTGACACCAACACCGTCAACGGACCCGTCACCGATATTTCGGTGACCGTCTCGGGGCCCGGATTCCTGTTCCAAAGCCCCCTGGGCCTGGCCTTCATGGGCAATGGCGACTTGGTGAACTTCGCCTCGCTTCCATCCACCTTTACCGCCTCTTCAACCACCCTTTCGGCCGGGGACGTTTATTGCGTGGTTCTTTCCACGGGCGGCCATGCCTGGGTGCAGGTCGTGAGCGGCGGGACTCCCGGCACCGCCGGGCCGACTTTCCGGTTCCGCGCCAACAAGACACTGCCCTATTACACCTATGACCCAACCACCTGCGATTACCTGGGACGCACCCCCACCCCCACCGACACCCCGACCATCACGAATACGCCCACGGTCACGGCCACTTACACCGTCACTTCCACTCCGTCGGACACCGGCACTCCCACCCTCACGGGGACCCCCACGAACACGAGCGTTTTCACCCCCACTTTGACCCCCTCCGACAGCCCGACCTTGACAGTGACCGCCACGGTCACGGCCACTTACACCGCCACTTCCACCCCGTCGAACACCGGCACTCCCACCCCCCCGGGAACCCCCACGAACACGGGTGTTTTCACCCCCACTTCGACCCCCTCCGACAGCCCGACCTTGACGGTCACCGCCACGGTCACGTCAAGCCCGACCTTGTCGCCTAGCCCCACCACTACCTCAACCCCCACCGTCTCGCCCACCCCCGGTGGATTTTTCGACATTACCACCTACATCGACAACGGTTCGGTTTCCGGCAGCACGGCCGGACAGCCGGACCTTCATAGTGTCGTCCTCGGTACCGACACCTGGGGCGCCGGAGCCCCTGACCTGGCCTACCAGTTCACGCTTACTTCACCCAAACAGCTCTTCTTCAACCTTTGCAATGCTTCCTTCGACTCGATCCTTTACCTTTGCACGGACCCCACGCATCCTTCCTCGACCTTGATCGCCCTGGCGGACGACTCCCAAATCTGCGGCAACGGCAGCCTCCAGACCACCCTGACCACGCCTCTTCTCCAGTCCGGGATCACCTATTACCTGGTGGTGGACGGCTTCCAACCGGGCGACGCCGGGCCCTTCACGATGGCGGTTTCCACCTTCACCCCCACTTCCGTGCTGACCGGCCTGCCCGCGCCGGTTACCGAGGTGGAGCCCAACGACGACGACACCTATTTCACCCAGGTCACCAGCCTGGGTGTCCTCAGCCCCGGCGGCCAATTGGACGGCGTCGGGAACGTGAGGTATTACGCGGATGAAGTGGACACTTGGGGGGTGACGGTCACCTCGGGCGGCACGTTGGTCACACTTTCCCTGGACGATTTCGACGACGGGACAGGGAAGGATCGGGTGGCCTTGGACCTATACGATGCCAACAATAACCTGATTGATTCCTCCGCGGGAAACACCCCCTTGGACCAGGTTTCGGACGTCCTCGCGGCCGGAACCTACCATATCGCGGTCTATTCCATCACGGACGGATCGGATGGGGCCTACCGCCTGGCGGTGCAGGCCGTCGCTTCGGCCGTGACCCCGACTTATACCCCCACCATCACGCCCACGCCCTCGGCGGGAGGCCAGGACATTACCTCCTATATCGACAGCGGCCTGACCATCACGGGGGACACCAATACCTCCACCGACGCCCATACCGCCGTCTTTACGGTCCCCGGGGAGGGTGCCAGCACCTACGGGTTGGGTGCCCCCGACGTCATCTACCAATTCACCCTTTCCCAGCCCAAGCAGCTCTATCTGAACCTGTGCGGTTCCACTTTCGACACGGTTGTTTATATCCTCACCAACCCTAGCGACCCGAATTCGGTGGTTGACCTGGACGATGATTCCGACTTCTGCGGAAGCGTCCAATCCACCCTGGTGACCGCTCCCCTTGCCGCCGGAACCACCTATTACGTGGTCGTGGACGGATATTCGGAAGGGGATGCCGGACCCTTCGCCATGACTCTGTCCACCTTCAATCCGGTTTGTGCCCTGGCACCCACCTCCACGCCCAACCCCGCGGTGACACCCGGTGCGGACGCGACCGCCTACACGGACGCGGGCAACCTGGGGACCGTCGGCATCGGAACTGACTTGGTCGGGGCCGGGGACGTCAAATCCTACCTCCATCCCAACGATACCTGGAAGTTCACGGTCAGCACGGAGGGCTTTTACCTGGTTACGGCCGATTGCTACAACACCACGCTCGACAACAGGGAACAGGTGGCTTTTGATATCTTCGCGCCAACCGACTTCTCCACCTCCATCGGCGCCTCCCCGGACGTGGCCTATCCCAACCAGACCGGGCTTTGGCTGACCCCCGGCGACTATTACGTGGACGTCTTCACCGGCACGAACGGCTCCGATGGGGCCTACCATCTGGTGATCCAAGGCGTAGCCGCCGGCACGCCCCAGGTCACCCCCACGCCGACCGATACCCCGACCTCGACGATCACCCAAACCCCAGCCGATACCTTTTCGCCCACTCCCACCCCGACTTCCGTGGCTGTCAATTCGGACATCACCTCCTTCATCGACAGCGGCAAGGCCATTACGGGCGATACCTCCACGTCGGTGGACAGCCACAGCGTCACGGATCTTAACAACAACATTCTTGGGACCGGGTCGCCGGACGTGGCCTATACCTTCACCGTCAGCCAGCCCCAGCAGTATTATTTCACCTTGACCCCGACCGGCAATTTCTACTATCCGATCATTTACCTGCTCGGCCCGAACACTACCACCACGCTTACGGACCTGAGGACCTATTTCTGCAACTACGCCTATACCCAGACCCTCACCACGGGTGTGTTGCAACCGGGCACCTACACGGTGGTGCTTGACGAATACTATTCCAACGACAGCGCTGGGGCCGGTCCCTTCTCGCTGACGGTTTCCACCTTCCACCCCGTGTGCGCATTGAACCCCACGTCCACCCCCAACCCCGTGGTGACGCCGGGCGTGGACGACACGGCTTTCACCGACGCGGGTGACCTGGGGACGGTTTCTCCGGGCTCGGATTTGGTGGGGGCGGGACAGGTCCGGTATGAATTGGGTGGCGTCAATACGTGGCATTTCCATGTGTCGTCGGCGGGTGAATACTCCGTTTCGGCCGACTGTTACGACGACGGTACGGGCAAGGACCAGGTGGCCTTGGATCTTTACGAATCCAACGGAGCCGGCGGGGTCAGCCTCTTCGACGCCACCACCGACACCACCTACCCCAACGGGATGGCCGATTGGCTTCTTCCGGGAGACTACTACGTGGCCGCTTACTCGAATACCTGCGGCGCGGACGGTAGCTACCACCTGGTCATCCAGGGAACCCTGGCCCCCACTCCCACCCCGGAAGTGGCGGTGGATATCACCAGCTATCTCACGTCCGGTAGTGTCATCAGTGGCGACACCACGGGCCATCCGGACGCCCATTCCTACAACGATATCGAGGGCAATTCCTGGGGCCACGGTGCGCCCGATGTGGTTTACCAGTTCTCCCTCAACCAGCCCCAGCAATTGGACATCCAGCTGGCGAACCAGAACATCAACAGCAACCAGAGAATGGTTGCTTACCTCCGTACCAAACAGGACGATCCGTCCACCACGCTGGCTTTGGCGGCTACAAGCAATGAGGACGATGTCCGTCCTCATGGGTCCATTACCTACTTGGCGGGCGGGACGAACCTCATCACCCCGCTCCTGAAGCCCGGCACCTATTACCTGATCGTGGACGGATCCTCTTCCGGCGATTATGGCGCCTTTTTCCTGAGCCTCTCCAACTTTACGCCCCAGTGCGGCTATATCGGAACCAGCGCACCGGTCACCGCTTCCATGCCCAACCTCCCGGGGTATTCAAACCCGATAGCCGCCCAGGCGGACGATTTAGGGACGGTTTCCAGCGGCATCACGGCCGTGGGTGTGGGAGCGGTCGAGTATTACGTGGGTGCCCAGCATGTCTGGCATTTCACCGCGGGTTCCGACGGAGTCCTTTACAACATTTCTTTGGATTGTTTCGACGATGGCCAGGGACTGGACGCCGTCGGGTTCGATCTTTACGACAGCAATTTCAACTACATCGATTCCACTGGCGATATTTCCTATCCCAACGGCACCTCGGATAGCCTTCCGGCGGGGGATTACTACGTGGCAGTGTTCTCGAACCAGGTTGGTTCCGATGGCCAATATCGCCTGGTGGTGCAGGGCGGTATCATCCCCACCCCCACCGCCACCCCCACCAGCACCCCAACGCCCCTTTACCATGTCCTGTCCACCTGGACTACCTTTAACGGTTCGGACACCTTCAGCCACCCCGACGGGATCGCCGTCGATAACCCGGGCGGCGGGTCCGTTTCAGTATATGTTTCCGACGAATACAACAGCCGGGTCGTCAAATTGGACTCGGCGGGAAATTACGTGTCCCAGTTCAGCACGGGGGCCAGCTCCTATCCCTTGGGAATCGCGGTCAATTCGGCCGGCACCTCCGTTTACGTGGCCAACCAGGATTTTTACGAGACATCGGCCTTTTATTCGACCAACGGCGTTGCCTATTCCGGGTCCTGGAACGATTCGATGGCCGGCCAGCCTTGGGCGGTGGCGGTGGATGGGGCAGGAAATGTTTATGCGACGGACGGCCAGCAATACAACGGCAGCTACTATTACAACAATGTCCTGAAATACACCTCCGTGGGCGGATCGGTGGCCACCTTCGCCGGGTGTTGCACGGGTTCCGGTCTTTTCAGTGGCTCCCCTTCCGGAGTGGGCGTCAATTCGGCGGGGACGACGGTCTACGCGGTATCCGTCTATAACCAGGCCAACATTTATACGACCACCGATGGGGTCAACTTTTCTTTCCTCGCTACTTTCCCGGTCGCGGAGGACGGTTCCGACGGCCTGGCGGTGGACGGGGCCGGGAACGTCTATATCTCAGAAACTTACGGCGGCCGGGTCCTCAAGTACGACTACCAGGGCAATTATGTCGGCTGGTTTGGCGGGGCGGGGGACGGAGTCGGTAATGCCGGAGGGATAGCCGTGGACAACGCCGGTAATCCCTACCTGGTGGACCAGGGCGCCAACCGGGTCTTGAAGTACGCTCCTAACCCTTAAGGTTCAAACTCGGGGTTTTCCCGGGAAGATTTTCCAACAGCTACTTTTCAATCCCTCCAATTGTTACAAGAGAATTCCTTTTTCGGAAAATATTTCCAGTCCCTCAGCCCTCCCCTGCCTTCACCTCGGGTGCTAAACTTCCGTCAAGTTTGAAAAAAACAGGATGGAGGTTTTTCCATGCGAAAGTTCCGGCTGGGTTTTGTCCTTTTGGCGTCCTTGGGCGCTTTTTCGGCGGCCTGGGCGGAGCCTTACCTGGCGGCCTGGAAAGGGGTCAACTGCAACGCCTGCCACGTCAACCAGACGGGCGGCTGGCTGAGGAACGACTTCGGGAAAAACTACGGCAACA
>Ga0335085_10015605_pt1 | contig 11010 bp, 9 predicted proteins | sample Lox_Sample_45_FD_206712 | JGI IMG/M metagenome (GOLD analysis project Ga0335085, IMG submission 206712) | Soil microbial communities from Loxahatchee National Wildlife Refuge, Florida, United States - Lox_Sample_4.5 | ecosystem: Environmental > Terrestrial > Soil > Wetlands | place: USA: Florida... | reverse complement strand
TGCAGAGTGCCGGCGTACACCCCGTACGCCGCCACGAGGGCGATCACCTCGCGCCCGAGATTCACCCGCGCCACGACCAGCAGCTTCCGCTGCCAGGCCCAGTCGGCGCCGAGGACCCCGCCCGCCACGGCCAGCAAGGCCGCCGGCACGCCCACGAGCAGACTGCCGGCGATGGCGACGAGTCCGGTCTGCGTAAGGTAGGAGTACTTGCTGAGCGGGATGGCGTTGGCGCGCAGCGGGATGCAGAGCGCCATCATCACGAGCACGACCGGGATCTGGGTGGTCCAGCGCTGGTCGGCCGCCAGCACGCCGAACAGCAGCAGCAGCCCCCCCCAGGCGAGCACCCGACTGTAGATCGTGACGAGGCGCTGGACGTTCATGCCGCGTCGGATCGGCGGGCGTCGCGGATGGAGCCCGCGAGCGCGGCTGTGAGACCCGCGGCAGCGGCGACGCCGCCCTGCGCCAGGGCGTCCACGAGCGCGCTCCCCACCACCACCCCGTCGGCGATGCCCGCGACGGCGGCCGCCTGCGCGGGGGTGGAGACCCCGAACCCGACGACGACCGGGAGCGCCGAAACCCGGCGGATGCGCCCCACCTGGGCCGCGAGCTCCGCGCGCTCCAGGTGGGGGGCCTCGGGGCGGGCGCCGGTGACGCCGAGCCGCGAGATCAGATACACGAAGCCCCCACCGCCTTCGAGCCGGCCTGCCAGGCGGGGTTCCGGCGTCGTCGGCGCCACGAGCCGGATCAGATCGAGCGGGCCGGCGGCGATGGGGCGCTCGATCTCCGGGGCGGCGCCCGCCGGCAGATCGGTGACGAGCAGGCCCGCGACGCCCGAGTCCCGGGCATCGCGAAGTAGCCGTTCCAGCCCGTAGGCCAGGACCGGGTTCAGGTAGGTCATGAGCACGACCGGGAGCGACACCGCCGCTTCGCGGATCAGCGCGAGGACGCCGGACAGCGTCATCCCCTGCGCGAGCGCGGCCTGCGTGGCACGCTGGATCGTGGGGCCATCGGCCAGCGGATCCGAAAACGGGACGCCGACCTCGAGGAGATCGGCCCCGCTCTGGGCCACCGCACGCAGGGCGGCGAGCGAGTCCGTGGCCGTGGGGAATCCGGCGGGGAGGTACGGAATCAGCGCGGGCCGACGCTCCCGGAGGAGCTCGAGCCACCGGGCCGCGATGGCGGACGTCCGCTCAGACAAAGTAGTCGCTGACCTTGACGTTGTATTTGGCCGGGTCGGTGACCTTGACGATGGTCCGCGGGAAGGCCCCGTTCTCGTCGCGGTGCGCCAGGTCGGCGAGGATCCCCGGATGGAGCAGGCCCCCGTCGGGGGTGGCGACGATCCGCACCAGGGGCCGGTGGACGAAGCTCACGTCCGGGTTCGCCGCGTGGACGATCGCGACTTCGTAGGTGTCCAGGATGACGCAGGTCCCCACCGGATAGATGCCGATCAGATTGATGAACGCCTTGACGACCACCGGGTCGTAGCCACGGCGCCGGTTCTCCCACATCTCCTTCAGGACCTGGTCGGGCTGGATCGGCACGGTCTGGTAGGCGCGGCGGCTCGTGGCGGCGTCGAACCCGTCCGCCACGGCGATCACCTTCGAGAAGATCGAGAGCGACCGCGAGCGGATCGACTTCGGATAGCCGGTGAGATCGATCTTCATGTGGTGCTCGTAGGCGACGATCATCCCGCGATAGGGGATCTCGCCGTATCCCCGCAGGGCGAACAGCGTGAGCACCCCGAGCCAGGGATGCGCCTGCATGATGCGCCATTCCTCGTCGGTGAGTCCCCCTTCCTTATTGAGGATCTCGACCGGAACCCGGGATTTGCCCACGTCGTGGAACAGCGCGGTGATGCCGAGGTCGTAGAGCTGCAGCTTGGTGAGCCCGAGCTTGCGGCCCAGCGCCACCGAGAAGATGCAGACGTTGACCGAGTGCGTGAACGTGTATTCGTCGTAGTCGCGGAGGGTGGTGAGCCCGACCAGCGACGACTCGTTGTTCAGCACCTGGTCCACGATGGCCTGCACAGCGCGCTTCACCTTCTTGACGTTGGCCGTGCGTCCCATGCGGATGCTGTTGATCACTTCCTTGGTGACGGCCACCGACCGCGCATAGGTGCGTTTGGCGGCCTCTTTCATCTTTTCTGCGTCTTCCTGGTCTTCGTCGGTGTCGACCGGCGGATCCAGGGAGACCTGGTCGGCGTGCGCCTCCTCGAGCTTCTGGGCCAGCTCGAACACGTTGTCCGGCTTGGGCTCCTTGGCGCCGTAGGAGAGCAGCAGCGACACCAGGATCTGGAGCTGGCGGCGGTCGACCCCTTCGTCGATTCGCAGGATGCCCACGCCGCATTGCCGCAGCAGGCCCAGCACGTGGGAGAAGGAGGCGTAGTTCTCGAGATCGAGCCGCAGCCGGGTCGAGTTCACGAAGATGAACTCGCCCTGCAGCCGCACTTCCAGCTCCTTCTCGACGTCCAGGATGTGACGGGTCGAGGTGAACAGATCGTCGAGCGCTTTCTGCACCTGCGCGTTCTCGATCGGGTACAGCTTGAGCGACCGCAGCGCCGCGTAGGTCATGACGAGGAAGTCGCGCCCGGCGTGCCGCAGAAAACTGTCGGTCGTGGCGACCGTCTCCACGATCGACGCCCGGCGTGGCACCGCGGCGCCGTCGGCTCCCCCTCCCGCTCCCCCGCCGGCGGGGCCCGGCATCCGCGGATCGGTCACGCGGGGTTCTCCCGGAGCGCCCGGTTCACCGCGTTACGCACGAGAGGATCCTTGTCCTGCGCCATCCGCTCGAGAATCTCCCGGGCCTCCGCGGTCTTGATCCGCCCGAGCGCCATCGCGGCGCACGCGCGCGTCTCGGGGTCCTCGCGTCGCAGCAACCCCTTGGCGAGCATGCGTGACAAGGTCCCCACGCCCGCGCCCCCGACCAGCGTCCCGTAGGCCTCGAAGAACGTCATCTTCTCCGTCAGGTCGGCGGTGCGCAGCTTGTTCCCCGTCACGGCCGCCTCGATGCGGCGGAACGCTCCCCGGTGGCCGCGCTGCCCGAGGAACTTCACCGCGGCGATCCGAACGTCCCGTTCGGGATCTTCGACCGCCTTCTCGAGGAGCCGCAGCGCCGACGGCGTCCCGATGGCGATCAGCGACTCGGTGACGGCCAGCTTGACCTCGCGGCTCCCCGATTCGAGCAGCGGCCCCATCCCCTCGGGCGCCCCGGGCAACTTCAGGCGCCCGGCGAGGCGCACCATCTCGAGCTGGGTCGCGTCATCCGACGACGCCAGCGCCTTCAACACCTCGGCGGCGTTGGCCAGGGCCAGCTTCTCGGCGGAGCGCTGCACCAGGTCGCGCACGCGCTCGTTCGACAGCCGGCCGACCCACGCCGCGAGCGTCGCCAGCGCCTCCGGGCGCAGTTCGGCGAACAGCTCGCCCAGATCCTCCTCGGTCGGATGCACCATCGCTTCGTCGAGCGACTGCAGCAGCTGCGCGAGCGCTTCCGGCTGGGACAGCCGCCCGGGGATACCCTCGAGCGCCGTCCGGTGCTCCGGGAGCAGCTCGCGGGCCCGCTGCAGGATCACGCGCGTTTCCCGCAGGATGAAGGCGACGGAGCGGAAGTCACCGGCGCTCAGCAGGTAGGGGATGAAGTTCTCGACGATGGAGATCAGCTCCGCCCGCACGGTGCTGTAGGTCTGCAGCTCGAGCAGGTCGAACAGCATCGACAGCACGTTGCGTCGCAGATCCTGCGAGTACTCGCGCTCGACTTCGGCCTGGAGGTAGCTGACCTCCGCGTCCTCGAGGAAGTACAGCGTCGTGTCGAAGTCGTCGATCGACACGACCCCCTCGGGTCGGGCCGGCGGGGCTTCCTCCTGCACCGCCTGCCGAACGTCGCTCGGGCTTACCTCTTCGACGTCTTCGTCCCGCTCGATCGGCGCCGCGTTCTCGGCGATCAGCTCCCGGAACGTGTAGGCGAGCGTCTGAAAGTCCTCCTGCCACAGCAGGGTCAGCAGATCGTCCGCGGCGTCGGCCTGGAGCAGGCGGGCCTGATGCAGCACCTGGAGGAAGCGCACCATCTCGGTGTCCTCGACGCCGCGCTTCAGGGTGAGCGAACGGATCCCGTCCTTGAACAGCGTCCAGGCGATGCTTTCGTTCTTCTGGTCGTTCGCGTAGACGACGTGGTCTTCCCAGCGCAGCTCGGTTTCAGCGACCTCGAACAGCAGATCGTCGGTGGCTTCCCAAATCTTGCGCAGCGCGGAGCGGACGTTGTCCACGGCGCGCTGATACACGGGGTTGTTCGGGAGGTACAGCTGCGTCGCGCGGAGGGCCTTGGTGACGAGCGTCAGCAGCTCCTCGACCTGGGTCGGTGGCAGAGCCAGTTCGGTTTCGGGCGCGTCCGCGTTCGTCACTCGGGGGTCCCCGTGAGTTCGGCGACGAGGGCGACGTCCTTGTCCCCGCGGCCGCTCAGGTTGATCAACACCACGTCGTCCGCCGCCCAGCGCCCACGGCCGGCCAGCACCCACGCCACGGCATGCGCGCTCTCGAGCGCGGGCACGATGCCCTCCAGATGCGCCAGGTCGGCGAACGCGGCGAGCGCTTGTCGGTCCGTCACCGCCTCATACAATACCCGTCCCGAGTCCTTCAAGAAAGCGTGCTCCGGCCCCACGCCCGGGTAGTCGAGCCCGGCCGACACCGAGTGCGCGGGCTGGATTTGACCATCGGCGTCCTGCAGCAGGTAGGAAAAGCTCCCGTGGAACACCCCCGGTCGCCCGCGGGAGAGCGAGGCCGCGTGGCGACCGGTTTGGAGCCCCTCTCCCGCGGCTTCCACCCCCACGAGCTCCACCCCGGGATCGTCCCGGAAGGCCGTGAAGATCCCGATCGCATTCGACCCCCCGCCCACGCAGGCCACCACCGTCCGCGGCAGCCGCCCGAAACTCGCCTGGACCTGCTCCCGGGCCTCCCGGCCGATCACCGCCTGGAAGTCCCGCACCATCCGCGGAAACGGATCGGGCCCCACCACCGAGCCGATGATGTAGTGCGTGTCGGTCACGTGCGTGACCCAGTCGCGCATCGCCTCGTTCGTGGCGTCTTTCAGGGTCCGGGTGCCGGAAGTGACCGGCACGACCGTGGCGCCGAGCAGCTGCATGCGGTACACGTTGAGCCGCTGGCGCCGCATGTCCTCCTCGCCCATGTAGACGACGCACGTGAGCCCGAACCGCGCGCACACGGTCGCCGTCGCCACGCCGTGCTGCCCCGCCCCCGTCTCCGCGATGATGCGGGACTTCCCCATCCGCCGCGCGAGCAGCGCCTGGCCGAGCGTGTTGTTGATCTTGTGGGCCCCCGTGTGATTCAAATCCTCCCGCTTCAGAACCACCTGAACTCCCTCACCCAGCCGGGCCGAAAGGCGCGGGGTCCGGGTGAGCGGCGTGGGACGGCCGACGTACTCCCGGCCGAGGACCTGGAGCTGCGCCCAGAACGCCGGATCGGCGCTGGCCTGGTCATAAACGCGCGTCAGCTCCTCGAGCGCGGCGACCAGGGTTTCGGGAACGAAGCGCCCCCCGTAGGGGCCGAACCGGCCGGGCCCGCTCACGCCGGTGTACCCATGGCCGCTCGGCCGCGGCGCGGGACGCCGGTCAGGTCCCGGACGGCCCAGATGGGATCGGGGCTGCGCGCCAGGGCGGTGCCGACCAGCACCGCATCGGCACCCGCCGCCGCCATCAGCTCCACGTCGCGACGGTTGGCAATGCCGCTTTCGGCGACGGCCGGCACCTCCGGGGGAACGAGAGGAAGCAACGCCTCGGCCGCCCGCAGGTCGACCGCCAGCGTATCGAGATCCCGCGCATTCACGCCGACCACGGTCGCGCCCACCGCCAGGGCCCCCTCGACTTCTTCCGCCGTGTGGGCCTCGACGAGCGTCGCGAGTCCCAGCCACCGGGCCTCCCGCGCCAGGGCCAAGAGGCGAATAGTGGAAAGGGCCTGCACGATGAGGAGCACCGCCGCGGCACCGGCCGCCCTGGCCTCGAACAGCTGCAGCTCATCGAGCACGAAGTCCTTGCGCAGCACGGAGACGGGGGGCGATATCCCCTCCGCCGTCACCATCGCGGTCTGACGATGGAGCGCCTGGGTCACGCGTTCCAGGTCGCTCAGGGATCCGCCAAAATGCGGGCCCTCGGTGAGCACCGAGATCGCCACCGCGCCCCCCCGGGCGTACAGCGTGGACAGAGTGACCGGGTCAAGGTCGGCCCGAATGTCTCCCTCCGAGGGGGAGCGCCGCTTGATCTCGGCGATCACCCCGACCGACCCGTCGGGCGGGGTGATCCGGAACGGCGGTGGAGCCACCGACTCGGCCGCCGCGCGCTCGATTTCGGCGCGCCGGGGTCGCAGCGCATCGATCCGCTCCCGGGTGGAAGCCAGGATCGGGTCGAGGCTGCCAGTCACGCTTGACTTCGGTTGATTTTCGGGTACATTGGCCTTCGGCCTCTCTTCGGGACTCGATCACCATGCCGCTGACACGCCGCCAACGCGAAATCCTGGATTACCTCTCCGACTACATCGCCGACCGGGGGTACGCCCCGAGCTTCGAGGAAATCGCCGCCAAGTTCGACTTCGGGTCCCTGGCCACGGTGCACGAGCACCTCACCAATCTGGAGCGAAAGGGATACATCCGCCGGACCCCGAACGAAAGCCGCGCGATCGAAATCGTCCCGCCGCGAGGCCAGACCGGCGCCACGGAGCTGCCGCTCCTCGGGCTCGTCGCGGCGGGCCAACCGATCGAGGCCGTCGCTGACGGCGGCGATACGGTGGCCGTTCCCGACACCCTGCTGCCTCGGCGCGGGCGCAGCTACGTCCTGAAGGTCCGCGGCCAGTCGATGATCGACGAGCATATCAAGGATGGCGATTTCATCGTCGTCCACGAGCGCAACCACGCCGACAACGGGGAGACCGTGGTCGCCCTGGTGGGCGGCGAAGGCGCGACCGTCAAGAAGTACTATCGCGAACCCGGGGGCTGGATCCGGCTGCAGCCCGCTAACACCGAAATGGCGCCCCTGCGCGTGAACGAACGCGACATCCTGGTCCAAGGAATCGTCCTGGGCGTCATCCGGCGCTACTAGTCTTCGATCCCTCGCGCGGCGCGGCCCGGCGCAGCCTGTCGAGCGCCGCCCCTGCGCGTCCCTCGCGGATCGCGTCGCGACTGCGCTCGATCCCCTCGACGTAGCTCCCCACGACGCCCGCCGCGTACAACGCGGCGGCGGAGTTCAGAAGCAGAGCGGCGTGACCGCTGCGATCCCCCGCCCCGTCGTCCAACCCTCCGAGCAGCCGTTCCAGCCGTTCCGCGTTGGCTTCGGCAGCGCCCCCCGCCAACGAGGCCGGATCCCCGACCCACAGACCGTAGTCCTCGGGATCGACCGTCCACGTCCTTACGTCGCCCCCTCGCACCTCCCACACGTCGGTCAGGCCGCAGGGGGAGATCTCGTCCATCCCGATCCTCGCGTGGACGACGAGTACGTGAAGCGCGCCGAGATGGGCCGCCGCCTGGGCGACCAGGGGCGCCCGGTCGGCGTCGGCCACGCCGAGCACCTGGCGCCGCGCCCCCGCCGGATTCGCGAGCGGCCCGAGCAGATTCATCAGGGTCGTGACGCCGAGCTCCCGCCGCACGGGGGCGATGTGCCGGATCGCCGGGTGGTAGTTGGGGGCGAAGAGGAAAACGATCCCCGCTTGTCGCAGGACCTCGGCGGCTCGCTCGGCGCCGAGGCCGATGCTCACCCCCAGCGCCTCGAACACGTCCGCCGAGCCACAGCGGGAGGTGAAGGACCGGTTGCCGTGCTTGGCCACGGTGGCCCCCGCCCCCGCCGCGACCACGGCGGCACCGGTAGAAATATTGAAGGTGCCGACCGTCCCCCCACCCGTTCCGGCGGTGTCCACGAGGTGCGGTCCGTCCGCCGGGACGCAAACCATCACCTCACGCAGGGCCCGGGCGGCGCCCGCGAGCTCCGCCGCCGTCTCCCCTTTCACGCGCAACCCCATGAGCAGCGCAGCGGCCTGGGCGGGCCCGGCTTCACCGCGCATCACCGCGCCAAAAACGTCGGCCGCCTGGTCCTCGGTCAGAGACTGCCGTTGGGCAAGGATGGCGATCGCACGGGAGAGCGGTCCGGGGGGCGGGGGCGCACTCATGCTCGATGCAATAAAACAGCCTTGGCTCAATCGGGACAAGGGATTACGCGGCTTGATACCCCCCTCTCGCGTCCCTATGTTTCGCAGGTGTCGACCCGTCCTTTTCTGGCGGTAGTCCAGTACGACGGGGCCCGGTTTGTCGGGTGGCAGCGCCAGCCCGGCGGCCGGACGGTCCAGGCGGAATTCGAGCTGGTGCTCGAACGCCTGGCCGGACGGAAGACGACGGCGACGGGCGCCGGGCGGACCGACACCGGCGTGCATGCGCTGGGGCAGGGCGTGAGTTTCGCGCTCCCCGAGCGCTGGAGCGGCCAGGGCGAGGGCGTGCTTCGGGCGCTGAACGCGCTGCTGCCGCGGGACGTGTGGGTTGAGCGCGTGCACGAAATGCGGCCCGGGTTTCACGCCCGGCGCAGCGCGCGGGCGCGGCGCTATCGCTACGTGATCGGCACCGATGCCGGGAGCCGCTCGCCGTTCCGCCGGCCGTACGAGTGGGCCCTGGGGCGGCCGCTCGATGCGGCCCGGCTCGCAGCCGCGGCCGCCGCGCTCCCCGGCGTGCATGAGTTTCGCGGCCTGGCCGCGGCCGGCGTGGTGTCTTCCGATTACCGCTGCCGCGTGGCGTCCGCCGAGTGGGCGCCGCGACCGGACGGAGCGGGGATGACGTTCACGATCGAAGCCGATCGGTTTCTGCACCGCATGGTGCGCTTTCTCGTGGGCGCGATGGTGGACATCGCGCTCGGGCGGCGTCCACCGTCGGACTTCTCCGAACTGCTCCAGGCGCGCGACAATCTGGCGGCGAGCCCCCCCGCGCCTCCGCAGGGCCTCTACCTGGTGGCCGTCCGCTATCCTGCCGACCTCTACGCCGAGGCGTTGACGCGATGAAGTTCTTTCTCGACACCGCGAGTCTGAAGGAGATCAGCTGGGCCAGCCAGGCGGGTCTCATCGACGGCATCACCACCAACCCGACCCTGCTCGCCAAGCAGGCCGGCGATCTCGATCCCCGCGACGTACTGAAGGAAATCTGCTCCCTCGTGGATGGTCCGGTGTCGGCCGAGGTGGTCGCGACCGACGCCGAGGGCATGGTGCGCGAGGGCCGCTCGCTCGCCAAGATCGCCGACAACATCGTCGTCAAGATTCCCGTCATCCCCGACGGCATCGTCGCCGTGAAGCGGCTCACCTCTGACGGCATCCGCGTCAACGTGACGCTCTGCTTCTCGTCGCTGCAATGCCTGATCGCGGCGAAGGCGGGCGCCACCTATGTGAGCCCGTTCATCGGTCGCCTGGACGACGTGGGGCAGGACGGCATGGACGTGATCCGGGAGGCGCGGACGATCTTCGACAACTACCAGATCGCCACGCAGATCCTCGCGGCGTCGATCCGTCACCCCCGCCACGTCGTGGACGCGGCCATGATCGGCGCCGACGTGGCGACGATTCCCCCCGACGTCCTGAAGAAGCTGCTGCAGCACCCGCTCACCGACCGCGGGCTCGAGACCTTCCTCGCCGATTGGAGCAAGCTCGGCGCCAAGACCAAGGCCTCGGTGTGACCTATCAGTCGCCGCTCGGCTCCCGTTACGCCTCCCCGGCCATGCAGGCGCTGTGGAGCGACCGGCGGCGTATCGGCGAGTGGCGCCGGCTATGGCTCGCCCTCATGGAAGGCGAGCGTGAGCTGGGGCTCGACATCCCCGACGCGGCGATCGCGGAGCTGCACGCCCACCTGGACGACGTGGACCTCGCCCGGGCGGCCGACCACGAGAAGCGGCTGCGGCACGACGTGATGGCCCATATCCACGCCCTGGGCGAGCAGGCTCCCGCGGCCATGCCCTACCTGCACCTCGGCGCCACGAGCGCGTTCGTCACCGACAACACCGACGTGCTGCTGATGCGCGAGGGCCTGCGGCTGCTGCTGGGCCGCCTCGCCGCCGTGCTCGTCGCGCTCGGCAAGGTGGCGCGGCGCCACCGCGCGCTCCCCTGCCTCGCCTATACGCACTTCCAGCCGGCCCAGCTCACCACGGTCGGCAAGCGCGTCACGCTCTGGATGCAGGACTTCGCCCTGGACGCCGAGGAGCTGCTGCACCGCCTCGAGACGCTCGCGTTTCGGGGCGTCAAGGGGACGACCGGCACGCAGGCGAGCTTCCTCGAGCTGTTCAACGGCGACCACGCGAAGGTGCAGGCGCTGGACGGGCTCGTGTCCCGCAAGATGGGATTCGCCAGGGTCTTTCCGGTGACGGGACAGACCTACACGCGAAAGCAGGACGCCCAGGTGCTGGCCGCGCTGTCGGGGATCGCCGCCTCGGCGGCCAAGTTCGCCACCGATCTCCGCCTGCTGCAACACGAAGGAGAGATCCTCGAGCCGTTCGAGAGCGAGCAGGTCGGCTCCTCCGCGATGCCCTACAAGCGCAATCCGATGCGGGCCGAGCGGATGACGGCGCTGGCCCGGTTCGTGATCGAGCTCGAGGGTAACGCCTGGCATACGGCCGCCGTGCAATGGCTCGAGCGCACGCTCGACGACAGCGCCAATCGCCGCCTCGTAATCCCCGAAGCCTACCTCGCGGCCGACGCCATTCTCGTCCTGGCCACCAACGTGGCCGCCGGACTGGAAGTCCGGGAGCCGGTGATCCGGCGCCACGTCGCCGAGACCCTGCCCTACCTCGTCACCGAGCGTCTGCTGATGCGCGGCGTGAAGGCGGGAGGGGACCGTCAGGCGCTGCACGAGGTGATCCGGCGTCACAGTCTCGCGACGGCCGAAGCGGTGGCCGAACGCCACGCCGAGAACGATCTCCTCGCCCGCATCGCCGCCGATCCCGCATTCCGCAAACTCGGGATCGCGGCGGCAAAGGATGAGCTTGACCCGGCTCAG
>Ga0335085_10015604_pt1 | contig 11011 bp, 25 predicted proteins | sample Lox_Sample_45_FD_206712 | JGI IMG/M metagenome (GOLD analysis project Ga0335085, IMG submission 206712) | Soil microbial communities from Loxahatchee National Wildlife Refuge, Florida, United States - Lox_Sample_4.5 | ecosystem: Environmental > Terrestrial > Soil > Wetlands | place: USA... | reverse complement strand
CCAAAAATATTATTTAAATCAATATCCTTGCAAACAATGTGGAGAATTATCAAACGCTGAAGATTTTTGTAATGAACATTGCAAACGAAATTATCGTAAAGATCAAACAACAAAAAGGTCAAAAGAGACATTCTTAAAAGAAAAACAGAATGGAAAACGATTATCTTATGATGTCTTGAATAAAATGGAAGAAAAGAAAAGAGTGTTCGAGGAGCGCTGGTGGAATTATAATAGATGCAGAGAAAGGATTTGAGAATTAAATTCTAGGTCTTGGCCTATTTCTGAACGGGTCTTGTGTGGCCCGTAAAGTGTCCATGTCATATAAATAAGAGGTTGGTAATCGACCTGAGCTATCTTTCAAGTAATCGTCTTTGTGTTTATATGGGTCATAAATTTGAACTCTATGCGTAGCTATTGCATATCTAAGGGCATCAACGGCATGATCGTCCTTCTTCAAAGGCTCATCCCAGCCTTTCAGTGCGGCTTTATTATCCCACACATAGGATTCTACTTCTCGAATCAAATTCTTGCATTCTGAGCAGATTACAAGCGTTCCTCGCTTCATCTCCGTGGTCATCATTGTTATGCCGTCTAAAACCTCATTGTTGGCATCAACGGGATGTAATCCACGCTTGCGCAACTCCGTTTTAAATGCTGCTGCTGACGGGTCAATGTAAATCTGCTTTACATCATAATCCTGTAAGAAGTTTTGCAGATCATCAGCAAACTCGCTATTGGTCTTTTGCCTTTCAGTCTTGGCAGGGTCCCAGTAATACTCTTTTTCTACCCAGATCTTTTTACCTTCTTGAGTATATCGTCCAGTTGATATGCCCAGCAAAAGACAAGCAAATGGATTGACTGCGCCATAATCAATAGCAGCAATCCAATACTCAGCAGCACGAGGAGGACGGTCAACAATATGTAATTTAGGGTCGAAAAAATCAAAGATCGAGCCTTCTGCAAGACACCATAAACCAAGATAATTGCGTTTGTAAAATATTCCTGTAGCACTATTCTTAAGCCTGTTTTTATATGATTCTTCAAGATAAGGGTTATCTTCCATGCTAAAATGTAACGAATAATAGTTTTTATCGCCACTTTCCGCTTTATCAATCCATTGCTTTAGCTTGTGATTGGGATGAGACGGGTTCATAGCAGCAAATCCCTGAGACCAAGGCTGAGATAAACGGCTGTCAATCATATCGATAATGGAATCAGGGTATAATGTCATTTCGTCACAGTAAACTAAAGACATTGTCAATCCCTGAAAATTACCAACTGCGCCTTCATCTTTAGCACCTAACACCGTGATAATTTTGTCTTTATAAAGGAGTTTTTTGCCTGACCACGAGCAGAAAGGGCGGAATATCGCAAGCTCATCAGATTCTAAAAGCAAGCGCACAACATTGCGATAAGCTGTTTCGAAAGTATGCCCAACGATATAAATCTTTGAATCAGGACATCTATCCACTTTGTGCATGAAGGCAAATGTCGTTCCCACTGTTTTGCCTGTACGAACTGCACCATGTGCTAAATTCCATTTCGCTGTGGAGTTTATGATAAATTGAGTCTGCTTGATAGATAAAGGCGCTTTCATTCGCTATTTTCAGAAAAATTTTGTTTTTTGATTTGAGCTTGAAGATGATCGGCCATATTCATTGTGTCATCAAGTAACTTTTTCTGTTCATCATTAGCCGTTACAACTTGTTGATCTTGCCATTCGCCTTTATGATGTCGAGCAAGCATCCATCTAGCATGATATCCGTCTATTCCTTCATCTCTATTCAACGGCATTGCTACTAATCGTCCTTCTTGCAATTGCTTTGCTCGTGTTGTGAATTTTTTAAATCTGGGATATCGTTCTTCCAATGCTTGTACTGTTTTTAAATCTAACTGAGCAACTTCCGCCCAAAATTGATTGGCCCAGATATTCTTTCTAGTGATAAAAAACCAGTTAATCAGCTGCACACCTAATTCAATTGCTTCTTCTTCCGTATAAGTATTTTCATCTTTTGCTAAAAAGCCAAAAGGTGCACCCCTTTCTGAACCTGGATATGGTGGATGTCCTTTAGGTGCAGGCATATTTATCTCCTATCTTTCTTTTTATCAACACTTTATAAAATATTGCTTTTTTCTGCAACTATTCACTTGATCATAAATGTGATCATATGATAATATGTAGATATCAAAGCAAGTCTCCTTGAGACCTCTTAGATGGGGCAAGTCGCAGCGGCTGAGATAAATAGGAAATAAACAATATAAGGAAAAAAAATCATGAAAAAGATCACGACGAAACAGCTTAGTAATTACAATAAAGGTAGGGATTCATCATTTAATGAAGAATACAATGTAGCGAATAATTTACCTTCGATAGAGCAAGAAACGTTGTTAAATGCGGTGAAATATAGTCTTTTTGGAATTATCGGAAAATCAAGGAAAATCACGCAAAAAGACATATTAGAATATGTAGAAATAGGCCCGTATTTAAAAAATGAAAAATTGAAAAATATCTGTCAAAAATATCGCATAAAATAAAAGTGTCGTCCACCAAGCAATAGACAAAAAATAAAGGAAAAAAACCATGTTAACACAAGATCAAATCGCATATGGACAACAAAAAAATAGAGAACATTGTTGGAATCAAGCAAAACAAGAGAGAATAGAATACAAAAAATTTATAGCTAATGCTTTAAAAAAAGACATTGAGAGATGGTATCCCTGGGATGAAAGAGCAGTGGAAATAAGATATGAAGAATTATGCGAATTAGCAAAGATAACCCCTTGGTAAAAAAGAAATAAATAAAGGCTGATACTTTACCCCCCAAAAAGGGCATTTTTCAGAGTAGATAAAATAAATACTTGATAGACAAAAAAAGGAAAGAAACCATGAGAATCACAAGAAAAATTTTAGAGAAAAAATTAGAAGTCTTAAAAAATATGAGTAAGGGAAAATTTGATAATGCCTGTTTAGATTATTACGCATTAGGAGGGGGATATCGTATAGACAACGGTGAGGGATATACTCTTCAAAACAATAGGTTGTCACCAAGAGAAATGGCGAATTGCTTAGATATGATGATATCACTATTACATATAATGTCAGCGTAAAGGAAAGAAACCATGAAACATGAAAGATTAGTGAAAGAAATTGAAAAATTAGGTTTAACAGTCGAAACAGCGCATTGGAATAATAACCATTATTTTTCTAGAGGAAATGAATACGTTGTAAGTTGGTATAAACAAGATGAAAAAGCGATATGTGTTCACTTGGTGAGTAAAAAACAAGAAAATGATAGAGACGCTCAATCTAATTATTTCCCCGGTTTTTTTTCTGAAACATACAAGGAAGTTAAACGATATTTAATGAGCTGATACTTTACCCCCCAAAAAGGGCATTTTTCAGAGTAAGTAAAATAAATACTTGATAGACAAAAAAAAGGAAAGAAACCATGATTTTAACACCAGACTTAAGACATGAACTTATGATCAATTATGTGAATCGAGAAAAATATCTTAGACCCCTTAGCAAGGAAGAAATATTCAATGTGCTTAGTGATAAATATGACGGCAATGATACAAAGCAAGCATCAATACTTTTAGACAAATGTCTTGAATATGGAATGAGTTTAGAGGAAGTGGTCAAATACTCATTTAATAGAGAAGAATCATGAGACGAGTCGCAACGGCTGAGATAAATAGGAAACAAACAAAATGAAGAATTGCGCGATAATTGCGCGATAATTGCGCGATAGCGGAATATGTGAAGATTGTGCTATGCAATTAGAGGCAAAATATGAGTTAATGCATAGCAATGAGATTGACTAATTTTTTGTCAAACGGGTCTTAAGAAAAATTCGGGAAAATGAGTGTTTTTGTGATGGCAAAAGCTCATTTTTCAGAGTGAGTCAAAAAAGTACTTGATAGATGGAAAAAGGAAAAAATGGACGAAAAAACATATTTTGAAAAAGAAGAAAAGCTATTGAAAGAGATTTTTACCGTTTTGGAAAATGAAAACATGAGTATAGCACAAATGGTTTTAATTAGAGCGCTTGCCATGATGGCGGATGAAAATAAGGACAAAAATGGAATTTATGAATTATATATCGAATTTTTAAATGCACTTAAAGATATCAAAAGGTGAAACATGCAAATCAACAACGAAAATTTTACAAGTGAAAGAACACGACTGATAAAAGAAATTCGAGCCGTATTAAATGGTGAAAATTGTGCACTTTCAATGGGTTGCCTAATAGAAGTTTTAATTCAGATTACCATATACACAATTGAAAATGATCATGATAAATTTTATGTATTAGTAGATAGCTACATTAAATATCTAGAAGATTCAAAAAAAGAGTTTAAAAAACTATGTTCCTAAATGAACTCATTGGCACAGCTAAGCAGCTAGCCAAGTTTGTTGAAGATTATGAAAGGCTAAGATGTGAAATTAAGCTATGGCGTATTCACTATCTAGATTCTTTAGTCAAATATGACAGATTAGATAAAGACGCCTTTGTTCGTTCTGCATTCATGAGAACGCCATCATCAGCCATATTGGAAAAGGGACTTGAAAAAGTTTTAAAAGAAATTGAAGATGATTACGATAACATTTATGGACAACTAGGGGAAAAATCATGGAAGGAAGATCTAGAGAAGAAACACCAATCAAACAAGATCATAGACCTTCACGAAAAGAGCTAATAGCTATGCTTGATGAAATGAATAAGAGCTTTGACAATCTTCCTATGCATGCACAATTCGGCTTTGTCACTCATTGCGATCTTAACGCTGCTCTTTTGCTTATAGCAGAGATTTTCAGGTCACAACCAGATTAATCCGTATCTTGATGTCTGAAGGCTCTCCAATGAATTCTTTCAATCCCTGAGCAATGATATTCTTTATAATTGGATCTTCTTCAGAAACTTGATAGGTTTCATAGATGAGATGCTTTTTCTTATAGGTCTTTTCTTCGTCTTTAATCGTAATCGTAATTTCTGAAAAATGATTCATGAGTCCTTGATATTTGAAAACATTAGATAAATGGCTGCGGCCACCAAAGCCAAGACCACTATTGTTAATACAGCCACAGCCCAGCTCATTAGCACTTACCTTTCATTTTCTTTTTAGCTTTCTCTATCACTTTATCATGCTTCTTATCTTCCTTTAAAAGAGAAGCTTCTTCTTTCACTACCTTTTTGGTATCTTTTTGCAATTTCTTGATTTTCTGATCCATAATTTCCTTGTATTTTTGGGTATAGGTGGCGGGGTTTTTTGGGTAGGAAACCGCCAAGAAAACCTATGCATTGACGAATTAGAAGTTTCGAATAACCGTCAATCCAATATTATGGTCTTTAGCATGTGATCGTCCGCAGAAATAATTATATTCCATGCCGATTGCTATATTTTCATTTACTGCATATTTTACCCCTGCGATCGCCTGATAAGCAAAGCGGTCGTCTCTTTCTTTAGATTCGGTAATATCTACAGCTTTAAATTTGAATTTCTCGGTATTTTGGCAATATCCAACACCAACACCGATGTAAGGGATAACATTATAAGTATCAAGTTTATTAATATCATAAAGGACATTGACCATGTATGCCCATGAATGCATCGAATGATACGACCTTGATTTCGTTTCATCATTTTCCAATACATACTTGGTCTTAAAAGAATTTTTTCTATAATTCATCTCTACTTCAGCTCTTATCCCTGAATCCAAGGCATAGCCGTAATTCATTCCTGCTTTATAGCCGACTTTCAGCCCTTCATCATTCTTGTTTGTCAAAAATGTGTAGTCAGTGCCAAGTTTAACGCCGACATATTGACCGCACCAAGCAGTTAAAGGGAGCAAAGATAAAGTAGCGATTGTAAATAGTTTTTTCATTTCATCTCCTAAATTTAATCATCATCATTTACTACAATTTGGCTTTCGCCAGCAATAAAATGCCATCCCAGTAAAAAACCCAGCAAAAAAAAGGGCGCCGAAAATTGTATATTCCATAATCCTCCTAGGTATATTATGAGGGCATTTTCTTATTCTCAGATTATATCATTATCCAAAAAAAATGACATCTGAAAAAAGATCTTCAAACTCTTTAGCCACTTCTCTATAAATAGTTGATTTAAGCATGTACAACTTTTCTTCGTCGGCTGTATGGCCGATTAAAAGATTGTTCTCGTATCTCTCCGCCTCGTTCTTCAGCCGGTCCGCAAAATACTGTATTTTTGCATGAAATGATTTTTCCATTTCTCAATCTATCTTCTAGTTTAGCTAAAATGCTTAGACATGAAGATTTCGTATAAACGCAAATATTGTCAACGATAATTTTTTTTTCAAATATCAAATCCACAATTTGATCATCAGACAATTCTAACTTATTCATATACCACTCTTTTCCTTATCACTTTTTCTTCGACTTTACATTGTTTCAATATCCTGATTAAATCATCAATCATTTCTTCTCTCTCAAGCATTGTCAGCCATCCTTTTTCAGGATCGGCATTTTGAGAGAGATTCGACCTTCCCATCTTTCCCCGATATGTCTTTTTAAAATCCATCCACTGATTCTCAATTATCTTCAAATGTTTTTGATCGTTATAAGATATCATCTAAGCCCTCCATAACTTCGATTTTTAATCCATATTCCCTCACCTTCCCTTTTTCCTGTTGAAACTTCCATTTAATGTCTTTGCTTCCATCTGCCCGCCCCGGTGCCAATCCGGGGATTAATTTTTCGGCAACGCAATCTTTCGGCCATTTTAAAGCTGACCGTAAATTGTCTTCCTCGTCAAGAAATCTAGGAGCTACGCGAGTTAAAATTACCGTACAAGGAGGTAAAATAGTCAAATTATGCAAAACATATTTTATCGCTTGTGCAATATTTTTCCTTCGAATATGCTTCTTTGTCCAATGTTCGCATTTATTCCCTTCGCTCTCTATCCGCAAGGGAATATAATAATTTTGTGATGCTCTTGACATTATTCCACATTTGTTTTATGTGTTAGCTGTCACATTTTTCATGTTGACTCCTAATGTTGTGGTTTCCTTGGGCCGGGGCTTCTATCTCCCCGGCTTTTTTCTAGAAAGGAATTTCTTCATTATTTTCAATTCCAAGGTTTCCGCATTTCTCTTTCATTTCTTCCGCTGCCTGCTTGATCATCTCCTTGAATTTGTCATCCAATTCCTTCTCTTCGTAGAAAAGATAAGACATGTATTTTTTCTTTCCATCGCTTTCATAAGCTTTGCTGGGAAGATTGACCCACTTTTTCCCATTATTCTCAAATAAAGTGCATTCTCTTATGACTAGCCCTCCCCACTTATGCATCTTTACATTGAATTTAGCAACCAATGAACCTTTGTTCAACAATTCAAATTTAAGTATTTCAATCATGATTTTTTCCTCTATAAATCGACGATTTGTTCGCCAAATTGATAACAATGCCAAATTCTATTGAATGCTTCCCTTGCTTCTTCTTCACTTCCAAAAATAATACTTGTGACATACTCATTTTTCATATCATAAAATCTCAATGATCCTATGTATAATTCAATCCGAACTATACCATCCAAATTTATGATTTGATCAAATTTTACTATCAACATCATTTTCTCCTTTTCTTTGATACGTTCGACTGTTCAACTGCTGCACAACGTTGGTTAATTTTAAAAGTTGCTGTATGGACTCGCCAACTTGCCTTTCCAATATCTGAATCCTTCCAAACAAGATAATGATGATACCGCCCATAATTGCGAATGCCGTAAAAACCATGTTTATTTTGTCTCCATTGCGTTATTTTGGTTAAAGGAAGGGTTAGGTACGTGAAAATTTAAAAAAACGCACCAACGGCCCGTTGCCGCTGTCCCCTAAATATTTATTGTTTATGTTCCTCTTGTCTTTCAATTTTCAGCCAAGCATCTTCAGTGATTAAGGGAATCGTGAAAACAGAAGGACCTGCGGTCGATAAAAATTTTTCAAATTCGGTTTCAAAAAAATCACCATAAATACTGTAATGAAATTTATGACATTTTCCTCCACAATAAAATTCAATTGAAACCTCTTCAGGTCCTTGGTGATAAATCATTAATTTTAAAGATTGGATATCAAAAAAATGATATTCATCTCCCCATGTTTGAGTTAATTTAATCTTGATGTATTTCACATTGGCTCCTTTTTTTTCTTAAATTCCTTTTTCCTAAATTCATTTAAAATTCTATCTTTTGCTCCGTTATCAGAAAATTTAATCATGTAGGGTTGTGATTGTCCTACAGTTGGTATGAAAAATATTCCTTCGGATGTGATATTAATATCGCATACATTGCTTTCATATTCCTTTTGAAACTGGATGCATTTTTCATATAGTGTTTTGTCTTTTTTGGACGATGGCTCTTCAGATTTCTCTTTTTCAACAGCTTGAATGACCCACCCTCCTTTTTTCAACACTCCATAGTGGGAAGCATATTTGTCGCCCTTAGCGATTATATGACTATCGAGCTTTTCAAGCATGAGATCTAGCTTTTCTGTCCCGTGCAAAGCGAGAAGTTTGTCATATTCGGCTTGGGTTAGCTGCACTTTTTCCTTGAAGACGATTTTTTGCTCAAGAGGAGTTTCTTCTTTCTTTTCTATATTTTCTTTCTTTATGGGTTTATTATGTGGTTTATTATGTGGTATAGGTCTGCCCTTTTGGTCAATTCCATTTGCCTGATCGGGCAGATCGATTTGCCCTTTTGGGCAAATGCATTTGACCTTTTCGTAGTCGATTGTATACCAAACCGTTCTATCATATTTGTCTTTATTAAAATTTCCTTTAATCAATATTCCCATTTGGACCAATTTTTCAATGATCAATCGCAATTGCTTTTGAGTCCAGTAAGGAAAATGAGCGTGCAATCTTTCCAATGTGTCGTATGTCCAATATCTCCCCTCATGAAAATTCTGTTTCAGCCTTTCATTGTATTTTAGCCAATATCCTACGTGATGTAAAAATATGGCTTGATCGCTACTTTTTAATGCTGTAGCCAACGAAATTGAGAAAGAATGATTAGGATCATTTACACTGCAAGTCTCTGATTTTGAATGGGACATAACATTCCTTAAATTTGAGTTGTTTAAAACTCCTAGGAATGCTATATTTTGAATCGCATACAATCCTAAATTTGAATGCGTTTTCTTTGTTTTTTCCTAGGAGAGGCCGGTGTAACTCGCCGGCCTTTTCGCTTTTCACAATCTAAGCTTCTAATTATTTTTATGCCAGAAAATTCCTGAATTTTTCATATCTAACTAGAAGTTAAAGCGTTATGTTTTATCCTCTTAATTCTTTCATGGTCACTTGACCGCCCGATGCAATCTCAATTTTAGTTGCTAACTCATATCCTGGCCTTACCCTTCCATTCTTGATCATACGAAGATAATTAGGATGTACTCCTAATCCCCTGGCGAATTCTGATGCTGTGATTCGGCTATGATGTAGATAATCTCTTAAACTCATATGATGTTTCCTCCTTTTTGTATGGATATATCTTATCATGGAATAGAGTTTTTGATCAACGGAAAAAAAGATATTGCGGTAAATCATGATCATATGATAATATGAAGTTATCAAAGGCAAGTACGCGATTAACGCAGAAACTCAAGAAGACTGTTGCTAAAGCTGGAAAGCCGATGATAACAAACATAGGAGTCAATATGAGTGACATGATTCAATTAATAGAAACAGCCAACAGATTAAGTGATAGATTATCTGATATGGCAACTGAAGAAAAGAGATTCGGGTTTGAGATTTGTCATCTCCTCGAACAAATTAGCTACGATGTTTTCAAGACAGCGAATGAGTTAAAGGAAATCAATCAATATGTTGCAGGAGCAAGTTATGATGCACGATGATACTAACCCTTATTACAGAGACCAAGTTGAAAGGGAAGCAATTCAGAGGGAAATGGAAAGAATTAGAAATGACGTCTTAGGACGTCTTTCCGATCTAGAGATTGCAGCTCTTATTGATGACGAGGAAGAATTTGAACGTTTATACAAAATTTAGGAGAAAATTATGGCTTTTCTAGATAAAATTTTAGAAAAAAATTTAAATGAATGGATTAAACCTCGTCATATTACAAAAGATGATTTTATATTAATTGACAGAAAATCTTTAAAATTTATTTGTGAAATGGTTGCTATAGAAGCTTACTATACTTATCCAAAAACAAAAGGAGATCCTCGTGAATAATCAAAGTGAACAAATTAACGAATTAGCAAAGGCGTTATCCAAGTGCCAAAAGGAAAACGATAGATTTACTGGAATGAGTTTTAATGGAATCGCAGAAATCATGGGGGTCTCGGCGATGACAATTCATAGAGCTTATACAGGAAAATCTTGGAGGAACAATGAAAACATCTGAACAAATTAATGAAATAGCAAAAGCCATGTCACTTGCTCAAGGAGAAATGAAACCTGCTTCCAAATCTACAGAAAATCCTTTTTTTAAAAGCAAGTATTCATCACTAGCTCAAGTAATGGATGCAATTAGAGAACCATTTGCAAAGAATAATCTTTGTGTATTTCAAGATGTTTCTTCTACCGAATTGGGAGTAGCTGTTTCAACGAGAGTTTGTCATTCTTCAGGTCAATGGATTGAATTCGGACCTATGTTAGTTCCTTTAACTAAAAAAGATGCACAAGGAGTGGGATCTGCTACTTCATATGGAAAAAGATATTCATTAAGTGCAGCAGTAGGAGTTGTTTCTGAATTAGAAGATGACGATGGAGAAGCTGCAATGAATCGAAATGTAGAAAAGGAAAAGAAAGAAAAACCAAAGAAAGAAACACCTGAAGCATTGACGGGAGAGCAAAGAAAAATCATGTCTGATTTAGCCGACCAATGCGATCCGGCATATATTGAAAAAGTATTTACTCGTCTTGAGCAAAAAGGAATCTATGGCTTTGAAGGCGTAACGCAAGATCTATTTGAATTGATCATTGGCGGAATGAAAAAGAATATCGAAGTTTATAAGGG
>Ga0335085_10015603_pt1 | contig 11011 bp, 9 predicted proteins | sample Lox_Sample_45_FD_206712 | JGI IMG/M metagenome (GOLD analysis project Ga0335085, IMG submission 206712) | Soil microbial communities from Loxahatchee National Wildlife Refuge, Florida, United States - Lox_Sample_4.5 | ecosystem: Environmental > Terrestrial > Soil > Wetlands | place: USA: Florida... | reverse complement strand
TGGAGCGAGCCCGACCCGTTGACGCCCTCGTCCGAGCTGATCGAGTCGGCGAGATCGCCGAACGCGGGCGCGCTGCGCTGGGCTACCGGCAGGGCGATCTGGCGCTCTTCTTCGGTGAGGAACCGGGAGACCGTGGTGAGCACCTGCATCCGGTACTGAGCCTGGGCCGCGCTGTGCTGATCGCGGACATGCTCGGCGAACGCGCCGAGGATGAGCGCGCCGCAGACCGCCAGCGCCGTCACCACCCACCATGAGCCGCGGGGCCGGCTGGCCACCGCCGCGGCCGTGCCATCTACGCCGGGGGACCTGGACCCGGCATCCGCGACCGGGCTGGCCGTCTCATTCTCCACACCCAGATTGTGCCCCAGATGCGGCCATTCCGCCCCCAGTGGCTCAGCGGCCGGGGCCGTCGCTTTCCGGGGTCGGCGTGGGCTGCGGCTTGAACACCGGGTTCTCGATCAGCCCGAACACGTCGCCGCCCGGGCTGCGGAACGTACCGAGCTTGATGCCGTCGCCGACTTCCTCGATGGCGGCCACGACGACCGCGCCATGCGCGATCAGCCGCTCAGCCTCGGCCGCGACGTCCCGCACTCCCCAGTAGGTGCTGGGGCCGGCCGCCGGGTCACCGGCCGGGTTGAGGCCAAGCTCGTAGCCGCCCGGGTTGAAGCCGACGTAGAACGGCTCGTCGAAGTAGGGCTTGATGCCGAGCGCCTCCGTCCACCAGGCCTTGCTCGCGGCCAGGTCAGGGGCGGGGTACACGATGGTGCGAAGTCCGAGGAACACGGTTGTCCTTCCGTGGATGTGAGCTGAGACCGCCAGCCAACCAGCTCCCGGCCAGACCCGTCTTGCACGAATCAGACACCGGTCACGACGGCCGCCCGCCGAACTCCCAGTTGTGCACCTCGATGCCGGCGTACCGGTCCGGCGTGAGGACGGCCCGCGCCGCATCCGGATCCTGCGCCCGGATCAGGACCGCCGTACCCAGCCAGGCCGCGCCGTCGTCGGACAGCAGCGGCCCGTACGCGATCAGCTCATCCCGCTCCGGTGGGAGGGCCAGGTCCGCGGCCGGACCGTCGCCCAGGCCGAGCACCAGGTACTTACTACTACTAGCGTCGCCGGGAAAGTCCCACATGGTGCGGCCCAGCAGGTTGCGAAACCGGCGCAGCAGCACGTCCCGGTACACGCCAGCCTGGTAGCCGGGCTCATCGAAGGCGAACACCCGGGCGGCAGCGGGATGAGTCAGGTCGAGGATATGCACGCTGCCGGTAGCGGTGTCGTCGCCGGCCAGGGTCGGGCCGCGGGCGATCATCTCCGCCTGGTACCGGTCCATGTAGGACCAGTGCTCCTCCCGCAGCTTCTCGCGCAGCGCCGCGGAGCCGGGCCGGTCGCGGTGGTAGCAGAAGAACTCCATGCACCCAGCCAACCAGAGCCTGGCGGCCGCGCCGGTTCTATGTGCCGCCCGCCTTCGGCGCGCTTGTCAGTCGTCCCAGCGGTGGGCGTTGGTGTCGTTCAGCGAGCCGGGCTGGCTGGGGAGGACGCAGAAGAGCAGGCCGACCGGGTCACGCATCACCCACCAGCCGTGCACGTGCTGGACCCGCCCGGCACCGAGCTTCTCCAGCCGGGCCACTTCCGCCTCCAGGTCGTCGGTGTGGATGTCCAGGTGCACCCGGCCCGGCCCGTCGTCCAGCCGCTGGACCAGCAGGTAGAGGTCCGAGCCGGGCAGCTCGCCGCCGTGGTACTCGGGATGACGGTCGAACCGGTCCAGCGGCGAGCCGGTGGCCGCCCCCCAGAACGCCAGCTCGCGATCATGCTGGTCGGCTGGCACGTCGATGACGATCTTGAGCACCCGGCTGTAGTGCGCCACCCGGCAAACCTATGCGATCCCGGCGCCGGCGTGCTGGCCGGCTGGTCAGGACCAAGGGCCCGGCAAGCCGGCCGGCCGGCCCTACCGGCACCCGGCCGGCCGGCGCACGCTGGGGGCAGGGTGAGTGCGATGAACGAGAGACTTCCACTCAGTTATCCAGCCGCCGCGTGGGCGCTGGCCCGCTGCGCGCTGCGGACCGGCCGGCTGCTGGCCGGGCACCGGCTTCACCTGCCCGGCCGGGATGCGCCGGACGGGCACGTGGGCCTGCGGCTGCGCTTCGCCGACGGATCCACCGGCCGGGTGTACCGGGAGACCGTGGCCGACCACGGCCCGGTCCGCGAGCCCTGCGTGCTGGTCGTCGAGTTCCGGCTGCGCGGCGTGCGCGGCTGGGGCCACGCCGCGTTCCGCTGGGAGAGCCTGCTGAACACGCCGCTGTTCGCCGGCTTCCCCGGATTCGTGTCCAAGCTATGGCTGGCCAGCGACGAGCAGGGCCGGTACCGGGGCCTGTACCAGTGGGACGGCGCACGGCGGGCCGACCACTACGCGCGGGCCCTGTGGCGGGTCCTCGCGCTGGTGTCGGCGCCCGGCTCGATCCACTACATCGTGCTGCCCGGGCTGAGCCGCGACGATGTGCTGGCCCGGGCGGAACTGCTGGACACGGCGCCCGCCGCCCCCCAGCCGCCCGACGCAGCGGCCTGGTGGCGGCTGGCCGGGGTGGGCTGAACCAGCCGGGGCGGACGCTGCGCCCCCCGCCGCCGGACGTGGCCTGAATTGCCGGACAAATACGGTTGAGGACGCCTAACCGAGCCGTTCCTCCGCATTGCTGACAACGGTGTTTGCCGTCATCTGCGGGTGGCGAAAAACTGCTGTGACGGGGGGAACGAGAAAATGGTACGAAAATATGTGCGGGGCCGGACCCGGGCGGCGCTGGGGGCCGTGGCGGTCGTGGCCGGGGTAGGGGTGGCGGGGTGCGGGATGTTCCAGACCGATCCGCCCACCCTGTCCGGGATGCAGCATCAGATCACGTCTGGTGAGCAGATCAGCGCGGCCACCCAGGCGGAGGCGGCCCAGGCCGCGGCGGCTGAGGCGGCCCGGCTGCGGGGCGGGGTGGCGGCCGGGGCGCAGCCGTTCGCCACCGATCACCGGATCACTGGTGACCAGGTCGTCGCGATCGGGGATTCGGTGATGGCGGCCAGCGCGCTGGCGCTGGCCGATGCGATGCCCGGCATCTACATTGACGCCAAGCCGGACCGGGAGATGCCGGCCGGGCTGGCCATTTTGCGCCACCTGGCGGCCACTGGGCGGCTGCGGCCGGTGCTGGTGCTCGGGCTGGGCACCAACTATCTGGTGACCGCCAGCCAGTTGCGCCAGGTCATGCAGATCCTCGGCCCGGACCGCAAGCTGGTGCTGATCAACACCTATGTGCCGGACTCGTGGAGCAAGCAGGTCAACGCGACCGACGCGGCGTTCGCCGCGGCGCATCCCAGCATCGTGCTGGCCAACTGGTACAACACCATCCGCAACCGGATGTACCTGCTGTGGCCCGACCACATCCACCCAGAGATCCCCGGCACCACGGTCTACGCCCACATGGTCGCCCGCGCCGTCCAGGCCACCCGGCACACACCCGGCGCCTGACCAGGCCAGCCAGCCCGGCCCGGGTACAGTGCCCGGATGCGCACCGCTTTCACCGACATGACCGGCGTCCCGCATCCGATCGCCGGGTTCAACCGGTCCCCGGGGGTGGTCGCGGCCGTGACCAACGCCGGCGGCCTCGGCGTGCTGGCCGCCTCGGCGTACACGCCGGAGGAGCTGGACGCCCAGCTGACCTGGATCGAGGACCAGGTCGGCGGCCAGCCGTACGGCGTGGACCTGCTGGTGCCCGAGAAGTTCGTGCCCGGCGACCCGGACGACCTGATCGCCAGCCTGCGGGCCCAGATCCCGCAGGAGCACCTGGCGTTCGTCCGCGGCCTGCTGGACCGGTACGGCATCCCGGAAGCGGCCGCCCTGGAGGACAACAGCCCGATCGTGGCCGGGCTGAATCCGGGTGGCGCGGAGGCGCTGCTGGACGTGGCGTTCAGCCACCGGATCGCACTGGTGGCCAGCGCGCTGGGCACCCCGCCGCCGAGCCTGGTGGCCCGGGGCCAGGCGGCCGGGGTGGTGGTGGCCGCGCTGGTCGGGCAGGCCAAGCACGCGCAGCGGCAGATCGAGGCCGGGGTGGACCTGCTCATCGCGCAGGGCACCGAGGCGGGCGGGCACACCGGGACCATCGCCACCATGGTGCTCACCCCGGAGATCGTGGACATCGCGGGCGGCCGCCCGGTGCTGGCCGCGGGCGGGATCGCGTCGGGCCGCCAGATGGCGGCGGCGCTGGCCCTCGGCGCGGCCGGCGTGTGGTGCGGGTCGGTCTGGCTGGCCAGCGCCGAGGACGTGGCCATCCAGGCCATCAAGGACAAGTTCCTGCGCGCGGCCAGCACGGACACGCTGCGCTCGCCGACCCGCACCGGCAAGCCAGCCCGGCAGCTGCGCAGCGCCTGGCACGACGAGTGGGACCGGCCGGGCGCGCCCGGGCCGCTGCCGATGCCGCTGCAGCCGATGCTGGTCGACGCGGCCTGGCAGCGCATCGACCAGGCCGCGGCCGGCGGCCATGAGGGCGCGCTGCGGCTGGAGTCGTTCTACATCGGCCAGGTGGTCGGCTCGTTCCAGCACATCCGGCCCGCCGCCGAGATCACCCGGCAGATCGTGGCCGACTGCCAGCAGCGGATCGCCGAGCTGGCCGGGCTGCTGCCACCGGCGGCCGGGCCGCAGGCAGCGGCACCGGCCGGGCAGGAGCGTTAGGAAAAAGAAGGGCTGTCAGCGATCGCGTCGAACGCGGCCATCGTGGCGAAGTATTTCCACGCGTCCTGGGGCAGCGGCCAGCTGGACAGCTTCACCCCGACCAGCTGCGCGGGCCGGTTGATGTAGATCATCTGGCCGTGAATGCCCAGGCAGAGCAGCACGTCCTGGCCCGGGTAGGGGATCCAGAACTGGTTGCGGTACATGCCGCCGGGCATGCCGTTGTCCACCGGGCAGGCGGCGAAAGCGGCCCGGGAGTCCGGGCCGCCGGTCAGCGTGTCCTCGATCCAGGCGGCCGGCACCACCTGCTCCCCGGTCAGCGAGGTGCCCCCGGCCAGCACCATCGCGCCGAACCGGGCCAGGTCGCGGAGTGTGGCGCAGATCCCGCCGTCGAACATGCCGGTGCCGGTGGAGTCCACCGCGATGCTGGCGTCGTGCTCGGCGCCCAGGCGCCTCCACAGCAGGGCGGACATCAGCTCCGGCATCCGGGTCCCTGAGGCCGCCTCGCACACCCAGCCGAGCACGTCGGTCTCGCAGCTCCGGTACTCGAACGGGCCGCCGTGCGGGCCCTTCTGGCGCAGCGTGAGCAGGAACTCATACATCGAGCCGGGCACGCTGGGATGCCGCTCCGGGGCCCAGCCGATGGCCTGCTCCAGCAGCCGGACCTCCGCGTCGCGGTCCAGGTAGTCCTCGGAGAACGCGATGCCCGAGCGCATGTCGAGCAGGTGCCGGACGGTCGCGCCGTCGTACCCGGACTGGGCCAGCTCGGGCACGTACCTGGTCACCGGCTGCTCGGGGTCCACCGTCCCGGCCGCGGCCAGCGCGCCGGTGACGATGCTGACCAGCGACTTGCTGACCGACATCAGCAGGTGCCGGGTGGCGGGGGCCATCCCGTCCGGGTACTCCTCGGCCAGCAGCACGCCACCGCGGGTGACCAGCCACCCGTCGGTGTGCGTGGCCGCCAGCACCTCGGCCACGCTGGACTGGCTGCCGTCATGCAGCCGCACCGGCAGCTCGTCCACCGGCGCCAGCTGAGCCGGCAGCGGATGCACCGGGCCGGTCCCGCGGGAGATCGGCGCGGTCGGGAACAGGTCCCCGATGTGCTGGAAGGACCAGGACAGCTGCGGCGCGGTCTGCCAGTTGTCCAGAGTGACGCCCGTGGCAGGGCGGCTCGCGTTCTCGCCGATCACGGGGCGGAGTCTAGCGGGCCCGGCCCGCCGCCTTGGCCCGCACCTACAACGACTTGCTGCCGGTGGGCTGGGGCGGGCCGGCCGGGGGGACCAGCGGCACGCCGGCGTACTGGGCCCGGATCGCGTCGATGAACTGGCGGGCCCGGATGGTCAGCGCGGGCTTGCTGGTCCCGGTCTGCAGCCGGCCCTTGGTCACCAGCACGCCCAGGTCCGCGCCCTTCCACCGGTAGTCACCGGGCCCGTAGATGCGCAGGAAGAACGCCTCGGCCTCGTTCTGCAGCTGATGCCAGTCCAGGGCCGCACGGCGGAAGACCAGGGCGCCGTTGCGGTCCAGCGAGTACTGCCCGGTGAGCGCGGCCGAGTCCAGGTGCTCGACCACCGGCCGGGTCTCCTTGATGATCATCTGGCTCCAGACGTCCTCGCCGGCCAGCTCCTGCCAGCGCTCGTTGATCTCGGCCAGGTCGAAATCGACGTCGACGTCCATGAACTCGAGCAGGTGGAAGGCGAACAGCGGCATGTCCGCGTACGCGCCCGCGGTGACGTTGGTGATGGCCGAGGCGCCGCTGATCCGCGGGTTCAGCTCACCCAGGTACACCTCGCCGGCGTCGGTGTCGACCAGCACGTCGACCTCGAAGAAGCCGCGGTAGCCCTCGGCGCCGAGCCGGTCGCCAAGACGCCGGATCATCCCGGCCGCCTTGGCCCGCAGCGCGCCGGTCATCACCTCGGGGTACATCTCGTTGCCGCACCAGCCGCCGCGGTACGGGGTCAGCCGGGTGTGCCCGGTCAGCTCGGACATGAACGGGCCGACGATCGTGCCGTTGCGGGTCAGCACGGCCTCGACCGCCACCGAGCGGTTGTTGATCCGCTTCATCACCTTCACGTCCTGGCCCGCGATGTCCTGGTGGTGCCGCTGCCAGTCCGCCTCGGACGAGATGAAGAACGTGGTCTTGCCGGAGTCCCCGTACGGGGTCTGGATGACCAGGTCGGTGCCCAGCCCGGCCTGGCCCGCCGCGCCGGCCAGCCCGGCCCAGTCGGGCACGCGGGTCAGGATGTTCGGCACGCTGGGCACCCCGACCTCGTTGCCCAGCCGGGTGGTCACCAGCTTGGAGTCCAGGTGCTGGCGCAGCCCGGCGGGGGGCAGGATGAGGTCGTAGCCGAGCTCGCCGCAGATCCGCTCGGTCTCCTCGTCGAAGAACACCATCGCGATCTTCGGCCGGACCGGGGCCGTCCGGCGCCGCTCGATGAACGCCCGCACCTCGGCGTTCTCCAGCAGCCAGTTGTTGATCTCCTCGCCGCTGCCGAACTCGATGTAGGGCTTGTCCAGCGGGGTGAACACCCGCGGGTGCGCGCCGTCCCAGCCGTCGTAGTAGGTGATGTAGCTGAAGTTGCGGATCCACCGGTCCATGCCGAGCAGGTTGAACGGGGTGGCCCCGACGAAGTAGATAGGCGTGTCGTTGGTCCGGAAGAAGTGCCGCATCTCGGACACGTTGCGCAGCGGGCGGGCCCGGCGGCCGGCCGCACTGGCCGGCCGGGCCGGGGCGTAGGCGGCGTCGGTGCCCAGGGTGACTTCGGGGGCGCCGGCCACCGCGCCGTTGCCGCTGCCGCCCACTCCGGCGGGCCTGACCTCGTCCATCTAGCCTCCCGGCGAGCCGCTGACCTCCTTGGTAGCGTCTCTCGGCCGGGCGCAGAGATCAATCTGCCGCCGCCGCCGGATCCTGGCGGGCGGGTGGCTGCTGGGAAGGCAGGCGGGGGGCGGAGCGGGCGGTCAGCGCGGCGCGCAGGATCGCGTCCTGCTCCAGCACGACCGACCGCAGCGCGCCGCTGATCCCGCTGTCCCGCGCCGCCGCGGTGGCCTGGAGGGTCTCCGGTGCGATGAGCGTGGCCGGGTAGAGCAGCCGGGCCAGGGCGCGCATCATCCGCGGCTCACGCCCGTCCAGCGCGGGCAGGGCCTGGCTCAGGTACCGGCCCAGGTAGCCGGCCATGAGCTCCTCCTGGCCGGGGACCCACAGACCGCGGGCGTAGGCCTGGGCCATCCGCCAGTCCTGGTCCGCGGCCAGGGCCAGGGTCCAGGCGGCCTCCTTGTCCGCCGGGCCGGGCCGCCGGGCCCGGCAGGTGGCCCGGTGCTGCTCGCCCTGCACCGGGTCCAGGCGGGCCAGCGTGTCCAGGTCGGCGTCGCTGGCCAGGCCGCGGGCGGACAGCGTGGCCAGGATGCGGCCGCGCAGGTCGGCGGTGAGCTCCAGCCCGGCGGGCAGGCCGTCACCGGCCAGCCAGGCGCGCAGCGTGGCCAGCTGGCCGTCGCTCTGCGCCGCGGCGGCGAAACCAGCGGCCAGCACCCGCTGCCGCGGGCCGCCCGGCCCGGCCTGCCGGGCCAGCCGGGCCGCCGTGCCGGCCAGCTGCTCCCGGATACCGGCCCGGGCGGCCGGGGGCGCGTACACATCGGCGCACACGATGGCCCGGTCGAGCAGCACCTGGATGCCGGGCAGCGGCAGGCCGTCCAGCCGGCGGACGATCAGGCCGGCCAGGTCGGCCGCGGCCAGCTGCCCCCGGCTGACCAGGTGCCAGGCCGCGTTCCAGCACACCGCCTCGGTCAGCGGGTCGCCGACGTCCATGGCCGCGGCGGCCAGCGCCCGGAGCGTGGCCTCGTCGAACCCGATGCGGGTGTAGCTGAGGTCGCCGGCGTTGAGGATCAGCGCGCTGGGCTTCTGCTCGCCCGCCAGCCCGGGGACGTCGGTGCGCGCACCGCTGACCTCCACGCTGACCAGCCGGCGGCGCCGCAGCCGGGTCCCGGCCCAGTCGTACAGGCCGACCCCGATCCGGTGGGTACGCAGCGTGGACTGGCCGTCCGCCGGGTCCTGCCTGATGGCCAGCGACCGGATGGTGCCGTCCGGCGCCTCGGTCAGTTCCGGGCGGAGCAGGCTGGCGCCCTCGGTGCGCAGCCACTCATCGGCCCAGCCCGCAAGGTCGCGGCCGCTGGCCCGCGACCAGCAGCCGATCAGGTCGTCCAGCGCGGCCGCGCTGACCGTCCCGTACCGGGTGAGGTAGTCACCGAGCCCGGCGTGCAGCGCGTCGTCGCCGATCAGCGCGCCAAGCTGGCGGATTACGCTGGCCCCTTTGACATAGGTGATCGCGGGTGGCTTGACCAGCGCGGCGCTGGCGTCGGGCACCGGTGAGGAGACCGGTTCCCGGCTGGGCAGGTCGTCGGCCTGGTAGGCGCCGGCCTTGTCCCGGTAGCAGAACGCGACCCAGCTGCCGGCCGGGGCGGAGGCCGGGGCGATCCCGGGCAGGTAGCTCAGGTAGGTGGCGATCGCCTCGTCCAGCCACACGTCGTCCCACCAGCGCATGCCGACCAGCCCGCCGAACCACAGGTGCGCCACCTCATGCGCGCCGATCATGGCCACGAAGTCGTCGTCCGGGTCGGCCATCCAGGCCAGCAGCCTCTCGTTGACCAGCATCAGGCCAGGCACCGAGTAAGCCAGCGCGCTCAGGTCGGGAACGAACACGATGTCGTAGCTCGGGTACGGGCACGGCACCCCGAGCACCTGCTGGTAGTGGCCGATCGCGTCCCGCGCGACGGCGCCGAACCGGGGCAGCCCGGCCACGCCGTCCGCGCCCGCCAGTGAGCGCCGGCGCCGCACGGTCATGGCCGGGGGCGCGTCGCGGCCGGGCCCCGGCCCGGCGCCGGCGTAGTCGCTGACCAGCGGCCCGGCGCAGAGCGTCACCTCGAACGGCCGCATGCCGGGCACGGCCGCGAACCGCCAGGTCCCGGCCTGCCCCGCGGGCGGGCGCCGCACGGCCGGGCCGTTGGCCAGGCATTCCCAGCCCGCCGGGGCGGTCACGGCCAGGCTGATGTGGGCGCTCAGGTCGGGCTGGTCGAAGCAGCCGAAGACCGCCGGGGCGTGCGTGGGGTAGCACGTGACGGACAGGTACTGCGCGCCGTCCGCCGGGTCGCGGAACCGGGTCAGCCCGCGCCCCAGGCGCGAGAACCCGGCCTCGGCCTCGACCACGAGCACGTTGTCCGGGCCCAGCCGCGGCAGGCTGAGCCGGCCGCCGGCCGGCGGGCTCAGCTCCGTCCCGTTCAGCACGGCCGAGACCATGCTGGCGGTCAGGTCAGCGAACGTCGCCGCCCCGGGCTGCCGGCAGCGGAACCGGATCTCGCTCCGCGACCGCACCGGCTCGGTGGCCAGGTCGAGCGACACGTCATAGGACTCGATGTCCAGCAGCCCGGCCCGGATCCTGGCTTCGGTCTCGGTCAGCGCGGCCATCCGGCGAGCCTTTCACGAATCCGGCGCGCGCGGTCGTGCGCGGTCGTGCGCGGTGGCGGTGCGCGGTGGCGGTGCGCCGGGGCGGCATTTGCGGCCACCGGGAAGCGGGGCCAGACTCAGGACAGGGGGTTCCGCACCGCAGGGGGATGATGCGCGATGAATGATGTGCCTGACGTCAAGGCGGCTGCGCCACTGGCGGCCCGGGCCTTACAGCAGTGGTACGGCGCCGACGGGTACGCGCGCCGCACCGGCCTGTACAGCTACGAGGATCCGAAGCTGGCCGTGCACTGGGCCAATGTGTCCCAGTTCGGCCGCAACCTGCTGAACAGCGCGCTGATGCTGTCGGGCCAGCGGGACCGGATGCAGGACCTGTCCCGGTGGTGGACCAGCGCCAACGCCATCACCGCGCTGGTCGGATACATGGCGGTCACCGGTGACCGGTCCTACCTGGCGCCGGTGGTGGCGAACACGTTCGACCGGGCCCCAGGCACGCGCCGGCCGGTCCTGGCCCAGCGGATGTCGCCGTCCTGGCCGTTCTTCCGGTTCAGCCGGGGCGCCTACCAGGGCTTCATCAATGCCTTCTACGACGACGAGGGCTGGTGGGCGCTGGCCTGGCTGGACGCCTACGACCTGACCGGGGAGGAGAAGTACCTGGCCGCGGCCAGCGACATCTTCCTCGACATGGCAGCCGGCTGGGACGACTACTGGGGCGGCGGCATCTACTGGGGCAAGTACGACGGCCGCCCGGACACCGCCGGCGCCAGCGCGGTGCCGCGCGGCTGGGCCGTCGGGTACAAGAACGCCATCGCCAACGAGCTGTTCATCGCGGTGGCCGCCGGGCTGGGCCTGCGCTACCGCAA
>Ga0335085_10015602_pt1 | contig 11012 bp, 9 predicted proteins | sample Lox_Sample_45_FD_206712 | JGI IMG/M metagenome (GOLD analysis project Ga0335085, IMG submission 206712) | Soil microbial communities from Loxahatchee National Wildlife Refuge, Florida, United States - Lox_Sample_4.5 | ecosystem: Environmental > Terrestrial > Soil > Wetlands | place: USA: Florida... | reverse complement strand
GTTCTGACGCTTGACCCCATGCACAGCGACGAGTGGACACAACGCTCTGTGATGGGCATGGAGAGCCAACTCGGCAAGATTCCATCTGTGATGGCAGGCCGGGCAAGCGCCTAAACGGAAAGCGCCCGAACAGCGAAGTTACGAGCAACAACCTGCCGGGCCTCTTAGTGGGTGAGTGGGACGGCTTTCTGCGACTTCCGGAGTTTGCGGTTTTGCAAAGTTCGCGCGAAAGACACGCCACTACTCGCGCATGCGATTCTGGACTTCGATCAGCAGGTAGGTTTTCACGCTGCGCGGCAAGTTGGAATTGAACAGCGCGTCGCGCGCGACATCTGCGGGCAGCGTCTGCGCGAATTGCAGGGCTGCCGCCATTGGAGTGTTTGGGTTGCGCAACAATGCGCAACGCACGTCGGTTCGCAAAGACCACTTGCGATGGCGCGCCATCTTCTCCACGAACCGCGGATCGATCTCTTCTCGCATCAGCGTGCGAATGATGCACGCCTCCGTCAGGTACGGGTTGTCCATCGCCAGATCAACCACCCTCGGATCGGGATCTCTCAACAAGCGTTCCGCCACCCGCGTCGAGCCCCGTTTTGCCAGAGTAATGCGTTCGCCCAGCGAAAGCTTTTCGAGTCGATCGACGATGATCTGCTCGATCGCGATCTTCACATCCGCCGGAACCGCTGGCTGCAGCGCCACGGTCATCAGTTCGAAAGTGTAGAGTGATCTCGCCATTGGCAGCGAAACGAATCGCGGTGTCTTCGGATGCGACACCAACGCCACCAGCACCGGACGCGACTTCAGGATCGCATGGTTCTTCGCCAGTTCCTGCAGCATTTTCTGCGTCAGGTCTCGCCGCTGCAGCAGCGCCTTCGCGAGATCCTCGTTCAGGTGCGGATTCTCCGCCGCCGCGCACAGATCATCTTCCGCGTGGCTATGGATCAGCTTCTCCAGCCGCTCCAGGTGATGCTCGTGCGCGCGTTGTGCTCCGGCTTCAGTCATCGGATCCCCAACGGCGCCGCCACTCGCCTCGCCATCCATAGCGCGCCGACTACTGGCTCGGAAATCTGGAAGCTCACCGCCGTCTTCGGCCACTCCGAGTGCAGCGAGCTGTAGAATGCCGTGCGCACCTGGCTCGAGTTCGCGAACACCCCGCCCGCGACAGTCACTCGCACAGGATCACCCGGACTCCACAGCCGCCGCAGCACTGCCAGCGCCAAATGCGCCAGTTCCGAGCCCGCATGCTCCATGATCTCTTCGGCCACTTCATCGTGTGCTGCTGCCGCCTGTTGCACCACCGGAAACAGCGTCGCGTAATCCGGCGCCGGGTTACCATTCGCCCGCTTCACCAATTCATCTCGTGATGTGACATTCCACTCGCGCGCGATTCGATCAAACAACGTGGTCTCGCGCGCCGCGTCGTGCGCCCGCATCACCGCCGAAACCGCCTCCTGGCCGATCCAGTGTCCCGAACCCTCATCGGAGATCCGGTATCCCCATCCCCCGGCACGCGCGGTTCTACCGCGGTTGCGCCCGTACGCGATCGATCCTGTGCCTGCAAGCGCAATTACGCCCGGTTGATCCGGCAACGCCGCCTCGAGTGCGATCTCCATATCGCCAATCACCGTCACGTGTGCGTTTGGGAGCACCTGCTGCGCCATGCGCTTCACCGATGCCTTCACCTCGGGATTCCCCGCGCCCGCCGCTCCGATGCAAGCGGCCTGTACCCGCAACGGACTCACATCAGCCGAGCGGCATGCTTTCGAGATCGCCTCGTGCAGCCCCGTGCGCGCCTCCGCCTCCCCAAGCCGCACCACGTTGCAGCCCGGACCAGTTTCGACCGCGTAGACGGAAACGTCGTCGCCGACTGCGCACCGCGTCGTGGTGCCGCCGCCATCAATCCCAAGAAAGAGGGCCATTGCCGCTCTGTTCTACCACACTGAGCTGCGAGTTGTGCATAAGGTCGCGGACCTATGTACGCATGGGTGTTACTGCGTTGTTACGTGTCCGTCTGGACACCCACGTACGCTCTACGCTACCCTCGGCCATCCACTCATGGGTCTCAATGCGCTCGACCTCATCATCATCGCCTTCTATCTCGCGGGTATAACGCTGTTCGGGCTGCGTTTCCGGAAGAAAGACCGATCGCTCAAGAACTATTTCCTCGCCGACCGCAACATCCCGTGGTGGGCGATTTCCCTATCAATTGTCGCCGCCGAAACCAGCACGCTCACGATCATCAGCATCCCCGGTCTCGCGTACGACACCAACTTCAGCTTTCTGCAACTGGTCATCGGATACCTCATCGGCCGCGTAATCATCAGCTTCATATTGCTGCCGCACTACTTCCGTGGCGACCTCTTCACCGCCTACCAACTGATGGATCGCCGCTTCGGCCCCCGCCTGCGCTCGCTGACCGCTGGACTCTTCCTGATCACTCGCGCCGCCGCGGAAGGTGTGCGCGTCTTCGCCGTGGCCATTGTCGTGGGTATCGCGCTCTCGAGCATGTTGTCGGGACTCGGCGCCTTCGGACGCGATGTCGCCTCTATCGCCATCGTTACAGCGCTCACCCTCGTCTACACCTTCGAAGGCGGCATGGCCGCCGTCATCTGGACCGACGTCGTGCAGATGTTCATCTATGTCGCCGGAACCATCGTCGGCGTGTTCACCATTCTGCACCACGTCCCCGGTGGATGGGCCACCATCCACGCCGTCGCCAGCGCCCACGGCAAGTTCCACATGTTTGATTTCAGCCTCGACTTCTGGAAGACCTACACCTTCTGGTCCGGCTTGATCGGCGGCGCCTTCCTCACGACCGCCAGCCACGGCACCGACCAGCTCATCGTGCAGCGTCTGCTCGCCGCCCGCAATGAGACACAGTCGAAGATTGCGCTGCTCTCCAGCGGCGTCTTCGTGTTCTTCCAGTTCACGCTCTTCCTGTTGATCGGCGCGATGCTCTACGTCTTCTACCGGTATCTTGGCAATCCAATCGCCGTCACGCGCTCCGACCGCCTCTTCCCCACGTTCATCGTCACTGAAATGCCCCACGGTATCTCCGGACTGCTCATCGCCGCCATCCTCGCCGCCGCCATGTCGAACTTGAGCGCCGCGCTCAATTCGCTCTCCTCAAGCTCGATCGTGGACTTCTATCTCCGACATCGCCCCAACACCTCCGAACAACGCCGCATGTTCCTCTCGCGCACGTCCACGATCTTCTGGGGTCTGGTGCTCTTTGTCCTAGCGATCGTCTCGCGTAATGGCGGGCGTGTCGTCGAAGTCGGACTTTCTATCGCCGGCGTCGCCTATGGCGCTCTACTCGGCGTCTTCCTGCTCGGCGTGCTCACCCGCCGAGCCACTGAATCGGGAGCAATGGTTGGATTTTTCGTAGGCTTCTTTCTAAACCTGTACATCTGGCAGTTCACGAAAATCCCATTCACCTGGTACGTAATGATCGGCTCGGCAGCCACCTTCTTCGTCGGGTATATTTCCAGCCTCATGTTTAGTGACGCAAAGACCAGGGCCACGCATGGCTGATACCGCCGTCCGCGCCGGTTCACCCGAACTCGCTCGCGATCTCCGTGTCTCGCACGCGGCAGCAATCGTCGTTGGGACGATCATCGGCAGCGGCATCTTTCTCGTGCCCACCGAAATGATGCAGGCCGTCGGTTCCTCCGGTCTCGTTTATCTCGCGTGGATCGTTGGCGGATTGCTCTCGTTCTTCGGCGCCATCACCTATGCCGAACTTGGCGCTATGAAGCCTTACGCCGGAGGCGAATACGTTTACGTCCGCGATGGCTACGGACCACTCGGTGGATTTCTCTACGGCTGGACCTACTTCCTCATCGCCAAACCCGGCTCCATCGCCACCATCGTCGCCGGATTCGTGCGCATCATCGGCGAATTCGGTCCATTTTCGTTCCTTCCCAAGCCGATCGTTACCTCGCCGCTCGTCATCACCTGGGGCAATCTTGTCGCCATCGGCGCCATTGCCGCCATCACCTTCATCAACTACATCGGCGTCAAGCGCGCAGGCGAATTCCAGCTCTTCTTCACCATCCTGAAGGTCGCCATGATCGCCAGTATCATCATCGGTGGAATCACGTACGCGCGCGGCACCTGGGGCAACTTCCAAACCGTCTACTCCGGCGCCGTCGGCGGATTCGCCGGCTTCATGACCGCTCTCATTGCTGCGCTCTGGGCCTATGATGGCTGGAACCTCGTGACCACCGTCTCCGCCGAAATCCGCAATCCGCAAAAGAGTTTGCCGATTGCGCTCATTTCGGGGGTCGCCATCGTCGCGGTGTTGTACATCGGCGTGAATGCGGCCGTGCAGTATGTGATGCCCGCCAGCGCCATCGCCGGATCGCCCCGCCCCGCCTCCGAAGCCATGCGACTCGCCTGGGGAGTCTTCGGCGCCGGACTCGTCTCCGCCGGAATGGCGCTGTCCATGTTGGTGACTCTCAATGGCAGTACGCTCACCGGAGCGCGTATCCCATTCGCCCTCTCGCGCGACGGCTACTTCATCGACGCGCTCGCCAAGGTTCACCCACGTTTCCACACGCCCTCAACCGCGCTCCTTGTGCAAGGCATCCTCTCCAGCCTGCTCGTGCTCTTCATCGGCACGTTTCAACAGCTTTTCTCACTTACGCTCTTCTCCGAGTGGCTCTTCTACATGCTCGCCGCAGCTTCCGTCTTTATCTTCCGCGCGCGCGAGCCGAACGCCGAACGCCCGTACCGCGCCTGGGGTTACCCCGTCGTACCTGCGCTTTTCATCTTCGCCGCCGGAATCGTGCTCTACTACAGCTTTATGGCGAACTGGAAGAACTCGCTCGCCGGAGCCGCTGTCATAGCCGTCGGAGTGCCTGTGTTTTACTTCTTCCGGACTCGCCACCGTACCGCCGCTCCAGTCCACGACAAATTGTGAACGCTTCGTTACAGCCTGACGCCTCTGAACCGCCAACGTCCGTTCCTTGACAACTGGTGAACTGCCCCCGAAGAGACGGAGAGGCTGGCCGGCTGAGAGACGTGCTTGCACAACCCTCCTGTTTGGCATAAGCTTTTCGGTTTGCGCCACCGTTAATCGCAGTTAGCCCGGGGGAAACCATGTCGGCTAAACCCAAGTCGGAATTGCGTCGCGAGAAGCGTATCGAGGCCAAGGTGCCGGTCACGGTGAAGAAACGCCACAACGGCACCAGCGAAGAACTGGCGGGCCATACGCGCGACGTCAGTCAGCGTGGCGTCTTCATGTACCTCAGCAACCGGGTCGCCGAAGGCTCGGAACTGGAACTGGTCTTCCCCATGCCACAGAGCGAGGCCGTGGAGGAAGATGTGTGGGTTCGCTGCAAAGCGCGGGTCCTGCGCGTGGAGAAGACGGACCACGGCGAGCGCTTTGGCGTCGCCGCGGTGCTCGAAAGCTACGAGAGATTGGAAGACACGGTCACTGCGAGAGCGTGATCGAAGTCGATGTGAAACGGGATCGCCGCCGCGATCCCGTTCCATTTGCTGCTCCTGCTATTTTCCTTGCAAGTTCGTGACGCCCGGACGCGAGGATTGTCCCGCAAGCGCCGCTGCTTTTGCGCGAACAAAGATTGCCTGCGAGTGCCAGACAGCGGGATCCCAACTCTCCCCGATTTCCTGGAACATCTTCTGCGCCATCGCTACGTCGCCTGCCTGGCTCGCCATCATCGCCATGCGATTGCGCTTCAGCATGCTGGTGCCGTAGAGGTTTTCCATCGCTTCGTAACCGCTCTTGATACGCGGCCACGACATTCCGGCAAGCTTCGCCCCTGTCATATCGCAATTGCAGGCGATCAGGCTCGCAATCTCGAAGTAGATGAAATCTCCTTGTTGCCCACCAACACGGTTCGCGCTTGTCTGCGCGAACGCCTGCACTTCTCCCGGAGCTCCGTACCACTTCTCCTGCAGGTAGTTCGCGTACAGCCGGTAATAGTGGTAGTAGTCTGGCTCCTGCGAGATGGCTCGCTCGAAAATACGTTGCATGGTGGCCTTATCGGAGCCCGCAATCAGCCCAAGCTGCATCAATACCTCGTAACGATACGGATCGTCCGAGTTCAGCACCTGCGGATCCTTGATCAGCGCCATCGCCGCGTTGGCGTGCGCGTCGAGCGCCTTCCAGCCACCGTCGGAGACTGAATCCGCATAGCCACTGCCACGCTCCTTCCATCCCCAATTCAAGTGCGCCTGCGCGAGAGCGATCTTGGCGCTGTACGAATCTGGCATCATCTTCGTCCACTGCTCGAGCCGCCCAACCAGCGCCTGCCACTGCCATTCCGGTGCCTGCGTCCCTCCCGGAGGATTGGTCACGATGTCGTAAAACTCATGAAGCTGCCATATTCCGCCAGGAAGCCGGCGACGGTCCAAACGAGCGCGATCGGCCGCTGCCTGCAACTGCTTCAGATCGTCACCACTCCAGGTATTCGGTTTCGCACCCTGTTGCTGCGGAGCATTCTTGGTCACCAAATCGCGGACGCCATTGTTGGCCTCCGCGGCGGAAGACATCTCAATCACCTTCCGCGGAGGCACCTTTCCCTGCGCCGCCTGCGCGTCGCGGTCCTTCACCTCCTGACGTGTCTGGCGCGCTACATCTCCCAGGCTCTGTTCATCAGTGCTGGTGGAATCCTGCGCGCTCGCGGATAAACCTGCGAGAAGTAGAAGAAATACGGCGGCGGTGGTTAACTTGCGCATGGAGACAGCTCCAGCCGCAGCCTAGCCCTACTGGTAACCATTCTCAACTGACGGAAGTAACTTTGGACTCAGAACCGAACGCTCTCGCGAAATCGACAGTGCTGTATCGGAAGGATGGCCGGATCGTTCCTATATTGACGGCCATCTCCGCAGGAACATCAGCAGGATAAAGAAGCCGGCAATCAAACCGGCCAGCAGCAGCAAACCACCACGGCTGGTAGGCGGATACAAGACGATGGCGATCAAAGTAATCGCTGCAAAGAGCTCCGCCACTCGTCGCAGCGCCCGATTGGATCGCGTGAGGTTCACACTGTTACTGCTCTCATCTGCTTCACCCGGTCGTACACTTTCACGTACTCCCGCGCCGCCGTGCCCCACGAATATTCCTTGCTCATACCGTTGCGCATCAGCTTCGTCCAGCCCGTCCGATCCTTGTACGCCGCCAGCGCCGTCCGGATCGCCACCATCAGGGCGTCCCCTGTGTACTCGCTGAACTTGAAACCCGTGCCCTTGCCCGTCCTGGGGTCCCATTGCTCGATCGTGTCATCGAGCCCGCCGGTGGCACGCACAATCGGCACCGTCCCATAGCGCAGGCTATAGATCTGGTTCAGTCCGCACGGCTCGTAGTGCGATGGCATGAGGAACATGTCGGCGCCCGCCTCGATCTTGTGGGCCAGCGTGTTGTCGAACGCCACTTTCAGCGCGATCTTCGCCGGGAACATTCGATTCAGCCGCCGTAGCAGGTCTTCATAATCCTTGTCGCCCGTGCCGAGCACCGTCAGGATCATCTCCTCGCCCGCCAGCCGGTCCGCAATCTGCGACAGCAGATCGAACCCCTTCATCGACGCGAACCGTGACACGATCCCGATCACCGGCAAGTTTCCGTCCGCCTTCTCCAGCCCGAACTGCGCCAGCAGGTCTTTCTTGCACGCGGCCTTGCCGCTCAGGTCTTCCGCCGAATAATTTGCCGCGACGTACTTATCGGTTTCTGGATTCCACTCGCTGTAGTCAACGCCGTTGACAATGCCAGCCACGGTCGACGCCCGCGCTTTCAGCACGCCTTCCAGTCCAAAACCGTTCTCCGCCGTCTGGATCTCCTGGCTGTACTTCTTGCTTACCGTGGTGACGTAGTCGGCGAACACCAGCGCGCCTTTCAGGAAGTTTGCTTTCCCGAAAAACTCCAGCTTGCCGATCGTGAACAGGTCCCACGGCAGCATGAGGAGCGGCAGGGTATCTGCCGGAAACAATCCCTGGTAGCCCATGTTGTGTATGCTGAATACGATCCCGGTCTGCTCGAACGCCGGATCTTCCTCGTACACGCTGCGCAACAGGATCGGAATCAGCGCGGTCTGCCAGTCGTGGCAGTGAATCAGGTCCGGAACGCCGAGAATCTTCGTGGCTTCCAGCACGGCGCGCGAATACAGGGCAAACCGCTCGGCGTTATCGTTGTAATCGCCCAGCGAGGTGCCATAAAGTGAGTCGCGTTCGAAAAACGGCGGGTAATCGATAAAATAGAACTTCACGCCGTTGTGGGTGCCGGCGTCGATCACCGAGCAGAACCGGTACTTGTCGTCGAAGGGGATCGTCAGGCTGGAAATCACCGTCTTCGACCCTGCCGGAACCTTGGTTTGCTTGTAACGCGGGAGATACACCGTAGCCTGATGTCCCAACTGAACCAGCGCTGGAGGAAGTGCGCCGACTACGTCTGCCAGTCCGCCTGTCTTCGAGAACGGCACGCCTTCCGATGCTGCGAATACAATCTGCATTTCCGGGATACCTTTCCGCGCGGTTACCAGTCCCACGACAATCGCGTGAGGAGTCTAAATGCCGAAGGAAACTAGGGTCAATGCTGCCCGAAACATCATGAAGACCGAAGCGCCACGCGAACGCGCACCCAAACTCGTCGCGCGCAAGCCCAAACTCGGACAGCACTTCCTCGTCGACCGCGATGCCGTCAAAACCATCGTCGAAGCGCTTGGCAAGATTGACGACCAGGTGGTCATCGAGATCGGCCCCGGCCGCGGAGCGCTTACCGAACTGCTGCTCCAGCGTGCCGGCCACCTCATCACCATCGAACTCGATCACGTTCTCGCCGCGCAGATGCGCCTGAAGTACAGTCGCTTCGAGAACCTTGAAGTCGTGGAAGGCGACTTCCTGCGCATTGAGATCCCCACGCTCCTCCACCACAAGCCCGGACTGCTTAACGACCGTATTCCCGGCAGCCCAGTGCAGATGACCGCGCGCGTCGTCGGCAACATTCCCTATTACATCACCTCCGACATCCTGCTGAAGCTCTTCGAAGGCCACAAGCACTTCGACCGCTTCGTCCTGATGATGCAGAAGGAAGTCGCTGACCGCATCCTTGCCCAACCCGGATCGAGCGACTACGGCCTGCTTTCTGCCACCGCGCAGCTCCACACCCGGGTCGAAAAGATCCTGACGCTCCCGCCTGCGGCGTTCAATCCTCCACCGAAAGTTCACTCCATGGTGCTACGCTTCGAAACCGCTCCGCGCTTTGAGGAACTCGAAGTCCCCGAACGTGACTTTATCGATTTCCTGAAACTGATCTTCGCCCAGAAACGCAAAACACTCGCCAACAACCTGAAAGCCAGCTACCACGATTCGCGAGTCAAGCTGGCAATGAAAGCCGCTGGCCTCAGGCCCGACATCCGCGCCGAAGCTCTCTCACTCGAGCAAACCGCGACGCTCTTCCGGAACTTGTAGGCGGCTGGGTGCCTCATTCAACTTCTTTCGGTTTGGTAGGGTAGTGATTGGGCAGTTAGAATTCCACAACCTTCCCTACTCCACGACCCACATTCGGCGCGATAATAGTCCACGAGCAATCGGCCATGGAAACTTACGTTCGCATGCCCGCCGTTGCGGGGCAGTTCTACCCCGCGAATGCCGACACACTGCGCCGCGCCTTGCAGACTTATACCAACGTGAACGGCGACAAGATCGAGGCCCTCGGCGCCATTGTTCCTCACGCCGGCTATATGTACTCCGGACACGTCGCCGGAGCCGTGTTCGGACGCCTGAACCTGCCCGATCGCTACGTCATCCTCTGCCCCAACCATACCGGACAGGGCGAGCCGCTCTCGATCATGAGCGACGGATCCTGGATGACTCCGCTCGGCGAAGTTCACATCGACGCCGACCTGGCTGGTCGCATCATGACCGGCATGCCGGTGCTGCGTGACGATATCGAAGCACAGCGCCACGAACACGCGCTCGAAGTGCAGCTTCCCTTCCTGCAGCTGCTCGTTCGGACATTCGAGTTCGTTCCCATTACCGTCGGCACAAGCCGCTTCGAGCACCTCGTCGCCCTCGGCGATGCCATCGCCCGCGCCATCGAATCCCGCGGCGATCACGTCATGATCATCGCTTCCAGCGACATGAATCACTACGAAACCGACTCCACCACACGTGTTAAAGATCGCAAAGCGATAGATAGGATTCTTGCCCTCGACGCCGCGGGACTCTTTGAAGTCGTCACGAAGGAACACATCACCATGTGCGGGTTCGGTCCTGCTATCGCTATGATCACCGCCGCCAAGGCCATGGGCGCGAAGTCGGCCGAACTCATCCGCTACGCGACTTCAGGCGATGTCTCGGGCGATCGCGATGCCGTCGTCGGATACGCCGGCATCGCCGTAACGAAGTAGCTTTGGGACAAGGGTGGGATTGGTCGACGAATGTGGGACCGGGCGGCAAGTGTGGGACTGGGCGTCCTCGCCCGGTCAAGCGATGCGAAGCATCGCTACCCTTGCAAACTTTCTGGCCAACACAGCACGATGTGATCTTCATCGCATCGCCTTTTGCCGTCCGCGTTTAAACTCCGCCGTCATGGCCCGATTCCTGCTCGTCTTTCTGCTCTTCGCCGTCCCCGCCTTCAGCCAATGCATCTCCATCTCCGATGCCCCACAGCACGCCGGCAAAAAGACCTGCGTCGCCGCCAAGGTGCTGAAGGTTACCCAAAACGAGAACGGCGCCTTCGTCCTCAACTTCTGCGCCGATGCGCAACTCTGCCCTTTCACCGTGCGCGTTTTCCCTGTCGATTTCGCGTACGTCGGCGACGTGCGTCAATTGGCAGGCAAGGAGATCGAGATCACGGGTAAGCTTCAGAAGTGGAATCACCAGACGGAGATCATTCTGCGCGACTCCGACCAACTAAACGGGGAGTTAGCCAAACTTCCGCCGATTCCCAAAGCCTACGATGTCGAGAACCGCGGCCACGCCAACCCCGGCACATTCAAAGGTGAAAAAACCACCAAGCGCTCGATGAAGAAACCGCCCACCGGCCCGGA
>Ga0335085_10015601_pt1 | contig 11012 bp, 12 predicted proteins | sample Lox_Sample_45_FD_206712 | JGI IMG/M metagenome (GOLD analysis project Ga0335085, IMG submission 206712) | Soil microbial communities from Loxahatchee National Wildlife Refuge, Florida, United States - Lox_Sample_4.5 | ecosystem: Environmental > Terrestrial > Soil > Wetlands | place: USA... | reverse complement strand
TGGGCGTGGAACCCGTCACAGATCTCGCGCAGCGCGCACCCGCCGCAGGCCGGAGCCTGCTGGTAGTCGTGCCGCTCGCGCTGCTGCCGGGATGCCTGGTAGTACCAGTCCTGTCCGGGCTGCCCGGTTGGCCGGTGTCGTACCAGGAGTTGTAGTCCCACTCGTGGAGGTCATAGGGAAGCTGGAAGCCCGTGTAGACGTGCTGCTCATAGCCGGGAAGCTGGCAGGGCGGCATGTACCGGACATTGGCCTCGACCCCGGCGGCGGTGCAGATGTCGATCGCCCGCATCAGGTGCGGAGCGATGTCGGAGTGCCGTGCCTGGAAGCTGATCTCGATATCGCGTTCCCACTCGAAGTAAGGGTTGAAGGTCAGGAAGTTGACCACCCGCGCGCCCTTGTCGGCGGCGAGCGCGGCGATGGCCTCCAGCTCGGTGAGGTTGTCGCGGATCATCGTGACGTTGAACCGGAACGGGACGCCGAGCGCGCGGAGGTTGTCCAGCGCCTGCATCTGCCGGGCGGCGTTGTTCTTGCCGCGGCCGTGGATCGCACGGACGGTCTCGCCTGTGCCGTGGACGGAGACCAGGAAGTCGTGGATGCCCGCCTGCGCGAACGCGGCGGCCCGCTCGGGCCGCGCGAGGTGCATGCCGTGAGTGATCACAGTGGGGCGCAGCCCGATACTGGCGGCGTGCGCGGTGATGTCGAGGATCGCCGGGTGCAGGGTCGGCTCGCCGCCCATGACGTCGACGAACTCGTTGTCGTAGTAGGAGCGGAACTTATCCAGCGCCCGGATCGCGTCCTCCAGGCTCAGCCAGCCTTTCTGCCCGGCGGGGACGTGCTCGTCGTAGCAGAACTTGCACCGCACGTCGCAGCGCAGGCCGAGCCAGAGCACGCCGCGGCGGGTGAGGTGCCGTTCACGGGACTTTACGAGGGGCGGGCGGTCCGGCATGCTCACGGCCGGGCTCCTTTCCTGTCGGTGGTGGCAGATGCGTCACAGGTAGGGCTGGCGGAACCGGATCGCGCCGCTGATGTCGCCGCAGAGCACACCGGCGGCCTCGATGAGCTGGAGCACGGCGGCCGAGGCCGGTCCCGGGTCACCGCGCAGCAGGCGCGCCGTGCAGCCTGGCGCGCTGGCGGCGGCCTGGAGGGCACGGCGGAGGGGGTAGGCGTCCAGCACGTACCGCTTGCCGGAGACGTGCTTGTACTTGGCGTACAGCAGCACCTGGTAGACCGCGTAGGTGTAGAAGCGGCGGAAGTGCGCGGTGACGGTGGCCCGGTCCTCGTGCTCGATCACCGCGTCCGGGGCCAGGCCGACCCGGTAGCCGCGCAGCCCGAGCCGGTAGCAGGCGTCCACGTCGTTGCCCGACAGCAGTTCCTCATCAAAACCGCCGGCCGCGCGCAGCGCGCTGGTCACGAACCCGGCGTTGGCCCCGGCGACATAGGGCAGGAGCAGGGCGGGGAGGTAGCTGAGGCTGCGCTGCCCGTCGACCACGGTGATGGCGTGGCGCTGCGCCCAGGTCCCGGGCTGGTGCTTGACGATCGCCCCGCCGGCGGCGGCCACGTCGCCGGCGGCCAGGCGGGCGGTCAGGTGCTCGATCCAGCCGGGCCGGGCCACGCAGTCGGCGTCGGTCAGCAGCAGGAACCGGCCCCGGGCCAGGCCGAGCCCGGCGTTGCGGGCGGCGCCGCTGCTGGCCCGCTCCAGGTGCGCGTACCGGGTAATCCCGTCGGCGCCGTCGGTGTCGGCGAGGCCGGCGCTGCCGTTCTCGACGACGATGACCTCATACGATCCGCGGGGCGCGGTCTGGGAGGCGAGCGAGGCGATCAGCCGCCGGATCCGGGCATCGCCCCGGACGGCGACGACGACGGACGCGATCGGGTCAGTCACGGAACTGGCGGCACATGTGCGGGACCAGGCCCAGCGTCCGGTTGCGTGGCGCGGAACACTGCATGCAGAACGGGATGCGGTCGCGGCGGAACCGCTCGAACTCCTCTCCCTCCCAGACCTCGCCCAGCGGCGTGCCGACGACGTTGCCGACCTCGCCCTGGTGCGAGATCTCGACCTGGCAGCAGGGCAGGACCCGGCCGTCCGGCTCGATCAGGGAGTAGAAGTCCGGGACGCGGCATGCCTTGCGGACGGTGTCCTTGTCGGGCCAATAGGTGCCCTGGGCGTAGCTGGAGCCGGGGGTTTCCGGGGAGAAGAAGCTGCCCAGCACCTCGGCCGCGTTGGACTGCACGACCGGCGCGGTGTTCTTGTCCTTCAGCACGGCCAGCATCCGCGGGACGGTCTGGTCGCGGAACTCGCGGATCTCCGCCTCGGTCAGCAGCGACTGCCCGGTGGTGTCACCGTAGACGTTCATCAGGTAGACCGAGGCTGCCCCGGCATCCACGCAGTGGGCCAGCAGCTCCGGCAGGCCGCGGAAGTTGTGCCGGGTGATCACCGTCATGTAGTTGAACCGGAATCCCGGGAAGGCGGTCCCGGCCTCCCGGACGACGCCGATCGCGTCCATGATCGCGGGCAGCGCTCCCCGCACGCCGCGGAGCTGCTCGTACAGGACGGGGTCCAGGGTATCGACGGAGAAGTTCCACGCCCCGAGGTCGGCCTCGATGACCTCGCGGGCCTTCCCGGCCGTGACCCCGGTGCCGACCGAGTTCATTAAGACGAATACGCCAGGGTGCTTCCTGGCGGCGCGGATGACCTCGATCAGGTGCGGGTACAGCATCGGGTCGCCGCCGCTGAGCTGGAGTTCCTCCATGCCCAGCGCGCCGGCCTCGTCAATCGTCCGCAGCGCCATGTCCAAGGGCATGTGGCCAGGATTCGGCCGCCGCGCGCCAGGCCCGGCCGCGAGCGGCAGCGTCTTCTTCCGATCGGAAATCATGTCGCGGTAGTAATCCTGGCGCGGGTCGCAGTAGGGGCAACGGTGGTAGCAGAACACCGTGGGCTTGAGGACGAACTGCTTGAGCTTGCGGGGCATGGCTGGCGCGACCATCGCGGTAATGCACCGCCTTCCAGGGAATCGCGGGGCTGTATCAGCTTTCTCATCGTCCCTCCCGCCCGCTACGTTCCGTCAACTGCCGTATGCAGTTGTACGAAAAAACGCCCTCCAGCACCGGGGCGCAGGCCCGTGCTGGAGGGCATGATCTAGCCAGCCGGGTCCCGCCCGGCTGTGCGGCCCGATGACGGCGACCAGGCGGGGCGGAATCCTCAAGGAGAGCAGGTGATGACAGCGTCTTCTCCCGAACCCGGCAAGCACGCCGTCGTCACCAGGGGCGCCGGGTTCCTCGGCTCGCACCTCTGCGAGCGCCTGGTAGCACGTGGGATTCGCGTTGCCTGCGTGGACAACTTCATTACCGGATCACCCGCCAACGTGTCACCTCTTACGGCCAGCCCTTTGTTCACGCTGATCAACCGCGATATCACCGAGGGCCTGGACGTCGGCGGCCCGGTGGAGTACGTATTTCACCTTGCCTCCCCGGCGTCCCCGGCTGACTACCTGCGCTTTCCGGTCCAGACCCTCAAGGCCGGGAGCGCTGGCACGATCCACGCCCTCGAACTGGCCAGGAAGGAGCGGGCGAGGTTCGTTCTCGCGTCCAGTTCCGAGGTCTACGGTGATCCCCTGGAGCATCCGCAGCCGGAGTCTTACTGGGGGAACGTCAACCCCATCGGCCCGCGCAGCCCTTACGACGAGGCAAAGCGCTTCGCGGAGGCGACTACCGCCGCGTACGCGAGGACATACGGGGTCAGCACCGCGATCGCCCGCGTCTTCAACAGCTACGGGCCGCGGATGCGACCGGGCGACGGCCGCGCCATCCGACCTTCATCCGCCAGGCGCTGGCAGGCGAGCCCGTTACGGTCACCGGCAGCGGGCAGCAGACCCGCTCGCTGTGCTATGTCGATGACACCATCGACGGCATCCTCGCCCTCGCCGCCAGTCCCCATTCCGGCCCGGTCAACATCGGCAGCGACCACGAGATGACCGTCCTCCAGATCGCCACCCTGATCCTCGGCATCACCGGGTCCGCCTCCCCGGTCAGGTTCATCCCCCTGCCCGCCGACGACCCCTCACGACGACGGCCCGATACCAGCCGCGCCCGTGACCTCCTCGGATGGCAGGCAGCCGTAAAGCCAGAACAGGGCTAAAGCGAACCATCTCCTGGTTCGCATCCCAGCACGTGCGCTAGTCACAGCCAGGACTCGCAGACGGCGGGTCAGGCGGCGCGTGAGGTTCCTGGCGGGCGGCCTTCGCCGGCGCGGAGCTGGCGCAGCAGCTCGGAGGCGGCCTGGTTGGAGACGCCGAGGCGGGCGCGCAGCGCGTCCCGGGTGATCGGCTGCCCGTGCTGCTCCTGGTGCTCGGCGGCGGCACGGCGGGCCGCCGCGAGCAGGGTCTCGTCCTCGGCGTCCTGCGGCGGGGACGGCCGTCCCCGCCCGGACAGGTCACTGGTGCCGCCGTCCTGGCCGGGGACGCCGGCGGCGGGCTGGGCGCGCCGGGCGGCGCGGCGCTCGATCATGGAGACCGCGACCAGGAAGGCGCCGGACGGGACGGCGGCCACGATCCGGCCCCAGGCGGTCGGCTGCGCCTGGGCCAGGTTCGCCGCGAGGCTGAGGCCGACGCCGCCCGCCAGCACGATGGTGGGCCAGGACAACCGCTCGGTGGTGATGCCGAGCTGCTTGTCGCGCTGGCGTTCGCGGGCGGCCATGACGCAGGTCAGGTCGATGCAGGCGGCGCGACCCAGGACATCGGGGCCGGGCTGGCCGTGCTAGGCGGCGGTGTCGCGGATGTGGGTGAACGATCCCGCGCCCGCGATCGCCGCCAGGAGGACGACGGGCAGCGCGTCGGCGACCGCGAGCAGGCGGCGGCCGGCGCTCACGAGCTGTCCGGCCGTCCGGTCCGTCCGGGACGGCCCCGCCGCCCGTCCCCGGCCGGGCATCGCCCGCACGCCCGCTGCCGGTGAGGCCGCCCGGCACCGTCACTGCTGTGCTGGTGCGGGGCCGCCCCGGCACCTACCGTGGTGTGATTCACGCCTGATTTGCCTCCTGCCCGCCCGGCCTGTCCTGCCCTCGCTTGACGGCTCCCGCCGCCACGGGGTGGGAGCGCGCGCCTGGGCCGGTTCCGGCCGCGCGGCTCCCCGCTGTAACAGAAATCGGGTTTTCGGGGCCTTTTTTCACGCGCTCCCTGGAAATTAGGTCTGCCGGGCAGGGACATATGCCGTTGTAGGAGTTCGGCGAGGATGTCATCTGGGCGCCCACCTGTCATCCCGGATGTCATCTGCCGCACAGGTACTTGTTGCAGCGCGGCGGCGGACTCGTAGCTGAGGCGCGGCAACGTCGGCCCGTCCGGCTGAGCCGCCCCGCCTTATGTGGTTGGTCCCACACTCACGGCGGCGAGCAGCCACGGTAAGACGTAATGGGCGCTCGCGAGCAGGCATCCTGAAATGCCTGTTCAGAGGCGAGAAGCCGGGCGGACGTCAGCGTAACCGCTCCCACCGGCCCCGTCCGTGGCTTTTTCCGCCCCCGTCCATGGCCTGCACGGCCGCGGAATCCGGGACGCACGGACGCATAGCGGACGGCGGCAGCCCGGAAGCACGCCTCGAAACGCATAAGCGCAGGTCAGCGGCGGGTGACTCGGGTAGGAGCGACGGTCTGTAAAATCGTCGGCTTCGCCTTCGGTGGTTCGAATCCACCACCTGCCACCACCTGCGAAAACGGCCCGCTAGCTGCGGATTCTGCGGCTATGCGGGCCGTTTTGCTTTGTCCCGCCGTGTGTCACCTTGGGTCGCTGTAGGGCGCTGTGTCGCGGCATCCACGGACGTATAGCGGACGGGCGTCCGTGCCGCCAGGACGGTCGGTGTGCACCGTCGGCTTTTTCACGGACGGCCACGGACGGGCCGCGCTGGCGGGGTTTCCCGGCTTGACGTGCGCCGCCGAGTCGGGCGTGCATTCCCCTGCCCGCCCTAGCGTTCCCGCGTGGTTCCCGGGACGAGGGCGGCCGGGAAGGCGGTGTACTGATGACTGGAGCGGCGGTCCGGGAGACCGTGACTCTCGCTGGATTGGCGGAGCGGGCGCGGGTGGCGCGCACGTTCGTGGGGGCGGTGCTCGGACTGGGGCACCCGTGCGGGGATGACGCCGCGCTGCTCGTGGGCTCTTCGGCAACAGTCTCCGGCACAGCCGGTCGGGCGCTCCCGGCGAGACGATCACGGTCGCGGTCAGGGTCAGGGACGAGGTGGTGCGCGTCGAGGTCACCGACCGGGTCGGCCCCGGGGTGCCGGAGCTGCACGAGGCTGGCCAGGATGCGGAGGGCGGCCGGGGCCTCGGGCTGGTAGCGGCCCTGTCGGCCCGGTGGGGCCGGCGGCGGCGTGGCGGGCGGACGGTGACCTGGTTCGAGCTACGGCACGGCTGACCAGAGTGGGAATCCCGGAACGAGTCGGCTCGGGGCTCGGTAACTGGAACTTTGCCGTACTCGCGGCGTATGCGTCGAGCACGCTGAGTGTGCGGTTCAGTCGTTGCCGTACTCTGGCTCTGGCCACTCGGGGTCGTCATCGACGGCCTCGAAGGTGTCCGACAGGCCCGCCTGACTGATCAGTTCGTAGCCGTCCAACACCAGGTGGCAGGTGGAGCAGCTGAAGTACTCTGCGGGCACACTTATGGTCGCCGAGACGCTGGTGTCCCCGTACTCGTCGTCATAGTCATAGTCATAGTCATAGTCATAGTCGTAGGACTTGTCGCTGTCGTCGTCGCCTTCGAGAGTCCCTTCTGCCTCGCATGCCGGGCACGTTGCCGTGGTGCTGTAGCTGAGGCTGATGGTGAGGTCAGGCTTGGTTCGCCACTCCGCCTGGATCCTTGCGGGCAGCGTCCCCGCCCGGTACTGGACGAGGCGTTGCCTGGCCCTGGAGATCAGCGCCTCGGTGCGGTGCTCGACGTTCTTGGCGTTCTGCTCGAGGCGGGCTTCGACCACGGGGACGTGATCGGGGCCGACGAGGTCTTCGCTGTCGCGGTCCTGGGCGGTGACGAGGATCGAGGCCAGCGCCCAGTAGCGGGGCCACCATGCCTGCGGGGCGAGCGTCATGAACCCAATGTCGGACCCGTGGAGGTACTCGTTGCGGGCGTTGGCGAACTTCTGGGCGTCAGAGGCGCTGAACGGCCGGAACGCTTTCTGGCAGCGCTTGAAGATCGTCGATGCCCTCACCGAGGTGAACTGCGCGGTGCCCTCGATCAGCCCCGTCGCGATGAGGACGTTGGTCCCGTCTTCCGTCGGCTCCGCGATCAGCAGCGGGGACACGCGCGCCAGCGCGGCCTTGCCGAGGAGTTCCAGGGCAGCCGAGGCCCACAGCGCCTGCTCATCGAAAGACCTGCCCGACTCTGAGTCCATGGCGCGGTTAAGAAACACCTTCGCCTTCGACCACAGGGCCTCGTGGTCGTACGGCGTGGTCACTTCGCTGTCCCCGCGCGAAAGGCCACACGGATCAGTTCCCGGCCCATGTCGCCTTCGGCGACTGCCGAACGGGCGTGCAACGCCTGCTGGTTGTCGATGACGAGAACCCGACCGCTGGCGGTCCACTCATATGTCGTCGCCTGTGCCAACTGGCTCGTGAAGTACCCCTCGACCTCGCGTGCCCTGGCATCACAAGCAGTCATGCACCCGGGGTCAAATCTGTAGCGCGCGCCGGAGCGAGCAGGTGCGAAGAAGCTGTCATGCCCGTTGTGCACCAGGAACATCCCGTGATCGAACGCGGCCGACGGTGGACCAGTCGGGCCTCCACTCCTACTCGGGCGTGCCCTAGCCGTCCACAGCCGCGTGGCTGTCGCGCTCGGACGCATAGAGACGAGCACGACAAAGTCCGGGGGATCAGGCAGGTGAGCGCCATCGGTGTGGAGCGGTTGCTGCCCCAGACCGTACGTCGCGCTCAGGGACTTAGGATGCGCGGTGCCTGCTTCTACCGGTCGCAGCACAGAGACCGCCGCGTCGCCGCGGCGAGTGACGATCTCGGCCCACCCGAGGGACTTGGCGTCCCGGCGAATGACGTCAATGTCGCCTGAACCTGACGCCCAGCCGTTTCGCCGGGCGGCTGACACAAGTGCCGCGAAGCCTGCCACCGACCCAAGCTACTGGAGGTGACCCCAGGCCGAACTGCGCGGGTCGGCCAGGTTGATAGTCCGCAAGCTGACGCTAATGATCTTCCATCGGCGCAGGTCGTCGGCGCTGACTGACTGGCCATATAGATGGAAGGTAAATTACAGGACCATCAGGGTACATCAAAGGTCAGTCTGAGGACCTGCACCCACGTCTGCCGCTCGCGTAACAGGCGACCCGCTGGATGTCGGCGAAGCCGGGATCAAGCGCAGGTAGGGGGGACCGGGCTGCTGCTGGTCGGCGGCGACCAGCTCAGCCGTTCTGTGGATCACATGTGACGGTCTACCGGCGTTGCCGGGTGGACCGCATGGTGATCTTCAGCTTGTCGCCGTGGCTGGCTTCTTCGTACATGCCGAGCCGGTGGTAAAGGTCGTAGGCGCGCTGGTTGATGGTGAGCACGTTCAGGACGAGGTCTTGGCCGCGCTGTGTGGCCTCGCCAATGAGTGCGCTGATGAGCCGGGTGCCGATGCCGCGACCTTGATGTTCGGGGTGGATTTCGATGCGGGCGAGGTAGATCTCGCCGGGCCGGTATTCGACATCGAGCATGCCGATGCCTACCCCGTCTGCGGTGATGATCTGCCAGCGGTCCGGGTCGAAGGCCCGGGTATGGAAGTCGCGCTGGACTTGCTCGTCCCATCCCCAGATCGCGGTGATGTAGCCGCCCATGGCGGCCTTGTGCAGATGGAAGCAGAACTCGCTGTCGGCGGGGGTGACCGGCCGCAAGCCGATGCCAGTCATGCCGCGGCCGGTTCGGCCGGTTCGGCCAGATCCTTCGGCAGCCTCGCTGCCGAGCCCAGAAACTGCCCCCGCGCGGGCACGAAGTCCGCGCTCGATGGGCCATTCAGGTATCGCGGACTGCGGCCGTCATGGTGGGGCCAGGTCACAACCTTGCGATGTGTGGGGCTGATGATCTCAGCCCCGTGCCTGGCACTGCTACTGTCTGGCCCATGCCTGACACGGTCGGCGAGGACGTCGCAGTGATCATTCCGGCCAGGAATGAGCAGCTCAGGATCGCTGCGACGGTGAAGGCAGCTGCCTGTCTCAGCAGTCTCGTGGTCGTCGTGGACGACGCATCGCGTGATCAGACAGCTCATCTTGCCCGTGAGGCGGGCGCACTGGTGGTCAGCCGGCGCCGGAGTCACGGTAAGGCGGCTGCGATGATGACGGGCGCGCAGGCGGTGGCTGAGTTTGAGGGGCGGAACTCGCCGCCCAGCCCCCGGCATCTGCTGTTCCTGGACGCCGATCTTGAACAGACGGCCAGCGAAGCCGGGAAGCTTGTGACCCCGGTACGTGAGGGCAGGGCGGACATGACCATTGCGGTACTGCCTGCGCAGAAGACGGCGGGCGGCGGTCATGGCCTGGTGGTCCGGCTGGCCAGATCGGGCGTGCTGTATCTCACCGGGTTCCGGGCCACCCAGCCTCTGTCGGGGATGCGCTGCATCTCCCGGCAGGCTTTCGATGCGGTGCAGCCGCTGGCCCGGGGCTGGGGCGTGGAAGCTGCGCTGATTGTCGATATCCTGCGCAAGGGTTACCGGATCGAAGAGGTGCCCACCGGGTTTCATCACCGGGTCACCGGCCGTAGTTTCGGGGCCCAAGCCCACCGGGCGAGGCAATTCCGTGATGTCGCGCTTGCTCTGGCTCTGCGGTACATGCACGGGTCTCCTACGCCCGGGTCACCGAAAGCCCCGGTCATTGTTACAGGCGCTGCTGCGGCTGACGGGGGAACGGCGAGGCTCTGCAGTTCGTCCAGGTGATCGTAAACTTTCGCGAATGCCTCAGCGTACTGGTCGATAAGGGCGAACGGCTCGTAAGTGAATGTGGTGTGGTCCAGCACCTGTTCCAGGAATGATTCACAATTCGGGAAGCGCTCGCCCTCGCTACCCTCAGAAAGCAGCTTCCTGGCGCCGGGCTCGCCGGCGCGCCGGGTTCCGTAGTGAAACAAGTCCGCGCTCATATCCGTATATAGTACGGATCTGTGGAACGGCGTGCTGCCGGGCATTTCTACCGCTACGCCTTCCGCACGGAGCGCCTCAATATACAGTTCCTTCGGGACGCCGGGGCATTCGCCGGCGGTGAAGAAGGGCTTGTAGCCGTGGAAGGCTCCGCGGCTGACGTGCTCGCGGGTAACCGGTGGTGTCACGCCGCAGATTTCGGCCAGGCATCTGCTCAGGTAGGTGTGCCGGCTGGTCCGGGCGGTGATGATCTCATCCAGGCGGTCGAACTGGCTGGCCGCCAGCGCGGCGGCCAGCGGGTGCATCCTGTAGTTCAGCCCCAGGCCGGTGGCGGCGAAGTTCCGGTAGGTGCCGCTGGTCACGCTGTCTGATGACCGCTTGCGGTAGTGCCCGAGCAGGACCGCCCGCTCGTAGCATTCCCGGTCACTGGTGATCATGATGCCACCGGTCCCGCCGGTGATGATCTTCTTTGCCTGGAGGCTGAAGCAGGCGGCGTCGCCGAACGTACCGACGATGCTGCCCCGGTACCGGGCGCCGTGGGCATGTGAGCAGTCTTCCACCCACGTAGCTATATGGGCGCGATGCGCAGCGTGCGGGCCGGGCGGCCTGCGGGCGGTTTCCCGGCTCAGCAGCGGGGGTGGAGGGTGGCCAGGGCGTCGGCCAGGCTGGCCCGCGAATGCGGGGCCAGGTGCGTACCCGACGGCGATCACGGGAAGCGCGGTGCCGAGCCATGCCGCAACATAGAACGCACTGTCGACGTCGCAGCGCTGATCGTCCGGGGCGGCGTCGTTCACCGTGGCGAGCGGGCACGGAACGTCAGTCCCTGCCCCACCCCTGCGATCGCTGTGCCGGCGAGCAACAGCGCGAAGGAGGGGACGACGGCCGCAGCGGTCACCAGGATCATCGTTGTGGTCAGGATGACGAGGCCGGCCACCCC
>Ga0335085_10015600_pt1 | contig 11012 bp, 13 predicted proteins | sample Lox_Sample_45_FD_206712 | JGI IMG/M metagenome (GOLD analysis project Ga0335085, IMG submission 206712) | Soil microbial communities from Loxahatchee National Wildlife Refuge, Florida, United States - Lox_Sample_4.5 | ecosystem: Environmental > Terrestrial > Soil > Wetlands | place: USA... | reverse complement strand
GAAGCTGGCGCGAAATGCCAAGTTCGCGGCACAACTGCGCCACGCTCGGCGCCATCGCCAGACGACGAAGCGCCGACTCCCGGAACTCCTTGCTGTATTTCTGATACTTTTGACACATTTGCAGTTCCTCCTTCCCTGCAAACTGTCAAAATCTTATCTGTCTCAATTTAGGGGTCCAGTCCAATGGAGTTGTTGCTTGTCTAGAGTTTTGTACCAATGTACATTGGTAGATATGGATGAGGCGCAGGGAAGGATTATCGTTGAGCGGGTGCAGACCGGTGTCCGGATTGAGAAGCGGCTGCTGAAGGTGCTCAAGGCTTTGGCGGAATACTGCGATATGACGCTCGGCGATCTGCTTGAAGGGATCGTGCTGCATGCGCTGGAGGGGAAGTGCGCTTTTGGGCCGGAGACGCTGGCACAGATTGTTGCGATCAAGAAGATCTACGGGCTCGATCTGGATGCAACGGCGAGCCATCGGCTCACCGAGACGAACGGAGCCAGCGAATGAAGCGGGTGTGGGTTGTTGTGCTGATTGTTGCCGGACTGGCGCTGATCTTCGGTGTGCTGCATCGCCGGTTTGGCAACGCCGGGAGGTTGGGGATGGCTGAGGGTACGCTGGCGCATGCGCGCAGCGAGTTCACGTTTACGGTGCAGGCTCCGATGGCGGAGGCGTTTCCGCTGTTCGGACCGGAGGGTGAGCGAGGATGGGCGGGTCCGCACTGGGATCCGCAATTTGTGTGGCCGGTGCCGGCGAAGGACGTGGAGGGCGCAGTGTTCCGGCTGAACCATAACCAGCACGGGGGGCACCATTCGGCGACATGGGTGAACACGGCGTTTGATGCGCAGGCGGGACACGCGGCGTATGCCTACGTCATGGACGGCAAGCTGGCGACGCGGATCGATGTGCAGCTGAGTCCGGTGGATGCGGCGACGACGCGGGTGCGGGTGATCTATGAGCGGACGGCGCTCGATCCTGCGGTGAATTCTGATGTGTCGGATATGGCGCTGAAGGATGTAAAGATGGGTCCGGAATGGGAGAGGGATATCGCGGCATGTCTGAAGGGACGCGCGCCAGGGAATTGAGATGGAGCCTGGTCAGTTCCTTAGTGAGGCAGATTCACGGCAGGCGGCGCAGGTTCTCGGCAAGCTGGCCAGGCATGATATCTCGCGCTGGGCGCTGACCATCTTGATGTACTGAATGAATCCAACATGACAATGCGTTAAGAGAGCCAAAGCCAAGCAACGCTACAGGGCGGCCGGCACATCGAATCGAATGGCTTTACCTCCGACAGGGTAAACCGGACTTCGGGGCACCATGGACTAGGTGCCCCTTTCTTTCTGATCGATTATGGAACGTGCACCTCTAGGAAAACTCTGCCCTTACTGCTATTCGGGGGCTCTGCGCCCATCCAAGCTCAGAGCCGATGACATGAAATTGCTGCTCTCGCTGCGATACCCGATCCGCTGCCAGGATTGCGGCGAGCGGGCGTGGGGCTTTGTCTGGCAAGTTCTTGCCTTGCGCGTGCGGCGTCGACTTCAAGGGCGAAAACGTTACGAGCTAAGTGAGAGCCTATTGCACCGGTCTTTATGGCGCGGCTAAAGCGGTGCCCTGATACGAAACGGCGATCTTCGGTGGTGAGGTGCCGTCCTTTGGACCGGGTGTTTATTCGCAGGGCTAAAGCCCGGCGTCTGCCGATCGAGGTGCGATCTACTTCTTCTGGTCCCATGCTAACTTAGCGGATGGGTAGTAAAGCGAAATTGGGTTATCGCCGGATTCGGCATCCTGCAACGCTCTCCGCACTTGGTTTGTCACCTCCGCTGTGTACGTCTGGACTTTCGGCAGCAAGGTATACGGATCGCGCGTCTCGATCGGTATCGTGCGGTATTGGTTGAGATCGAATGGGATAGTGTCGACCTCGCGTCGCAATTGCACGGTTGGCAGGCGCGTCGTGTGCCGCAGGCAAAGCTCGTAGAACACATTTGGGTTGTGAAAAGATAAATCCGCGACTACCAGTCTTGAACGCAGGATATGTTCAATTACCTGTTTACCGATCATGCCTGGCTTGCTCATCTGGTCGGCGCGAACAACCCTGAGTCCGAATTCCTTTACTGCAGGCTGGATGATGTACTCCATCATGAAATCCGAATGCCTGCGATGCTCCGAGCCGGGATCGCCAATAGGTGTGATGTAAAAGCAGATTTTCGAGAAATCCTCTTCCGCCTCATTTTCTACCGATTGCAGCACTGCCACTGGAAGTGGGCCGTCGCTCGTCGTCTCGCCTGATGTGCCAGGCGATCCGAGTGGCGCTCCTTCTTCTATCACTTGTTCAATCGGGACGAGGCGCTGCGATCCTGAGATGGTCCTAAGCAACCGCAGAAATTTTGCATTCAGCACAAAGGTGTCGACGCATTCTCCGCGCTGGTCCTCCGGCATCTCCACTTCCCGCACGTAATCGATCATGATTTCTCTTGCGGGTAGCTTGTTGTTCTTTAGGCGTTCATACAGGTTTCTAAAGGGTTCAAACTTCTTAATCGCAAGTTCAAAGCGGACCGCGATCTGTTTGGCCGCCGGCACATCGTCGCCGCTTGCCTCCGCTCCCAGTGGCGTTAGTTCCAGATACTCGGCCATGTAACTGCCCTTTGTCAGCCCGTACTGGTTGGAAGCGGTAACTAGGCGCCGCGTTTCGGTGCTGTCCGGTGACTGGTCTAGCTTCTCAAAGAGCGTCAGGCGACGAACTTTTTGACCGCCTGCGTGATTCTGAATCGCCTTCGCGAGGGTCAGCGCCTCCTCGAACGTAATTGCAGGAAATTTTCGTTCAATGCGCGTCTTTCTTGCGGCTTTCGCGGCACTCTTCTTTGGTGGCATCGGCTTAACCCTCATCTTACATCGAGTTACCGCGAATATTTTAGTACTCTGGCGTGCGCTCTCACTCAGTACGCTCTTTCCATGGCAGTGATCGCCATTCAGATATAGGCTGGATTCCCAGAGGGGAGCCATGCCTACCCGAAACGTTCATCTGACCAGCGAACTCGACCAGTTTGTCAATGACTGCGTCAAGAGTGGAAGGTATGAGAATGCGAGCGAAGTGATTTGCGCAGGGCTACGTGCGCTGGCGCGGTCGGAAGCGGAGGATCGCGTAAAGGTACAGGCTCTGAAGATAGCGATTCAAGAGGGATTGGAAGGCGGGCTCGCAAAGGGCGATGTGATCGATAGACTTCGCGGTGTGATTCGCGAGCGCACCAAGGCAAGTCGAAGGCGCAGTGCTTGAAGCGGATACCGTCTATCCCACAAGGCTGAAGCAGATCGCGAAGGCATTCCTGGTTACACCGTGACTATGTGGGTCGCAGAGTACTTCTATCGCGTCGAGGAGAGTCACGTCCTGATCAGCACGACTGTCCTCCGAGCCGACTCTGCGTCTAAGTGGCAGTGTTGAAGCATATTCCTGGTCTTGAGGAGAGCTGCCATGAAGAATTTCATTCGGGGAGTCCTTGTCACGCTCTTGGTGCTCGTTGTGGGAGGACTTGGATATCTGCTGCTGGGTTTCGCCGAAGTCAGGGGCGATGCACCACCGTCGCGGTTGGAAAGCGCCTTGATGAAGGCGGCTGTACACGCCTCTGTGCGGCGCGAAGCTCCGGAAACAGCGAATCCGTTTGCGCCGACGGATGAGAACCTGATCGCCGGCGGAAGACCTACCTGAACGAGTGTGTGGGCTGTCATGGCACGCCGGGGCAGCCCAACAAGAATCCGGGGGTGTTGTTTCCTCCGGCGCCCGAGCTGCCGGCAACAGGGACCGAATATACGGAGGCCCAGGTGTTCTGGGTGGCGAAGCACGGTATCCGCCGCTCGGGGATGTTCGCGAACGGGATGTGGGATTCGGATGAGAAGTTGTGGAAGGCGGCTGCGTTTATCAAGCGGATGCAGTCCCTGCCGCCGGCGGTGAGTGCCGCGTTGAAAGAGCAGCCGCCTTCGTAAAGCGGGTCTTCTTTCTCGTTTCACTCCAGCCTTCGGCAGAGCGGTTGGCGCGTTGCGCCAGTCTCTTATGGCACGGCTGAAGCCGTGCCCTTACGAAGTATGGCTTCGGCAGTCGTGGAGTCCTTTGGGTCCCATCCCACTCAAGCCTAAACGCGGGGCTTGAGTCGGGCACCCGGCAATTGTCGCTCAGGCGGTGGTTTATTCGTTCATGCTGCACAGTTACCAAAGTCGAGAGCTTGTAAGGGTGTCAGCCTGTAGACGAACACTCTGTTCTGTGTCTCGCCGCGAATTCCGCTAACTAACCCCAACCACTAATCGCGCTCCTAATGTTCTCCCGGTACTTTACTGGCTCGTTAGTCAGCAAGACGTGGAGGTTGGTCAGCTTCGTAATGACGACATCCAGCACATTATCCGGCAAGAAATAGGCGCCTGGATAATTGGAATGATATGACTGGCCGACAGCCCTGTGGGTCCACGTGTATGTTGTCCGAAACGCGGAAATAATTGCGGCACAACGTTTGCAGGGATTGTCGCTGCACAAAAGAACGAGATTCTGGGGTATCGCAGCACCGTTGAGATTAAAGATCAATAAATCGATCGCCTGAATTTCAGCGTGAATTCCGGTTGCCTGTTGGTATTGACCTGTGCTCTGCTGGGTCCCGCCTGCATCATTTATCCTGGCGGCCACCGCGTAAACTACTCCACCTTGATTGCCCTGCTGCACCGGTACCGCAGGAAGTTGATTTGCTGGAGTCGCAATGATGGCCTTCCTTGTACCCTCCGCCATCGCACCCAACGTCTCCTTAAGTCGGTCCTCAACAAGGTTCCAAGGACGTGCCATAACTTTCACCCCCTCTCAGGCGATGCGAACATTATCGCGCAACTTATCCAAGCGTCGGTTATTTCTTGGCAGCTTATCTCCTGTGGAATTTCACAACTAACTGGCCGTGTTATTACTAGCGATTTCTCGAATAACCACTTCGAGCGGACATAAGTGGCTTTACAACTGCCGCGAATGGGTGTTGGGGATTCGGCGCCGGCGATCGGGTACGCTTAGAGAGTGTGTTACCAGCGACGGTTCGACAAACAGCTGAAGCGTCCGCCCTCGGCAATGTGGACGGGTTGCGGCCCCTGAGTGATATATTTCCGTCCGGTGGCCTGAAGGGGGCACGGAATGGGCAAGAAGGACGACTCGCTTTCGAAGAGCGGCAAGAGCAAATCAGACGCGTGTGTAGAGAAGGGCATGTGGACGACTCCTCCGGCGGTTGTAACGAATCTCGTTTTCACGCCGCAGACAAGCGGCGCGATGACGTTTCACATGGTGGGGTGTTCGGGCGATCCGAAGCGTACAGGGCCGGGGCTGGCGGTTGGGGGCGGCATGGCTTCGCAGATTGCAAACCCTGTCAGTCCGGCGGTGACGCCATCGTTCTTCTATCACCTGGGAGACATCGCGTATCCGACGAGCGGGACAACGATGTCGGGCGACCTCTGGAACACGCAGTTCTACAACCAATACAAGGCTTATAAGAACGCCAGCGGGCCGCTGCCAATCTTTGCCATCCCCGGCAATCACGATGGGAATGTGGGGTCGAAGCCGTATCCGCCGGACCAGGATACTGACGGAGAGATTTACCACTACATGCAGAACATGTGCGGCACGGCGGGTGTGGTTTCTCCGGATAACCAGAGTGGCTCGGGGCTCACGGAGTCGACGGTTCCGTATGTTTACTGGCGGCTCGATACGCCGCTGGCGTGGATCATCGGGCTTTATACCAATGTTGCGAATGGCGGGATTCTGGATGATCCGAGCCAGTACAAGGATCCGACGCAGGGTCCGCAGTACGGATGGCTGGTCGATCAGCTGACGTGGTGCAAGCAGCAGAATGCGGGCGGGACGCCGAGGGCGATCCTACTGGCGCTGCACTATCCGCCGTATAACGGAACCATTGATTTTCTGCAGCGCGGCGATCCGACGCTGGGTAAGAGTCCCGGAGCCTCGAATGCTCAGCCGATCGGCAATGTGTTGCAGAGCGCGTTCACGGAGGCTGGGCAGCTTCCGGATGCGATTTTCTGCGCGCATGCACACCTGTATCAGCGGATCACGATCGCGTATCCGGGCGCTTCCGACAGCATCAGCCAGCAGATTCCATGCTTCATTGTGGGATGTGGCGGGCACACGCAACTGGAGCAGATGGCAAGCGAGTGCTCGACCGGAACGAGCAAGAACTTTCCGGCGGCTCCGTTTGATTTGTTCAAGCAGGGCACACCGCCAAAGACGCTGTCGGTGCCGCAAAACAGCTACGGAAAAGGGACGGTAACGATCGAGGCGTACTTCGACGGATCGAACCAGGCGAATCAGCCCTACGGTTTTCTAACTGTGACGCTGACGGCCGGCAGTGGAAGCACGCATCCGACGCTGGTGTGCCAGTTCTACACGACGCCTTGTGACAGTAACGGAAACCCGGTGAATCCGAATACGGTGACACTGACGGATTCGTGCACGCTAGACCTGACGACACATTTGTTGACGCAGCAGGGCGTGAGCTGACGGTCTCCGCTGTGCGACGGCCCTCTCGCGGATGCTGAAGGCCTGTCTCTTCCGGCGGACATTTTGAAATGAAGCCGGGGATCGTTGCAGCGCTCAAGTCCAGCGGGGGATGGTTAAAAAGATTTCAGTCAGTTGCGAATTTTTCTGCTATAGTTCCGTGCGGTCCCGTCTGCATCAATTTGTTTCTCCTTAGGGTCGAGTTGGCGCTGCGCGGTCAGGAGGATCTGATGGCCACGGTTTCTTTCGCTGCTGACATTCTTCCGCTGTTCACCAGTACGGACATCTCTCACATGCAGGGTTTCGGCGTGATGCTGGGCCAGTACAGCTACATGTCTGTGCCGGCAAACGCTCAGAATGTGTTGGATCACCTGGATGGGACGACACCTCCATTGATGCCGCCCCCGCCGGCTTCGCCGTGGACTACGGACCAGATCAATCTCTTTAAGGCCTGGATGGCGGGCGGATATCAGCCCTAGCCGCAGGGCACGCATGGCCGGTTCGTCGGCTGTTGAGTGTGCCCGATGTGCTGTGCATCGGCCTGACAGAAAGTCCGGTGTGCCGAGTTGAGAGCTGTGGCGCGAACGCCATCTGCTCCCGAGCATCAGTGTGCCAAAGAAAGAGGAAGGCTCAATGAAGAAGGAAGGCGTTCTTGCCGGAGTTGCGATCCTTTTTGTAACCGTGGTAGTTGCGTGTAATAAAGCCGGGAACCAGCCTGCTGAGCAGGCATCGCAGCCGCAAGCGGCGGTTGCTCAAAAGCCTAAAGTCGCAGTGAGCCCTAACGCCTGGCAGGTGCCGGCGGATGTTCAGCCGCAGCCTGCGAGTCAGACTGACTGGCTGAACTTTGGCTGGCAGACCTTCGTTGCTTTGGACTGGCCGGCGCTCTCGCCCAATTCAGGCGGTGTAATGGGGCAACCCGACACCAGCTCCACGATTGGCGCGACAGCCGGCGGCGCGATAGTTCCGGCTGTGTGGAACACGTTTCGCGACGTGAGCACCATTATGCTGGCCAACGGTGTTGACCCAGGATCTTCATATAACAAGCCGACGGTCATCGCCGGCGGCTGCACGGCGCTGGGCAGCGGCAATCCTGTCGCGCCCGGCTTTCAGCCGCTGTACGTGGACAATTCGACCTTTACACAGGCCACACTGCCCAAGAGCTATACCAATGAAGCTTTCACCGGTCCGCTGGTGGATCAGGGAGGCTGGTACACGCTGGAGCAGATCTTTGTGGCTCCTTCTGAGTACGCTTATATCCAGGGCAACGGATACTACCTGGGACAGAACCAGGTGAATGCGTATAAGCAGAACGGCTCGCTGGTGGGATTTCCAAAGGATGGCCAGGGCTTGAATCTGCCGACATGGGCGCAGTACGGCGCGCTGGAAATAAAGGCGACATGGCGCGTGCTCGATCCGAATGTCGATAAGAACGTGCTCTCCCGCTACTACACACAGTGGGGCTACTTCATGCAGGCCGATGGAACGACCTGCCAGGGGCCGACACTGTTCGGCCTGATCGGGCTGCATATTTTGCGCCTCACTCCATCGACTGGCGCGACGTGGTTCTGGGCGAGCTTCGAGCAGATAGACAACACAGAGCCTCCATCGGGAGTTCCCGCGACTCTGGCGGCCAATGGCACTCCCAACGGCGCCTGCACCACACCCCCATACAACGTGACCCCGAATACTTCGACGGGCAATATTCCGTGGAACGGGTCCAATACACCCAACAATATTTGTCAGGTCACACAGATACCGTCATACGTACAGACGGTCAATCAGTCGTGGCAGAGTCAGCTTCAGGGGACTGTCTGGCAGTACTACCAAATGGTGAACACGTTGAATCCATGCTCTACCGGGGACGCGTCCTGCTACACCTTCTACCCCATTTACGATAAAAACAACACGATTAACCTTAATGCTTACGCGAATACGGCAATCGAGTCGTATTTTCAGTCTTTCCAATCCGGGTCGACTACTGTCACTTCTACATGTATGTCCTGCCACGGTAGCGCAGCCGGAGATGGAGCGCCTTCCACAATGACGGGTAACAACCAGATCTTCACTTTCGTACTGATGAACGCTTACCTGCCACCAAGCCTTACGGCAACCGCAACGGGAGAAAGGCAGAAGCTGCTCCGGCTGTTCCGCCACCCGCCTGCGGGCAAGCTAGCCGTCAATGCGAAGCCAAAAGATACGAGCAAATAGGCGAATTGAGTTCGCCGAAGCAAGCGCAGATCCCTCGAGTCCACTGCGGGCTGACAACTCCGTAGAAGACCGCGGTCCTCCTGCTTCCGTTGCGCGCGTTTCCCGCGTGGGCGCATACTTCCGTGTTGCCGGAAGGAGGCGCATATGACGGGCGGAGAGACGGGAGTCCTGCGAGATCCTGATGGGTGTATGAACTGGGGAACGACGCTGGCGTCGCTGCTGGTGGGTGCGGCGTTTCTCGGCCTATGGTTCTGGCTGCTGCCGCAGTGGCTCGGGTTCCGGGTAGAGATTGCGGGAGCGGAACGCTGGCGCTGGATCGCATCAGTGCCGGCGGTGCTGGGGTTTGCGCTGGCGCTGCGATGTATCTGGGATTTTGGACGAACAGGGCACGGCACGCCGGCCGTGATGGCTCCGCCGAGGCGGCTGGTGGTGGTGGGGCCGTACCGGTATGTGCGGAATCCGATGTACCTTGGGTTCTTTACGGGATGGACGGGGTTGTGGGTGATCTTCGGGCGTGCGAGCGGTGCCGCGATTTTGTGGGCATGTGCGGTGGTCGTAGGTGTGATGCTGTTTGTGATGCTTTACGAGCAGCCGACGCTGCGCAGGAAGTTCGGCGTGGAGTATGAAGAGTACTGCAGGAATGTGCGGGCGTGGATTCCGCGGCTGCATCCGTGGAACGGATAGAGAAGAGCGAGGAGTGGTGCGATGAAGAGGCTCCTGATTGCAGTGGCGGTGCTGAGCGGGCTGACAATGGCCGGGTATGTTGGGGCGACAACACAAAGCAACACAAAGCAGGATGCGAAGGCATCACAGCAAGAAGCGGACCGGGATATCGCGATACTGCGGAAGGATATCCGCGCGCAGAAGAGGCAGGTCATCGAGACGAAGGTGCCGATGACCGATACGGAGGCGCAGAAGTTCTGGCCAGTTTATGACCAGTACACAGCGGACCTGGTGGAGCTGAACAATGTGAAGTATGCGCTGATCAAGTCCTACACGGAGAGCTATGACACAATGACCGAGGCGCAGGCGGATGAGTGGTCGACGCGCATGCTCAAGCTCGACGCAGATGTAGCCGCGCTTCGGCAGAAGTACCTGCCGCGGTTTCGCAGCGTGTTGTCAGGAAAGCAAACAGCACTTTACGAGCAGGTGGAGCGCCGGACGCAGATGGTGATCGATGCTCATCTGGCGTCGGAGTTTCCGCTGGCTCAAACCCAGAGGTGACGGATGAGCAATTTCGCAGATTTGCCCCGGATTACGCCCTTTTTGTGGTTCGACGGGAACGCCGAGGAAGCGGTCGATTTCTATCTAACGGTGTTCAGGAATTCGAAGAAGTTGGGCGAGATGCGAGCGCCCGATGACACGATAGGACCGAAGGGCAGGGTGATCACCATAGGCTTTGAGCTGGATGGCCAGAGGTTCACGGCGCTTAACGGCGGACCGGCACACAAGTTTACCGAGGCGGTTTCGTTTGTCGTGCGGTGCGACAGCCAGGAAGAGGTGGACTACTACTGGGAGAAGCTGACCGCCGGCGGAAGCGAGATTCAATGCGGGTGGCTGAAAGACAAGTTCGGACTATGCTGGCAGATCGTGCCAGCACGGCTTGGTGAATGGATCAAACATCCGAAAGGGATGCAGGCGATGTTGAAGATGAAGAAGTTCGACATTGCAGAGCTGGAACGCGCGGCGCGGGAGTAGAAGCCAAGTCACTTTGCGAAGCGCGCGGCCATGGGGCCGATGATCGCGAGGAATAGAACATAGGCGGCGGCGATTGGACCCAGTTCCGGTTCGATGGCCGCGCCGAGTCCCGCGATGACGATGGAAAATTCGCCGCGGGCGATGAGGGCTGCGCCGGCGCGGATTCTGCCCCGCGGTTCGATGCCGGCTCGCCTTGCGGACCAGTATCCGGTGAGGACTTTTGTCACAGCGGTGACGACTCCGAGCGTGATGGCGACGGGCAGAGCCGGGGGCAGCGTTCGCGGGTCGATCTGCAGCCCGAAGAAGAAAAAGAAAATCGCGGCGAAGAGATCGCGCAGCGGAGAGAGCAGCCGGTGCGACTGCTCGGCGATCTGTCCGGAGAGTGCGATGCCGACGAGGAATGCTCCGATTTCGGCGGAGACCTTGAAACGCGAGGCCACGCCTGCGACGAGAAGCACCAGTCCAAAGGTAGTGAGCAGGGTGATTTCGTCGGATTCGTGAGCGGCCCACTTGCTCAGGCGTCCGCCAAAGCGAATGGCAAGGATCAGCACGAGAATCACAACCGTGACGGCGACAGCGACCGAGGTG
>Ga0335085_10015599_pt1 | contig 11013 bp, 8 predicted proteins | sample Lox_Sample_45_FD_206712 | JGI IMG/M metagenome (GOLD analysis project Ga0335085, IMG submission 206712) | Soil microbial communities from Loxahatchee National Wildlife Refuge, Florida, United States - Lox_Sample_4.5 | ecosystem: Environmental > Terrestrial > Soil > Wetlands | place: USA: Florida... | reverse complement strand
TCCCGGTACTGCTGCTCGGGGAGAGCGGGACCGGGAAGGAAGTACTCGCGCACCTGATCCACAAGTACTCGGAGCGCTCGAACCGGGTGCTCCTCAAGGTGAACTGTGCCGCGGTTCCCAGCGAGCTGTTGGAGAGCGAGTTGTTCGGCTATGAGCCTGGAGCCTTCACCGGCGCCACCAAGTCCAAGCCGGGAAAGTTCGAACTGTGCAATGGGGGCACGCTGCTGCTGGACGAAATTGGGGAAATGTCTCCAGCGTTACAGGCAAAGCTGCTGCAGGTTTTGCAGGACGGACAGTTTTGCCGACTGGGGGCGCGCGCCTCAGTCAAGGTCGACGTCAGGGTGCTGGCCGCAACCAATATCAACATGGCGGAAGCCATTGCGGAGAAGAGTTTCCGCGAAGACCTTTATTACCGTTTGAGCAGTTTTGTGTTGCGCATGCCTTCTCTGCGCGAACGGAAGGAAGAGATTCCCATGATGCTGCGGCACTTTATGCTGCGCATCGCGGAGCGCTACGCGTGCCCGATTCTCCCGCTGTCTCCGCGCCTGGTTCGCGCCTGCGAGAACTTCTCCTGGCCCGGCAACATTCGTCAGCTTGAGAACTTCGTCAAACGATACCTGGTCCTGGGCGATGAGGATGCCGCAATCCGCGAACTGGAGGAGCATGGCGATCGTCCCGATTTGCCACGGGCGATTCCGATTCAGCCCGACCAACCCGACTTGAAGGAAATTGTGCGCGGCGTTAAGAACGTAGCTGAGATGGAAGCTATCGAGAAGGCTCTCGACCAGACCGCCTGGAATCGCAAGCGCGCGGCCATGCTGCTAAAGATCAGCTACAAAGCCCTGCTCTACAAGATCCGCCAATACGATATCCATCCCCGCTCGATGTTGTAGCCGACACATTCTCCTTTTGTTGCAAAGTCCTGCACTTTCATTTGTCTGCCCCGAACGTTCTACCCAGCTAAGAACCACTATTTGCGGCACATAACAGGCTTCCCACCTTTGGCCGAAAGCTTGCCTTTCTTTAGGACGAGTTTCGAATGCTTCGACATCCGGAACATTTCAAATTGGAGACATCATGAGCCAGGGAAGCACCCGAAGATTCTTGATCATTGCAGTACTGTTCGTAATCGTTGCAACTCTTTCCGCATTTGCCGATCCGGTCGAAATGCGCTTTGCGGGAGTCGGGGGACAGAACCAGAACGGGGAGTATACGTACCCATACTTCCTCACAATCGAAAACGGCCCGCAATTCCCTGCGATATGCGACGACTTCTATCACGAGTCGAACGTGGGCGACACCTGGCAAGCCAACCTCACCCAGCTCAGCAGCGGTGACCTCAGCAAGACCAGGTTCGGCATCCTGGTGCAATACCAGGAAGCCGGCTACCTGTTGATGCAAATGAGGGATGACGACCAGCCGGAGTGGGGCAACATCAACTTCGCGGTTTGGAAGATTTTCAACCCGAGCGTGGATATGGGCTCGACGCATCCCGGCACGCTGGGACCGCAATATTGGTACAACCTGGCGCAGACCGCGGATTTGTCGAAGGTTGACTTTTCCACCGTCATGATCGCGACCCCGCTCGATGCGCAGGGCGCCTCTGGCGACCAGGAATTCCTCTTCCTCACACCCGAACCCGGAACCTTGATACTGATCGGAAGCGGCGTCATCACGTTGCTCTCCGCCTGCCGGAGGTTCGTATAGTTATTCCGGGCAGTAAAAGGCCGAAGGCTACTTCCGCCCTCCCGAGCTGTCCGCCCACCTTGTCCCCTGACGGCACTGACTAACGGAGCCTGACCGCCTCCCGCCGCTCGCTCCCCCGGCGTCTTAATCTTCAATCATTCAAAATTAAGTACAATCGATCTTCTACAGTAGAGCTGCTGATTCAGGTCCCGAGGTGAACCATTTCAAAGCCAGCTGAGGTGCAATCAAACCGGAAATTCCGCGTAGCCGTGTTGGGCGCGGGCAACATCGCCGAGGGTCACGCTCCCGCGTTGCGGGCGCTTCCCCATCTGGTGGAAATGGTTGCAGTGTGCGACATCAATCTCGAGCGGGCGCGAGCGCTGCAGCAGAGATTCGGTATACCTGCGGTCTACGACCGCCTCGAGACCATGCTTCGCGAGGTCAAGCCCGATGCCGTCCAGGTGTTGCTGCCAGCTGAGTTGCACGCTGCGGCGGCGGAAGAGTGCCTGGAAGCGGGCGCGCACGTCTTCATGGAGAAGCCTTTTTGCATCACCGTCGACGAATGCCGGCGGGTCGAAGCTGTCGCCAAGGGCAACGGGCTGCAGATTGGCGTGAATCACAACGTGGTTTGGACGCCCGCGTTTCTGGATCTGCTGGCGGCCATCCGCGCCGGCCGTTTCGGTGCGCTGGAACAAGTGCAGGTAATGTACACGGTCCCCATGCCGTTCATCGACAGCGGCGTCCCCAATCTTTGGATGTTCGGCGCGCCGGACCGCTTATTGCTGGAGATCGGCCCGCACCCGCTCTCGACGTGCATTCGGCTGCTGGGGCGCGCGCTGAAGGCCAGCGCCGTGGTCTCGGGCGAGGTGACGCTCAGCAACGGAGCGCGGTTCTTCAAGCATTGGCAGACCTCGCTGGTCTGCGAGCGGGGCAATGCGCAGTGTACGTTTTCGGTGGGCAGCGGTTATCTGGCGGCAGCCATCCACGTGCTGGGCGAGGATGCGCAGGCCTTCGTGGACCTGCGGCGCGACTCGATACAGGTCATCGAGAAGACGCCCTACCTGCGGATGGATGACATGATCAACGGGTTTCGAAACTCGTATGCGATGGCGCGCAAGAGCCTGTCCCACGTGAAGGCCTATTCGTTGGGAGCGTTGGGTTTCGCTCCTCGCTACGAGCAGCAGAACCGTTCGTTCCTGGCGAGCAATGCTGCCTTTTACGGCGCGCTGGCGCAGGGCCGGCAGCCGCGCGTCAACGGCGCGGAAGGCACCGCAGTGGTGGAAGCTTGTCAGATGACGATTGATAGCGCTCTGGCGGCTGCCGAGCAAAGGGAGGAACAGGTTGTCACAGTCTGAACGGGTAGTCGTTCTTGGCGGCGCGGGCTTCATCGGCAAGCGTCTTACCACCCTGCTTGCGAATGCGGGTTGTCATGTTGTCGTGGTCAGCCGCTCGGCGGGAAATCGTCGCAGCACCGATCCACGCATTGAGTACCAGTCCGGAATTGTGTCCAATCGGGAGCGCATGCTCGAGGTGATCGCCGGAGCTTCGGTGGTTTACGACCTTGCAATGACAGCGGGACTCGTATGGGAAGACTGGGAGCGGGAAGTGATCGCCGGTGCGATGAATGTCGCTGAGGCCTGCATCGCCAATGGCGTCAGGCGGTTGATCTACACCAGCACGACTGCGGCCCTTTATCTCGGGAAGCCGGGAACGGTGACGGAAGCAACCCTGGGCAATGACGCGACTCGCAATCGCGGTGACTACTGCAAGGCCAAGAGCATCATTGAGAACAAGTTGCTGCAGCTTCATCGCACCCGTCAGCTGCCCGTGGTGATCGCCCGTCCTGCAGTTGTCACTGGACCAGGGCGAATGGTGCACCCCGCGTTGGGTGACGTGGTATCAGATATCTGCATCATGGGGTTTGGCAGCGGTACTGCGCCCCTGCCCTGGGTGTTGGTCGATGATGCCGCAGAAGCGCTCTTTCTGATGAAGGATGCGCCCGATATCGATGGGCTGACCTTCAATCTCGCAGGCGACTTCCGTCCCTCCGCAAAAGAATTTGTTGCTGTTCTCCGAGAGCGAACGCACCGCAACTTCCGTTTCTATTCCAGGGGAATGTGGCGTATTTGCGGTGGGGAGTTGGGCCGGTATTTGATCAAGAAAGCGGTACGGAAGCCCAACAATATGATGGTGCCGCTGCGCGACCTGAGGAGCGCCTCCATGGTGACGCAACTCGACTGCTCACTGGCGAAACAAAAGCTTGGGTGGAACCCAGTTGCGGACCGGGAAGAATTTTATCGGCAAGCGATTGACGTTTCCGTCAAGCCCATCCATCCCGGCGACGTTCGCCTGGAAGTCGCGGACTGAACCCCGGCAACGGCTTTATCCCAGCAGTTTCGCGGCTTCTTTGGCGAAGTAGGTCAGCATGATGGATGCTCCCGCGCGCTGAATGCACAGCAGCGACTCCATCATGACGCGCTCGTAGTCGATCCATCCGTTGAGTGCCGCAGCCTTGATCATGGCGTACTCACCGCTCACCTGGTACGCGGCCAGTGGCACGTCGTAACGCGTGCGGGCCTCGCGTATCACGTCGAGGTAAGGCATCGCCGGCTTCACCATGATCATGTCGGCGCCTTCCTCGAGATCGAGCTCGATCTCCCGCATCGCCTCCCGCAGGTTGGCGGGATCCATCTGGTAGGAGCGCCGATCGCCGAAGTGGGGGGCGGAGTCGGCCGCCTCACGGAACGGTCCGTAGAATCCGCTGGCGAATTTGGCGGCATAGGACAGCACGGGGATATTCTCGAAGCCGGCGTCGTCCAGGCCTGCGCGAATCGCCTGAACCCGGCCGTCCATCATGTCGCTGGGAGCGATGATGTCCATACCGGCTTCGGCCTGCGACACCGCCGTCTTGGCCAGCAGTTCCAGCGTCGCGTCATTGACGATCTCGTACTCTTCGGCCGACACGGCGGCAATTTCGGTAGCGGTCGCCGTCCCGGTGTCCGTAGCGTTGACCTTGATCACCGTCTTGCCCTTCGACTCCAACTCGCGGACGAAAGCATCCGCTTCGCGGCGAACTTTGGAATAGCCACCCACGGTGTCGACGATTCCACAATGCCCGTGCGACATGTACTCGCACAGACAGACGTCGCCCATCAGGAGCAGTCCCGGCACTTCGCGCTTGATGGCGCGGGCAGCGCGCTGCACAATCCCGTTTCGCTCCCAGGCGCCGGTTGCCATCTCGTCTTTCTCTTCCGGCAGCCCGAAAAGAATCACGCTGGGAATGCCGAGTGCCTTGACTTCCCTGCACTCCTGCACAGCTTCGTCGACGGAGAGGTTATAGACCCCTGGCATGGAGCGCACTTCTTTGCGCACTCCCTCGCCGGGACAAACGAACAACGGATACACAAAGCCTTCTGGAGTGAGACGGGTTTCGCGAACGAAGGTGCGCATTGCCTCGCTTCGGCGCAGCCGGCGAAGTCGGTTAGTTGGGAATGCCATAACAGGAAATTCTAGCAGGATGGTATCCAAATGCGGCGGGTTCTCACCAGCTACCAGGGTCCAACGCGACCCTGCGCCGTAGCCTGGTGATTTCCAGTTCTGCAAGTAATCGCACCAGCGAGCGCCGTACCGTCGCCGTTGTGGGGTCGTCGGGAGAAAATTCCGGTGAGCGCTCCAACTTTCGAAGTGTCCTTCGTAGGATCTCAACCAAATTGGGGACGTACACCTGCTTACCCATACTCGTTCGGCCTGTCACGTGAGATGCCCCAACCTTGCGGAGAGGCTGCTAATTCACTCCATTCGCGGGGGCGATGGGTGGCTTAACATTCGCCCCGAGTTCATTGACCATGGCGTTCCCGCCCGCTAGACTCAAAGAGATACCCGCGGCGCCAACTCGCGGGCGGAGGGGGCGGTTAGCTCAGCTGGTTAGAGCGCCTGCCTTACAAGCAGGAGGTCGCAGGTTCGAGTCCTGCACTGCCCACCATTCGTTCGTCCGGAGAATGAAATCTCGTCGCACTCTTTATCTGTTTGGGCTTGCCGGAGTCATCGCCGGTTTGCTCTTGTGGTACGCCGCTGCCAAGCGGCCCAAGGCTGTCCCCGTCGGCAAGGTTGTTGAAATCAAAGCTCCCCTAGGCCTGCCTCCTGTCCCAATTCCGGCCGACAATCCCCCGACAGCCGAGACCATTGCGCTCGGGCGACGACTGTATTTTGATAACGCCCTCTCAATTGACAACACTGTCTCCTGCTCGACCTGTCACATGCCGCCCATGGGTTTTGCCGATGGGGCGCGCGTGTCAACGGGAGTCCACGGCAAGTTGGGCACTCGGAATGCCCCAACGGTGCTGAACTCAGCCTACTGGGCCTCGGATTTTTGGGACGGTCGCGCAGCGTCTCTGGAAAAACAAACCGAAGGGCCCGTGACAAACCCGGTCGAGATGGCGCATACGTTGAAGGGAGTCGAGCAGCGGCTGTCGCAGGATCCGTCTTATGTGGCCGCTTTCCAGAAGGCATTCGGCCCGGGTCCCATTACGTATGCCAAGGTCGAGAAGTGCATTGCGTCCTTTGAGCGGACCCTGCTGAGCGGCAACTCCCCCTTCGATCGCTACTACTACGGCGGCGACAAGGCAGCCATGACACCGGCCCAGATTCGCGGCTTAGATCTCTTCCGCGATCCCAAGAAGGGCAATTGCGAGACCTGTCACACCATCGGCGACAAGTACGCGTTGTTCACCGACAACAAATTTCACAATATCGGCGTCGGCTTCGACAACGGCGTAACCGATGACAAGGGACGCGCGGCCATCTCGGGCAACGCCCGCGAAACGGGAGCCTTCCGCACCCCGACCCTGCGCAACGTTGCGATCACCGCTCCTTACATGCACGACGGCAGCCTGAAGACCTTGAAGGACGTGATGGATTTCTACGTGGGCGGCGGCAACTCCAACCCTTACCTGGACAAGGAAATTCACTGTCTGGACCACCTTACCGGTCAAGAGCGCCAGGATTTGATCGAGTTCATGAGAGCGCTGACCGGCGATACTCCACCGGACAGCGACGCCCCGCCGCAGAACACTCAGCAAGCGAAAAAATAAGGGCGCGGCCCAAGCCGCGCCCATTCACCATCTGCACCGGAGCGCAGTCAATCAGATTGTGTCACCGCGAACTACTTTCTCCGCGCCATCCGGTTTTCAATACCCAACGTGCAATCCGGATTGACGTTCTGGATGTAAATGTCTGAGTTACCGTTGCGGAAGTCCTGGAAAGCGACCACCGTGTTCGTATTGGCAGCCTGCGCCGTCCAGGGGCGAGACTTCTCGGCCAGCACGGAGCTAACCGGGAATTGCGCGCACGTGGTGTTGCCGGCATTATCCAGCTTGACGCCCTGAATCGTGCCGACCTCCGTTACCTGCTGGTCGACCCAGAACACAAACGCGCCGTCGCCAATCTGCACCGTCTGCTCGAAAATTTCAGCGTCGTTACCCTGCAGTGGAACGATCACCAATCCGGTATCGCCCCATTGCCGCGTTCCGGTGGAATCGAACTTCTGGGCGTAAACACCGCTCACGCTCTGCAGGGAATCTTCCTCTTCGTAGGAGACGAAAATCTCCTGGGTCGATTGCCTGTAACTTGCCGACGGCGACACGCGAATCTGTGAAGCGTTGGTGGAGGCTACAACCCCATTGTGCGGAAATACTTCCGTCCCCGCGGAGTTCACGCGCTGCACATAGACTTGCAGCGAAGGACTGCTGCTGTACCAGGAAAACACCGCGCCGCCATTGCCGTCAGTCAAAAAGCTGGGATAGTTGCCCAGTTGCAGCGAGCCGCCGTCCCAAACGTGAACGTGCTTCGCGCCCCAAAGCAGTTGGCCCGAAGCCGAAATCTTGTTGGCGTAGAGATACCGGTTACTGCGGAATCCCGTGTCGCGGCTGAACGAGACGATCACCGATCCGTTGTCGGAGGCGTGCAAATCGCACACCATGTAGTCTGCCTTGTTCTCGCTCAAAATGATGCCGTTGTTTTGGAGTGTGCTGGAAGCCCATTGGGGTTTTCCGTTGGCATCGAACTTCTGCAGCACGATGAACGAGTAGGTCGGGCCATAGGCAGTGTAAGCCACCACCACTCCGCCGTCGCTGGTTCCAGCTACCTTGGGCTGATGAGCACTGGGTGCGCCGGTGGTGAGTTGGATGCCGTTCGGTCCCCACAGTTGGTCGCCGCTCGGACTGACCTTGGTGACCGTTACCTGCTGCTCATCACCCTCACGAGTGTCGAGGAACGCCAGCAGCGCATTGCCCTGGGTGTCAACATCGAGCCCGTAGTCTTCGGTCGAACTGTTCGTAAGTTTCGCGATCTGAATACCGTCGTGCATGAACTGCTCGAAGCCGTTTGCATCGAGCCGCTGGAGATACGTGTCATAGCCGTTCGGAGGCGGGTCGTTGGGGTTGTTGTTGAACCAGCTTACGAAGAATCCATTATTAGCCAGGGGCACTACCTTCGCCTGCACCTGATCGGCGCCCTGGATATCGGAGAGAGCGAGGTTCTGGTTGGGATCGCTCGACCACTGCGCCCAGGCGGTGGCCGTCAGAGTAACAGCAACAACAATTGGAAGGAAAAGCAACCGCAGATGACGTTTCATCTTGTCTCCTGACATGGTTCATCCAGGCTGTCGAGGTTGGCCAGACAACAAGTGGCTTCAGACAGCAATCACACCGGCCCTGGGAAATGAATTGAATCGATAGCTTGGATTTCGCCGAAACGATAACACAGCGCCCAAAGATGCGAGCAAATTTTTGAGTGGATAATCGTCGGGCAGAATCCGCGCCTTACATCTACGCCTGTTTTTGGATAGAGGTGGACTAATGCGCGCTCATGCAGCGAGCCCGCCTCTAACGACCTGGTTCGCTCGGTTCATCGACTCCAGCAACCGGCGCGATCGCCTCGTTAAAGCGTTCCGGGTGGTTAATTTCGGCAGACGGCTGCTTCTCACTGTTCTCGGGGCCGACTAATGCCGGGTCCGCCTCGGTCACGGGCTGATCATCATCGCTCGTGCTGCCTTCGCCCGCAGATTCGTTGTCAGCGGACGCGCTGCTCTCCGATGCGGCGGAAGAGTCGGAAGCCTGTTCGGCGGCGGGCTGAAATAACTCGGCTTGCGGATCTCCCAACTTTTCGAACTCCTCCATGCTGGGCAGCTCATTGACATCGTTCAACCCGAAGCGCAGCAGGAATTCCTTGGTCGTCTTGTAGAGGATGGGCCGCCCGATTACCTGTTTGCGACCGCCGGTAGTTATGAGCTTGCGATCAAGCAACGTGGCAATGACGCCGGCGGAGTCCACGCCGCGAATTTCGCTGATCTCCGGCACGGTAACCGGCTGCTTATAGGCAATGACAGAGAGTGTCTCAAGCGCCTGCAGCGAGAGCCGAACCGGGGGCTTCAGGCTCTTCGCAAAGCCAACGACCACATCGTGGTGCTCAGGCTTGGTAGCCATGCGATAGCCGCCGGCAATCTGGCGGATCTCCATGCCGCGATCGGCGGCCGCGTAATCGCCAATCAGTTCGTCGAGCTGAAGGTTGATGCGGTCCTTCACCCGGCGCAGCTCTTCTTTTTCGGAAGGCTTGTCGTCGACAGGCTTGCCTTCCTCGGGCGGTGCAGCAGTCGCGGCCCCCGGAGGCTCCGCGACCTGGGTATCCGCAGGTGCTGCCTCCACCGCTGGAGCTTCTTCGATTGGCTCCTCGAACTCAAGCGTCTCTTCGTCGAGCTCTTCCTCGGCTGGCTGTGGCTCGGCGAGAGTTTCGTTCAGAGCAAGACGCGCCTGTTCCTCCGCCTTCAGTTCGTCGAGGACGGCATCTTTCAAAAGCGCTGCGAGCTGGTTGAGTGTGACCGGCTCCTCGGTCGCGTAGATGATGGCTTCTAATTTGGCTTTAACGCTCATTGATATGCGCGGGGCGTCAGCCTCGCGAAAAACCGTCTCCTCCGACTTTGGAGCTTGAGCCCCAATATTGTGCCGCCCCTAAAGGGACTCAAACGGATACGTGTACCGAGCAACGCGGCGCTAAAGCGCCGCTCTATCTATCTATCGCCAGTCGTCCTTCACCGGCGAGCCCTCGCCCATCAGGCTGTCGAAATTAGTGTGCTTCTTAAGCATGATCTCGCCGAAGACGTCGTCCTGCCGCGCCAGCACCGCCTGCAGGCGAATCAGCTCCAGGATCGCCAGAAACGCACAGACGAGCGAGGTTCGCGAGTTCAGGTTGCGCAGCAGTTGCTTCAAACGTACCGGCCGGTCTTCCAGCGTAAGCCGCCGCCGAACATATTCGATCATCTGCGAAACTGTGACATTTTCTTCTGCCACGTCAAACGTGGGCCGTGTGCGCGCGCGATCCAAAATCTTCTGAAACGTCTTCACCAGGTCAACCACGTCTGCCGCCAGCTCAGGCTCGGAACCTTCGGCTTCGCGGAATTCCCTCATCGCGGGGTTCGACCATACCGCTTCTTCGATCTGTTGCTTCTGTAACAGCATCTGCGCGGCAGTCTTGAAGCGCTCATGCTCGAGCAGTCGGTTCACCAGTTCCAATCGCGGATCTTCGGCTTCAGCACGAGCGTCAGGATCGCGCGGCAACAGCATCTTCGACTTGATGTGAATCAGCAGTGAGGCGGTATAGATGAATTCGGCAGCGACGTCGACGTCAAGCTGCTTCATGCTCTCAACGTACTTCAGGTACTGCCCCGTGATCTTTGCAATGGGAATGTCGTAGATGTCGATGTCCTGCTTGCGAATCAGGTCGAGCAGCAGGTCGAGCGGACCTTCATACACCTGGCCGACGATGACGGAGAACGGCGATTCGTCGTCCTTGCGCGGCATGGGCTTGGGCGCAGCAGGAGCAGCCGGTGTGGTTGCTTGTGGAGCTTCGCTCATCTTTTGCCATCATCTCACAAGCTCGCCTGCGCGCCTGTTGATTACGCTGGGTAGTGGAAGTGCACCAGGTGCTGCGACGCGATATTGAAGCCGTTGCGAGTGGCCGGCCGGAAGCGCCAGCGCCGGAGCACGGCCAATACCTTCTCGTCGATGCCGTAGCCGATGCCCTGCGTGAGCTTCAACTCGGTGACATTGCCCTGCTCATCAATGGTGACTTCGACGATGACGTCGCCTTCGACGCCGGGCGGCAGGTCAGAGCGAGCGACCTGCGGATCAGGAAAAACCTTTGGCAAGGCGGGAATAACGGCCGGGCCGGTAAATGGAGTGCCCGGAATATGCTCGCCGTAAGGAGATCCGGCTCGCGCGGTAATGTCGGCAGCGTCCGTGGCGGTCTTGCTCGGCTCTTCTTGTTTGCGCTCAA
>Ga0335085_10015598_pt1 | contig 11014 bp, 6 predicted proteins | sample Lox_Sample_45_FD_206712 | JGI IMG/M metagenome (GOLD analysis project Ga0335085, IMG submission 206712) | Soil microbial communities from Loxahatchee National Wildlife Refuge, Florida, United States - Lox_Sample_4.5 | ecosystem: Environmental > Terrestrial > Soil > Wetlands | place: USA: Florida... | reverse complement strand
GATTCGCGTTCCTGTGCAGCCAGGATTCCGATTACATGACGGGTTCGACGCTGCTCATCGATGGAGGGGCAACCCTCGTTAAGAGGACCTAGCGAACACGTGCTCAGAAGCGCGATTGCCGGCTGGGCCTGGCGTCTCTTGAATCGCCAGGCCAGTCGTGCAAAGCAAATGCGGGGAAGGGCGAGGTCCGGTCGAACGTCTGGGTGTAAACATCGGAAAAGTATCGCTCGACCTCTTCTTCAATTCGGGCGATCGGGGTTTTCATCAGCATCTTCACGTACCGCTCATGGTGTTCAAGGCGCCGTGCCATAGCAACCTGAGAAGAGTAGGCCCGAGCAATCATAAAAATATAGGGATTCATTACCAGATTTAACGTGCCGTAGAGTATTGGCTGATTGGATGCTTTCCAAATCGTGCGATGAAGTTCCATGTCCGCGTGGAAAAAGCGCTCTTCACTGTTCTTATCTGCGGCAGCTTTCAATCTCTTCAACACAGGCTCAAGCATCGCGGGAGCGTCAACAGACGGATCTTCCCTCATGTAGCGAGCACAAAGACCCTCGAGCTTGGCACGCATGCGGAAAACCACTCCGATTTCGGCAAAAGAAATATCGCGGATGAACGTGCCACGCCGGGAAGTGGTAACTACGAGGCCATCGCGCTCCAGCCTTAAGAGTGCTTCTCGCACTGGACCCCGGCTCACCTTTAGCTCCCGGGCAAGATCCTCTTCAATAATTCGCTGCCGCGGCCGGAGCGTGCCGGCGTAAATAGCCTTTCGCAGGTGCGCCTCCACCCGCTCTCCTGCGGATTGCCCCCGCTCTTTCTTAGGCGCCTTTGTCTTTACCGTTGCCATGGAATGCAAGATTAGCATATGGCGTTGCAAGTCTGGGTCCCGATCAGAACCCTCGTCCCAGCCGCGGTATTGGCTAGATTAGTCCCCCATCTTGACGACACCGATGACAATTTCGTCAGCATCGTCCTGAGAACCTGCGGAGGTTCGATGCGCACCCCTCTTACGGCGAGAACACGCATTCCGGGGCGCTTGGCACAGGCGAGTGATCAGAAGCGGACACCGCGCTTGCAGCGCCCGCCGGGGCACTCCAGGCCTGTCACATTGTCGACAACTTTTGTCACGCAAAATCGGCTTTTCGCGATTCCACGCATCCGACTGTTGACAGTAGTGTTGACAAAATTTATATTGACACCCGCTTGAGTAGTGGAGTTAACTTCCTGCGGCATTGAGGTAGAGGACCGTACTGGTTGGCATTGATTTGTGCGGCCCTCCACATTTCTGATCGGCAGCTAGTCAAGACACAGCCCGTAGAGGGCAGTTGAAAAGAACACGATTTCCCAAGGAGGCCACATGAGGGCAGCCATCTATCGTCTTCAGACATTGGTAGGAGTGGTACTGATCTGTGCTGGCGCATTGCATGCGCAAACGGCCGTCACCGGGGCTATCACAGGATATGTGAAGGACCCATCCGGCGCCGTGCTTACTGACGCGGAGGTGGTGGTGACAAACACGGCCACCCAGGTATCGGATCAGGCCACCACGAATAACTCGGGCCTCTATCGGTTTCCAAGCCTCCTGCCGGGAACGTATTCGGTCTCTGTGACAAAGGCCGGCTTCGAGAAATACATTCAGGAGGCTGTCACGGTCGAGGCCGGAACGGCCGTCTCCATTGACATCAAGTTGACGGTCGGCGCATCAACCGCGACCGTCACTGTCACTGGTCAGCCGCCCGCTCTTCAGACCGACAGTGTAGAAGTCAGCCTGACTATTCAGGCAAAAGAGATTAACAACCTTCCTACTTTCGGCAACAACATCACCCGGTTGACGCTTCTCGCCCCGGGCGTGTCTATGCCCTCCGGCCAGCTCGATATTCATCCCGAGAACTCGGGCTCAGACTTCAACGTAAATATCAACGGAGCGCAGCCAAACAACAACTCCCACATTCTCGATGGAGTTGACAATACAGAGGTGATCCAGGGGTACTCTCTGCTCGTGCCTACGAACGCCTCCGTCCAGGAAGTGAAGTTCACGACAAGCAATTACGACGCTGAGTATGGAAGCGTAAATGGCGGCGTCTTTCAAACCACGACGAAGTCAGGCACAAATCAGTTCCATGGATCCGCATTCGAGTATTACCGCACCGCCGGCTTTTTTGCGCCCGATCACTTCAGCCAGCCGAATGGCGTGCCAGGCAATGTCTGGAATCAGTTCGGCGGCAGCATCGGCGGGCCAATCCTGAAGGACAAGCTATTCTTCTTCGCCGATTACCAGGGGATGCGGAACAACCTCTCCACTTCCAGCCTCTACACTTCTCCGATCGCCCCGTTTCGGCTTGGAGACTTCAGTTCTGTCGCAGCGACCAACCCCATCTATGACCCGGCAACCGGTAACCCTGACGGAACGGGTAGAACGCAGTTTTCGTGCAACGGCGTTCTCAATGTGATTTGCCCGGATCGCATCAGCCCCGCCACGACGAATCTGCTCGCATTGTTGCCTTCGCCGACAAGTCCGAGCGTAGCGGACAATAACTATACGATTTCCCGTCCGGGTATTTTCGACCAGAACCAGACTGACGGGCGCCTAGACTACTTCATCTCCGACAAGAGCCTCCTTTTTGGAAAGTTCAGCTACTTTCATGCGCACTTCCTGACAAACAATGTATTCGGTGTTCTGGGAGGCGGTCCGCCGCTGGGAGGCATCCCAAACTCCGGTGACTCCAATGACGACGTTTATAGCGGCATGGCTAACTATCAGCGCACGTTTTCTTCAACGCTGCAGCAGGACTTCCGCTTCGCCTTCTCGCGAATCCTCATTTCAGAATTGCAACTGGATGCGGCATTCGACACCGCCACCAAGGTAGGCATTCCAGATATCAACCTGGGCACCGTCTACACAAGCGGCTTGCCGACACTCACAGTTGACGGACCAACGAGCGGCTTCACCATGGGCGACATCGGCCTACCGTTCTTTGAGCACGAGACGAATCTGGAGTTTTACGACACGTGGACCAAAACGTGGGGCCACCACGCCTTCAAATGGGGCGGAGACTTCCACAAATTCTATGGGATTCGAACCGATGTGAGCGGCCGCGGTGCTTTCGATTTCAACCAGAACATTACCGGCAACGCAGATGTTCCAAACTCAGGCCTGGGCATGGCAAGCTTTCTGCTCGGCCTCAGCGACAGCTTTGGCAGGGATATAACGTTGGTTCAGCCGCAGGAAAAGCAGTGGAGATTGTCTTTCTACGGTGAAGACACCTGGAAAGTCACACCCAGGCTGAACCTCATGATTGGGCTCCGCTGGGATTACATAACGCCGATCTATACTCCCAGTGGGCAGAGCGTTGGAAACCTGAACCTGAACACGGGCAATGTGGAACTGACCGGCTTAGCAGGTAAGTATGCGGGTGTTGTTACGCTGAAGAGTGAGTTCTCGCCTCGAGTCGGAGCCTCGTATCAATTAACCGAGAGTACGGTCATTCGCGGTGGATTCGGCCGCAGCTACTTCCTTAACCCCTATGGAGCATCGTTCGGCACCGAAGGCTGCTGCTGGCCGATCAAGCAGAGCCAGAATTTCAGCCCGACGACTGCGTATTCGCCGCTGGACTTCACACTGGATCAGGGTCCCGGTCTGCCAGCCCCCCTCCCCCCCTATCCTGCCGACGGCTTGATCCCTCTGCCGAATGGCTTCAGCCAATACTTCCCCGGCACTGGAAACTACCCTCACAGTTATAACGATGGATGGAATGTGACATGGGAGCAGATGTTTCCACATAACTTTACCTTCACTCTCGCTTACGTGGGGAATGTCGGCCGCAACCTCTGGGATAACGTGGATGTGAATGCGCCCATTCCCGGACCAGGAGATTTCAATCCGCGGCGGCCTTATTACTCTAAATTCGGATGGACCACCGGCGAGGTTCAGCGAAATAATGAGCTTGCCGGCTACCCCGAGCTCAAGAGCAACTACAACTCGCTACAGGCCTCAGTTCAAAAGCGCTTCAGCAGTGGCTTTACTCTGTTGAGTAATTTCGCATGGCAAAAATCACTTGACGAAGGAACCTTCGGTCCACAGAATCAATTTAATTTCGCAAGCAACTATGGAAATTCAGATGCCGTACGGCCCTATTCCTGGGTAACGGCGGCTGTCTGGGAGCTTCCATTTGGCAGAGGCAAGGCATTCGCAGGCGATTTGAACCGTACGGCGGAGACCCTGATTGGAGGCTGGCAGCTCAGCGGAATTTATAACTTTGAGGCCGGACAGTATTTCACCCCGACACTCGCCAACAATGCCTCTTTAAATTCCACCATCGGCTTGAGACCAAACATCACCGGGAGCCCCATAGTGTCGAATCACAATCGATACCTGTGGTTCAACCCGAATGCGTTTTCAGTGCCGGCGCCGTACGTTTATGGAGATTCGGGCCGCAACATCATCTTAGGGCCACGCTTCTCCTCCGCCGACCTGTCACTGCAGAAGACCTTTGCATTCAGTGAGAGGGTTCACCTGGCCCTCAAGTGGGATGCGTTCAATGCATTCAACCATGAGAACCTTGCTAATCCAAACGCGAGTGTCGATACCAGCACGGCGGGACAGATTACAGGGATCGTCGACTTCAGGCGCCGTATGCAGATTGGGGCCCAGTTAACGTTTTAGAGTTTGTCTCCTAACTAACCAGGCCTGTCCTTGTTTGCTCATGGACAGACCTGGTTAGTCCTTTCTTCGGAGATCATTACAGTTCGTGCAATGTCATGACATCCCCCGGTCCTCTCGCGAGAGGACTATACGCGTTTATTGCGGAGCAGACGTGTGATAAGACTCTTATCCCTGGGAATTGTTTTCAGCCTTTCGGCCCTCAGTCTTTCCGAAGCACAGGTATCCATCACAAAATCTTCTGGCGGCTGGAAAGCGACCAACAGCAGCATCGATATCGAATTGGTTCGCTCCTCTGGCGCTGTGCAGCTGAAGTCATTGAGGCGGGGAGGTGGCTCCGAATGGGCCGTCGCAGGCTCGCCGGTTGTATCGTTTCCCGACAGATCCAGCAGCGACTATCAATTCCTCGATGACGCCGTCTCAAACGTAGCAAAGGACGGGCGGCAATTGACGCTGCGGTTCAAGTCGCGCTCTGGTTGCGTTTTCTCCTGGATGCTGACGCTATACCCGACTAGCGCCGTCATTCAGATGAGTGCGAAACTGGAGAACCTCGGACAGCAGCCCCTTGCCCTCGATGCCCATATCGATCCGCTGTCACTCACCCTTAAGGACCCTGCTGGTGGCTTCAAATCTTATTCTTCGGTCCAGGGGCAATTTGGATTTCAGTCAGCAGGCGGTCTGTCGAGCGTCCGCGAGTTTCGTGATTGGGTAGTACTTGGAAATGATCTGACCGGCGAATCCGCACTTATCGGGGGCGAACCCGGCCTCGGGGTCCTCGGATGGAAGGCGAAAACTCACCCTTCTGCCGGCAGCACGGTTGTGCAGGCGGGAACCGTTCTGCTGAAGGACAAGGCGGGCGCACCCGCCCCAGTCTTTGAGCTTGCTCCGGGTGAGTCAGTGGAAACACCGCTGACCTTTTTGGCGCTTGCAAAAGGAGACGCCGACGTCGTCGCAAATGAGGCCTTTCACTACTTAAAGAAGTACATCTTTCTCACGCCATTGCCGGATGCGCCTCTCGTGACATATTGCATATGGCTCACGCAGAAAAACAGTGAAGTACCCATCCTTCGTGAGCTCGATCTGGCGCAGCGGGTAGGATTCGACGTTTTCTACCACGACGCCACCTGGAGCCAAGGCTCATCGATTGTTCCAGGCATGAATGACTGGACTCAGGGACTTGGCAATTACCAGGAGAACCAGGAGAAATTCCCCCACGGGCTCAAAAATATTTCCGATGAAGTACATGCCCGGGGAATGAAATTTGGTCTGTGGGTCGATCCGGGAAATGTGGATGCGGCGCTGGTGGAGTCCGGTCAGATTCCCAAAGATTGGCTCGCAGAAATCGATGGCAAGCCTCTGGGCGGAGCACACCCCTCGCTTTCACCCACCAAGCAGCTGTGCCTCGGCAATCCCAAGGTTGTCGCGTGGATCAAAAAGCAGCTAGGAGACCTGATCGAGAGATATAACCTTGACTGGATCAAATGGGATCCCTCCGGCACAGTGAGCTATGAATGCAATCGCACTGACCATGGCCATGGAAAAACAGATGGCGCGTATGCGGCCTATCTTGGACGGCAGGAGATCATGCGATATCTCATCGAGCGCTTTCCAAAACTCTCCGGCTTCGAATGCGACCCGTCTCTCCTTTTCTCACGGGTAAATCCCGGCCCCCAAGGCCTCCTGCCGGGTGGATACACGAACGAGTTCATCACGGGACCAATGGTCAGCCCGAATGTCTGGGGCTCACTTGCGGCTGCCGGGGTCGGCGACGCGCGAGGAGACAGCCTAACAGCCCGTTGGTATAGCGCCTCTGCCCTCGACTACTACATGCGCAAGCATTTCACGCATGGGATTTCGTTCGGTAATATCAATGGCATGTCGGCACAATTTTTCTCTGCTGCCCCGGCTGGCTACATCGAGGCTTTCCAACGAAATCTGCTCTTCTTCAAGGAATACCGCCATCTCCTTTTCGAAGACGTCTATCACCCAAAGCCTCAGGCCGCAGGCTGGAGTTCGATTCAATATGTAAAGGAGGACTCCACAGAATCTGTCGTGTTTATCTTCCGTGACAAGTCAGAGGCCGCCGATACTACGATTCCCCTGCGAGGGTTAGACGGTAAAGCCAAATACAGTGTCACAAGCCTCAATGATCGTCCAGGACGCGAAAAGATTTTTACGGGAGAAGCACTAACCAATGGCTTCTCCGAGCATCTGCCCAATGAATGGCTGGCCAACGGCGACAGCAACCTGGCGAACAGTGAATTTGCCGACCAGCTGCGTTACGGCTCTGACATTCTGCTGCTGAAGCGCCTTGACTGAGTTCGGTCCGGATGTGAGTCAGGCAAACCGGGGCATGGCCCGGCAGCTTGGCTTGTTCGACGCGACCATGCTCGTCATGGGTGGCATCATCGGCGCGGGGATTTTCATGAATCCCTACGTGGTCGCTCAACAAGTGCATACACCAGCTCTGATTCTTGGGGCATGGATCTTCGGCGGCATCATCGCGGTGGGTGGTGCATTCATCTGGGCGGAGTTGGCCGCGACGATGCCGGCAGTCGGCGGCCAGTACGCGTACCTGCGTGACGCATATCACCCGATGGTCGCGTTTCTGTACGGGTGGGTGTTGTTATTGGTCATTCAAACCGGCGGAATGGCCGCGGTATCCATCACATTCGCACGTTATTTTCTTGAACTCACTGGAATTCATACAGAGGACTGGGTTGTAGCGATCGCGGCGCTAGGAATTCTGACGCTGATAAATTGCCTCGGGGTTAAGGCCGGCGGGCGAACGCAAAGTGCATTCATGGTGTTGAAAATTATCGCCATTGCCACATTGGTGATTTGCGGACTGTTCTTCACACAAAGGCATTCAACAACGTCTGCTGTTGTCGACCAGACGTGGTCGCTATCGTCATTTGGCGCAGCCATGGTACCGGTCTTATTCGCATACGGTGGATGGCAGACAGCAAACTTCATCGCGGCTGAAGTGAAGGAGCCAAGGAAGAATCTGCCACGAGGGTTATTGATCGGCGTGCTTGGAGTGGTAGCGCTTTATACCGCCGTCAACTGGATTTGCCTGCGCGCTCTGGGGCCACAGGCGCTGGCAGCGACCACTACACCTGCAACCGCCGTGATGCGGCTGGCTTTGGGCCAGCGAGGTGCGACGTTTATTGCGGCGGCGATTGCTGTCTCAACATTGGGTTTTCTCAGTCAATCGATTTTGACCGCGCCACGCGTGTACTTTGCAATGGCTGATGACGGGCTGTTCTTCCGCGGAGTAGCGTGGCTTGCTCCCAGTACGCGCGTGCCGGTGGTAGCGATTGTCCTGCAGAGTGCCTGGACCATTGTGATTGCACTCTCGGGGCGCTATGAGCAAATTCTGAATTACGTGATCGCGATGGACTTCCTCTTCTTCGGACTGACAGCGACTACGATATTTGTCTTTCGGCGGCGTATGGCCCTAGGCGCGACGAACGTGAACACGGGCTATCGCATGCCGGGCCATCCCGTGACAACGGCAGTGTTTACTGCGATATGTTGGTGGGTAGTGGGTAATACGATCTATCGCTATCCACAGAACAGCCTCATAGGATTTGGCTTTCTGCTTGCGGGCACACCCGCGTATTGGTTTTGGAGCCGTAGGGTTCGACTTGATCGGCGAGTACGATGACTGGCCTTCATCAAGGATCGAGAGAGGAAGAGATGAATGACTTGCAGCCAGATGTAGTCTCACGTTACATGGCGTGGGCAAAGCTGCGCTCGAATGCGCGCTTCAATCTGGCGATCAGCGGCGTTATAGATTATCCGCTCGCAGAGTTGCCGGTGCAGATTGAGGACTTGGAGATTGGAGGCACCGGCCCCTATGGTTATGCACCTTTGATGGAGCGTCTGGCATCGAAAGCCTGCGTGCCGGAAAATTGCGTTGTTTATACGCTCGGCGCATCGATGGCGAACTATATTGCGCTCTCGGCCGTCTTGTCTCGGGGCGATGAGGTGTTGATCGAGCAGCCCACCTACGACCCGCTACTGACGATCCTCCGTCAACTAGGAGCGAAGATACGCCGCTTCGAACGCCGGGCCGACCATGGATTCCGGCTCGATCTCGAAGAACTGGAACGCCAACTCACGCCCAATACGCGTCTCGTAATTCTCTGCAACCTGCACAATCCGAGCAGCACCCTCACCGACGACGCCACGATGCGACGGGTCGGGGAGTTAGCCGCCAAAGTGGGCGCACGTGTGCTGGTGGACGAGGTCTACCTCGAGACACTTTTCGACCAGCCCCGGCGTTCCGCATTTCACCTGGGGTCAAATTTCATCACTACTGCCAGCCTGACCAAGGCATATGGGTTGAGCGGTATCCGCTGCGGATGGATACTGGCGCAGCCGGATCTGGTGCAACGGATGTGGCAGATTGTGGATTTCACTTATGGAAGCCCGGTGCATCCGGCGGAGCGCCTTGGGATCATCGCCCTCGATAATCTTGATCGCATTCGCAGTCGTGCGCGCTCGCTCCTGGAGACGAATCGTGCGCTGGTCAATGCATTCCTATCCGACCATCCGGAACTTGATTGTGAGCCTAGCCGCTTCGGCACAACTGTATTTCCCAGACTGAAAGCAGGCCGGGTAACCGATTTTGTCGAGATGCTGCGCGATCACTTCGAAACGAGCGTGGTGCCGGGCGAATTCTTCGAGCAGCCACAACATTTCCGCATCGGATTCTGCGGCGCGACCGATACAGTACGCGGCGGACTTGAGCGACTGAGCGACGCCCTCAAATCGTTTCACCAGAAGCAAGAGTGATTGACGCCGTTTCCTAGTTGCCATCCGGGCCTTGAATCATAACTGACGGGTTCCACTCGATTGGATCGGCAAGATTTTTGCCGTTGTGCTTCAGAACGAATCGGATCTTGTCGCCCTTCGATACATGCAGACCGGTAACGTTGTACAAGGTCGGAACATCGTATATGGGGCGCACTTCCGCCCACACATCTGCCGGCCAAACCCGCTTCGAGTTGAGTTCGATCCGCACAAAGCACGGATCTTGATTTTCCGCGCTGGGATCTTTGCGGATAGTACCCGAAGTGCTCGCCACACCGTCCGCAGGCACGAGGAAAGTCCGCGACAGGTCGTATTGAGCAGAAGGCTGCATCCAGATTCTTCCGATCCGCCCCAGCCCCGACCCGGTCCAGCGGCCTTCATAGCCACCGTTGTCCCAAGTCAATTCCCGGTACGAGCCATCCTCGATTGCTTCCTCATATTCCCATTGCTTCAAAGATTGGGTAGGAGAGAAATCTCCCAGGGCTTCGTATATCCGCGCCTGGCTTCCGGCCTTCTGCGCGGTTACGGCCTGACTGCGATTCCCATCACCATCCACCGTCCTGACTTCGAAGACAGCATCAATGTCGTAGCGCGCAGAGTCGGAATGATCGAAGAAAAAGGTTCCTATGGCGGATCTTCCAATGAGTTTTCCATTCTTGAGCACTTCATAGAAGGAAACCCAACGATCGTCTGTGCCCGGCAACCACGAAAGTTCGATTCCCTGGACTCCAAGGTTTGTCCCCAGCCGCTTCTCTACTTTCGATGGCGGTGTAGGAGGGACGTGATCGGTCCCCGAACCGGGAAAGTCAGAAAGGTTCAGAAAAATCAGCTCTCCGGCAGCAGTTTTTTCGAGGGTGATGCCCTCTGACATCAGCCTGGATCCTGTTTGCCGAAGATGAATACTGGAGACGCTCCCTCGAACCTCATAGATTTCTGCAGGCAGGAGTCCTCGCGGATAAATGACCACAGGCCCGGCATTAGACTCCAGCCGCAAGGGATGAGGTAACGGAACATACTTAAACCCATTTGCGTCTATCTGGGCCCGGTTCATGTCAAGGTCAGCGGTGGCAAGGACCGCATTATCTTCTGCCCGGACGAGAGACAAGGTGTACGTTCCATGACTGTACCCGGGATCAAATTGACCGAGCTGGATAATCGTCAGAGGCTCATCAACCTGAAGCGCCATTCCAAAGAAACGGTTCTCAGCCCGCCGCTCTGCCCCACGCTTAACAACGTTAGTGACTAGCGACTCGTCGGTGGCACCCCTCTGGTATTTCACATTTAGCGGACCGAATTCCTGACCAGGAACGCCATAAAACCGAGGAACTCCGTCAACGGGATCCTCATAGACTCCGGTCTCGACACTCGCTGCGTCGGTCGTCGACACCGTATTCATTTCGCCCGCGCCGCCAAGATATCGGTCGGGCGAGCCGTTGGGTTGTTTTGTAATTCTACTGGTTACAAAATAAGTCGAACCGTGCTTTGCGTGCTTGATAAGAATGACGCCCTTCGTAGCGTCCCTATTCATCA
>Ga0335085_10015596_pt1 | contig 11015 bp, 14 predicted proteins | sample Lox_Sample_45_FD_206712 | JGI IMG/M metagenome (GOLD analysis project Ga0335085, IMG submission 206712) | Soil microbial communities from Loxahatchee National Wildlife Refuge, Florida, United States - Lox_Sample_4.5 | ecosystem: Environmental > Terrestrial > Soil > Wetlands | place: USA... | reverse complement strand
AGCGATGGCTCCGGACCATCCCCACGCGCGTGGGAAAACCTTTCCGGCAGGCACCCACGTGTCGGCTGCGCCACCCGCCGCTGGAAGTGGACACCAGCATGGGCAGCCGGCGTTGACGCGAGAGCTGGCCGGGTCGGCTGCGGCCCAAACCGGCGTCGAGCCGCCGCACTCCAAATGGCCCGGGTAGCCACGGTCAGTGCCTCCCGAAGCTGCGGGACTGACCGTGGGCATTCGTAGGGACGCTGCTTGCCGCGCCCGTGGCACGCCAATCTGCGCATTCCTCGCGAGCCGGGCTACCCTGACAAAACGGGCGCAGCAAGCAGCGCCCCTACGTCCGGAATCCTCCCTCCACGCTCGTCATCCCGAGGAGTCCCGATCCTTCGGGACGACGAGGGGCTTGCTTTTCCCTCTCTGCTCCCCACTTGCCACTCGTCAGCATCCGTCCAGGATGCTGATCCTGAGCGCAGTCGAAGGGCCACTCGTCACTTCTCCGCTAAGGGACCTGCTTCTCCGTGCCCGGGTAGCCACGGTCAGTGCCTCCCGAAGCTGCGGGACTGACCGTGGGCATTCGTAGGGGCGCTGCTTGCCGCGCCCCCCGAGAAAATATCCAGGAGCACAAGGGCAATGTCCGCGAGCCACCTCAGAAACCCCATTCCGCTGGGGCCCACGAGATTCACAGGATCATTGCGGCTGTAGGAGTAGCGGTTCCAAGACTGGGGGGGTCGCCGGGCTGGCCGCCGAGGGGATCGGCGGAGCAGAAGCGCGCGACGGTGGAGTCGTAGTAGCGCGCCAGGGCATAATCGAGGCCGCTCTCTTGGTTACAACGATGGGCGAATTCTACTAACTCGGGTAGTTTGCTCGACCATCTCAGCTTTCAACCATCGTCGAAAGTTGTGATTTACGAAGTGCCATCCAGAATGTACAGACGCGTTCCCACAGGGGCAAAACTGCTCAACCACTTTACCTTCGCCGCCATACCCGAGGTGCTGAACGTGATGAGCTCGGTGGCGACGAATGGAGGCCTTAATGAGAGGAGCGAGTCGCTCAGCGAAGTCCGGCAGAGGCATATAACCCATCCTCGCCAAAGAATTGCTTGGTAGATCGTTGTGATTTTCACGTCTGGCGGCAGCCGTACCGGCCGTCCCTCAAAGTAGAGGGCACCCTCCTTGATGAGAAGGCGGTCGACGATCTGGTGCTCGCGATAGCGTGACTCAACCACCTTCTGGTCCGGGTAGAATTTCTTGTTGTCTACCAGGAAACCGCCGCCTTCGATCGGAGTAGCCCTCCGGAACTGGATGTGACCACTCTCAACTCCCATCGGCGTTTCGCTTCCGGCTCCCCAACCGAGGCCAATAAACACCATCTGGATGGTGTCGCTGGCATTGCGGGATTGAGGATGGGGACGCGGGCTCAGGCCAAGAAAGGCACAGAACACGATGAGCTTGTAGCCTCGACCGTTCATTACCAGCCTCTTACCGTCGGGGAGCCTGCTGGAAGGGATGAAAAACCGGGGCCGCATAGCGCGTCAATAAACCTGTGAATCCAGGTGTTTGAGTTGGGGCCTTTTTTGTAGTCGTAGCTGGTCTCCTTGAAGGAGGAGTTCACCGCTTGGCCTACTGCATTGAGATGGGCAGTCGTGCTCTGATCGGCGGACAGATAGAACGAACTGATGGTAGATACCGGAACCGGGACCGACTCGGAGGGGTTGTCCCAGTTTGCTCCTTGCGCCATTCGGAAAGTCTACCACCAGCCTCCGCTCGCCTGACTGACTTGGCCAGCGAGTCCCCCGCTAGGAGTGGGCCCCGCCTGGGCCAGGTAGTGGTCCGGCTGAACGTCGGTCCCAGCATTGAAGACCAAACCCGTATGCCCTTCCGGGCTCAGTTGTCCGGAGGGTCCCCCAATGCTTCGTGAAACAACCAGTGCCTGACGTGAGTTCTCGGTTCTGATATGTGAACATGGCGAAGAAATTGCGCCAGGCGAGAAAACGGAGGTGCCCGCGAATTCCTCGAAATTCTGAATCACCGCGGGTCCGGCGAGGTCGGCGGGATGGTTGATGCTGCCGAGGAGCGCTGCAGTGTCGCTCTCAGGTCGGGCGGGAGCGTCGTATGATTCCGTGCGCGGAGCAAGGGGGCAGGTCAGGATGGGTCCATTCCATTCGACCAAGATCAGCAGTGCGGTGCAGGAGCCGGACGTGCGGGGAGTGCTGAAGCCGGCTAGCTATTGGGGAATCGGAATCGGTTCCTCGCAAGAATGTCCTCGTCCGAGAAAACCCCAATACGCATATCGGGGAGGTTCCGCCACTGGGGCCGTCGCGGATGGATCCTGCTCCACATGCGCGATGAGCCCGACCGACTTGAGGGTTTTCCCACTACTGCTCGACCGGCCGGGAGCAAATACTGCATCCTTTAGCGCCAGTTGGAGGCGAAAGCCACGGAGGCGGAACACGCGGACAGCACCCCAGTCCGGGTAGATCGCGCATTTGGAATCCAACTGGTCGGGGAGTATGGTGGCAGGATCGAGGCGGCTGTAGGGGTCGATGCTGTCCAGCAGAAGATTGGTGCCTTTGCCCTTCTCGAACAGGCCGCAGGAGATTCCCCATTCGTTAATCGGTTCTGTTGAAGAGCACTCAAACTCGTACAAAATTTCGGATCTGTCATCTCGAATCGGCATGTAGAATCCTTGCGCTGCCCGAGGCAGTGGCGCGTCTGCGAACTGGAACTCAGTGTTTTGACCAGGCAAATTGGCCTTCCGCGTAACGGATTCGATCCGCGGGTACGGAGGTTCGAGTCCGTGTCTTTTGATGTATTCCTTTGAGACCTCTCCCCTGATGTGGTTGCTCCGAACCTCCGCGCAGGCGTAGCCGCGAACCACGTCGCCGTTCAGCGGCAGGGACGGAGGTTCAGCGAATGGTACGTCCTCGGCGATTGTGGAGAGTGCGCTGGGATCGCGTTCAATAGCGACCTCGAGGCGGAACGACTTAAGGAGTTCGCTCTCTTCCAGGTCGCCGGGCCTGTGTGCGCGCTCAAACGTAATACGGGATAGTTCGACGGTTAGCTTCATTCCACGCAACCGGAAGTGCCGTACCCTGCCGTATTCCGGGTAATCGGCACACTGACCGTATAGCGATTCTGAAATGAACCGGCCACGGCTCTCCCACGAGCGCTCTTGCAGCGGGTTGTAAGTGAGCAAGGTACTGTAACGATCAGTTGAGTAAAGCGATTTTAGACGGCACTCGAAGTCACCCGTGTACTCAAAGTCCGGATCGTGGTGGAGGTCTCGCCCCCGACAGGAGAGGAGGTAAAGAGGTTTTGAGTTAACCCCGAGGATGGGAAGCTCGAGGAGGGCATTCCTTGCCTCTGGGAAGTTGAAAGACCTCCTCATCGTCCCCACAGCTGGCCAGCTAAAAGTCTTCTCCGCGGACTCATCCGCGACTACCGGCTTCATTGCTAGTAGCGAAAGTGCGAGATAAAAGAGAGTTGGTCGGCGCATGCTTCACTGCTCCCCACTACTGTGGACGCGTGCCAGCAGGACATCCCACGTTGGAGGGGACCGAAAGAACGACGTTTCCCTCCTTCTGGTACGATTTCTCTGGTAACCCGGGAAGTTCGATCAGAAAAAGTCCCGGATTGTCATTGAGCATATCAATTCTGAAATTTCCTGGATTTGATTTGTCGTCGATTACGTCCGTAATTGTCTTGAAGTCAAATATCTTCATCCTCTCATTAGCTCCACTCCCTGCAAGGTACTGGACATAGCCCGACACCTGATTGCTGAAACCACGAATATCGTCTCCAGGTACATAAGGGCCAAATTGCTCCGGTGCAACAGCCGCCGAGTTAGCCGTAACCTTGTAAGTTGGGATTGCTCCCACTTTGCCGATGAGACGAGGATTCCCTTTGATAATTAGTGCGGGTCCGGCACACTTAACCAGTCTTCTGGTAGCGGCAAGAAGGCTAGGTGCTGTGGCCGGGTCGAAAAACGGTGGGGTTACCGCGTATTGACGTTCCAGAGGGGGATTTGGTAGGGCTCATTGCCGGGGAAGGTCATCGCCGTACCGCCGGGCCCATATTTTGGGATGCCAATGGGCGCGAAGGAGGCCGCGAGAAGTAAAGCGCTGACTTTGCCCAGAATGGGCGCGAATTGCGGATATAAGACTGCGAGGATGCCAAAGAGTGCGCCGAGCCCCTTGAAGAGCCAACTGAGCCAGCTTCTCCCGCTGGGGTCCGTAAGGTTTATGGGGTCATTTCGAACGTAGGCATAGCGGTTCCAAGATAGCGGATCGCCAGGCCGGCCGCCCACAGGATCGGCCGATCAGAAACGTCCGACTGTGCCGTCGTAATAGCGCGCCAGGGCGTAGTCGAGGCCACTCTCTTGGTCGCGCTGATAGGTAGTGAACACCCACTGCCCGTTGGCCGAGTGCTTTGTGCACCATCCCACTGACAAGCCGGACATCACCATCAGGGCACGTGAACGTAATCTCTAAGGTAATAGTTCTCGCCCGAGAGTACCCCTGCTTGGGGGTTCCTGGGGAAATCCAGCCTTTCCCCATGGCTTCCGACGGCGCGAACGACCGAAGGTGGTTGTGGGGGATCAGAACCAATTACGAATGCCAACAAACAGACGATGTCGTGGCGAAACTTATAGGCTTCGGCGGCTTGAGCCGTCACTCGAAAGAAGCCATCCGCCCCCAGAATCGCGCTCTCCTGGCGGTTGAGCTGGTGTCCGCCCTGCATGGAATCGTAAACGTTCAGATAGAGGACAGCACCCGGGGGAAGGTTGGATGCCCCTTCCACGAGCAGCTCCTGGGGATTCCCCCTGTAGGTCGCCCTCGCCGCTATGTAATACGTGGGTGCCGAGAGTTCAGGCCGCAATTCCGGCGCGGCAGCACCCCCACCCAAAGGCCCCAAGGCAATTATCGCCATTAGTACCAGACAGCTCTGTTTGACTGTCACAGGAGTGGTCCTCGCATTATCGTGGAATGCTGGCAGACAGCCCCACAAGCGGCCCGGCGTGCGGGCCACCCGGATTCCTCTCCTCGCTCCGGGCCCCCGGCTGCCCGCGGGGCTACCCGCCAGAGCAATGACCTTACGGGTTCTTTTTTTTCCCGAAGGGCCTTTTGAAACTATGTTCCGCCACGTCCTGGAGCTCGCGAACCCACCTAATCATCGGATCGGTCTGGCCGTCAATTGGGACATCCCAGGCAGTAATCTCGAAATGCTCCCATGTATTATCGTAGAGGATTGGGTAGTACGAAGCGTCCAAGGGGAGGCCCTGCAGCCTCGTTGCCATGAAGCGGGCTGATCTCTCGGTGACGGTAGACACATACTGTGGTAGGGCCGTGATGAAATCCTTATGAAGAATCTCAAATTCAGCACGCGTCAGTGATCTGCTTTCCCAAGTAACTTGCAACAGCTTGAAAGCCTCACCGGGGTCGCGCGGTAACTTACAGGATGCTGCGAGGTTTTCTAGGAACGAATATACGTCCTGTCCGGGGATCCCCAGTGTGTTCGTCCGCAGCAGGAATTTGTCCCCATCGGTATGAAGGAACAAGACGTTGCCCGAGCCGACCTTAATCGTGATCCCTTGGCTCAACGGAACGGTGGGGGGCCAGACTCCGCCCAGGACCGTTTCAGCATACTTCCCCGATCTGAGCGCGTCGCTTTGATCCTTGCACACAGTGTTGGCCGCTGCCGAGACCTCTAGCGGCCGACGCTGGGCAATCGGCAGAGACGAGAGGCAGGTGCCAACCAGGAGGGCGAGGAAGACGTATTTCATATTAAGTCCGTCAGTTCGGCCCGCATTGCTTTTGCAGCTTTTTGAGCCAATCGTCGATGCCACTCCCCCGAACCATCCAGGGATTCCATCCTTTTGGCGGATTGACGGGCCCGTTTGCGCGCGCCACCGAAAGCCCTTCATACGATATAACATACTGATCGATCTGGCTTTTGGCGGCTGCGACCGTGTCTCCTTGTCCGGCCTCGCCCGCGCTGTTGCCGGGCGACGACGGCAAACCGCCACCCACCACCCGCCCATCGGTTCAGTGCCCCGCCCGCCTACAGTGCATGCGGCCTACCACGCCCAGCCCGATGGTAACCCATTGCATCTCTCTGCATCAGAACTCCGCTCCGCGCCCCGGCCCTCGTTGCGAGAGGCCCGCGCCAACAAGGCGCAAATCACATATGCTGGTGCGTGGATTTTGGGGAGCAGGTCATAGGAGAATACGCCCTTCACTTTTCTTCAGGAATCGGGACAGAATGGCCCAGTAAGCCTTCGTCCCCTGCTAGGGGCCGAAGATCCGATCGAGTCCCTGCAGTAGGACCGAAGAGAGCAGCACCCCGAAGAAGAATGAAGTGAGCCACGCCCTGTGCTGGAAGCGCTCGCGGAGGACGGCTACGGCTAGAACTGTGCAGGTGACCAATCCCCAAGGCCATGTGACAACATAATGCCAGAGATGCTCAAAATGCCGAATCGCGGTAGGGAACCCTTCCCAAGACCGTTCCCGCGGTGTAATCGGGCCTGGTGCAGTGACATAGAAAGCAAGCATGAAGACAAATCCCAGCGCGGCGAAGAGGGCGCAGCGTTTCTTGCCGATACGAATATCTTCAGTTGACGCAGCCTCTTCCACAGGAAGTTCGACAGGCTCTCCCCGAATTTTGAAATTGACCCAGCGCGTAAACTCGGTCTGCCCGCCACGCCATGCAAACTCAAATCCTGAGCCTGGAAGTACGAAGTAAAGCTTGCCCCATGGTAGTAACGGTCTTCGTAGTTTCAGTGATCCGACAGAAGGCATCCAAGCGATTCCACATCCCACGATCTCTGAGTAAGCTATAGCCCTCCAGCGGAATAAGCGCCGATAACTCAACTGCGCTTCGCCGGCTCTCACTTCAGCGATCGTGAAGCTGAAGAACCCCCACAGCAATAAAGGCAGCGCGAAGGAAAGTCCGCTCCAGAAGCTCCCTCGAAATTCGAGAAAGGCTGCTGAGAAGCACAAGAGCGGGAACCAACGCCTTATGACAAACGAATTGGATCCAATCACAAATCTTGGCTCGCCGCCTGCGCGCATCTAGACCCCCTCCTTATCCCGGGCTAGGGCGGACACACGGGGGTGACGGTGCTGATGGAATACAGCGCCGCTCCGCCCCAGCCGCCCGCACCCTCGGCGACCGTAATAGTTTTTTGAATGACACCGCCGTCGCCGATGGAAAAGTCTCCGCTAATCCCCGCTCCTTCGGCCCAACGGGCATTAAAATCTATGCCCTTTCCACCAAAGCTTTGCAGGCTCGTCTCTGAGGACCACGAGACCTGCGGACCAAAGCCGCCACCAATGCCTGCCGCGACGCCCAGCGGGTTCCCCGTCTGAGGGTCAATTGTGCTGCTCCAGGTCTCTTGGAATGCGGCATCTCCATTGGGATTAACCAGTAGCTGGCGGGAGTAACTTCCTGCTACTCCAATTCCCGGGCCACCTACTCCACGCACTACTCCCACGGCGCCTCCTCCAGAACCGCCTGCGCCGACTCCGATCGTCCTCCCAGTTTTCTTCGCAATCTTTTGTAGGCCCCTGATGACTATACTCTGAAGCCAGGTTGGGACCGCACATGGGGGGGGGTGGCCCCTGCCCCTGCCAATTGTTGGTGACCCACGGCGCAAGCTGAGGGGGATTGTAAAGGCCTGTAAGCAGAGTCGGGTCGCCGCCCGGGAATGTGGGTTGCGTGGGGTTGGGCAGGTTTAATCCTCCCAAACTGGCCCAAAGCCCTGCGCCTCCCAATTGCAGGCCGACCTGTACCAGCGCCGGATTGCTAGTCAGAACCCCAATGGCGGCCACCAAGATCCCGAATCCTTTGAGCAACCAGCCAAGAAAGCCCATGCCAGAGGGGTCGATGAGGTTGATGGGATCGTTGCGTGCGTAGACGTAGCGGTTCCAGGACTGGGGGTCGCCGGGCTGGCCGCCCAGGGGATCGGCGGAGCAGAAGCGCGCGACGGTGGAGTCGTAGTAGCGCGCCAGGGCGTAATCGAGGCCGCTCTCTTGGTCGCGCTGGTAGGTAGTGAACACCCACTCCCCGTTGGCGGAGTTCTTCGTGTACCAGGATTCCCCAAACGGGAAATGGCCCTGCTCTCCGATGTCATTGCCGTTCACGTCGGTGATGAGGCGGGTGGAGAGATGGTCGGAGTGGAAGTAGATGGTTGTGGGCGGCGTGCCCGCGGTAATCGAAGCCACCAGCCCGTTGCCGGGAAGGCCGTCCGCATAGACGAACTCGCGCGAGGGAGACGCCGGTGCGGCACCGTTGTCGTACTCCGCGATGTCGCGCGAGCCGGACCAGATGAACACCGTGGGCGTGCCGTTGGCGTTTTTCTGGACGCGCATGTTGTCCCGATCATACGCGTACGTGGCGGACGTGCCATAGGCCACCAGCCGTACCTGCTAAAGCCTGACCCACCCGCCCTTATCGACCCTGGTTCCTCTCTTTGACCGTTTCCCAATCGCCCCGCAATCTTACCCCCATGGCTTTTCCCCAGCGCTGAACCACGGCGTCGGGACCAAATCGTTCGACGATTCGTCCCTCAGGGAGGGAAAGGACGTAGCCTTCGAAATAGCCGCCCTCCTCACATAGACCGTGCGGCGGCACTTCGGCGATTACCAAGAGGCGGGCAGAGCCGCTCTGCCAGCTTAGGCCGGCAACATTCGGCCGGCCTCCAATGTTTTGGCCATTCTGTTTGAAGATGCACTTATGGTGCTTTTCAAAATCGCGCATCACCACCTGGTTGATGTCGGACATATGCTGAAGGTGGACCCCCGAGATTTTGAAGACTTCAGTGCGAAACCCTGTGATGTTCCCCTCGCTTTGCGTGATATAGAAAGATTGACTGTCGGGTGCCCATGCCAATTCGGCGGGGTAGGTTAAGGGACCCGGTCCGGAGTCTTGTGGGACCACGTTGGCTTCCGCCTCAAGCCGCCACTCGAAATTGCTCACCTGGACGGCGGCGTGGCGATCGGGGGAATAGATGCGGTAGTTTCGAGTAAACTCAACAACGCCCTGCTTCGCGCACAGATCGACCGCTTCTACGGACCACCGGCCGACACTGCCGCCTTGGGGGCAGGGTTCACCCTGCCCCCAAGATAGAGCGCACAGGAGCATTGCAAGCGCGGCGTGCCGAAACGAGTGCACCAGGCCGATACCTAGGTCGGACATTTGGCCTTCGACCCAGGAGGAATCAGCGTGATAACGGGTACGGTTCGAGTAGATTTATCCGCCCCGACCTGCGGCGTCACCTGAGCGGCACCAGGCCCCTGTGCTTCCTTTGGGCCGATCCCGGTGATAATGAACCAGGTGGGTGGACAGGCTGTATAACCCTTTGGTATCTGCGGCTGCTTTGGCTTTTGGGATTCTGTTTCCTTCGCTACCGTCTCAGCGGCACGGGCAAAGGCTTCTACCGCCGCGAGGGCTTCTGCGATCTTACCGGGTGCTGCGACTTCGGGGGTTGCCGCGCCACCCGAGAAAATATCCAGGGGCACAAGGGCAATGTCCGCGAGCCACCTCAGAAACCCCATGCCGCTGGGGTCCACGAGGTTCACAGGATCATTTCGGCTGTGGGAGTAGCGGATCCAGGACTGGGGGTCGCCGGGCTGGCCGCCGAGGGGATCGGCGGAGCAGAAGCGCGCGACGGTGGAGTCGTAGTAGCGCGCCAGGGCATAATCGAGGCCGCTCTCTTGGTCGCGCTGGTAGGTGGTGAACACCCACTGCCCGTTGGCGGAGTTCTTCGTGTACCAGGGTTCTCCGAACGGAAAATGCCCTTGCTCTCCAATGTCATTGCCGCTCGCGTCTTTGGTCACCATTGCTCGTAGTAGATGTACCAGTGGTCTTCAATTTTTCTGTACACCAGCACGTGGCTCCTTTCCCAGAACTGGTCCGGTGGCCTCTCGTCTAAAGACTTCAGCACGGGGCTCAAAAATGCCGTGCTATAGACAAGGCCCTTAGTCCAACCGGCGGCAACCAACCCTGCGGAGACAATCGGGAAAAAGATTCGCGAAGGGTCAATGTCCTTCCAAATTCCCAGCGAGGCACCTACCCGCCCAAACAGTCGCCTATACTCGTCGCGACGCGGCTCCGGTATGCCAATGTTATTGCTCGCCGATCCGACATCATCATATGGGTACCTAAAATCAGGTGCTATTCTCGTGAGGCGGGCATCTTCCATTGCCATTTTTACGAGCTGTTCAAATTCGGCGCGGTGCTTGCGGAAGTGGGAACTAAGCGTGGCATCGGAGCGCCATGTCGGAGGAGTGACCGCAAAACCGAGAGCGCCCAGCACGCTCAAGAGGAGGATAGAGAGCATCGCAACTGGAGAAGCGCGCCCCATTACCATTCCTCTCAGAAATTCCCGCAATGGTTCTCCCGGTATTTTATACCCTGCCGAATCAACTCATTTTTGTGCGGATCTTTTCCGTAATCGGGTCCCTGCCAAGGGGCACCGTGTTTGATCACGTTTCCTACGGTGGTCGGTAGGCCCCTCTGAGTCATTCCCGTTAGCGAGGCACTTTGGATCAAAGTGCTCTCGTCCGTGAACAGGTAGCCTGTCGCGCCGTAGTTGAAATTGGCGGGTGGCCAGGGCTGTTCCGGCCGATTCTCTCTTGACTCCAGCACACCGTCAGATGATACCACCACAATAGTTCACCGCGCAGTTATCAGAGGAAGTTCCCGGGCGTTCCCGGCGGCCCCGATGCTTCGGGGTGGGAAGGGTGGGGCACCTTTCCGAAAAACAGTTCAAGGCCCCAGACGCAAGCCCGGCGCGCGGGCCACGCCGATTCGTGTCATCACGCTCCGCCCAAGGCGCCCGCCGGGATGAGAGGTTACTCGCTGATCTTCTACTTGCCCCTCAGTTTTCGCGACTTGCGCTGAAGTTCGAGGTCGGCCTTCAAGGAAGGCCCAAGTACTTTTCCCCACTTTTCCGCGACTTCGCCCATATCGTAGCGCTCCAGGATGGCTTCTTGAGGCAGCGACACGACGTAAGCTTCGAAG
>Ga0335085_10015595_pt1 | contig 11015 bp, 10 predicted proteins | sample Lox_Sample_45_FD_206712 | JGI IMG/M metagenome (GOLD analysis project Ga0335085, IMG submission 206712) | Soil microbial communities from Loxahatchee National Wildlife Refuge, Florida, United States - Lox_Sample_4.5 | ecosystem: Environmental > Terrestrial > Soil > Wetlands | place: USA... | reverse complement strand
GGTGCGCGCCGGCGACCGCAGCGAGCACGCCTTCTCGGCCGAGCGCGCGCGCGCGCACCTGCCCGCGCTCACCCAGGAGATGGTGACCGCCCAGGCCATGTTCCGGCTGGGCCAGGTCCTGCTGCGACGGGGGGAGAGCGCCGAGGGCCAGCGCTGGATCCAGGAGGCGAGCCGGCTGCATCCGGACTCGTGGTGCATCTGGCGGCAGGGCGCCGGGGTGAACGAGACCGGGCTGGCCGCGCTGCCCGATTTCTGGCGGCGGGTGGACGCCCTCGGGTCGGCGCGGTACTACGCGCCGGTGGACATGAAAGGCATGCCCTGACAATGGCCGGAGCCGGCCCCGTCACGCTCCCGCGCTTCGGGCTGAATCGGTTCGACTCCCGCTCGGTCGACGCCTTCGCGGCGGACGTGCGCCGGGCCGAGCAGCTCGGCTGGGACGCCGCGCTGCAGCCCGACTCGCAGCTCCGCCGACGCGACACCTACGTGCTGCTGGCCGCCGCCGCGCGGGTGACCGAGCGCATCGCGCTCGGGCCGCTGCTCGCCAACCCGGTGAACCGGCATCCGACCGTCACCGCTTCCTCGATCGCGACCATCGACGAGCTGGCGCCCGGTCGCGTGCTGCTCGGCTGGGGGGTGGGCGACACCGCGGTGCGGCTGGCCGGCCTCAGGCCCGCGCGGGTGAAGGAGCTCGAGGCGAGCACCCGGCTCATGCGCGCCCTGCTCGACGGCGAGGGCGTGGAGGTCGGCGCGGCACGGCCGGCCCGGCTGCCCCATCACCGGCCGGTGCCGATCTGGATCGCGGCGGGCGGGCCGAAGACCCTGCGCATGGCGGGAGCGGTCGCCGACGGCGTGTTCATCCGCGTCGGCACCCACCCGGCCAACATCGCCACCGCGGTGGACGCCATCCGCGCGGGCGCCACGGAGGCCGGGCGGGATCCGGCGCGGGTGCGGCTCGGGGCCGTCTTCCACACGGTGCTGGTCGACGACGCCGATCGTGCGCTGACCATGGCGCGCTCGATGGCCGCGGGCTACTACGAGTACTCGCCGGCGCTCTTCGCGCCGCCGCGGCTTGCGTGGACGGGCCCGGATCCGGAGACGCTCAAGCACGCCCGGGGCGTGTGGCCGGACTTCCACCACGCGCCGGATCTTGAGGCCAGCGGGCGCGTCGTGGACTTCCTCCCGGAGAGCGCGGCCGACGCCTTCTGCCTGCGCGGGGGGCCGACCGAGGTGGCCGCGCGGCTGGTGGAGACGCTGCGCGCCGCGCCGGCCGCGTTCGACCACGTGGTGCTGCATCCGATCCCGGATCCGCGCTGGCCGGCGGACCCGGAGCGCGACTACACCGCGCGCGTGGCGCGCGAGGTGCTGCCCCTGGCGCGCCGCGCGCTGGGCGGCTAGGCGAGCTGCTTGTGGACGAACTCGATGATGCGGGAAATGGTCCGCTCGACCGCGGGTGACGCCGGCTTCCGTCCGATGTAGCCCTCCGCCTCGCCCTCGATCAGCTCCAGGTCGACCTGGCCACCGACCTTCCGGTACTGCGTCACGAAGCGATCGAGATCCGGCCGCGGATGGGCCATGTCGCGAGTGCCCTGGATGTACACGACGGGCGGCGTCTCGACCGGCTCGCCGCGCTCGAGCGCGAGCGTCGGGTTGCCCTCGGCCATCGCCTCCTCGGTCTCCCAGTACTGATCGTGGCAGGGCAGCACCCGGTCCACGACCTCCGGATAGGTGCCGCCGGCCGCCTTGAGGGCTTTGGCGTAGCGATAGCGCCCGAGCGGATCGATGACCGGCCAGCACAGCACCGCGCAGCCCACACGCCCGTGGACCGACGGAGAGCCCGCGGGCAGGGGCAGGGCTGCGTACTTTCGGTCGGCCGGCTTCATGGCGAGGAGCATCGCCTGGTGGGCGCCGCTGGACGCACCCATGAGGCCCACCCGGTCGGCGCGCCCATGGAACTCGGCGGCCCGGCTCTTGAGCCAGCGGATCGCGTAGCTGATGTCCCGGAGCGAGCCGGGATACGACGCCTCGGGCGGCATGCGGAAGTCGAGCGCGGCGACCACCACGCCGCTGCGGGCCAGAGGCTCGTTCATGATCGTGTCGCTGAGCCGGTCGCCGCGGCACCAGGCGCCACCGTGAAGCTCGACGATCATGGGGAACGGCCCGTCGCCGCGCGGCACGAACATGCGCGCCAGCAACGGCCGGTCGCCGTGACGAAGGTACTCGACGTCGCGGACGTCGATCTCGTGGTCCTGCATCACCTGATTCGCCATGATCGCCTCCTCCTTTGGGGGCCAGCGTCGGCGCGTATGATACACCCGGCGGGCGGGGGTGGCGCAGGAGCCTACGGTCGCGGCTTCACCTTCTCGAAGAGCACGCGGTACTGACCGTACCCTTCCTCCTCGAGCTTGGCCACGGGGATGAAGCGGAGCGACGCCGAGTTGATGCAGTAGCGCATGCCGGTCGGCCGCGGGCCGTCGGGGAAGAGATGGCCCAGATGGGAATCGCCCTCGGCCGAGCGCACCTCGACCCGGCGCATCCCGTAGGAGGTGTCGGCGTGCTCGGTGACGTTCTTCGGCTCGATCGGCCGGACGAAGCTCGGCCAGCCGGTCCCCGAGTCGAACTTGTCGGTCGAGGAGAAGAGCGGCTCGCCGGACACCACGTCCACGTAGATGCCCGGCTCGTGGTGGTCCCAGAACTCGTTCCGGAACGGCGGCTCGGTGGCGCTGCACTGGGTGACGTTGTACTGTTCCGGCGTCAGGCGCTTCTTGAGGTCGGCGTCGGCGGCGCGCTTTTCGGTGGCCATGGCACCAGTGAGTATACCCTTGCGAGGCAAGTCATGAGCGGCGAGATCAGCATCCAGTTCACCCGATTCTCCGCCTTCTACTCCCCCCTGATCGCCACGATCGCGGGGGGCTTTCTGAAGGAGGAAGGGCTCACGCCCCGGCACTCGGTGGCGCCGGCCGGCAAGTCGGCCATCGAGGGCGTGGTGGCGGGCACGGTGCACGTCTGCCAGTCCGCGCCGTCGCAGGGGTTCGGTCCGCTCGAGAAGGGCCAGGCGCCGCCCGTCGCTCACTTCGCGCAGATCAACGAGATGGACGGCTTCTTCCTCACCGGCCGCGCGGCCGATCCTGCCTTCACCTGGGACAAGCTCCGGGGCAGGCGGGTGCTCGTCGACCACGGCGGCCAGCCGCTCGCGATGTTCAAGTACGCCTGCCACAAGCGCGGCCTCGACTACGCGGCGATCCATGCGGTGGACGTGCCGAGCGGCAAGATGGACGCGGCCTTCCGGAAGGGCGAGGGCGACTATATCCATCAGCAAGGGCCGGCCCCCCAGCAGCTCGAGCATGACAGGGTCGGCCACGTGGTGGCCTCGGTCGGCCAGGCCATCGGCCCGGTCGCCTTCTCGAGCCTGGCCGCGACCCGGGCGTGGCTCGGCACCGACATGGCGCGCCGCTTCATGCGCGCGTACCGCCGGGCTCGGCAGTGGCTCCTCGCCACGCCGGCCCCGAAGGTCGCGGAGGCCGAGGCCTCGTTCTTCCCCGAGATCGACCCGGCCGTGCTCGCGGCCACCGTCGCCTACTACCAGAAGCTCGGCTGCTGGACGCCGCACGTCGAGATCACCCGGCCGGCCTTCGAGGTGGCCCTGGACGTGTTCCAGCACTCGGGCCTAATCACCAAACGCCACCGCTACGAGGACGTCGTGGCGCCGCCGCCCGCGGGGTAGGCCGCTCCGAGCGCGGGCTCCGCCCGCGCAATCCAGGGGGGAGGTTCGGAAGGGGGGCAAAGCCCCCCTCCGAGTCATGTACCGCTCGGCAGCTGCTCGAACGGCAGGTCGCGGTCCACGCGCACGTCCTGAGGCAGGCCGAGGACGCGCTCCGCGATGATGTTGCGCAGGATCTCGTCGGTGCCGGCCGCGATGCGACCACCCGGCGAGGTGAGCAGCGACTCCTGGAAGGCGGCTCGCAGCGGCGCCGTCTCCTTGTCCATCACCACGCCGCCCATATCGAGGAGGTCCATCGCGAACGATGCGATCTCCTGCGCTTTGGGGGCGTTGACGAGCTTGCCGATCGAGTTCTCCGGTCCCGGGGTCTCGCCGCGCGACAGCGCGGTCATCGTGCGGAAGCGGGTCAGCCGCACGCCCTGCGTCTTCACGTAGAGGTCGGCGAGCCGCTCGCGCACCGCCGCGTTGGCGATGGCCGGGCCGTCCTCGAGCGTGGTGGCGCGGGCGAGGCCGAAGATCTCCTCGAAGTCGGGCCCGCGCAGGTCGCCGGAGGTGAGCCGCTCGTTCATGAGCGTGGTGATGGCCACGCCCCAGCCCGCGCCGACCGCCCCGAGCCGCTGGCTGTCCGGGATGCGCACGTCGGTGAAGTACACCTCGTTGAAGTGCGACGCGCCCGAGATCTGCTTGATACGGCGGGTTTCGATGCCCGGCGACTTCATCGACAGGAAGAAGAACGTGAGCCCCTTGTGCTTGGCCGCCTTCGGGTCGCTGCGCGCGACGAGGATGGCCCAGTCGGCCCAGTGGGCGCCCGAGGTCCAGATCTTCTGCCCGTTGATCACCCAGTCGTCGCCGTCGCGCTGCGCGCGGGTACGTAGACCCGCGAGGTCGGAGCCGGCGCCCGGCTCGGAGAAGAGCTGGCACCAGACCTCGTCGCCGCGCAGGGCGGCCGGCGCGTACCGCTGCTTCTGCGGCTCGGTCCCGTAGGCGAACAGGGTGGGCATGCACATGCCGAGGCCGATCTCGAAGTAGCCGCGGGGGACGAGGAACTTCGACTCTTCCTGGGAGTAGATCACCTGGTAGATCGGGGGCAGGGCGCGGCCGCCCCACTCGGCGGGCCAGTGGAGCGCCGCGAAGCCGGCCTCCGCCTTCTCGGACTGGAACGCCTTGGCGCGCTCGAGGCCGTCGTAGCCCTCGCGCCCGGGGTAGCGGCTCTGCCAGGTCTCGAAGGCGCCGCTCTTGGGCTCGGCATGGGCGGCGAGCCACTGCCGTGTCTCCGCGCGGAATGCCGCTTCTTCCCGGGTGTCGTCGAAGTCCACGGTGTGCGCTCCTAGGCGGCGCCGGCTTCGAGCCGGGTCACCAGCAGATCCTTCCAGCGACGGGCGCTGCCCAGCATGAGGCCGGTCAGCTTGGCGCGCCGGTAGTGGAGGTGGCAGTCGAACTCCCAGGTGAAGCCCATGCCGCCGTGCACCTGGATGTTCTCCTTCGCCGCCTGGTAGTAGGCCTCGCTGGCGGCCACTCGCGCCGCCGCCGCCGCGACGCCCAGCTCGGGGGTGTCCTTCGAGAGCGCCCAGGCGCCGTAGTAGGCGTTCGACCTGGCCAGCTCGATGCCCACGTACATGTCGGCCAGCTTGTGCTTGATGGCCTGGAACGAGGCGATCTGCCGCCCGAAGGCGAATCGGCCGAGCGCATACTCGCGCGCCATGTCGAGCGAGGCCTGGGCGCCGCCGAGCTGCTCGAAGGCCACCAGGACCGCCGCGCGGTCGAGCAGCCGCTCCACCAGGGGCCAGCCCTGACCGGGTGCGCCCAGGGGCTCGGCCGCCGCACCGTCGAGGGTGATCCGCGCGTGCGAGCGCGTCGGGTCCACGGTGGCGACGCTCGCGCGGCTGACACCCGCGTCCGCGAGATCGACCAGGAAGAGACCGGCTCGCCCGCCCCCCTCGGAGGCGACGACCACCGCGAAGTCGGCCACGTCGCCGTCCATCACCGGGACCTTGGCGCCGCGGAGCCGCGCGCCGTCGATGCGCGTCGCGAGATTGGCCGGCGTCGCCACCTGCGGGCCCTCCGCGAGCGCGAGGCAGCCGATGGCCTCGCCCTGCGTGATACGCGGCAGCCACCGCTTCTTCTGCGCGTCGCTGCCGGCCAGCAGGAGCGCCTCGGCGGCCAGGTATATCGTGGAGGCGAAGGGGGTGGGCGCGAGGCTCCGGCCGAGCTCCTCGGCGAGGACGCACAGCTCGAGATACCCGAAGCCGGCGCCGCCGTAGGGCTCGGGGATGGCGGTGCCCATCCAGCCCATCTCGCCCATGCCTCTCCAGAGTTCGACGTCGTAGGGCGCCGCGCCCTCCAGGATGCGGCGAACGCGCGTCGAGGAGGCGTGCTCGCCGAGGAACTTCCGCGCCTGCTCCCGCAGCGATTTCTGGTCGGCCGAGAAGTCGAAGTTCATGGCGCGAGGATCATACGGCATTTCCCGGGGGCTGCGCCACCGACGGTTCCCCGGGCCGGAGGTCTTCGTCGAGCGCATGCTCGGGATCGTACGTGCAGTCCTCGGGCAGATAGACGGTCAGGAATCCTCCGAAGATCCGCTCCGGGTGCCCGCCGAGCACGGTGACCGCATGCAGGACTCCCTCGAGCTGCGTCTGGGAGATCCGGGTGGACACACCGCACGTGATCCGCTCGAGACGCGCGCGGTCTACAACCCCGACGAAGCGCAGGGCCCGCGGGCCGATCTCGCGGGCCTCGGATCACGTGCGGTGTGTCCACCCGGATCTCCCGAAGCCGTCGCCGTCGTACGGGATGCGGTTGCGGTCTCCCGCGCGCGGATATCGCCGGGCCCGGCCGTTCTCTCCCGTTCTCCAGGCTCATCGTGAGCTTCGGCATCGGGTCGAGGTCGAGGCGGTAGAGATCCTCGCCCAGGGGGTCACGAGGGCCTCATCGTCCACCCACTCGGCCAGGTACTCGATCGAGACCTCGATCGGCTCGGGCATGGCCCATGGTATGCCGATTCGCCCACGTGCGCCGGGACGCTTCTGGAGGCCGGTGAACCCATCCGGTCGGGTCTTGCCATCGACCCGTGGCCGTCTCACACTGGCGCCACCTGTTCACCTCAACACGGAGGCGTGGCCATGCGGGCGACGGCGGCGGTGCTCTACGAGGTCCGGAAGCCGGTGGTGGTGGAGGACGTGGAGGTGCTGGAGCCCCAGGGACACGAGGTGCTCGTGCGCTGGGCAGCCAACGGCGTCTGCCACAGCGACCTGCACGTGGTCACCGGGGACTACCCCCATCCGCTCCCGGTGGTGCTGGGTCACGAGGCGGCCGGGGTGGTGGAGCGGATCGGTCCCGGGGTGGAAACGGTGAAGCCGGGCGACCACGTCTGCTCGAGCTACATCCCCTCGTGCGGTCGGTGCGCCTACTGCATCGGCGGCCAGCCCACCATGTGCGCGCTGCGCGACAAGCCGCGCTGGTTCATGCACGACGGGACCGCTCGTCTCCGGCGCAACGGCCAGCCGCTGCACCACTTCCTCCAGGTCGCGGGCTACGCGACACACGCGGTGCTGCCCGAGCCGAGCGTGATCCCGATCCGCGCCGATGCCCCGCTCGACGTGGTGTGCCTGGTGAGCTGCGGCGTGCTGGCGGGCGCGGGTCCGGTGTTCAACCGCGCCAAGGTGCCGCCCGGGGCCAGCGTGGCGGTGTGGGGCTGCGGTGGGGTCGGGCTCAACACGATCCAGGCCGCGCGCCTCGTGGGGGCGGGTAAGATCGTCGCGGTGGACGTGATGCGCCAGAAGCTCGCCTGGGCCGAGGAGTTCGGGGCCACCGACACCGTGGACGCGTCGAAGGAGGACCCGGTCGCGGCGGTGCAACGGCTGAGCGGGACCGGCGGGGTCGACTTCGCGTTCGAGGTGGTGGGCACCCAGAAGACGATCGAGCAGGCGCTGCTGGCCACTCACCGTGGCGGTACCTGCGTGGTCGTGGGCGTGTCCCCCGCGGGGACACGCCTCTCGATCGATCCGTCCCTCTTCCTCCAGCAGCGGATCCTCACCGGCACCTCGTTCGGCGGCGGGCGCCAGCGTACCGACGTGCCGATGCTGATCGACCTCTACATGTCCGGCCGGTACAAGCTCGACGAGCTGATCAGCCGGCGCCTGCCCCTATCCGAGCTGAACGAGGGCTTCGACCTCATGCTCCAGGGCGAGGTGAAGCGGAGCGTGATCGTCTACTAGCTGCTGAAAAAGGCCCATCTGCACCTGGGCCTTCTTGAGCAGCCTGCCTCAGCGGGGATCGATCGGGGTGGGCATCGGGGCGCGGGCCTCGACGGCGGCCGCCGCGTCGAGGCAGAGGTCCTCGCGGAAGCGGCCCCCCGTGATCTGCACGCCCATCGGCACGCCGTCGGCGACGCCGGTGGGTACCGACACCGCGGGCAGCCCCAGCACCGGCACCGCGAGCTGCATGATCTGGGCGGCCATCAGCCGGCGCGTGGTTTCGGCGTCCACCAGGTCGAGGTCGACCGGGAACGCGCGCTCGTTGGACACCGGCGTCACCACGATCGGGCGCTCGGCGAGGAACAGCTCCCAGAGCCGCAGCAGCCGGTCGCGCTGCGTGAGCCCGTCGAGCACGTGGCGCGCATCGCGCGCGGGGTGGAGCGCGCGCCAGAAGCCGAGCGCACGCTTGATCCCGTCGTCGCCGTACTGCTGCGCCACCGGCTCGAGCGCGGCGATCGTGTCGTCCATCGCGATCGTGGTCCACAGATCGGCCACCGCGCCCAGCTCCGGAGGCTCGACCTCCTCGACTGCGTAGCCGGCGGCCTCCAGGCAGCGCCCGGCCTGGCGGACCGCGTCGGCGACGGCGGGGGCGACGCCGCCGCGGCCCGCGGGATCGGGCACGAGGGCGACCCGGATCGGACGCGTCGGGGCCGGACCTTCGAGGGGAACGTCGGCGCAGCGCGGGTCGTGCGGATCCGACACCGCCATCGCCGCGAAGGCCAGGCGGGCGTCGCGCACCCGCCGGGTGAGCGGCCCCTGGACGGCCATGAGCTGCGCCGAGATCGGGCGAGCCGCGGGGCCGCTGAAGTTGAAGGACGGGACGCGCCCGTAGCTCACCCGCAGCCCGACGAGACCGCAGCAGTACGCCGGATAGCGCACCGAGCCCGCGATGTCGTTGCCGTGGCCGACCGCGCCGATGCCGGTGGCGGTGGCGGCGGCGGCGCCGCCGCTCGAGCCGCCCGGCGTCCGGGACGGGTCCCACGGGTTTCGGGTCGCGCCGTGCAGCGCGTTGTCGGTGAACCAGCGCATCGAGAAGGCGGGCGTGTTGGTGCGGCCCACCACGATGCCGCCGGCCCGGCGCAGGTTCGCCACCACCGGGTTGTCGCGCGTGGCCTGCAGGTCCTTGAAGGCCACCACGCCGTTGTCGGTCGGGTACCCGGCCATATCCACGTTCACCTTGATCGTGATCGGCACCCCGTGCAGGGGGCCCACCGGTTCGCCGCGCGCAAGCATCTCGTCGGCGGCGGTGGCCTCGGCGAGCGCCGCCTCGTGGCGCGGGCGCACCACCGCGTTGATCCGTGGGTTGACCGCGTCGAGCCGCGCCAGCGCGGCCGCCACCGCCTCCCGGCAGGAGGCGCGGCGCGCGCGGATCAGGGCGGCCAGCTCGACCGCGTCGAGCCGCCAGAGCTCGGAGGCTATGGGCACACCTCGTAGCGGGGCGGGAAGGTCGCGGTCACGCCGCGGCCTCCGGGCAGATCTCGGGGATGGTCCGGTCGAGCACCGAGACGATACGATCGATCTCGGCGCGGGTGAGGACGAGCGGCGGCGCCAGCACGAGCGTGTTGCCGAGATGCCGGCCGCCGCCCGAGCGGCCCACGATCACCCCGCGCTCCTGACAGCGCTCGACGATTCGCTTGATCTGCGCCTGGGGCATGACGGCCTTGGACGCACGGTCGATCACCAGCTCGACACCCGCGTAGAGCCCCAGGCCACGCACGTCGCCGACCCACGGGTGCCGCATCAGGGTCCGGAGCCCGTCGAGGAGATACGCGCCGTTCTCGGCCGAGCGCTCGGTCAGCTTCTCCTCGAGCATGATCTCGATGTTGCGCAGCGCGACCGCGGCCGCCACCGGATGGCCACCGTAGGTGTTCACCTGGTTGACCTGGCGGTTCTCCGACGGGTCGCCCACGAACGACTTGAAGACGGAGTTGCGCACCACGGTGGCGGCCATCGGCAGGTAGGCGCTCGAGATACCCTTGGCCACCGTGACGATGTCCGGCTTGACGCCCGCGTGCTCGTGGGCGAAGAGCCGCCCGGTCCGCCCGAACCCGTTGATCACCTCGTCGACGTGGAGCAGGACGCCGTGTTTCTTGCAGAGATCGGCCACCGCGGGCAGGTAGCCATCGGGCGGCACCGCCACGCCGACCGCGCTCATCACCGGCTCGATGACGACCTCGGCCACCGTCTCCGGGCCCTCGCCCTGGATGGTCGTCTCCATGTTCTTCACGCAGGCCAGCTCGCAGCTGGTGGGCTCGAGGCCGAACGGGCAGCGGTAGCAGTAGGGCGGGGCGACGTGGACGAACTCGTTGCCGGAGAGCGGCTCGAACTTCATCTTGCGGTCGCCCATGCCGCCGGCGGCCAGGGTGGCCAGCGTGGTCCCGTGGTAGCCGTAGTACCGGCTGATGGTCTTGTAGCGGTTCTGCTGGGGGAACTCGTGGCGCGCGTACTGGCGCGCGAACTTGAAGGCGGCCTCGTTGGCCTCCGAGCCGGAGCTGACGAAGTACACGTGGTTGTCGCCGCCCAGGAGCCGGTTGACCTTCTCGGCGAGCGCGGCCGCCGGCAGGTTCATCGCGGTGTGCGGGTAATAGGAGAGCTGGCGCATCTGCTCGGCGGCCACGTCGGCCAGCTCGGTGCGCCCGTAGCCGATGTTCACGCACCAGAGCCCGGCCATGCCGTCGAGGTACTCGCGGCCGTCGGCGTCCACCACCGTGGAGTCCTTGGCCGAGACGATCACGAGCTGCTGCTCCTCGAGCTGCTTGTGCGGCACGATCGGGTGGATGACGTTGGCGAGGTCCTGCTTGACTACGGAGGGCCGGTTCGCGGCGGTCGACATGTCGCTCTCCTGTCCGGGGATTTCTAGCGCGGGGGAGTCGGGGCGCGCCGGGGTCAGGCGCCGCTCGTGACGGCGTCCGGCGACTCGACGTCGAGCGTGGTCACCCGGCGGAGCTCGCGGCGGTACTTCGCGTCGTCGAACGGCCGCGCCCGATGCATGGTGGCGCGGTTGTCCCAGATCACCAGGTCGCCCACGCGCCACAGGTGACGGT
>Ga0335085_10015594_pt1 | contig 11015 bp, 8 predicted proteins | sample Lox_Sample_45_FD_206712 | JGI IMG/M metagenome (GOLD analysis project Ga0335085, IMG submission 206712) | Soil microbial communities from Loxahatchee National Wildlife Refuge, Florida, United States - Lox_Sample_4.5 | ecosystem: Environmental > Terrestrial > Soil > Wetlands | place: USA: Florida... | reverse complement strand
CGGCGGAAAACAAGGCCCGCGGCGAACAAGCCATCAAGGAATTTCAGGACATCCTTACCATCGATCCGAAAAATCTGACGGCCATCGACGGCATCGGTTCGCTTCTCTTTCAAATGGCGGGCACGCCTCCCATCAATGAAAAAGGGTTCGAGGATTCGAAGAGCTATCATGAGCGCCATATACAAATCAAACCGGACGACCCCGAACCATACTATTGGCTTGGCGTGATTGACTGGACGCTTGCGTGGCGGGGCAATGGGGAACTGCGGCTGGACTACAACAAGAACAATATTCGGAAGCAAGTGAAGGACACGGACCCGCTCCCCGCTTCTGTCCGTTCGGAATACGCGACCAAGTATGGTTCTCTGGTTGACGAGGGGATCACCGACTTGCAGAAGGCCATCTCTTTGAGGCCTGATTACGACGACGCCATGGCTTATCTCAGTCTGCTTTACCGCCGCAAGGCGGACATGGTGGAAAGCGCCGACGAGCGCGCCTCCCTGGAAAAGCAGGCGGACGACCTTTTGGATAAAATTAAGGAGATTAAGCAGAAGCGTTTGGAGCAGCAGCAGCAAACCTCTTAAACGCCCCCGGGAATTTATCAATTCCGCAGCGACAAGTTACTCAAAGGACGCCTTCCTCGGCCTCCTTTCCATTTTTCGGGCTTACCCATCCGTTCTGGCCCCGGCTCGCGCTGTGGTCCGTTTCAGGCTAAACTAGGATATGCCGTCGCCCAGTAATGTTCCGTTGAGCTTTCAGCGCGACCGAGCGGTCCGCCAGCTTGAAGTTCGCTTCGAAGAGCTCCTCAATAAACTCCGTAAGAACCGCCCTTCCGAAGACCCCTGGGTGGTCCGGCGCGCTTACGAGATTGCTTCCGAGCGCCATCGCGACCAGTTCCGCAGCTCCGGCGATCTTTATCTATCTCACTTGCTGGAAGTCGCCCACATTCTGGCGGACATGCGCTTGGACGCCACCACGCTCACCGCCGCCCTCCTTCATGACGCCATTGAGGACACCGAATACCCCGTCGCTCGCATTCAAGAACGCTTTGGCCCTGATGTCGCGCGCCTCGTCGAAGGCGTCACGAAGATCAGCCGCTTGAATATGACCGCACCCGAAACGCGCCAGGCGGAAAACGTCCGCAAGATGCTTCTGGCGATGGTCAATGATGTTCGCGTCGTGCTCGTCAAACTCGCTGACCGCCTCCACAACATGCGCACGCTCGAATATCTCTCTCAGGAAAAGCAGCAGCGCATCTCACGCGAAACTTTGGACATCTACGCTCCCATAGCCCATCGCCTCGGCATGGGCGTCATCCGGGGCGAACTGGAAGATCTGGCCTTCCGCTTCCTGGAGCCGGATGCTTTTCTCGCACTACAAAAAGAGGTCACGGATAAGAGCCCCGTGCATCAGCGTTTTTTGGATGAAGTTCAGGGCACCATTCGCACCAAGCTCGTCGAGAACAGCATTCCCGCGGAGCTGGAGGCTCGTGTCAAGAGTCTCTATTCGCTTCACGGCAAAATCCTTCGCCAGCAAACCAGCCTCGAACAGGTGTACGACCTGCTCGCCGTCCGCGTCATCACCGATACGGAGCGAAATTGTTACGCGGCGCTCGGCGTGATGCATCACATCTGGCGCCCCGTTCCAGGCCGCTTCAAGGATTACATCGCCATGCCGCGCCCGAATCTTTATCAGTCGCTTCACACGACGGTGCTGCACGGCGGCCAGCCATTCGAAGTTCAGATCCGCACTCAGGAAATGCATCGCATCGCGGAAGAAGGCGTCGCCGCTCACTGGAAATATAAGGGCGGCCAGCCCGCATCGGGCGATGACGACCAGCGCATTACGTGGATGCGGCAGCTCATCGAATGGTCGCAAGAGTTACAGGAACCAGGCGAATTTCTCTCCACGCTGAAAGTCGATCTCGCTCCCGTCGAGGTTTATGCATTTACGCCCAAAGGCCGCGTCCTGGAAATGCCGCGCGGGGCAACGCCAGTCGATTTTGCGTATTCGGTACACACCGAAGTCGGCCATCAGTGTGTGGGCGCAAAGGTAAACGGTCAGATGGTTTCGCTGCGGCATGAAATCGTAAGCGGCGATGTGGTTGAAATTCTCACACAGAAAAACCATACGCCGAGCCGGGACTGGCTGAGCTTCGTCAAGTCCTCACACGCGCGCAGCAAGATCCGCCAATGGCTGAATTTTCACGAGCGCGAAGAAGCCACGGATATGGGGAAGAAGCTGCTCGAAAAGGAATCCCGGCATTTCCCTCGTGGCTTGAAGAAAATTCCTCAGGCGGAGTGGGAAAAGCTGATCGCCGACTACGGTTTGTCAAAACAGGAAGACATCTACGCCGCGGTCGGCTTCGGGAAATACTCCGCCCGGCAAGTTCTATCTCGTTTGCTTGGCGAGCCCGATAAGGCGGCGGAGAGTGAATCGGAAGATTCAAAACCGACCCTGGTCAAGACGGTGAAGCGCATGTTGGGCTTCGGTGAAGCGCCGTTGATCGTGAAGGGCCACGACGACCTTCTTGTCTATCGAGCGAAATGCTGCAATCCGATTCCCGGCGACGATATCGTTGGGTACATCACGCGCGGCCGCGGGGTTGCCGTGCACACACGCGCTTGTCCGAATGTACAAAATCTCCTGTATCAGACCGAGCGCCGGATTGCCGTCGAGTGGGGCAGTGGTACCGCGGCCACCTTCCCCGTGCAACTTTCGATCCGCGGCAAAGACCGGGCAGGCTTGCTGGCGGAAATCACGGCAGTCATCAGCGGAGCCGGTTCCAATATTCAGAGTTTGGAAAGCCGCCCGGACCGCCAAAACGCTCGCATCGAAGCGAGTCTGGAAATCGTGGACCGCCGTCAACTCGAGACAATCCTCGCCAATATCCGCAAAATCTCCGGAGTTTTCGGAGTCGAACGCATCTACCAGATTTGATTCCGCAGGGAAAAGGTTCCCCCTTTCGGACCTGTACTTTCAGCCGGGTATCACCCGAACACACCTCCTCGATTGACTCTTTGCCTTCGCTAGAATGGGATCATGCGTTACTCACGTTTGCTTCTCGGTGCGTGTGTCCTCTTGGCGGTGGGCTGTCATCAGCATCCACTGACGGACTATCGTCCGCTCGATCAGGCGGGGATGTGGTCGAGCAATATTGAGGAGCTTAAAGGTCTCAATGTCACCGACCCGGAAATCGCCCAAGTCGTCAAGCTCAAGCACGCTGGGATCAGCGATGAAACCTGTGTAGAACTCGTCAGAGCCGCACACGTTCAACAGCATCTATTCAACAGCGCAGAATCCGCCTCCAACTTGGTCGGCGCCGGATACACAGAGACTCAAGTCCTCGATATTGCTCATGCCGGTCAGTTGGATACCATTGGCATTGATGCCGTCACCCTCAAACTCATCGGGCTATCGGACTCGACCGTTCAGCTCGTGCTTCGCCGCCATCTGGAGGGAAAGACTGTCATGGCCAGCGCGGAAATCTCCGAGCTCAAAAACACGGGCTTGACCGAACGCCAGATTGTCGAGCGCATCAATTCGGGAATGACCGACGAACAGGCTAAGAAAGAAATTTTGGCCCGCGAGCGCTCTCGAGATCACTCGCACACTTCGTTTGTCCGGGTTCGCGGCCGCCGGCCGCGCTAGTCCTCGCAGCCTCCCTGATCGCGAAAAATCGCTTTTGCTTCCTCCGTTTTACCCCGCTACAATCGAATCGTTTTGCTGCCACGGCCTATCCTTCGCCTTCTGATTGGTTCTTTCCTGATCGTTGTCTGTCTATGGATCGCCTCCTGTGCCGCCGCGCTCGGGCCGGGCTACTCGATTGAGAAGCAGGAAATCCGCGTCCAGTTTGATCCTGGGACGGATCCTCGGATTCTTGTCGACTCGGACTATCAACTTCGCAATACGGGCAATCAGCCGCTTGCTTCGCTCGAGGTGCGCCTCTCCGGGCGCCGCCGCTTTCGCATTGTGGAATCGCGCGTCACATGGGACGGTGCGTCGCTCCCCGAACAAAACAACCCGGCTATTCCCCGAAACACTTCGCTAGTCTTGCCAGAGTCCTGGAAAGTCGGCGCACGGCACACTCTTCATCTCTTCGCCGAGTTTCAGTCTTCCGCCGGCGAGCCAGGTCTGCGTTTTGCCGCGGATGGATTTTTTTTGCCATCTCAAGGCTGGGCTCCGGAGCTTCTACCCTCCGAGGGATTGTTTCCGACTGGAGGTGTTCCTCCAGACAAGTGGCTTTTGCAGGTCCGCGTCCCTGCTACCTTCCTTGTGCACACCAGCGGCCGCTCTTCCAAGACTTCAGAACACGGCTCTGAAATCACAGTGCGATCGATTCAACGTCCTGACGATCGCTACCCGTTTGTCATTGCAGGGGCCTATAAACAAACGCTTCTGGATACCGCCTCGGGCAAGGTCGTGGTCTGGACGCGCGGGCCAGAAGACGCCGTGCGCCTACAGAAATCGGCCGGCTCTCTCGTTGAGGCTATCCATACCTTCGATGCGACCTTTGGCGTTCGGAGCCATAATGCGCTTCCTCTTCGAATTGTCCAGTGTCCGGTCGTGCCCGGCTGTTTTACAGCTTCGGCATCCTCCTACGCAGACCTCTTGGGTTCCCAGTCTGGCGCCGTTTCTTCGGAGGTGGCCTCCACTGATACTTTAATGATCGATTTTAGCGCCGGAGCGCCAAGTCTGCCCGCCGCTGCGCCCGCCCTGGCTGCGAGCTGGCTGGGCTATGGCCAGAACCCGGGCTACCATGAACAAAAGCCTCCGCTTTCAGCACTGCCTGCGTTTGCCGCCGCGCTCGGGCAGGAAGCCATCGAGGGGCCGTCCTCTCGCACGGAGACAATTCGCCGCGCCTTGCGTATGATTCCAGAGAGTGCGACGGCTCGCAAAACGGAAAGCGAAACCGTACTCCGAGCGAAAAGCTTTCTTTTCTTTTTTGCGCTTCAGGATCGCTACGGGGTGGAGGCCTTTCGCCGCGCAATCGACCACATGCTTTCAGCTCGTCGCGGGCGCGGCTTCAATCTCAACGACCTGATCGCAGCGTTTGAACAGGAAACGCATCAAAACGTTGCGGAGTTCGAGCGTTTGTGGATGAAACGCCCGGGAGTTCCGCAAGAGTTTCGCACTCGTTACGAAAATGATTCCGCATCCAGCACCACGACTTCCAAGGAGATCACGCCATGAGGGAAATTGTTTTGTCAGATCGCGGTCCGAAGCCAATCGGTCCTTATTCTCAGGCCATCAAGGTCAATGGACTGCTTTTCGTTTCCGGACAGGTATCTTTGGATCCAAAGACCAATGAATTTATTCCCGGAGATGTTCGTGAGCAAACCGAACGCACCCTCGAAAACGTGAAGGGCATCGTCGAAGCCGCTGGAAGCAAGATGGGCCACATCGTCAAGACTACTGTGTTCCTCAAAAATATGGGTGATTTCGCCGCGATGAATGAAGTGTACGCCCGCTTTTTTCCAGCGGCTCCCCCGGCGCGCTCGACCGTCGAAGTCGCGCGCCTGCCTAAGGATGCCCTTATTGAAATGGAAGTGATTGCGACCGTTTGAATTGCGGGGGAAACGATTTACGGCCGGTCAGGACTTTCCAGCGCCTCTTGAACCGCGAAGACGGTCAAAAGCGTGACCGCAGCCGTTGCGTACCACACAAACCTGCTTCTGCCAGCGCTGATCGGAGGCCTGCCGGAGCCCTTCGAGCCTGCACCCTGCGCCGGCGGCTGGCTCTGGGCCTCTTCTTCCGGGGTCGGATTCAGAACAATTCGATACGCGCTTCCTTCTGGTATGACACGCGAATCGTCACCCACAGTGATCGTCAGCGCCCCTCGCGTGCATTTGACTACCAATTGCCGCTTGTCCAGCACCGTCACTTGCCCGATGGTGGCTTCATCGGACTTCGGTCTGATCACCGCCGTTGATACGATCACCGCAAAGGCATTGGCACTGGCCGTCGAAAAAGTCGCCGATCCGTTCAAAAGAGTTGCTCGTGGCATTCCGCCCGCTTCGCTGATGGTGGCCGCGGAAGACGCGGAAAGTTGAAACCTCGCCGCACCTGCGCGCAGTTGCACGCTGCCGGCGTCTGCCGTTGTAAGGTTATCTCCAGCAAAGATTGTTGTGCCTACCGCTACGCCCGTCCCGCTCACATTTGCATGGTCCGACGCGACCACCGTGCCCAATGCGTTCGCGGTTGCGCCCCAGACCGGCACGATCAGAAAGCACGAGGTTACAAACGCAGCAGCAATTTCGCGCGAACGCGCCATTGAAGCCTCCAAGAGGGCTATTCGCAGAATACTCACCGCTTCTCCCTGCGTCAATATGGAATCCACTTTCGACAACAAAAAATATATCCTTTGCCGCCAACGGCCTCCTCTGGCTGTAGCAGGCTTCCGCTGTTACAATGCATGCCAACACATGGCTGACTGGAAACAGATCACCGCCCGCATTCGCCGGGCGCGCACCGGCAAAGACCCCGTCGGGCAGCTTTCTAATTTGTATGAGAAAACACGCGATGCCATGGTCGCCTTTGAGCTGGCCCGCTATTTTGAGACCACGGGACAAAATCCGGAAGCCGCCAAGTGGTATCTCGCTGCGGCGAGCCGCTTTCGACGAGCTGATTGGAAAACCAAAGCTCAAGAAGCGGCCGTCAGGCTCGGCGCGGAAATTCCTCCCACCGAATCAGCTCCGTCCCCCGGCGATTTTCAGTTGACTCCTCCTCCCATTACTTTGCCAGCGCCATCAACCTTCGAGGTGGAGACGGCCACTTCGGTTGATTCTTCAATTCCTTCTTTAGAAAGCGAAGCTGGTGTCCTCTCGGAAAAGCAAAATGGTGAAGCCGCGGAATCACCGGACAAAAAAAGACGCCGCCGCGGCCGGCGCGGTGGGCGAAACCGTCGGAAAGGCCCGCCTCCAAAGGTTTCCGCCGCTCCGCCGTCCACTACTTCCGAGCCCGAGTCCCCGGCGAAAGGTCTGCCCCCGCGCGTGTTCGACGACTCGGAGGAGCCAAAGCCTCCCCGGGTTACGCACAGCCGTTCTATTCCGGCGCTTCCCGTGGAGCCACCCGGCGAACCAGGTGCTCAGAGCGTTCGCGGCCGCTCCGGCGATCCTGGGCTTTCTTCCCGGTTGTCTCTGCTGGAAATGCAGCTTCGCCGCTTGTTAACTTGTCCTCCCGTGAAGTTGAACGAGGCGGATCATGCGCCGGTCGGGCCCGGCGTTTTCGTTCTCACCGATTCCGATCTCACCAGCTACTATTATGTCGAGGCTTGCCAGACTCTCCGAATTGCTGTCGGGAATCTTTTGCGCGCCGGCGCCAACCGCCGCGGCGCCGATTCCTCCATCAAGCCTCAACTCGCCGAGCACCTTGGTATTCCGGAATCTCGCGTCACAAAATATCTCGCCGATCACTGCGTTGTCCGTTGGCTTCAACTCGATGAAGGAGCATCATACTTCGCTCATTTTGTCATCGCTGTCATCCGTCCCACGCTCAACCAGTAGCCGACCGCTTTCGTTCCGGGGCCGCATGGCTTTTCCCAAAACGAATCGCCTGCCGCCCCAACATGGCAAACCGGTAGCCCTTTTGTCCTAGAAGTAACCCCCCTCAGGCCCCTGTGGATTGCCGTTCGCTGCACCCAGCGACAGTTCAACCCCCGATTTTGACCGTTCGCTGCTTCCTGCTGGCGCTGCCACCCCTTTACCCTTAAACTATAGCTGTACATAGACTTATTGGACGTACTTGTGGAACGTGGTAGGGTAATTAGAGCCTGGGGGCCGTTAGGGGCTCGATTTACATCCAATTCACTGGGCAGTTGGGCTTCTTTTTTTGAAAGCGAGGGTAGAGTTTTATGCCGAATCGTGTGGGGACGCAGCTCCTGAGAACGTTCGACTGGGCCCTGTGCAAAACAGCGGCGGTCACTTTTAATAGCATTCAGTATTTCAACAAGCGCAATCCGAACCCTTCGGTCACGCCTCAGTGGTCGGATAAGCCGCTGCTCAAGTCCTGGGAGAAGACCAAGCCCACTCTCGGCTTTCCCCGGCAAACCGATTCTCTTTGTCCTGCATGCGTCAAAGAGGCGCGTGAAGCAATCATCGCCGGCAAAAAAGACTGGCGCGATCTGATGCACGAGAAAGTCGGCGAAATCAAAGCGCAGATTGTCGAGCGCGACAATCAGATCTGGATGATTAAGGATTGTCCCATCCACGGGCACTACGAAGACATGATGGCCATCGATGCGAAGTTTCTCGATTGGATCGAGAAGCAGTTCCCCGGCCGCGATATTCCCGCGCACAACGACGAAGACCTCCACAAACACGGCTCTTCCACCGTTCGCTACGGCCGCGGTTCCGTTCTTACCGTCGATCTCACCAACCGCTGCAACATGATGTGCGATCCCTGCTTCATGGACGCGAATCAAGTCGGCTATGTCCACGAACTCGGCTGGGATGAAGTTAAAGAAATCTTGGACAACGCGCTCAAAATCAAGCCGCGCCGCCAAATGTCCGTGCAGTTCTCCGGCGGCGAGCCCACCATGAGCCCGCTCTTCCTTGACGCGGTCGCCTATGCGCGCAAAATCGGCTACAACAGCGTTCAGGCCGCCACCAACGGAATCGAATTCGCCAAGAGCAAGGAATTCTGCAAGAAGGCCTTCGACGCCGGTATGCGCTACGCCTACCTGCAATTCGACGGAATCGGCAACGACGCCAACAGCCATCGCCAGATCGGCAACCTCTTCGACGTCAAGCTCCGCGCCATCGAGAACATGCACGAAGCCGGCATCGAAATCGTGCTCGTCGTAACCATAGTCAACAACGTCAACAACGACCAGGTCGGCTCCGTCGTCAAATTCGCGATGGAAAACCCCAAGAAAATCGCCTTCGTCAGCTTCCAACCGGTTTCTTTCACCGGGCGCGACGAAGACATCACTCCGGAGCGCCGTCTCCGCCAGCGCTACACTCTTTCGCATCTTGCCAAGGACGTCAGCGCGCAAGTCGGCAAAGTGGAACCGACGCGCGATTGGTTCCCCATCTCTTTCGTCAGCACTTTCGCTGGTTTTGCGGACATGGTGAAGGGCAACGAATCCCAGTGGGGTTCGCTCTCCTGCGGTTGCCATCCCAATTGCGGTGTTGGCACCGCTCTGATGATCAACAAAGAGACCAAGGAATGGGCGCCTGTTCCGCGATTCCTCGATGCCGTCCAGCTGACCAAGGACGTCACCGCCATCACGGACGCGGCCCGCGGCAAGAAGTTCTCCAACTTCATGATGGCCATGGCCCTTCTCAAAAACTACCATCCGTTCCAGGGACCCAAGGGCTTAACGCTCAGCGCCCTCTTCAAGAAATTCGACAAGACTTGGGCGCTCACGAAAAAGTCCACCGTGAAGTATGGCCGCACTTCCCCCGACCGTACGTACGAAGACGCCATGAAGCGCCGCCAGACCGATCCTTGGAACTTCCTCTTCATCGCCGGCATGTGGTTCCAGGACCTTTTCAATTACGACTTCCGCCGCACCGAAATGTGCATCATCCCCTACGCCACGCAGCAGGGCGAGATCTCCTTCTGCGCCTACAACACCGGCGTGGGCTGGCGGCAAATTATCGAGAACATGCACAAGAACGCCACTGTCGCCGAATGGTACAAGACCCACGGCAAGCATGAGATCTATGCCAAGGGCAAGAGCGTCAATCTTCAGAGCTACGAGCACTCGCTAAAGATCGACGCCGATGACGCCGCCCGCGTCCGCCATCTCGAGCACGACATTCCGCTCACCGCCGCCGAAGAAGAGCGCGCGCGCCGCAAAAAGGCTTACGAAGAGCAGGCCAAAGTCCGCGCCATCTACGAAGAGCTCGTCCTCAAGAAGCCCCAGCCGACCGTCGTTCAGATCGGCTCCGTGGCAGACATTGCCAAAGCCACGCCAGCGAATTTCGCCAACGCAGGCAAGCCGGTCTCCATCGCCCCAGCCGCAAGCGGCAACGGCAACTCCGCCCCGAACGGCGACCGTCACTCCAACGGCAATGGCCACCCCAATGGCAACGGCGCTACGGCACCCAACGCCTCCGAAAAGGCCGCCGAAGCCGTAGCCGGCGACTAGTTCCTGGCATCGTCCATGCAGGGGCGGGAACATGCTGCGCCCTCTATGACGCGGCCCAGATCCTGTCCAACTCCGCAGATTCCAACTGCCCCGGTACTGCCGGGGCAGTTGCTCTTTTGTGTTGTCCGTTTGACGAGTCTATCCATCGGGCATAAACTCAAACTATGGTCAATGTCGCCATTGCTGAAAAAACTCGCGGCAAGGCGGCTGCCCGCGATTATAGCTTCACCGTGCTTTTCGAGCCGTTGACCCAGATGGTTACTCGTCGCAGGAATGGTCGAATCGTCCGCCGAGCTCAGAATCCGTCCTGGCCCGGATATCAGGTCACCGTTCCGATGTTGCCAGGGTTGATCACTTACGGTCGGACTCTGGATGAAGCTCGCGAGATGGCCAGGGATGCCATCCGCTGCCATTTGGAAGGATTGCAAAAAGACGGCGAGCGCATACCGGACGAGCGAAGCGCTCTTAAAGAAAAGCTTCGCGTGGTGATCAGCCCCTAGATGTCCCCGCGATTGCCCGTTTTGAAACCACGGGATGTTCTGCGCGCTTTGCTGAGGGCTGGTTTTGAGGTGCATCATCAAGCGGGGAGTCACGCGCAATTGCGGCATCCGAAAAAACAGCATCTGCGGGTGACGGTTCCGAGGCACGATCGGTTCGACCTGCCGCTGCCTGTTTTGAAGAGCATTTTGCGGCAAGCGGAGATGACCGCGGAAGAATTCCTCGATCCCTTGTAAAGGAACACACCAAGCAATGCCTATATACGAATACGTTTGCGACGAGTGCGAAACGCACTTCGAAAAAATCGTCATCAACAAGCAGCAGGAAATCTCCTGCCCCAAATGCGCCAGTAAGAAGGCCACCATCCAGCTTTCCGTCTTCGCCACCGCTGGCAACGGCGGCTCTTCCTCACCCTCCGGCA
>Ga0335085_10015592_pt1 | contig 11016 bp, 8 predicted proteins | sample Lox_Sample_45_FD_206712 | JGI IMG/M metagenome (GOLD analysis project Ga0335085, IMG submission 206712) | Soil microbial communities from Loxahatchee National Wildlife Refuge, Florida, United States - Lox_Sample_4.5 | ecosystem: Environmental > Terrestrial > Soil > Wetlands | place: USA: Florida... | reverse complement strand
ATGCCGACAAAAGGCATGTTCTTCATCCCGTCGCTGTCGGCGCGAACGATCGTCTACAAAGGGCTGTTGCTTGCGCCGCAGATCGCAAACTTCTATCAGGAACTGAAAGATCCGGATGTAACGTCTTCGTTATGCCTGGTGCACCAGCGCTTCTCGACAAACACCTTTCCGACCTGGCACCTGGCGCACCCGTATCGCTATGTTGCGCATAACGGTGAGATCAACACCGTCAAGGGCAACGTGAACTGGATGTACGCCCGACAGTCGACGCTGGCCAGCGATCTCTTCGGCGACGACATCAAGAAACTGTATCCGATCGTGCAGGCCGGCGGAAGCGACTCCGCCTGTTTTGACAATGTGCTGGAACTGCTCGTGCAATCCGGACGCAGCCTGCCGCACGCGATGGCGATGATGATCCCGGAAGCGTGGTCGGAGCACACACCGGAAGAAAAGCGAGATTTCTACGAGTACCACGCATCGTTGATGGAGCCGTGGGATGGCCCGGCGGCCATCGCGTTTACCGACGGTCGCGTGATCGGCGCAACGTTGGATCGCAACGGACTGCGACCGGCGCGCTACGTCGTGACCGATGATGGTCTGGTGGTGATGGCTTCCGAGACCGGCGTATTGCCAATCAGGCCGGAGACGGTCACGATCAATGGACGCCTGCAGCCGGGAAAGATGTTCCTCGTCGATACCGAGCAGGGCCGCATCGTCTCCGACGAAGAGATCAAAGGGACGCTCGTCAAGCGCCAGCCGTACGGCGAGTGGCTAAAGCAGCAGCAGGTTCGCATCGATGATCTGCCCGAGCCATTCCGCGTCATGGGCTCGGATCACGAGACGCTCGTTACACGGCAGCGCATGTTCGGCTTTACGGACGAAGACCTGAAAATGATCCTGCTGCCGATGGCGGTCGATGGGCAGGAACCGATTGGTTCGATGGGCAATGACACGCCTCTCGCTTGTCTCTCGGACAAGCCGCAGTCGCTCTTCAACTACTTCCGTGTGCTGTTTGCACAGGTGACGAATCCGCCGATCGACCCGATTCGCGAAGAGATGGTGATGTCGTTGATCAGCTACATCGGGCAGGAGCGAAACATCCTGCAGGAGCAGCCGATCAACGCGCACACGCTGCGCCTTGAGCACCCGATGCTCACCAACCGCGATCTCGAGCGCCTGCGCCGTGTATCGCAAGGCGACTTTCTTGCCACGACGCTGCCGGCGCTCTACCGCGTGTCCCACGGTGAAAAAGGTCTGCAGGACGCGCTCAACACGCTCTGCCGCCGCGCCTCGTTGGCGCTGAAGTCAGGTTACACGATTTTGATCCTGTCGGATCGCGGCGTAGATGAAGAGTATGCGCCGATTCCGAGCCTGCTCGCGTTGACAGCGGTGCACAACCATCTCGTCCGGGAGTCCACGCGCTCGCAGTGCGCGCTGGTAGTGGAGTCGGGCGAACCGCGCGAGGTCATGCATTTCGCGCTATTGATCGGATATGGAGCGAGCGCGGTCAATCCGTATCTTGCGATCGAGACACTCGAAGATTTCGCCAAGCGCGGCTACCTGCCGCAGGGGCAGACCTTCGACACGGCGCTGAAGAACTACAAGAAGTCGATCAACAAGGGCCTGCTGAAAACCTTCTCCAAGATGGGCATTTCGACACTGCAGAGCTATCGCGGTGCGCAGGTGTTCGAGGCGCTGGGCCTGAACAAGTCGCTCGTGCAGAAGTATTTCACGGGCACACCGTCTCGTATCGAAGGCATCGGGCTGGATGTGATCGCGCGCGAGTCGCAGATGAAGCATGAGCATGCGTTCCGCCCGGTCAGCGATTCAGAGACTGAGCTCGCGGTCGGCGGCAACTACGCCTATCGCGCGAACGGCGAACTTCACCTGCTCAATCCGTTCACGATCAGCAAGCTGCAGCACGCCGTACGTCAGGAGAGTTTCCAGACCTTCCAGGAGTACTCCGAGTACATCGACAATCAGAATGAGCGGTTGTGCAATCTACGCGGACTGCTTCGCTTCAAGAAAGCCGAAAGGCCGGTTCCGATCGACGAAGTCGAGCCCGCCAGTGAAATCGTGCGCCGCTTTGCTACGGGCGCAATGTCGTTCGGCTCCATCAGCAAAGAAGCGCACGAAACGTTGGCGAAGGCCATGAACCGCATCGGCGGACGTTCCAACACCGGCGAGGGCGGCGAGGATGAAGCGCGTTTCGTCGACGACCGTCGCAGTTCGATCAAGCAGGTCGCGTCGGGACGTTTTGGGGTCACGGTCGAATACCTGGTGAACGCTGACGAACTACAGATCAAGATGGCGCAGGGCGCGAAGCCGGGCGAGGGTGGCCAGCTTCCTGGCCATAAGGTGGATGAGAACATCGCGCGCGTGCGGCGTTCAACGCCGGGTGTCGGACTCGTCTCTCCGCCACCGCACCACGACATCTACTCGATCGAAGATCTGGCGCAGCTTATTTACGATTTGAAGAACGTTAATCCGAAGGCGCGCATTTCGGTGAAGCTAGTCGCGGAAGTCGGAGTTGGCACTGTCGCTGCCGGCGTCGCCAAGGCTCACGCTGACGTTATTCTTATCAGCGGCGACACCGGAGGCACCGGCGCGGCTCCGCTCAGTTCCATCAAGCACGCGGGGGTTCCCTGGGAACTCGGACTGGCTGAAACGCAGCAAGTGCTGGTGATGAACGATCTACGCTCGCGCGTTCGCGTGCAGACCGACGGCAAACTCCAGACCGGCCGCGACGTTGCAATCGCTGCGTTACTAGGCGCCGAAGAATTTGGATTCGCTACCATGCCTCTGGTTGCGATGGGTTGCATCATGATGCGCAAGTGCCACCTGAATACCTGTCCGGTGGGCATCGCGACTCAGGATCCGCGTTTGCGTGCAAAATTCGCAGGACAGCCTGATCATGTCGTCAACTTCTTCTTCTTCCTCGCTGAGCAGGTTCGCCAGCACATGGCTGAGCTCGGGTTCCGTACCTTCGACGAAATGGTTGGACGTGTGGATCGCCTCGAGTTTAAGCCCGCCACCGATCATTGGAAGGCGCACGGACTCGACTTCAGCAGCATTCTCTACAATCCGCCGATGCCCGGCCGCATTGCTCGCCGCTGCACACAGGCGCAGGACCATGGGCTGCACCAAGCGCTCGACTATCGGCTAATCGACTACGCGCGCGAGGCGCTCGAAACGCGGCAGACTGTTCATCTGCATCTACCGATCCGCAATGTGCATCGTTCGGTCGGCACCATGCTGAGCGGTGAAGTGGCGCGGCGTTACGGCAATGGGGGACTGCCCGACGACACCATCCAGTTCGACTTCCAGGGGTCCGCCGGACAGAGCTTCGGCGCCTTTCTCGCGCATGGCGTAACCCTGGAGTTGGAAGGTGACGCTAACGACTACGTTGGCAAGGGACTCTCGGGTGGACGGCTGATCGTCTATCCGCCGCACGAGTCGAAGTTCGAGCCGGAAAAGAACATCATCATTGGCAACGTCGCGCTTTATGGCGCCACAGGCGGTGAAGCGTTCTTCAACGGAGTTGCCGGCGAGCGTTTTGCCGTTCGTAACTCCGGCGCAACGGCTGTCGTGGAAGGCGTTGGCGACCACGGGTGCGAGTACATGACGCGCGGCACAGCGGTTGTGCTCGGCAAGTGCGGACGCAACTTCGCTGCCGGAATGAGCGGGGGTATTGCGTACGTCCTCGACGATTTGGGTGACTTCGCCGAAAAGCGCTGCAATCGGACGAACGTCGATCTCGATCCGCTCGACGACCAGGATCTCCAGACTGTCCATGCGCTGGTTGAAAAGCATGTCGTCCTGACCGGCAGCGCGCGTGGCAAGCACGTACTGGAAAACTGGGCAGACCTGAGCGGCAAATTCATCAAGATCTTCCCGCACGACCTGAAGCGAGTGTTGGGAATTCCACGATCGACAGCCGTATCCGCGGCGGTGTACGCGAAAGAAGCGACCCCCGTGGCCGTGGGCGCGAGCCGCTAAACCGACTGAGAACCGAGACTGAGAATTGCAATGGGTAAAGTAACCGGATTCCTCGAACACAAGCGCGAAATGCCGCCGCGGCGGCCCGTAACCGAACGGATCAACGACTGGTTTGAGATTTACATCGACTACGGGGACGAGAAGGTGCGATCACAGGGTGCGCGCTGCATGGACTGCGGCGTACCCTTCTGCCACAACGGATGCCCGCTGAACAACATCATTCCCGATTGGAATGACCTCGTCTACCGCGACCGTTGGCAGGAGGCGATCAACCGCCTGCACGCCACCAACAACTTCCCGGAGTTTACTGGGCGCATCTGCCCGGCGCCGTGCGAAGCTTCGTGTGTGCTCGGGATCAACGAACCCCCCGTCACCATTCGCCAGATCGAAAAGAGCGTGATCGAGCACGCGTGGAAGGCTGGCTGGATTCGTCCGGAACCGCCGGCCATCGAAACGGGTAAGCGAGTCGCGGTCATCGGATCCGGTCCCGCAGGCCTGGCGGCCGCGCAGCAGCTCCGTCGCGCCGGTCATGGCGTTACGGTCTTCGAGAAGAACGAAGCGCCTGGCGGACTGCTGCGATTCGGTATTCCGAACTTCAAGCTCGAAAAGCAAATCGTCGAACGCCGTCTTGACCAGATGAGGCAAGAGGGCGTGGAGTTTGTGAACAACACGCATGTTGGCGTGAACGTGTCCGTTACAGACCTCCAACGCGATTATGATGCTCTCCTGCTTTCCGGCGGCGCCGAACAGCCGCGCGATCTTCCGCTTCCCGGACGCGAACTCAAAGGCATCTACTTTGCGGTCGACTTTCTTTCGCAACAGAACCGCCGCAACGAGAGCCTGCCGTTCAGCGATGAAGAAATCGTCGCTACCGGCAAGCGCGTCATCATTATCGGTGGCGGCGATACCGGAGCAGATTGTCTCGGCACCTGCCATCGCCAGAGAGCCAAGTCCATTCAGCAATTCGAGCTGCTGCCCATGCCTCCAGCTGAGCGTTCTCCCAAAACTCCGTGGCCGCTGTGGCCGATGCAGTTGCGCACCGAGAGCTCGCACGAAGAAGGTGGCGTGCGCGAGTGGAGCGTCTCCACCACGGAGTTCCACAGTAACGACGCCGGACAACTCACTGGACTCACTGGCGTACGCGTCGGACCTCCGCCGAAGTTCGAAGCGATCCCGGGATCGGAATTCTTCCTCGAGTGCGACATGGTCCTGCTGGCGATGGGATTTGTTGGGCCTGTCCGCAAGGGCTTGCTCGCTCAACTCGGGGTGAAGCTTGATCAGCGCGGCAACGTTGCCACTGACGAGACGTACATGTCGTCGGTGCCTGGCGTCTTCGCCGCTGGCGATATGCGTCGAGGACAATCGCTGGTGGTCTGGGCGATCACCGAGGGCCGCAAAGCCGCGCAGGGCATTGATGCGTATCTGCGCCAGTCGGACCGGGTCCTGGCATGAGAGTTGTAAAAGGTATTAATTCGAGAGGCTGAAGCGATGAACTTCAGCCTTTTTCATTTGTGCACTTGAAAGTTACGGGCGTTTCATTGGTACTTTACTGAGCATCCATATGGTTGCGTGTTGGCCGTGACTATCGGCTGTCCTGCCATCGCCTCCGTCAGGGTAGCATTGACGTAGTTCTTCGCGCTCGCCACGTCTTCCACGTCCGTCGTCGGTTTGTCATCAATCGCGCCGTCATAGATCAGCTTGCCGCTCGGATCGATGATGAATATGTCGGGTGTGGTCTTGGCGCCATAGAGATGGCCGAGGCTGCCGCTGGGATCCATCAACGCTGCAGTAGGCGCTGCGCTTGCTTGTCTCAAATAGTCGTTTTCTTCTGCCGGAGTTTTGTAGCCTTGCTGCCCCGGTGCAGATGAGAGTACGGTAAGCCACACTACGCCTTTCGCCGTCCATTCTTTTTGCAGCCGCTGCATGTTTCCGCTGGAATAATGCTTGCGCGTAAACGGACAGCCGCTGTTCGTCCACTCCAGGACAACGAACTTGCCTTTGTAATCGGAGAGCCGATGAAGTTTGCCGTTGCTATCCGTGGCGGAAAAACCCGGCGCCGCATCGCCGACTTTGGCGGCGGGAGCGAGAAGAGCAAGCGTAAGCACTAAAACGGAAATAGAAAGAATTCGCTTCACAAGGCCTCCGTTTAAGATTCTCCAAAGTCTATTGCAAAGGCACATCGACGGCGTAAGCGTTCGATCCGGCGGCCGTTGCGACCATCAGTACTCCTCTTAGACGTGTAATGTTCGTCGTGGAGTCAGCTTTTTTCATGGTCAAGTGTGTAGTTCGCAACATGGATGAGAGCTTCTGAAGAGAACTGTTGTCAATCACCTCGCGGTCGGCAGGGAAGAATATCGCCTGCTGAACTTTAATTCCAGGCCGGAAATTCAGGATGATTTGCCCTGAGTTCTGCAGCGCACTCGTCTTCCACGATGCCGGCATCGCATCCGGCAATTTCGCCTTCGCCATAGCAATGGCTTTTTTCTCCGCTAGATCGACAGAGTCCGGGCCTACCTTTATTGATGTCTTTGCCGAACTCTTCTGTGGTACGCAAATATCCTTGCATACGAGCCAGCGGAGGTTCGCTGTCAAATCGCCACCGGAACTACCAACCCTCATCGGTGTGAGCAGCGTCACCTCGCCTTCGTACCCGTAGTCAACGCCAGCCGCATTCACCATGCGCGAAGGGGTAGGCCACTGCAATTCGCCTGCCGCCCATCCGGAGGGAAGCGACCATTGCACGCGTGGAGGCTCGCCGGCATCGCCGGGATTCACCCAGTACATGTGCCATCCCGAAGGGATCTCGAACCGAATTCCCACTGTGTCGGAAGAGCCCGGTTTTGCGGCGGAATTCTCTCTGATCAGCGAGACTTTTGTTTCCGGCGCCTGGGCAAACAGCGCGATAGTGGCGGCCATCAACAACAGCGCAATCGTCAGCAGACCTCGCATGGGGAAATTCTATCGCTTCCGGAAGAGTTCGGAATTCCGCAGAGTGGCAGGCGCCGCGCTCTCCGGCATTTGAGGACAATCTCACACTGGGTTGTGACGTGCGTCATACCTCGGAATGACATGCCCCGGCGACAATCCTTGCCATGGAGGAATGCTTCATCCTCCTCCTGAAACGCGTCTTACGCCGGTGCACAATGGGGGCCGGGGGACGCCACCGGGTTTCATCAACAACGTGTGCAGCAGGCCTTAGCCCCAGTACACGGGCGCGCTGAGAACGCGCTTGAGGATTCCATGGCAGCAAAAGGAACCGTTAAGATCGACGTTGAACGCTGTAAGGCTTGTGGATTCTGCGTCGAGTTCTGTCCCACCCACGTTCTTGCTCTTTCTTCCGCTTTCAATTCCAAGGGTTACCATCCGCCCCACATGGTGAATGCCGATAAGTGCAGCGGCTGCGACTTGTGCGGCATGTATTGTCCCGACTTCGCCATCTATGGATACAAGCCGGCGAGCGGGAAATCGGAGACGTCGAATGAAGGCTGATCCCAAGGGCGTCCTCACGGGCGTCCATTTTATTGACGGCGATCACGCCTGCTGCGAAGGTGCTCTCGCGGCAGGCGCGCGCTTCTCTTCGGGCTACCCCATCACACCCTCGACCGAAGTGGTAGAGCGCTTCGCATCGCGCATCCCGACTGTCGGTGGCACGTTCATCCAGATGGAAGACGAACTTGCAGCATCCATCTGCCTGCAAGGCGCGGTGTGGGGCGGAGCGAAGGCGTTCACTGTGACGTCCGGTCCGGGCTTCTCGCTGATGATGGAACACATTGGCTATGCGGCGATGACCGAAACGCCATGTGTTTTCGTTGACGTGCAACGCGGCGGTCCATCGACCGGCTTGCCGACGCTTCCGGCGCAGGCCGACATGATGCAGGCGCGCTGGGGCTCGCACGGCGACTACGGCATCATTGCGTTGTCACCAAACTCGCCACAGGAGTGCTTCGATCTCACCATCAAGGCCTTCAACTTCTCTGAGCGCTTCCGCGTGCCGGTGATGTTCATGATGGACGAGGTCGTCGGCCACATGACCGAGAAGGTTGTGATCCCGCCCGCCGACGAAATCGAGATACAGCCGCGGCTGCATACGACGAAGTCGCCAACGGATTATCGTGCGTACGAACCGAACGAAGAAGGCGTGCCGGAGATGGCACACGCTGGCGAAGGTTACCGGTTCCATGTCACCGGACTGACGCATGACGAGCGCGGCTATCCTGCCATGACGCCACCGGTGCAGGACAAACTGGTCCGCCGCCTGAAGGACAAGATCGACAATAACATCGACAAGATCTCAATGATGGAAGTGGACGGTCTTGATGATGCGGATGTCGTAGTGGTTTCGTACGGCATCACGTCCCGCGTAGCGCAGCGAGCCATCGACATGGCCCGTGCTCGCGGGCTGAAAGTCGGCAAGCTACGCCTAATCACCGTATGGCCGTTCCCGGAGAAAGTGATTGCCGATCTCGCGCAGCGGGTGAAGGCGTTCGTGGTTCCAGAGATGAACCTCGGCCAGGTGAAGTACGAAGTCGAGCGGGCCGCCAATGGCAATGCGAAGACCATCCTGGTTGGCCACGCCGGCGGCAACGTCCATCGTCCAGAACAGATTCTCGACGCCATCCTGGAGGGCGCGAAATGACCACAGTTGCTCAACCGCCAAACATCGTAGAGCAGTTCCTGCGCAGCGAACGCATGCCGCACATCTGGTGCCCGGGATGCGGAATCGGAACGACTGTCAACTGCTTCACGCGCGCGCTACTCGACGCGAAAGTTAATCTCGACAACGTTGCGGTCGTCAGCGGCATAGGCTGCTCCGGACGTGTCGCAGGTTACGTTCGTTTCGACTCGTTCCACACGACGCACGGCCGAGCGATTCCCTTCGCTACCGGACTGAAACTGGCAAATCCGAAACTCGACGTCGTCGTTTACTCCGGTGACGGCGATCTGTCGGCCATCGGCGGAAATCATCTGATCCACGCAGCCCGCCGCAACGTCGACATCAAGGTCATCTGCGTCAATAACCTTATATATGCGATGACCGGCGGACAGACAGCTCCGACGACGCCGGGAGATGTTGTGACCTCGACAAATCCTTATGGCACTTATGATCCGACGTTCAACCTGCCGCACCTGATGGAAGCTGCGGGGGCGGTGTACATCGCTCGCTGGACGACATATCACGTGCGGCAGCTCGCGCGCTCGATGCAGGAGGTGTTCGCGAAGCCGGGGTTCAGCTTCATCGAGATTCTCTCGCCTTGCCCGACGCTGTACCAACGGCGCAATAAGATGGGCGACGGACTCGACACAATGAAGTTCTACAAACAAATGAGCAAGATCAAGAACGGCGCGCCGACCAGCGAAGTTGGACTGTCGAAGTCGGGCGAGATCATCGTGGGAAAGTTCGTCGATCGTGCTCGTACTCACTTCGGTGAGAACCTGCGCGAGCAGATGCTGCACACGCTCGGCGATCGCTACGTGGACGAAGTAGCTGCGAACGTGATGAGCGAAGACGGCGGCTGCAGCGGCGGCGGATGCATGATGGAGGATTCGGTATGCAGCTAACAGAGATTCGAGTAGCGGGTTTCGGCGGGCAAGGCGTGATTCTGGCCGCGATCGTAATCGGCAAGGCGGCCTCCATCTACGAAAACGGCTATGCGACGATGACGCAGAATTTCGGTCCAGAAGCACGCGGCGGAGCTTGCAGCGCGCAACTGGTGCTTTCGGGCGATCCGGTTTTGTATCCGTACGTGACGAATCCGGATTTCCTAGTCGTCATGTCGCAAGAGGCGTACGTCAAGTTTGCGCCGGAAGTCCGGCCGAATGGTACGCTCATCATCGAGCAGGACCTGGTTCGCATCGGTAACTTGCCCGCGGGAACGAAAGTGTATTCGTGCCCGGCGACGCGCATCGCGGAAGAACTCGGCAAGCGCATGGTGCTGAATATTGTCATGGTCGGCTTCTTTGCGGCGGTCAGCAGAGTGCTTAAGCCGGAGTCTGTCAATCAAGCGGTGCTCGAGTCGGTTCCGCCGGCGTTCAAAGACTTGAACGCGAAGGCGTTCGAGGCAGGATACAAGTACGGGGTTGAGAATCCGGATGCGCTGCCGCAACATTCGTCTCCGGAGAAGGAAGTCACCGTAGAAGTTTAAGTCGCTGTTTGCTTCACGGGCCCGGCCGCGCGCCGGGCTTTTTTTCTTGCTGGTAGACTGCTCTTTGTGGATGACGCAATCCGACAGCCGCTGGTGGAGGGCGAAGACTTTTATTACGAAGATGGCCTGATGGTGCTGACCGCGGCGTACCTGCAGCGGCGCGGGTTCTGCTGCGACTGTGGCTGCCGGCATTGTCCGTATAAAGAAAAACCTTCTGAAACCGATTAGAGACTTTCTTTCCTCAATCGATCCGCGATAAAAATCTCATATGACGCATGGGCAACTGGTGAAGGTGGCGGAGCTGTGGTTGCGGCGCTATCGCTGCGGCATCGTGCTTTCGGAGCAGCAGTGCGCGAGCGGCGAGATGCCCGACGCGATCGGCTGGAAAGGGAAGTGCCGGTCAGTGGTCGTGGAGTGCAAAATCTCGCGCGGTGATTTCCTGGCGGACCGGACGAAACCGTGGCGGCTCAATCCGGAGATCGCGCTCGGCTGCGAGCGATTTTATCTTTTGCCGCGTGGGCTCGTGCGCCCTGGAGACCTGCCGAAGGGCTGGGGGTTGCTCGAGTATCACGACAGGCGTGTGAACATGCTGGTCAAGCCGTCACGTCAGAGCCAGCGATCGGCGGAAGGCTTTATGAACGAGATGAACCTTTTGCTGGCAAGCCTGCGGCGGGTCGAGGTCCGCATCGAGCCGCAGACGATCACCGACTTCCTGAAGTGGAAGAACCGCATGTCGGAGTACAACGGTGGCGCGACACCAGAGGGGCTAGTAGCCACTCCGGATGAGGCGAATGTGTATCTCGAAGCGAGTAACCAGTAGTCAGAAACAGCCAATTCCTCAGTTTTCAGTCAGCTTGCGTTGAATTGGTATGCT
>Ga0335085_10015591_pt1 | contig 11016 bp, 6 predicted proteins | sample Lox_Sample_45_FD_206712 | JGI IMG/M metagenome (GOLD analysis project Ga0335085, IMG submission 206712) | Soil microbial communities from Loxahatchee National Wildlife Refuge, Florida, United States - Lox_Sample_4.5 | ecosystem: Environmental > Terrestrial > Soil > Wetlands | place: USA: Florida... | reverse complement strand
CGTGACGAGCAGGAACGCCGCCGCGATCACCGCCGCCTGTGTGGCCTGGATGCTTGCGAGCATCACGGCCCCGCCCCCTCGCGGGTCGTGCTCGCCGTCGCGGCGACGGACTCCTCGGGGTGGGCCTCGCCCTCGCGCTCGGTTCCCCGCAGCAGGTACACCACTGCCGTCACCACGCCCCCGAGCACCACGGCGGCGAGCTGATACCAGACGAAGAACGGCAGCCCGCCCAGGGTGGGATCGACCTGGTTGAAGAGCGGCGGCCAGATCACGGCTGCGATCGGGATCGCGAGCAGCGCGAGCGCCCACGCGCGTCGCTGGGGGCGTGCCCCGGGCGCCAGGCCCGGCGCGTTCGGGCCGGAGGTGCTGCCGGGCTCAGGCAAGCTGCCTCCGCGCGAGCCGGCGGAACGGGCCGTCGATCTCCATCAGCTCCTCGAAGCCACCTTCCTGGACGATCTGGCCGCGGTCGATCATCACGATGCGATCGGCGTGGCGGATCGTCGAGAGACGGTGGGCGATCACGATGCGCGTGGCGCGCAGCTGCTCGATCGCCCCGGCGACCTCCGACTGGGTGCGGTTGTCGAGCGCGCTGGTGGCCTCGTCGAAGAGCAGTATCCGCGGCCGGCCGACCACCGCGCGCGCGATCAGCAGGCGCTGGCGCTGGCCGCCGGAGAACGTGCCGGCGCCCTCGGAGACGAACGTGTGCATCCCCATCGGCATCGCCCGGATGTCCTCGGCGATGCCCGCCACCTCGGCCGCCTCCCAGGCGTCCTCAAGCGAGAGGGGCCGGGCGCCCACGATGTTCGTGTAGACGTCTCCCGGCATCAGCTTGGCGCTCTGGATGACCACGCCCATCTGGCGTCGCAGCGCCCGCGGGTCGAGGGTCTCGAGGTCCTTGCCGTCGAAGCGCACGCTGCCGACCTCCGGGATCTCGAACCCGAGCAGCACGCGCATCACGGAGGACTTGCCCGCGCCAGAGGGGCCGACCACGGCGATCAGCTCACCGGGCTCGGCGCTCAGGCAGACGTCGTCGAGCACGAGCGGTGCGTCCGGGGCGTAGCGCAGCGACACGTGCGACAGCTCGATCCTGCCCCGCAGCTCGCCCGGGTCCGAGCGCACCACGTCGGTCTCGCGGGGCTCGGCGAGGATCGGTCGCGTCCCCTCGTAGTAGGGGACCGACTGCGCCACGAAGGTGGCCACCGCGGTCAGCCCCGTGAGGGCCACCAGCGCCTGCGTGAAGGCGGTGTTGAAGGCCACGAAGGTGGCGCCGGAGAGCGCTCCGGCCTCGAGCGTCGAGGCGCCCAGGAAGAGGAGCAGGGTGCAGAGCGCCGGGGCGGCCGCCACGAAGGAGGTGGTCAGCGCGTAACCGAGCTGCGCGTCGTAGAAGGACCGCTTCAGGTCGCGGAAGCAGCGCCCCCACTGCACGAAGCCGCGCTCCTCGGCGTCCGCCACGCGCAGCTTGCCGACGGCCTCCACGAGCTGCATCGAGACGCCGAAGAGGTTCGAGGTGGCCTCCCGCACGCGCCGCTGGTGGGGCACCTGATAGCGCAGCAGGATCGCCATTCCCGTGCCGAACAGGAGCAGCGCCACCGACCCGAAGGCGGCGAGGCGCGGGTCGATCACGAAGGCGAGCGCGAGGTTGGCGATGCCCACCGGGATCGCCAGCGTGGCGGTCACCACCACTGTCGTCACCGTCAGCTGTATCTGCTGGATGCCCATCACGCGGATCGTGAGGCCGCCGGCGGAGTGCTGGCGGAAGAAGGGCAGGGGCAGGTCGAGCACGCGGTCCCAGAGGGCCGCCTGGAGGTCCGTGCTGGCGCGGCCCTGGATGCGAAGCACGGCCAGCTGCTGGACCAGCGAGAAGCCGAAGGAGGCGACCGCGAAGACGATCAGCAGCGAGGTGAGCCAGACGAGCGTGGAGCGGTCCTTGGCGGGCACCACGGTTGAGAAGATGTGTTCGGTCACCACCGGCGTGAGCAGCGAGATCCCGGCGATCAGGACCGCGAGCAGGGCCACGCGGCGCAGATCGCCGGCGAGCGGGCGCAGCAGGAAGCGCAGGATGTCGCGGTCATCGAGCGCGTGCGAGGGCAGCGCCCGGTAGAGCATCGTGGCCTCGTCCTCGAGCGCCCTCGCGAGCTGGTCGTCCACACGCGTGCGGGTACCGCTCTCTGGGTCGCAGGCCTCGTAGCCGCCACGCCGCGGCAAGAGCGCCACCCAGGCCCCGTCCTCGCGGCGGCGCGCCAGCAGCGGGCCGGCGTCCTGGCGCCACCAGCCCTCCTCGAGCGTCACGGTGCGGGCGCGGACCGTGGAGGCGCGCACGATCGCGTCTATCGGGTCGACGCTCGCGCCCACCGCGCCACGCGGCGGCGTCACGATCTCGATGCCCTGCGCCGCGCCGACCATGCGCATCGCGTTCAGCAGCGCGTCGCCGTCACGCGCCCCGAGCCGCCGCTCCCCGCCCTCGCCGAGCACCGCCCCGAGCGACGTGTAGGCGCGCTCGCGCTCCTCGCGCTCGCGTGCGTGCCGGCGGGCGATGCGATCGCCGACGGCGCGCTCCCGCAGCTCCACGAGCGCGCCAAGACGGGCCAAAACGGCGGCGTAGAAGCATTCCATCCCCAGCCAGGCCTCCGGCCGCACGAGCGCCTCGGCCGTGTGAATGGGCGCGAGGTCGCACTCGGCCTCGGCGCTGATCCAAGCTCGCGGCGGCAGCGGCAGCAGCGACTCCTCGGCGACTGGCTCGGCACCGAACAGCGTCAACCCGGTGCTCGGGAGCCACACGGTCCCGGAGGCCGGCCACGCCACCTCACCGCTTCCGAGCGTGACCTTCTCGCCGGCGAGCACCGCGTGACCGTCCTCGGGCCCGGCCTCGCCGAGGCAGCTCGTGAGCTGTGAGAGCCAGTGCTCCACCAGCGCGGCCAGGGCGCCGTCCTCGTCAGAGCCGGCGGCGCAGGCGGCGAGCTCCGCCAGCGGGACGGGCTGGACGCTCGTGCCCTCCGCGATGCCCACCGCGAGCAGCGCCAGAGGCGCGCCGGCCGGGGGTGCGATCAGCATCTCTCCGGGGCCGCACTCGAACAGGGGTATGCGCCGGCTCGGGTGGCCGTCGCCGAGTCGCAGCGCGAACACGGCCACGCGGCCGCTGGCCACGACCCACGCGGTGGCGGCATCCTCGAGCGCCAGCGGCGCGTTGGCGGGCAGCGGCCGCGGGTCGCCGGCGGGCAGGTCGGCCACGGGTCCGGCGGCGACGCTCATTCGGCCAGCAGCTCCTTGTAGATGCCGTCCTGCGCGGCCAGCTCCTCGTGGGTGCCGCGTTCCACCGGCCTGCCCGCCTCGAGCACGATGATCTCGTCGCAGTCGCGGATCGTGGAGAGGCGGTGGGCTACGATCAGGCAGGTGCACCCTCGCGCGCGGATGCGCTCGTCGATCGCCTGCTCGACGAGCGGGTCGAGCGCGCTCGTGGCCTCGTCCATGATCAGGAGCGAAGGGTTGCTCGTGAGGGCGCGGGCGATCTCGAGACGCTGGCGCTGTCCGCCGCTCCAGTCGCGCCCGCCCTCCTCGATCGCGCGGTCGTAGCCGCCCGGGCGGCGCAGGATGTCGTCGTGGATGCGCGCGTCGCGGGCCCCCTGCACGACCGCCTCCTCCGGCACGGTCGGGTCCCACAGCGTCAGGTTCTCGTGCACGCTGCTTTCGAACAGCTGGATGTCCTGGTCGACGAATGCCACCGAGACCGCGAGCACGTCGCGTGCGATCTCCTCACGCGGGACACCGTCGAGCAGGACCCGCCCGCCCCACGGGCGGTTGAGCCCGGCCACGATGCGGGCCACCGTCGACTTGCCGCTGCCGGTCGGGCCGACGAGCGCCACACGCTGGCCGGGCGCCACGCGCAGCGACAGCCCGTCGATCAGGGGCTCGCCGAGCGGGTTGTAGCCGAATGACACCTCGACCAGCTCGAGCGCGCCGGAGAGCCTCGTGGACAGGCCCTTGCCACCACCTGCGCCGTTTGGCCCCGCGCCGTTGCCGTTGGTCGCTCCGTTGCCGCTGTCCGCTCCGTCGCGCGCGGCGGCCCCAGTTGCAGGCACGGCGCCGTTGCCCGACGCCGCCCCGTTGCCGGCCTCCTCGCTGCCGCTCGCGTCGGGGCGATGGGCGCTCGCCTCCGGGTCGGCCGGATAGTCGAGCACGTCGTCGACGGAGGCCAGGTTGGCCGCCGTCTGCTGGAGCACCGCGCCGAAGCCGACGAGCTGTGCGATCGGCCCGTTGAAGCCGCCGGCGAGGATCTGAAAGGCGAGCAGCGTCCCGAGGGAGAGCGTGCCGTTCATGACCTGCCAGCCGCCGAAGCCCAGTATCACCGCCGTGTTTGCGCCGGTCAGGAGCGCCGGCAGGCTCGACAGCGCCGAGGCCGGCCCACCGAGCGACTGCATCGAGTCGATCACGTTCGCCTGGCTGCCCGCCCAGCGGGCGAAGAACGAGGCGTCCTCGCTGGTGGCCTTCAGCGTCTCGATGTTCTGCAGCCCGGACACCGCCGCCGCCGTGAGCTTGCCCGTGTCCTGCACGAGCCGCCTGTTGATGTCACGTTGCCGGCGTGCCACGGACTGCAGCGCGATCACGTTGATGAGCGCGAAGGTGATCGCGATCAGGGTCAGCTGCCAGTCGTAGACGAACATCAGCCCGAGGAAGAACACCGAGGTCAGCAGCGACAGCAGGCTGGTGGCGAGCTGGCTGGAGAGCAGGCTGGCGATCTGGTCGTTGACCGTCACCCGCGTCACCACGTGGCCGGCGTAGCGCTGCGTGAAGAAGGCGAGGGGCAGCCGCAGCACGTGCTCGAAGAACCGCGTGGACATCGACATCGCGAGCTTGGTGGACAGGCGCAGCAGCGTGATCTGCTGCAGCCAGGTGAAGGCCATCTGCGCGATCGCCGCGAGGCCCACCGCCAGGACCAGCTGCCAGAGCCAGCTGCGGTTGCCGGCTTCGAGGTACTCGTTGACGAAGATCCGCACGCTTGCCGGGACGAGCAGGCCTGGCACCAGCAGCCCCATGCCCGCCAGCACGCAGAGGACGAGCGCGGCCGTACCACCGTGGAAGCGCTTGCGCAGACCCTTCACGACGGACGGCGCCGCGCCGGCCCGTTCGAGCCGCTCGGTCGGCTCGAACACGAGCACCACCCCGGTGAAGGAGCCGTCGAATTCCTCCCAGCTGACGAGCCGCTGGCCGCTGGCCGGATCGTTGAGGCGCACGCCCCTGCGGCTGTATCCCTCGATCACCAGGAAGTGGTTGAAGTTCCAGAAGAGGATCGCCGGGAAGGTGACGTTGGCGAGGCTGGCCGGCTCCATCCTCATGCCCTTGCCGTCGAGGCCGTATGCCCGCGCCGCCTTCAGGATGTTGCTCGCGCGCGATCCGTCGCGTGAGACCCCGCAGGCGGTTCGCAGCTCCTCCAGGGGCACCCAGCGGCCGTAGTGGGCGAGCACGATCGCGAGCGCGGCGGCACCGCACTCGACGGCCTCCATCTGCAGCACCGTCGGAGTCTTGACGCGTCGGCGGGCGCGACCCGTGGGTGCCTCCACGCGTGGGCCCGACCCTACGGCGATCGCGCTCATCGGTCGTTACCGGCTTCCGCGGGAGGGCGACTCGCCCGGCGCAGACGGCGGGCGGTGTGGCGGGGCGAGATGTGGGCGTCCGCCGGCATTCGGCATCAGAGGACGTCGTTGATCGGATGGTGCGAGCCGATCACGAACGTCACGTTCGAGGGCAGCCCGGCCGCGAGCGGTGTCGGCGGCCCTTCGCCGGATCCCCAGACGAGCCCGCTCGGCGTGTGGGCGGACTGGTCCATGGCGATCACCACTTCGTTCGCCGGCCCCAGCTTGGTGACGGTTTCGATCACCGAGCTGTTGCCGAGGATGAAGCCGAGCCGTTCACGCGAGGCGGCGAACTGGCTCACCGACTGGACGGTCCCCTTCGCGTAGCCGTAAGCCGCGCCGTAGCCGGCGCCGAAGCTGACGTGGACCCGGACGCCCGGATAGAGGTCGGCGGCGACGTTGGTGGGCACGAACGCGTAGACGACGAGCGGCCAGCCGATTGGCTCGATCACGGCCAGGCGCTGGCCCGTGCCGACGAACGCCGATTCCACCGAGTCCACCTCGCTGACCGTGCCCGCCTCCGGCGCACGGATCGGCGTCAATCGGCCCCCGTCACCGGCGATCTCGCCGACCACCTGGCCGGCGACCACGTGCTGCCCGGTCGCCAGGCCGAACGTCCGGATCGAGCCGGTCGTCGTGGCCTGGACCGTCCGCAGCCCGCCTTCGGAGATCAGGTACCCGGGACCGCTCAGCGTGCTCGGGACGCTCGAGACCACCGACCAGAGGATGGCGCCGGCCACGAGCAGGAGCAGCGCGGCGAGGCCGATCCAGCGGCGCGGCAGCGTCAGCTTCACCAGCCGGTCGAGCTGCTCCGGAGAGGACATCCGCTGGAGCGCGTTGTGACGGAACTTGCCTGGAGCGAGCATGGTGCGTCCTCAGCCGGCGCATCCGGGGTCGCAGAAGCCGGCGAGTGTCGAGCCGCCGCGGCCGTTCATCGCCCGTATCCAGACGATCTGGTCCACGTCGTGGTCGCGCGTGAAGCGGAACGGGCCGAGGGGCGTGGTCAGCGCGACTCCGCCAAGCGCTTCCTGCACGCGCCTGCGCTGCTCCGCCAGCCCACTCGCGACGTGCGCCACGCCGGCGGCATGGAGCGCCTGGGCGATGATCTCGACGCCGGTGTAGGCCTGGGCGGCGAACTGGTCCGGTTGCTCGCCAGTGGCGTTCGTGTAGGCGGCGACGAAGCTCGCGTTGGCCGGGAAATCGTTGCCGGAGTACCAGGCGCTGCCGCTCAGCGCTCCCGCGCTCGAGCGGCCGGCGGCCTCGCCGGTGCTCGCGCTGTTGAACGCCGACCCGCCGAGGAACGTGCCACGGAAGCCAGCGGCGCGGGCCTCACGCATCGCCTGCGCGGCTATCGCGCCGTACGTGGTCGCGATGAACAGGGCATCCGGGCGCGAGGCGAGCGCCTGGGTGACGGCGGCAGGCACGGCGCCCGCGCTGTCCGGTATCACGAAGTCGCCCGAGATCGCCACGCCGGCGGCGCCGAAGCTCCGCTTCGCGAGCGCTGCCTCGTCGGCCCCGAGCACATCCGGCGTGGTCTCGAGTATCGCCGCGCGCGTGGTGTGGTTGGCGGAGAGGAAGTCCGCGATGTTCGCCGGCACAGCGGTCGCCTCCCCGAGGCTGTCGCGCCATACCCACCGGCACGGGTAGGCGCAGCGGCCGACGATCCCGCCCGCGGTGTTGCTGACGGCGAGCACCGGTGTCCGCAGGGCGTCGGCCACCGGATCGGCGGCCACCGCCACCACCGAGAGCGTCGGGCCGATCACCGCCACCACACGGTGCGCTTCGATCAGCGAGCGCATCAGGCGACGCCCTTCCGCCGGGCTCGAGCGGTCGTCGACCGCCTCCAGCTGCAGTTCGCGTCCACCGATGCCACCCTGGCGGTTGATCTCGGCGGCGGCCAGGCGAGCGGCCCGCAGCTGCTGGGGCCCATACACGTCGCCGCCCCCGGTGAGCGACACGATCATCCCCACCGGCAGCGGACCAGCGGCCGCCGCGTGGGTGGTTGCGCCTCCGCCGCAACCGGCGAGCGGCAGTGACGCCAACGCGACCGACGCTACCGGCAGCAGCGCAGAGGCGGCGCGGCGCGTCCGCCGACGCCCGGGACGGAGGCTGTGGGGGGCTCTGGTCAAGACTTCGAGGGCACGATCATTCGCCGTGGGCCCCGGGGTGGGGGCTGGCACCTCCCTGTGATCGGCATTGGCGCGCGGCGACTTTATTCGAGGACAGAACCGCTCAGACGAGGGCGTCTCGGGGTGCTGCGCGGGAGCCGCCCGGGGCGGCGACCGTGGGCAGATTGCCCGCTGGGGGCGAGCCGCCGTGGTTTATTGTTGGGACGCGATTCGCTGGGTGAGACGCACTGGGGTGACATCCGAATCAAGGCGGCGAAGATCACCGGTGACAAGGACATGTACGGAGGTGCCCGTCTGCGATGGGCTGTGACAGTGGTTGCCACGGCGCTCTCCGCGTTGGCGCTGCTCGCACATGCCGCCGGGGCAGGCGCAGCGCGCCATCGCCAGGCCCATCATCACGCCCCGCGCAAGCACCATGCCGCCAAGCGCTGCAAGCGCGGCCTCGTCCTGAGGACCACCACGCGGAAGCGGCACGGCAGGAAGGTCCGGGTCGAGCGATGCGTGAAGCGCAAGACGGCTGAAAGCGACACGCCCGGAGCGGTGTTCCCGGTGCCGGTGCCGGTGCCAGCCGTGCTCGCCGTGCACATCGTGCCTTCGCTGGGCCGGCTGCCCTACGACCCGCTCGGCGCCACGGTCGGCGTGAGCGCCGCGGCGAGCGTGTCACCGCTGCCGGAAGGAGGGATTTCCCTGTTCGTGGACGGCGTCGGTCAGTGCGTGGTGCCTGTCGGCGGGTCGACCACCTCGGGGGAATGCCTCGTCAGGTTTCCGGCCATCGGGCCGAACCGGCTGCAGGCTCTCTACGCGGCAGGACCGGCGAGCAATGTCATCGCGGCGACCGCGCGCGAGACGGTGCCGTTCGAATTGGAACCGCTGGGCGTCACCAGCAGCGCGGTCGTCGAGGACGAAGCGTTCGCGCCACCACACGAAGAATGCGAACAGGCCCTGATCGACGCACACGAATGCTCGCGCCTGCTTCTCGGGCGGATCACGATCGCGGCCAACCGCTCCCCGGCGGGAGCGGAAGGCAGCGAGCTGGTCTCCGTCGGCGCGCCGGTCTGCCGCTGGTTCGAACTGCGGGCAAGCTGCGGCGCGCAATGGTCGGGGGGTCCGCTGTGGAGCGAAGGGTGGGGCAGGCTGGTGCTGTACGAGTGGGCGGAAGGTGAAGCGCGTGGGCTCGTGGTCAATGGCACGCTCCCGCGGCAGACGAAGTCCGAACGCCTGGAAGACGCGCGGGACGCATGGCAGACTCTCGAGGCCAACGACCTCGATCCCCACGCCCAGTACCTCGCCCGAGCGCGATTCGTAACGAATCTCACGGGCTACGCGTCGAGCGAACCGACCACGCCCCTCACCCTGCTGCCGTAGCACCTGTCAGACAGAGGGCTCCGTCGCTCGAGGAGCCGCGGCCTCACCCCGGCAGCCTGTCGAGGAGGCGAGCAATCGTTCGTCATACAGCCGCGGGTCTGCGTTCCACGACTCGGCGTGCGCCGCTGCGCCCCGGCGGCGAGGACTAGGACGAGCACGGCGAGGGTGTCCAGCGCCCAGCGCCCAGCGCCGGCGGTGGCGCTGTTGGCTGCCGGTCGCGCGCGAGCGGCCCCGCCGGCGCGTTGATACCGACTGGTGCGATCCGACTGAGCCCGGGGGCGGCGGCACCGAGCGTTCCAGCTGCGAGTGTTCAGGCGGCGCCTCCACGGTCTCCTCTGAGGGTACGCGCCCAGGTCCTGGCCGACCGGTACTGCGCGAATGCTGCACCAATCGCGGGCGGATGCCGTCGCGCAGCGGGTGGCCGGTCCTGGCCTCGCGCGCCGCGCACGATGGCCATCGCCGTGGCGTTCTGTGCGCAAGAACATCGGCTTACCGCGGCCGCGAGAGCCTCATGTCGCGCCCCGCTGATGCCGATTTCCGAAGCAGAAGTGCCAGGTAGGCACGACACCTCTGGTTGAAAGGCCGAGCCACGACGGCCGCGACCAAGGGGAGACATAGCATGGATGCTTTTCACGGACACCTAGGCCGCGCTCTGGCCATCCCATTGGTCCTCCTGCTGGGCGGGACGAGCTACGCCGGATACCGCACCGCGATGACGGTGGTTGAGCCGCCACCGGCGCACCATCACGGCGCCACGGGCGCAACCGGGGCGACCGGTCCCACGGGCGCCGCCGGCTCACGGGGCTTCCCGGGCGAAGCCGGTGCTCCCGGCGAAGCGGGCGCCCACGGGGCATCCGGTGCTCGCGGCGCCAACGGGCACGCCGGTGCGGCCGGAGCCGCCGGCGGGAACGGCGAAGCAGGCATGCCCGGCGAAGCCGGCGCCAACGGAGCGACCGGAGCGACGGGTTCTGATGGCGCCGCCGGCGCCGACGGTACGGTCGGAGCGACTGGCGCGATCGGCCTCACCGGATCAACTGGAGCAACCGGCGCTAGGGGCGCAACCGGCGCCACTGGGTCCGGGGGCAGTGCCGGCTCGACCGGTGCCCACGGCACCACCGGCGGAACGGGCGCGACGGGCTCGGCTGGAGCTGCGGGCACAAACGGCGCCACGGGCGCCACGGGCGCCAACGGAGCAACTGGTGCCGCGGGCGCGGTTGGAGCGACGGGAGCAACCGGTTCAGCAGGCGTGACCGGAGCTACGGGCGTCGCCGGAGCAACCGGAGCAACCGGCGCCGCCGGTGCGAACGGAAGCAATGGTGCCGAAGGCGCCGTCGGCTCGACGGGTGCCACCGGCGCTACAGGCACAACAGGTGCCGCAGGCGTCACGGGTGCCACAGGCGCAGCCGGTGCCACGGGTGCAACAGGCGCGACCGGCGAAGCGGGCACAAATGGCGCAAACGGTGCGGAAGGCGCAGCCGGTGCCGAAGGCGCCGTCGGCTCGACGGGTGCCACCGGGGCAACAGGCGCCACTGGCGAAGCGGGCACCAATGGCGCAACAGGTGCCGCGGGTACCGCAGGTGCCGCCGGCGTCACCGGAGCGACAGGCGCAGCCGGCGTCACCGGAGCGACAGGCGCCACTGGCGAAGCGGGAACAAATGGCGCAAACGGTGCAGAAGGCGCCGTCGGCTCGACGGGTGCCACCGGGGCGACAGGCGCAACAGGTGCCGCGGGCGTCACGGGTGCCACAGGCGCAGCCGGTGCCACCGGGGCAACAGGCGCCACTGGCGAAGCGGGCACGAATGGCGCAAACGGCGCCGAAGGCGCAGTTGGTTCGACGGGGGCTACGGGTGAAGAAGGCGCCGCCGGTGCGAACGGAAGCAATGGTGCCGAAGGCG
>Ga0335085_10015589_pt1 | contig 11016 bp, 9 predicted proteins | sample Lox_Sample_45_FD_206712 | JGI IMG/M metagenome (GOLD analysis project Ga0335085, IMG submission 206712) | Soil microbial communities from Loxahatchee National Wildlife Refuge, Florida, United States - Lox_Sample_4.5 | ecosystem: Environmental > Terrestrial > Soil > Wetlands | place: USA: Florida... | reverse complement strand
CACGCCGGGCTTACCGGTTTCCGCCAGCTTCCCTTTCTTGATTTCACGGTCGAGGTTTTTGCTGATCGTATCGATACCACGCCGAAGGAAGGCCTCTTCCACATCGCGCAGAATGACGTCAAAGCCCACGCGGGCGAACACATGAGCGATGCCGTTGCCCATCGTGCCCGCGCCCAATACCGCAACCGTCTTGATCGATTCGAGATTCACAATTCCTCCGCCATCACTCCGGAACAAAGGAAACATGAGAGCGGGTGATGGGTCAAGGACGTCAAGACGCCGAGTCAGTGAGCGCGAGCCAGGCCACAAGGGTGGCGAATTTTTCGTCCTGAGACCACGGCGCGCCGTGAGGCTTGCCTAGTTCGGTGACGCGACGCAAAAGAGTGGGTTCCCGGACACGTAAGGACTGCGCAGCCTCGCTCACCAGCGTTTTTTCTTTGGTACAAAGAAGCTGCAGGCCGCAACGGGTGCTCGCCCGGGTCAGCGCTTCACGAAACAACTCGCCGTCGGCGGTGTGAATCAGCGGGTGTGCCGCCAAGATTTTCTCAAGGGCGGGAAGAGTTCGACCGGAACCGAGCAGCAGTCCCGAATGGGTCAGGCGATAGTCAACCTGTGTCAGCTTCGTTTCGACCTTACGCAAGGCACGGTAAGCCAACTGCTGCGCCTCCCTTTTTACCTGCGCGATGAAGGTGCGGCCCTCTTCCAGCGATGACCTGGCGGCGGTGTGATACGGCTGACGATAGGCGTAGTTGAACGTCTTTACCAGGTGCAACCGCTCGCGAAACAACACAACGGGCTCGCCGCGTTCCAGCGAGACCACAGCTAGGGCTGTCCAGCCCGAATGAGGGCGAAATCCGACCGCGGCAGATCTCATATCGGAGCCTCCGGGTGGGAAACGGGGGACTTAGAGTGCCTACAGGTACTCGTGAAGTCAAGGATCGTTGACAATCGAAACATTCTACCTGGCCCGCACGTATTCCAGTCAGGTGCCTCGTTGTATCACGATCGGGTTTACCGAAGAGATCGAGGACGGCATCAAGCTCGGCTGGCGCGCTCCCTCCTTTGCCACTCTTGACCCGGGTCCTATCAATCTTCGGTGAATTACCTGGGCTTTTGGTTGCCAACCATGAAACATACCCCGGCTGTCGTAGCGGCTGTGCTTTTGCTCCTAATGGCGGTGCTCGCGGGAGCGGCGGTTCGGCGCGAGTCGATCACCGTCGACGAAGTGGCCCATCTCGGAGCCGGCGTAAGTTACGTCCAAAAGCTGGACTTGCGCATGAACCAGGAGCATCCCGCGCTGCCAAAGGTCCTGGCCGCGCTACCGTTGGTGCTGCGCGGCGTCCACGCCGATTATTCCAATGTTTCCTGGAGCTTCAGCGGCAGCATTTTCGGGAACATGCTGGGTGAGTGGGTCTGGGGGCACCAGGTCGCGCTGCAGTGGAACGATCCCTATTCGACAGTTTTCTGGGCGCGCATGCCAATGTTGCTGCTGACATTGGTGCTCGGTGTTTTTGTGTATCGATACGCAGCGCAATTGGGCGGGCCCTGGGGTGGAGTGCTGTGCCTCGCGGCGTACGTCTCCACGCCGGCATTCATCGTATTCGGACCGCTGGTGCTCACGGATATCCCTGTGGCTTTGTTTGTGCTGCTGGCCCTGTGGAGCTTTGCCGAGCTGTGGCGTTCGCCCACGCGCGCCAACACGATCGTGTTTGGGCTCTTCTTCGCCGCCGCAGTTCTTTCTAAATACTCGGCGGGTCTCCTGTTTCTCTGCGCGCTGGGGTTCCGCCTGAGCCTGCGGTGGATGCCGCTGCCAGGTGTCCCGGCAGAAAAGTCGGATCTGCGGGCCTGGAGGAAGGAGCGCGGACGAGCGATGTGGAAAGGAATCCTCGTTGCGGCGGTCGTCTCGTATCTCTTCTACCTGGTCTTTTCCTGGAACCAGCCCAGTGACTCATTGCGCGTGCTCGGCAGTAGTTGGCCCGCGCTGGTTCTGCGCCGTTTGCTGATGCCGCCGTGGCTCTATCTGCGGGGAGTGGCCATTTTTGCCATGAGCTCGCCGCGCCCGACGTTTCTTCTGGGACACAACTACCCGCGCGGCGTGTGGTTCTACTTTCCGGTAATGTTCGTTCTCAAGTCGACGCTGGCGTTCTTGCTGATGCTGGTAGCGGCGATTCCACTGGCGTTGATTGGGCACCGGCGCGTGAAACCGGTTCCGCTTGTTCCCGCGGAGAAGGCGTTTCACTGGCGCGCTCTGTGGACCTTCCTAATTGTGTTTACCGTTTTCTGCCTGATCAGCCCAATGACGATCAGCATCCGCCACTTCACGATTCCCATATTGCTGATGATTCTGCTGCTGGCCCCGGTGCCACGGATTCTGTCGTTGCTTCGCGAGCGCGGCTGGGGCGGCGCACAGGTACTGGCTGCGGGCTACGCTGTGTTGGCCATCATTTCCATTGTGACCATCTACAGCCACTTCCCATACTTCATGCCGTTCCTGAATCACCTCGGCTTCGGGCGCCCCGCGTACACGCTGATCAACGATTCCAATCTGGATTGGAATCAGGCCTTGCCGGATGTGGAACGCTTCGTGCAACAGCGTGGGATCAAGCACTTATTGATTGACGAGTACGGCTTCACTGATCCAGCGGCCTACGTGCCGGGAGCGGAACTCTGGGATTGTCAGTCAGCAACGCAGGCGGATGCGGGGCAATCGGTCGTGGTTTCGGCGTCGATGATACTGGATGGCGCAAATTGCGGGTGGTTGCTGAACTACTCTCACGTGCGCATCGCCGATGGAAGCATGTTGGCGTTCGAACTGCCGGCTACGATCCCGCCGGCAGGAGATCCTCTGGGCCCTCCGGCGCCCGAAGCACGGCGAAATCTCGGCGGGGCCCCGATGGACTCACGAGTGATTTTCTTCAAGTGCATCAAGGACCCGAATCAACTGCAGCCAACGTGGGACTGGATGATGATCCAGTTTCGGGAGTACCAAGCCAAAAGAAAGGCCGAGCGAGAGGCTAGACGAAAGGAGCATTGAGGTGGGTGTTTATTCTTGCGGTGGCGTGTTCTCTACGACCTCGCGGACGATCAAGCGCGCCCGGTTTTCGTCTTCGGGCAAGACGGAGATGGCCTGGCCGCGGGCGGCATGATCGACCCGACAGCGAATGCCATTTTCGTGAAGCGCCGCCACGAGGAACTCCACCTGGGCGTTATCGTTCCTGTCAGAAGACCAGACCGGCACCGTCGCGTCTTCGGGAAACCACCCCTGGTCGTCGCCGGCCGTCGGCGGGCCGGGAATATCTTCTCCTGCCGGAGGAGTCACCGTTGACGGCAGCTTGCGGGGGGCGCTGGAGCGCTCCGTCAAGACACGGCCCTGCAATTCCGTTGCTCCGACATCCATCACGTCGTCGGCGCCATACGCCTCTTTCACGGCGGTTTCCGCGCGCTCAAACATCGAGAACGGCACACCGACTTCGTAGGCAGGGTAGTTCGTCAGATTGAAGAGGTGATCACGCCGGAACACAGTGTTGTGCGGAATGCCGGCTTCGTCGAGCACTTCGCACAGTTCTGCATGCACACGGGCATCATCGCCCTTCCAGAAGGAACAGAATGGATCGGAATTGGGATCGCCAGGCTCGCCCGGAACGTGATCGTAGTCCTGGCGGTCGCGGCCGAACCCCGCCTGGCGCGTCACCATGGCTTTCGGCGGGTCCCAGACCAAGTCGACATCGCAGTCCGTGCAATGCGTGAAGCCGGGCCGGTATTCAGTGCCGCAATTTGGACAGTACATTTGGCTTTCTCGAACCCTAATACTTTGGTGTCACGCCGAGATTCCAGAAGATGAACGAATACATGTCTGCCGTCAGTGCAATGGCTTTCGACGTATTGCTGGAGCCGTGCGCAGACATCGTGTCGATGCGGATGAGCACGGGATTCTCTTTGCCGGCTTCCGCCTGCAGCGTGGCGGCATACTTGAACGAATGCGCCGGCACGACGCGGTCGTCGTGATCCGCCGTGGTGATGAGCGTGGCGGGATACTTCACACCGGGCTTGATGTTGTGCAGGGGCGAGTAGGCGTAAATCGCCCTGAACTCGCCGGCGTTGTCGCTGGACCCGTAATCCGCCGCCCAGTTCCAGCCAATCGTAAATTTCTGAAAGCGCAGCATGTCCATGACGCCCACCTGCGGCACGGCGACACGGAAAAGATCCGGCCGCTGATTCATCACCGCGCCCACCAGCAAGCCGCCGTTCGAGCCGCCGTTGATCGCCAGATGTGCGGATGATGTGTACTTATTGGCGATCAGCCATTCGGCCGCGGAAATGAAGTCGTCAAAAACGTTTTGCTTCTGGAGTTTTGTGCCGGCCTCGTGCCACTTCTCGCCGTACTCACCGCCGCCGCGCAAGTTCGCTGAGGCATAGACGAAGCCCTGCTCGAGCAGCGCCAGGCGCAAAGGGCTGAAGTTCGGGGCCAGCGTGATGTTGAACCCGCCATAGGCATAGAGAAGCGTGGGATTCTTGCCGTCGAGCTTCAAACCTTTGCGGTAGACGAGAAACATCGGAACGCGAGTGCCATCTTTGCTCTTGTAGAAAACTTCGTTGGTCTCGTAATCATCGGGATGGAAGCCAGGGATTTCCGGCGCCTTGAAGACGCTTACCTTTCGCGTAGCCAATTCATAGCGGAACACACTGGAGGGATAGTTGAACGACGAATACAGAAAGAAAGCGTTTTTATCGCCCATGCCGCCGAGGAATCCGCTGGTGGTTCCCGCTCCCGGCAAAGCGATTTCGTTCTCCAATTGGCCACCGAAGCTGTAAACGTAAACACGGCTGGCAACGTCTTTCAGATACGTGGCAAAGAGTTTGCCGCCCAGGGAGCGCACGACTTCGAGCGACTCGGGCTTTTCAGGAAGCACATCTTTCAGCGGCGCCTTTGGATTCGCCGTATCAAACACGACGACCTTGTGATTCGGCGCGTCGTGATCGGTGTAAATCATCAGCTTGTCGCCGTCGTTGTCGACGACGTCGTAGGTGTCGTCGGTGATGTCGCTCACGATCGGCGTGAAAGTCTTCTCATCTTTCGAGAGGTCGCGGTAGTAGAGGGCGTTGCCGCGCTTGCCTTTGCCACGGTCGGAGATGACCAGAATCGCGAAGCGCTCGTCGTCCGTGGTGCCGACGAAATGAAAACGCTGGGGGTTGGCTTTATCTTCGTAGACGAGCTGATCGGCGGATTGGGGATCACCGAGCTTGTGGAAGTACACCTTCTGAAACTCGTTCTTGGTCGATAGCTCGTGACCTTTTTCGGGTTCGTCGAAGCGGCTGTAGAAAAATCCATTGCCCGCCCAGCCCGCCCCACCGAACTTGATCCATTTCAGATCGTCGGAAAGATCTTTTTTCGTGGCTACGTCGAGCACATTCAATTCCTGCCAGTCGGAGCCGCCCACCTGCTTGCCGTAAACAGCGTAGCGACCGTCGTGCGAAACATCGAAGGTGCCCATGCGCGTGGTGCCGTCGGCGGAAAACTGATTGGGATCGAGCAGGACTTCCGGCGCGCCATCGAGCCCCTTTTGCACGTAGACGACGTTCTGATTCTGGAGGCCGTCATTTTTGGTAAAAAAGTACAATTCGCCACGGCGCACGGGCGGCGTGTATTTCGCATAGTTGTAGAGTTCTTCGAGGCGCTTCTTCACTGCGGCGCGATACGGAATCTTGTCGAGATACGCAAAAGTGACTTTATTCTCCGCTCCTACCCACTTAGCGGTTTCTGCCGAGTTATCGTCCTCGAGCCAGCGGTAGGGGTCAGCAACCTTGGTGCCATGGTAGTCGTCGACCTGGTCCCCTTTGCGGGTCTGCGGATAGTCCAGTCCTTGTGCGTGGGCCAGCGCGCCAGCGAAAACGACGCAAAGCACCAGCCAGCCGCCGCGAAAGGCATGCATCATACTGGTCTTCATGTTGAGATTCCCCCTGGCGACTGGATTCCGATCGGGCCCTTATCGATAGGCACCGGAGAGTATACGTCGATTGACGCTTGATCCGATAGCGCTTCGGCGTCCGCCGGGCGCGACACAACTGGCTGGAAAGACGCGGGTTAAAGCCCGTGGCTGGGATGCGTCTTTTTCCCCCGGTGGGCCGTATACAGGATAGTATGAGCGCACAGGCATTCATCCTGACGGCTGCGAGGTCGCCGCTACTCTTTGCCGGATCCATGACCGACGACACGCAAATGCTGGCCGCGGCGCTGCGACGCCGCGATCCGGAAGTGCTCGACCAGTTGATCGAGCGATACCAGCAGCGCCTTTATCGGTATCTTCTGTTCCTCACCGGCAACGCGGCACTCGCTGAAGACTTGTTTCAGGAGACGTGGGTGCGGGTGCTTGAACGCGGCCACCAGTACAACGCGAAGAACAAGTTTGAGTCCTGGCTATTCACCATTGCGCGCCATCTGGTCATCGACGTTTCGCGGCGAAAGAGAATCGCCAGCCTCGAGGAAATGGGCGATCCAGACTTGGAGCAATCGTATGATCCTCCCGACGACCGGGCGCAATCGGTGCTGCAAATGCTCGTGGCGCGTGAGAACGAAAGAGCGGTACAGCTCTCGCTACTGAAGATAGCTCCGTACTACCGTGAAGTCCTGTTGCTGCGATTTCAGGAAGAGCTGCCGCTCGAAGAGATTGCCACCGTGCTGGCCGCGCCAATTTCCACGGTGAAGTCGCGCTTGTACCGCGGCCTTGATGCGTTGAAGTCCGCTCTGCCGGGAGGTGTCGCATGAACGAAACCCCTCACGCCCGCGCACAAAAGCTGTTTGCGCAATCGCTGGTCGAAGGACTGCCGCCAACCGAGCAAAGCTGGCTAGAGGCGCACGTAAGCGAGTGCGCGGAGTGTGCCGCTGAAACGGCGACGATACGCGACCTGCTGAGCGCTTTGCGCAGTGTGCCCGTGAACGTGCCGGGAGACCTGGTGGCACGCACGCAACTGAAGGTGCGCTTGCGGGCGCAGCAGACGGCGGAGGTTTCGCCCAGTAGCGCGATGCTCTGGATCATCACCGCCGCGAGCTGGCTCTTGGGGATTTTCAGCGCGCCGCTGGTGTGGCGCGGTTTTGCGTGGTTCGGCGAACAGACCAATCTGCCGAAGCCGGTGCTGGAGCTGGGCTTCGTCCTGTGGTGGGCCGTTCCGGCTCTGATTGCACTGGCGGCGGTGCTGCATCAACGCGCCGCCAGCAGCCGCGCATGAGCTTATCGCTGTAAGGAGTGAGGAGACTATGTCTGACGCATTCAACGAACGCCTTCGACTGATCCGCTTCCGCCAAAAGCGAGAGCGCGCCAAGTTCCGCGAAGAGTTGCGCGTGATTCCCAGGTGGCTCGTAAGGACATGCGTCGCTCTCTATGTGCTGGCGATCGTTATTGGTCTTGCGGTCAACATCCACAATTTCCAGACCAACGGCCCCATTTTTCCGGATGAAACGCTCCGGAACCAGCCCGTGGCTTCGTGCGCTTTGTTGCTTCTCGTGATTACCGCCGGCGCAATCGCTCTTTCTATTTTTCTGTTCATGTTGGGTTACGTTTACCGCGACGCCAAGCGCCGCGACATGAATCCCATTCTGTGGACGCTGCTCGTGCTGATTCTTTCACCCGCGTACATGTTCATCGGGCTGATTATCTACCTGCTGGTTCGCGAGCCACTTCCCTACAACTGTCCGCAATGTGCAACAACCGTGAACGCGCGCTTCAACTTCTGCCCGAACTGCAAGTACAACCTGCACCCGGCTTGCCCACAGTGCCAGCGCGAAGTTTCAGACGACGACAAGTTCTGTCCCTTCTGCGCCACGGAACTGACGCGCGCAACCAAGGTGCCGACAAATGAAGCTGCGCCCAACAATCTCTGAGGTCGCAAGGCTTTATTTCGCGGCGGGAGCGATTCCCAGCAGACGGTCTTTCCTTAACTTCAGCACCATCCCGACATTGCGGTCCGCGACTTCGCTCACCTTGTATTCCGCGGACGTGCCCAACACCTGTGAGATTTCGGAAGCTGTGAGTTTGTATTGGTCTTCGAGCCATGACGCCATGTTTCCCGTCGCTTGCCGGAAAGCATCGTCGAGTGAACCGCTGAGCCCCATGGCAATGATGTAGTCCGCCGACTCCACGCGCGGACCGGGCACGCGCTTTGCCGGTATCACGTCGACGGAGAACTCCACGTCCATCGAAGTCTCCAGGGCGTTACCGTTTAACTCTCCGTCGCCCTGAGCCGCGTGGCCGTCTCCCACATACAGCAGCGCGCCGGGAACACTTACAGGTAGATATACGGTCGCTCCTTCCACGATTTCGTTGAAGTCCATGTTGCCGCCGAAGCGTCCGGAATCGCCGGTACCTGGAGGAGCGGACGCGGGATTCAGCGCAACACCGACGCAACCGAGCATGGGCTTGAGCAGCACCTTGAAGTGCGCGAGATGGTCACCCGGCTTTTCGGAGGTGGCGACGCCCTTCTCGAGATCCAAGTGCCAGCGGACGCTCTTGCCGGTGTCTTTCATTTTCACGGCCAGGTCGCGATCGGTGGCGCGATCGACCAGGTAGTCGTCACTGATGGCCCAATCGCGATTCAGTTTCAAACGCGTGATGTGCACAACCAGCGTATCGCCCGGCGCGGCACTTTCGATGTAGAACGGCCCCGTCTGCGGATTGCCGCCCAGCACCCGAGTTACACCTTTTTCATCCGCGCCGCCGGCATCCACCGTGGTGGTGTGAATGGTGTCGCCGGGATTCACGGTCAGGACCGGCGCGTTCGCTCCGGAAAACTGGCGATAGAAAGTAGTAGGCACAAATTCGTGGCGCTGGGGCGCAACGGCCGGGCGCGGTGGGACCCGCTTGGCGGTGAAGGCGTGAGTTTCCGGATGGGAAGGATCGTCACTATTGGTGAAAACGACCGTGCCTGTCATCGTGTCGCCCTTGACTACGCCCTTGCCGTCTTCCGAGCCGCCTTGGTCGTCCTTCGCCAGAAAGATGATTGCGTCGCCTGTCTGGGTGCCTTCCAACTTGTCGCCGTCGAAGTCGCCGGTCAATTTCCCGCCGTCCTGTTTGAGCGTCAACATGAAGAGGACGGTGGTGCCGTGATAGTCGACGGTGACGGTCCACCGTCCGCTCAGTCCGTCGTTCGTTTGAGCGGTGGCGACTTCTCTCGAACGCGCGTTTGCGGCGAAGCTAATCGTCGTTACGCAAAACAACAACGCCAAAGTCTTTTTCATCGATCCCCCCGAGTCTGGCAGCCGAAGCAACCAGTGTATGAAACGTCGATGGCTTTTAGAATGTTCCGTTTTGTATACCAGCCCCGTCTCGGGGGACTCGTGCTACGCCGGAAACTCGGCTTGGCCTTAATTCGATTTAATACTGCCACTCCCTTTTTCGGACTGATGGTGATACGCTTGCGCCGTTGCTCGCCGCTGGCCGGGCTGCCTCGCAGGACGTCCTCCCTGCCGCATCGACTGAACATTTGCGGCAAGCAAGATCCGCAGATTTCGCCTATCGAGGGTGTGCCATGAAAAATCTCCGCGTCACGCGCATTTTGATCGCATCCGTCGTGTGCCTGTTGTGCTTCGCTACTATTGCAGGTTCGGCCCCAGCGCAGCAAGTTGCTACCGCCGCACAGCAGAAACGTTTGATCGCAGACTACGGCTACTGGAGCCGCACGCAAACACCTCCCTACAGTGCCGACCAAATTCCGTTCAGCAAACTTACACACATCAATCACGCGGGCGTCAATTTCGACGCGAAGGGCAACCTGGATGTGCCTTCCGGCTTCCTGGAGCGCAAGCTGATCGATAAGGGTCACGCGAATGGCGTGAAAGTGATGCTGCTGATTGGCGGCGACTTCAATGGCCTGGAAACCACTTCCGGCGGCCTCGCCAACCTGTTGAAGAACCTGAAGACCTTCATCCGCGAATACAATTACGACGGCGTGGACATCGACTGGGAATATCCCGCGACGACCGCCGATGCGACGCTCTTCCGCAGCATGCTGCTGGGTCTGCGCAGTTTCCTGCCGAGTCCACAATATGTGATTTCCGCGGATGTGGCGCCCTGGGGCGGCGACGGTTACGACTTCCCCGACACAAAGGGCCTGGTCGATTACTTCAACGTGATGACCTACGACTGCGCCGGTCCCTGGACGGATTCCGGGCAGCTCAATTCGCCTATTTTTCTCGATCCCAACAATCCGGAACAGTACAACTGCGACCCCGGCGGCAGTATTAAGGATGCGATCGACCTGTTCGTGAAGGATCTGGGAATCTCGAAGGCCAAGCTGAACATGGGCACGCCCTTTTACGGCTACTTTTATCACGACGTGAACGCACTTTGGGGATTCTGCGCGAATGAAGATTGCTCAGATTCCGTGGACTACCTGAACTACGGCACGGACTTCAAGCCTCTCATCAACAAGCAGGGCTGGCGCACTTACTACGATCCGTATGCATTGGTGCCTTACATGCTCCGCGAAGACGGCAGCCCGGGCTTTATCACCTATGACGACGCGTTTTCGACGTTCTATCGCGTCTGGTACACCGACTGGCAGCGCGGGCTTGGCGGCACATTCATCTGGGAACTGGATGCGGACTACGACGGCCACTCGCAAGACCTGCTCGACGCAGCCTTCAACGCCACGCAGCCGCAGACAAAATAGCCGCGCCTAGGGGCACTCGACCGCAAGGGCGACGGCGTTTCCGCCACCCAGGCAAAGAGCGGCGATGCCTCGTCTCAGACTGCGGCGCTGCAATTCATAGAGAAGGGTGACCAGAATGCGAGCACCGGAGGCGCCAATGGGATGGCCGAGCGCGACCGCGCCGCCATTTACGTTCACCTTCTCCGGATTGAGCCGCAGTTGGCGCGTGACCGCGATTGCCGCGACCGAGAACGCTTCGTTCAGTTCGATGAGATCAACTTCCTTGTCTCGGTCCCAACCTGTCTTCGCCAGCAACTTCTCCACAGCGTCGACCGGTGCCATCATCACCCACTTCGGCTCGACACCACTGACGGC
>Ga0335085_10015588_pt1 | contig 11017 bp, 8 predicted proteins | sample Lox_Sample_45_FD_206712 | JGI IMG/M metagenome (GOLD analysis project Ga0335085, IMG submission 206712) | Soil microbial communities from Loxahatchee National Wildlife Refuge, Florida, United States - Lox_Sample_4.5 | ecosystem: Environmental > Terrestrial > Soil > Wetlands | place: USA: Florida... | reverse complement strand
ACGTTCCACCTGGGGCGTCGCATTTTCACACCAGATCTGAGCAAAGCCGAGGAAGAATTGCTGCTTCTCGTCGAAGCCCTCCAGTTTCGGCAATGCCTTCCCGGCCAGATCGTTCATGAGGGCCATCCAGGCAATGCGCAGACCGCCGTTATCAGCGGTGTTCTCGCCAAGCGTGAGCTGTCCGTTCAGCTGCACGCCGCTGCTGGTTTCGAAGCTCTGGTATTCCTTGATGAAGCACTGTTCGCGCTCGTCGAATGATTTCTTGTCGGTGGCCGTCCACCAGTCGTTGAGGTTCCCTTTGGCGTCGAACTGAGCGCCCTGATCGTCGAAGCCGTGGGTGAGCTCGTGGCCGATGACGGCGCCGATCGCGCCATAGTTGATGGCATCGTTCACTTTTTTATCGAAGAACGGCGGCTGCAGAATTCCTGCCGGGAAATTGATGTTGTTCATCTGAGGATCGTAGTAGGCGTTTACCGTCGGCGGACTCATCAGCCATTCCTGGCGGTCGACGGGCTTGCCGATCTTCTGCAGCTGGCGGTTGATTTCAAATTCGTTCGAGCGGTAGGAGTTGCCCAGCGCGTCGCCGCGAACGATTTTGAGAGCTGAGTAATCGCGCCACTTGTCCGGGTAACCGATTTTGTTGGTGATGGCGCGCAGCTTTTCGAGAGCCTTCTTTTTGGTTTCGGGAGTCATCCAGGTGAGCTGGTTGAGATCCTGCCCCATGGCGTTTTCGATCTGCTTCACCATGGCGAGGGTGCGGTCCTTCCCTTCCCTGCCAAAGGTCAGGTCGACATAAGCCTTGCCGAGCGCTTCGCCGAGATCGCCGTCTGTGGAACGAACGCAGCGCTTCCAGCGCGGCTTTTGCTCTTTCTGGCCGGCGAGATACTTGCCGTAGAACGCGAACGTCTCGTCGCGGTATCCCTTAGGCAGAACGGATGCCTGATCGTGGATGGTGTGGAAGATGAGGTAGGACTGCCAGTCGGAAACGGGCGTCGACTTCAGCAGGGCCTGTTCGCCCTTGAAGAAGTCCGGTACGGCGACGTTGAGGCTGTCCATCTTCGGCGGCTGCATGGTGGCGAAATAAGCATTCCAGTCGACGGCCGGCATGAGCGCTTCGAAGTCGGCCAGCTTCATTTTGTGATAGACCTTCTGCGGGTCGCGCCGGCTCGTGATATCGAGTGAGACCTTGGCCATTGCCGTTTCGAGCTTCATGACGAGATCAGCCTGCCTGGCGGCGTCGGCATCGGAGTAGCCCGCGAGTTTCAGCATGCGGCCTATATGGGCCACATACTCCTTGCGGGTTTCGACGGACTTGGGATCGGTGCGGAAGTAATAGTCTTTTTCGGGAAGGCCGAGCCCCGACTGATCCATCTGGCCGATCTCGGAGTTGGAGTCCTTGAAATCCTGGCCGGAGGAGAAATTGAAGAAAATGTCCGAGCCCTGGTGGTGAAGGGCCGCGATCACGGCGCTGAGGTCCTTCAGGTTTTTCATGGCGCGGATGCGATCGAACTCGGCCTGGAGGGGCTGCAGACCTTTTTTGTCGATGGCGGACTCGTCCATGCAGGAGGCGAAGTAGTCGCCGATTTTCTGGGTGTCGGCGTCTTTCTGGTTGGCGGGAACTTCGGCTTTTTCGAGGATGCCGCGGAGGATGATCTGGTTGTTCTGGTCGAGCTCGCTGAAGCGCCCCCACTGGGCCTGATCGGCGGGGATGGGATTCTTTTTGAGCCAGGTGCCGCAGGCGTATTGATAGAAGTCGTTACAGGGATTGGCGGCGCGGTCGATGGCGCCGAGGTCGAAGCTGGGGGCCGGCTTGAGGTCGGGCGGATTCTGGGCCAGAGCAGCGGCGGCCAGAACCACGACGGCGAGGGAGGATTTCAGGAGGTTCATATGCCCGCTATTTTGGCATGGAATGGGATCGGAGGCGGCGGCAGTGGGGTGGAGGCGACTGCTGGCGGGGTGAGGCCGCACGTTGCTCGAAAGGCTGCACAGACTCAGGGCCGTGCCACGATCCGTCGTCAAAGGGCGTCAGACGGATTCCCAGGTCTGCCGGGTGGTGCGGACCTCGACGTAGCCGCTAACCGGCCTTTAATGCAGGCCGCGAGCGCCGGGGCCGATCTTTTGTGGGGTTTTATCCGGTAAACTGGTGGTGACCCCCAAATGCAGAGCAGGCGTAATTTTATCGGCAATGTGGCTACGGGCCTGGCCGGAAGTATTGCGACCGGAAGGGTGTTCGGCGCGAACGAGCGTCTGCGCGTCGGGGTCATCGGTGTGGGCGATCGCGGGGCGCAGCTGGCGCGCGAAGCCATGGCATCGCCGGCCGCGGAAGTGACTGCCTTCGCCGATGTTTATTCACGCCGCTTCGAAGACGTGGCCAGGGTGACGCCGGGCGCGAGGATGTTCAGCGACTACCGCCAGATGCTCGAAGATCCCTCCATCGACGCGGTCATCATCGCCACGCCGCAGCACCTGCATGCCGATTGTTTCATCAACGCGATGAACGCCGGCAAACACGTCTATGTCGAACGAGCGATGGCGCTCACTGTGGAGCAGGCCAGGGCCATGCGCGCGGCGTATCAGCGCGCCGGCAATCGCGTCGCGCAGATCGGGCACCAGTCCTGTTCGATGGGGCACGTGGATGACGCGGCGAATTATCTGTCGAGCGGCGCCGTCGGTCAGGTAACTGCAATCCGTGCGCATATGTATCGCAACACTCCGCACGGCAAACCGCAGTGGACGCGTCCGCTTTATCCCGACATGACGGCGGAGACGATCGACTGGAACGCCTTTCTGGGCCCGGCCCCGGCGCGCGAGTTCGATGCGGACCGGTTTGTCAACTGGCGCCTGTTCACCGATTATTCGGGCGGCAACGTGCACGAAAGCATGTCGCAGCAGATCGCCTTCTGGTACAAGGTCATGGGGCTGGAAATCCCGCAGGCGGTCACCATGACGGGCGGCCTTTACCGCTGGATCGACGGCCGCGAAGTGCCGGACACGATGAATGTCGTCATGGAGCATGAAACGCTGCTGGTGAGCTGGGATTCCGGGTTCGGTAACAATCAGCTGGGCGTGACCGAACACGTGCTCGGCACCGACGGCACGATCGTGCGCGGGCAGCAGATTCGCTATCTCCCGCAGAAGGTGACGCGGCCGGAGGGCGTGGAGATGCAGGGGCAAACCCCCACGGCCCCGCGGGCGCACATGGAGAATTTTCTCGAATCGATTCGCGCCGCAAAAATGCCGAGCTGTCCGTTTGAGATCGGGTATCGTGTTTCCGTAGCCTGCGCCATGGCGGTGGAGAGCTTCTATGCGGGGCGCACGGTGCGATGGGATGCCGCGCGGGAAGAAATCGTCTAAATGAAGTCGGGCGCGGGCGCCTTACTTCTAACCAGTGCGGCTATTGGCGGAATGGCCTGGGCAGTGCGCGGCCGGTGTTCGGCGCTTCAGTCTCGCGCGGCCGGCCGGGACGCCGGGCCGTCGCGCTGACGTTCGACGACGGGCCCAGTCCGGCGACGCTCGATATCCTGAAGATTCTCGCTGAGCACAAAGCTCCCGCTACTTTTTTCCAGTGCGGTCAAAATGTGCTGCGCGCGCCGGAACTGAGCCAGGCAGTCGCGGCCGGGCTGCACGAGATCGGCAATCATTCGCACACTCATCCGAATTTCGCGCTTGAAAGTGCGGATCGTATCTTTACCGAATTTCAACGCGCACAGGATGCGATTGCGCGGGCAACTTTGAAAACGCCGGTGCTTCTGCGCGCTCCCTACGGCGTCCGCTGGTTCGGTTTTCGCCAGATGCAGCAACGCCTGAATCTGACCGGAGTGATGTGGACCGTGATCGGGCGCGATTGGAAGCTTTCGGCGAATGCGATCACCGATCGGGTTCTGGCGAATACGCAGGATGGCGCCATCATTTGCCTGCACGATGGACGCGGCATCACGGAGAACCCGGATCGCAGAGCGACAGTCGAGGCGGTACGACGAATTGTTCCGGCGCTGCTCGAAAAGGGGTATCATCTGGAGACCGTATCGCAACTGACAGCAGCCCGCCGATGAACACCGATATAACCGAGCGCAGCTTAACCGAACGGATACTGGCGATCATCGCGGAGACGCAGCGCAAAGAGCCCTCGCAGGTCACCATCGACAGCACTTTTGAGGAACTCGGCATCGATTCGATGGACGGCGTCAACATCATCTTTGCGGTGGAGAATGAATTCGACATCAATGTTCCGGATGAGGAAGTGAAGAATATTCGCAGCGTCCGGGAAATGGTCGATGGAGTCAGGAAGCTGGTAGAGATGAAAACCGCCGGCGGCGCACAATCGGCCGCGTCCTGATGCGCCGCGTCGTTATCACGGGCATCGGCGTTATCTGCGGAATCGGGAACAATCGCGGGGAATTTTTGACAGGTCTGCGCGAAGGCTGCTGCGGCATCGGGCCGATCACCACAATTGACATCGGCGATATCCGTTTCCGCAATGGGGCCGAAGTGAAATCCTTCCTGCCGGAAGATCATTTTGAGCCGAAAGAATCCGACATGATCGACCGCTTCGCGCAGTTCGCGGTGATTGCGGCGCGTGAGGCGGTGGCGCAAAGCGGGGTCGAGTGGACGCCGGAACTGCGGGAAACTTCAGCCATAATCACCGGGTCGTGCATCGGCGGACAAGGCACCGAAGATACGGGCTTCCATGATGTCTATAAGCTGGGCCGGACGCGCGTGCATCCGATGACGATCCCGAAGACAATGGCGAACGCGGGAGCCAGCGCAATCTCTCTGGAATTCGGGATCACCGGACCCGCTTATACGATTTCGACCGCGTGCTCGTCGTCGGCGCATGCCATCGCGCAGGCCTTCCGCACGGTGCGGGCAGGTGAGGCGGATGTGGCCATCACCGGAGGCAGCGAAGCGCCGTTCAGCTACGGGATGCTGAAAGCCTGGGAGGCGATGCGCGTGATTTCGCCGACGGTGTGCCGTCCTTTTTCGAAGGACCGGAACGGGATGATCCTGGGCGAAGGCGCGGCCATGATGGTGATCGAATCGCTCGATCATGCGCTGGCGCGCGGCGCCGCGCCGCTGGCGGAGATCGCGGGATTCGGGATGTCGAGCGATGCACATCACGTGACGCAGCCGTCGGCAGAGGGCGCGGCGAAGGCGATTTGGGCGGCGCTGAAAGATGCGGCGATCGCGCCGGAGCAGATTCAGTACGTGAACGCGCACGGGACCGGGACCGCGGTGAATGACGTCACGGAAACGCACGCCCTGAAGCTGGCGTTCGGCGATTTCGCACGGAAGCTCGCGATTTCGTCAACGAAAGCGATGCATGGACACACGCTGGGCGCCGCGGGGGCGATCGAGTTGGCAGCGACGGTGCTGGCGCTGAGCGCCGGATTTCTGCCTGCCACGATTAACTTCAATGAGCGCGATCCGGACTGCGATCTGGATTACATTACCGAGGGCGCGCGCGATGCGGAAACTGAATATGCGATTTCGAATTCCTTCGCGTTCGGGGGACTGAACGCGGTTCTGGCGGTCAGGAAGATTTAGCTGTACACGCGACGATAGTCACGTTTGTCGATCTGGCGCAAAAATGCGGCGCGCGCCGCCTTTACCCGGTCCTCATTGCGGATCGGCTTCAGTTTCTTCCACAAATTTCGAAACGTGAACTTCGTAGAGCGCCGGTTTGCCATGGCGATCGCTGACGAACAGGATGTTCTGACTGTCCGGCGTAAAAACGGGTTTGACCATCGCCGGATCGCTGGCATGGTGCTCGCATAGCGTCAGCTCGCGCCGCACGGCGCGCACGAGGATCAACACATAGGCATTGGCGAGGCTGCGGCTGGCGCCGGTGAACACGGACGCATCACCATTGGGCGATGCGGAGATGAACTGGCTCGTTTTCGCCACCAGGCGATCGGTTCCATCGTCGGGCGAGTACTCGCGCAGCGTTACCAGTTCCCTGGGGTCTTCCGGAGTGTGGAGATAGGTGAGAGTGCGCCCTGAGGGAATCCAGAGCGCGCTGCCGGAGCGGCCGGCCTGCAACTTCAGAGCACGTTTGCCGGAGCCGTCGGTGTTGATGAGCCAGAACTGTCCTGCGGCGCGATAGAGAATCTGCGGATGGCGGGGACGCGCCATCAGGAGCTCGATTTCGTCCGCCGTTTCGAGAATGGTGCGCGGCGCGCGGCGCAGCACACTGGTCAGGCGCGATTTTCCGTTCGCGCGCTGGCTGAAGACGACAGCGCCATCGGACGCGATCGTCAGACCGGAGCGCGCCGCGTTTTCCGGAACGCGATGGATCTCGACCGGCCGCGGATTCGACAGGAGCGATTCGAACAGCGATTGTCCGTCAAACCAGAAGAAGCTGCGCTCGTCAGGCGAAAGCGACAGAGTGGCGGGATCGAGCGCCACGGCCTGGGTGAGCTGGCGCGATTCGCCCTGCTTGAGATCGAGCAGAAAGGCCTGGCGCGCGCCGGGCGAGTCGGCGGAGAAGCGCTCGCTCCAGTAGAGCAGACTCTCGCCGCGGCGGGTGAACTGGCGGAGATGAGGCGCGGTCATGCCGCTGGCAAATGCGGGATCGGTCAGTCGAACGACTTCGAGTTCGGTAGCAGGGTCGGCGTATCGCGTCCACTCCGGAGGCGCGAGACGGCCCGCGGCAGCCAACGCAAGAAACTGGCGGCGGGAGAAAGGGACCAAGTCCTATTTTATTTCTGAAGCGCTGGCAGCCGCAGCCGTCGGGACGGGATCCGCTAAAACGGGAATTCGCGGGCAGCGGCTGATGCCACGTGAACGGCTGTTGCCCGCTCCAGGAACCGGTATGGATTGACCGGCGTATTACTGATACGCACTTCGTAGTGCAAATGAGATCCGGTGGAGCGTCCGCTGCTGCCGACTTCCCCCAGAACCTCGCCCTGGCGGGTTTCCTCGCCCTCGATCACATCGATGCGCGAGAGGTGCGCATACCAGGTCTGGTAATTGTTGCCGTGATCGATGATCACGCAGCGGCCATACCCGCCGTTCCAGCCCGCGTGCACGACGATGCCGTCGGCAGTGGCGCGCACGGGCGTGCCGATCGGCGCAGAAATGTCGATGCCGGTGTGCATCGCGCCTTCCCCTGAGAACGGATCGCTGCGCACGCCGAAACCGGCCATCAGCCGTCCGTTGACCGGCCAGATGCTGGGCAGAATATTCACGTCGCTGCGGGAAAAGATGTTGCCTCCGTGCCGAGCGAGGTTGGTCGTGCGGAGATAGTCGTATTCGGCCAGCGTTTCGCCCATGGTGGGGGTGAGGGAGTCCATCACTTCGCCGATGAGATCCGGCGAGCCGGCAAGCTGCCGCTTCACACCATAGGCTGTGGTGACCTCGTCGGCAAGCATCTGCAGGCTGGCGAGCTGCTCATTGGTCTGCTTCACTTTGAGCTGCAGATTGTCGTAACGCTGGCGCAGCATCTGCGCTTCGTGCTGGAGCGAATTGTAGTTGGAAACCTTCCACGCCATGCGGGCATAGCTTCCGGCAACGCTCAGAAGCATCAGCACAAGCACCGCAAATCCGCCCAGGCCGGCATAAACGATCCGGTGCGGAATGTGGATGCGCTGCATACGCCCGTGAAGCGAATGCGCCAGCACGACAATGAAATAGTTTTGATTCAATCCGTTCCTTCCGGAGCTGAACTGCTACCCCCGCCGAAGCGAGACCGAACCTCCGATGCACAACCGGTTAATTTTGAGAAACCCAGAGGTTAACATCTCTTAAGCTACCACGTCAACGATGTTGCAACCTCCGGGTCTGCGCTGGTAAGCTTCCCGCTTGCCCCGCAGAATCCCAGGCAGTCACTTCGCACGCAACCTGATTGAGCGCCGGACTCTTATTTTTCAACTAGTTAAACGGGATTTCCAGCAGCGTTACATCGGGTCGGCGGCCGGTTGGCTGTGGGGCCTGATTCACCCGCTTGTATTGCTGGGAAGCTATGTTTTTGTCTTCGATTACTGCCTGCAGCAGAAACCGGGTCCCGATGCTGTAACCACAAATTACCCGATGCTGCTGTTTGCCGGCATGCTGCCATGGCTTCTGTTCAGTGAGACGGTGCAGCGATCGTCGGCATGTCTGATTGAGCAGGCCAATCTGATTACCAAGACCGTATTTCCCGCAGAGATTGTGCCGGTCTCGATTTTTCTCTCATCGCTGATCAGTCATCTGCTGGCACTGCTGCTGGTGGTGGGCAGCGCCGCCATTTTCCTGAAGCACATGAGTCCTATGCTGGCGATTCTGCCGGTGGCGATGCTGCTCGTGGGGCTGCTGGCCGTGGGAATCGGATGGATCGCGGCGGCGCTGCACGTCTATCTTCGCGATACAGCCCAGGTGCTGGCGGTTCTGCTGACGCTCTGGTTCTGGGCGACGCCTATTCTGCTGCCGGAAGACAAATTCCGCGGGTGGGCCGTATACGTCCTCCGCGTGAACCCCCTGCGGTACGTGGTCCGGGCCTACCGCGAAATACTGCTGGGCCATTCCGTGCCGTTCGGCGATCTGGCTTTGACCGGGGTGTTCGCAGTCGCGGCGTTTCTGTGCGGCGGAATGGTGTTCCGCTACATGAAGCGTGGATTCGCGGACGTACTGTAGAGCCCTGTCAGCGGGCGGCCGGGGCTTTTTCAGCGACGCGGACTTTGGCGGTTTCCAGCTTCTTCTGGACTTTCGCCGACTCTTCCGGATCCTGATCGCCGGGCACAGCCGTCTTCCACTCCGCCATGGAAGCTTCCCACTGCTGGATGGCTTCGCGGACTTTTCCCTGCTTGAAGTACACGTCGCCCAGATGGTCGTGGACGGTGGGGTCCTTGCCCACTTTGTCGACGGCCATGCGCAGCTGGTCGGCCGCTTCGTCGAGCTTGTTCAGGCGGTAAAAAACCCAGCCGAGGCTGTCCTGAAACGCGCCGTTGCCGGGTTCGAGGTCGAGCGCTTTTGAGATCAGCTTTTCGGCTTCGTCAAGCCGGACGTTGCGCTCGGCATACATATAGCCGAGATAGTTCATGGCGCCGGCGTTATCGGGGTCGGCATCCAGAACGCTGCGGAAGGCCTTCTCGGCGGCATCGTAGTTCTTTTCGCGCTCGTACATGGCACCCCGGTAAAAGGCGATGGTCTGCTTATCCTGCGGGTTGGTCGAAAGGGCTTCGGCGGCATCGAGCGACTTGCGCTCATCGTCGAATCGCCGCGACTTGTCCTGCACCTGGCCGATCCCGATCATCACCTCGCGATCCTTGGTGTAGTTGGGCAGGGCTTTCAGTTCCGCCAGAGCGGTCTCGGACTGGCCCAGGTCAGCCATCAGAAGCGCGTGCTCGATGACGACGCCGCGATCGGAGGGGAACTTTTTCAGCGCACCGTCGGCTTCCTGGCGCGCCAGCTTGTAATCCTTGCCGTTTTTGTAGGTTTCGATGATTTTTCCGGACACGCTGGGCGTGAGCTGCGGATCGAGATCGGAAATCTGACGGAAAGACGCGACGGCGTCGGTTGTGCGGCCCATATCGGACTGCCAGGAGCCGAGCGCGTTCAGCATCGAGATGCGGTCCTTTTTCTCGTTATCGTTGTACTGATCCTTCCGGGTGTCGGTGACCAGCGTCTGCAGGGCGGCGATCGCCTGAGTGCCCTTGTCCTGAATCTTCAGCAACTGGGCTTCGGCGAAGCGAACCTGCGTGGAGTTCTCGATGGCTTGAGCTTTGGCGAGCGCGGCGCCGGCGCCGGCGTAATCGTGCTTGCGCTCGAGGATCTCGGCAATCTGGAGTTGCAGGGGCACATTGCGCGGATCGTCTTTGGCCAGATCCTGAAAAGCGCTCAGAGCTTCATCGGTGCGGCCGGCGGCCAGCAGGTCGACCGCAAGGGCGCGGCGGACGCGCACGTTGTCCCCGGCTTCCAACGCCAGCTTCATGGTGTCGGCGGCATTGGAGTAATCCTTGATCTGTTCATAGAACTCAGCCAGCATGATCACCATGCGGGGATCGGGATTTTTGTCGACCGCCTGTTTAAGCATGGAGATCGCGTTGGTAATGTCTCCGCGGTCGGCGAAAACCATGGCAAGGCCGTTCAGCGCGTCTTCATCGCCGGAATCGATTGCCAGCACCTGCCGGTAAGTTTTTTCGGCGTTGTTATCGTCATGCTGAATGCGGTAAAGCCGGGCCAGCATGGAGAGACTTTCGGTGTCCTTCGGGTCCTGCTGGGTGATCTTCTGGTACTGATCGATGGCGTTTTTCAGCATCGTCTGATCGACGCGTCCCTGATCGGGATCGCCGATGCCGCGGGCGTAGATGCGCGCCAGAATTTTGCGGGCCTCATTGTTGTTCGGATTGGCCTTCAGGAGGTCGTTTACCTGTTGGGTGGCTTTGTCGAGCTGGCCCGACTGAACGTAGAATTCGCTTAGCTCTTCGGCGATATAGGAGGCGGAGGGGTCGGCTTTGATGGCCTGTTTGTAAAAGTCGATCGCCTTGTTGACGTATTCGCCGCGGTTGCCATAAGCTCCCGCCAGCTCAGCATAGAGGTGAGCCATCGAGAAGTCGTAATAGGCAGTCGCCCGGTCAGGCGTCTGGGCGGTGGCAGCGGCCGCGGAATTCTGCGCGGCGGGTGCTTGCTGCGCTAGCCCCGGGACCGCGACAGCAAACCAAACCAGGCCGGAAACCGCAATCGCCCGAACTATTACGTACTGCACTTTAAAGGGACCGATCATGTTTCATCTTTCTTTGTGCCGGGCGCCAGCGGCGACACAACCCGATCAAAGCCATTGTATAACTGTTTGAATCAACCGGACGTTTTGCAGCGCCCGGGCCTTTGTGTCAGTGCTAAATTCGAGTGCGAGTCCGCCCGCAGTCAGCGGCTGAATGGGTGACGCTCAGGGAAAAGAACTCGTTGCGGAAGAATGGCGCAGAGGCCGAAGGGCCGGTTGAGCGCGTTGGCAATTCGCCGGCGATTGCGATTGTCGGCCCGACGGGATCGGGCAAAAGCGAAGCGGCGCTTCAATTGGCGGCCGAATTCGATGGCGAAGTGG
>Ga0335085_10015587_pt1 | contig 11017 bp, 7 predicted proteins | sample Lox_Sample_45_FD_206712 | JGI IMG/M metagenome (GOLD analysis project Ga0335085, IMG submission 206712) | Soil microbial communities from Loxahatchee National Wildlife Refuge, Florida, United States - Lox_Sample_4.5 | ecosystem: Environmental > Terrestrial > Soil > Wetlands | place: USA: Florida... | reverse complement strand
GCGCGGAAGAGCGCATAGTCTTCAAGCCAGTGCGCCTGGGCATTGCAAAATTGATCGAACGGGCCCCACAAATCGGCGCGAGCCCCGCCCGAAAAGTTACCCCAGGCGATTTCAATCAGCCGCCGCTTGAATGGGATCACCGCGTCGTACTCAATGGCGGTCGCAGGGCACACACCGCCCTCGCAGTCACGCTTGCTCAACAACCCTTCCTCGACCAGAAAGTCCGGGCTGAGCAGCAGCTCGTTGCCTGCAAAAGAAGACATGGGCTGGTACGGTGAGTTGCCATATCCCGTGGGCCCAAGCGGCAGGGCTTGCCACCATGCCTGGCCAGCCTCGTGCAGAAGGCTCACCCATGCGTGCGCCGCTGGCCCCAAGTCTCCGCATCCGTACGCGCCGGGGAGTGAAAGTACGTGGAGCAGGATGCCGGCGGCGCGGTACTCCCGCGGGAAAGGGGGAATTGGGCTGAGAGGATGGGTTCGATATTCCATTGTCGTCTCCTGATTCATCCGGAGCGCCAGCCGGGCAGTTGCAGCGCTCGATCCGCGATCTGCCGGCCTTCGCTTGCGAGGGCGCTCAGGTGCAGCTTACCCTGGAGGCTTTCTGCACGTACTTTGTACATGTCATCTACAGGATTGGGCATGGCTGGACCTTCCAGATCTCGCGAGCGTATTCGGCGATCGTGCGGTCACTGGAAAATTTGCCAGAGCTGGCCACGTTCAGAATGGCATTCCGCGCCCATCCGGCCGGATTGGCATAGAGCTCGCGGATTCGCCGGTCAGCATCGAGGTACGATTGGAGATCTGCTAAGTGCATGTAATAGTCGCCGTGGGTGAGCAACGTGTCGCGGAGCGGGAGGAACACTCCCGGTTCGTTGCGACTGAAGTGGTCGGAGAAGATCAGGTCCAGCGCGGCGCGCGTCTCCGGCTCGTTCTCATAATGCCAGTGCGGGTCATACCAGGAGCGGCTGCTGGCCACCTGTTCCGCAGTCAGGCCGAACAGAAAGAAATTTTCCTCGCCGGCCTCCCGGGCCATTTCGATGGTGGCGCCGTCGCGCGTCCCCACGGTGAGCGCGCCGTTCATCATAAACTTCATGTTGCTGGTCCCGCTGGCCTCATAGCCGGCGGTGGATATTTGATTCGAGACGTCGCTGGCCGGGATGAGCCGCTCGGCAAGCGAGACGCGATACTCGGGTAGAAACAACACCTTGATTCGGCCGCGGACCGCCGGGTCGCCATCGATGGTGCCGGCCAGATTGTTGATGAACTTGATGATCAGTTTGGCCAGGTGGTAGGCGGGCGCGGCCTTGCCGGCAAAAAAGAAGGTGCGCGGTGGCATTTCCAGCTTCGGGTTCTCCCGCAGACGGTTGTACAGCACCACAATCCGCAGGGCGTTCAGCAATTGGCGCTTGTATTCGTGGATGCGCTTGACTTGGCTATCGAAGATCGTATCCGGATCCACCTCCTGACCTGTCGTTTTCTTGAGCCAGTCGGCGAACAGCGCCTTGCATTCGCGCGTGCATTTGCGGAAAGCATCTCGAAAGGCTTTGTCCTCACACAACGGCTCAAGTCGGCTCAATTGGCTGAGATCGGTGATCCAGCCATCGCCGATCGCTTCCGTAATCGTTCGCGCCAGCGGCGGGTTGGCCAGCAGTAGCCAGCGTCGCGGCGTGACCCCATTCGTTTTATTGTTGAAGCGTTCCGGGTACATCTCCGCCAGATCTTTCACAGTGGTTGCGCGGAGCAACTCGGAGTGAAGGGCGGCCACGCCATTGGTGCTGTGCGAGCCGACGATGGCCAGGTTGGCCATGCGAATCCTGCGCTGGGGGCCCTCTTCCACCAGGCTGATGCGCGCGACTTTTGCCTCATCCTGTGGAAAGCGCTCTCGCACGTTTGCCAGCAGGCGCCGATTGATCTCATAAATGATTTCGAGCTGGCGCGGCAGCAGCAGTTCAAACCACGCGACCGGCCATTTTTCCAGGGCCTCAGGAAGCAGCGTGTGGTTGGTGTAGGCCAGCGTCTTGCAGGTGATATCCCAGGCCTGATCCCATCCCAGATGGGCCTCGTCCAGCAATATGCGCATGAGCTCCGGAACGGCCATCGCGGGGTGCGTGTCATTCAATTGGATGGCGACTTTCTCCGGAAGCGCCGCCCAGTCCTGGTTGCTGCGCCGGAATCGCCGGATCAGGTCGGCCAGCGAGCAGGCCACAAGGAAATACTCCTGCACAAAGCGCAACCCCTGGCCCATGCTCGTGGAATCGTCTGGATAAAGAACCCGGGTGAGCGACTCGGCCTCGAGGGTCTCAGCGAATGCGCCGACGAATTCACCGTGGCTGAATGCCTGAAAATTGAAATAGTCGGGGGAGGCCGCGGCCCACAAACGCAGCGCGTTGATGGTCCTTCCCCCGTAGCCCACTACCGGGCGATCAAAGGGGATCCCGATGAGGGTCGATGGACGTCCCGGGATTGCGTTTAGGGCTCCGCCGCGCAATTCGAACGAGCAGTTTAGCTTTACCTCCACTGTTTCGTAAGGTCGGGCGACTTCCCAGGGATCCGGGCGGCGCAGCCAATTGTCGGGCGATTCCTGCTGCCAGCCGTCCGCGATAATCTGTTTGAATATCCCGTATTCGTAGCGCAAACCGTAGCCCATCGCCGGAAGCGCCATGGTGGCCATGGAGTCCAGGAAGCAAGCGGCCAGACGTCCCAACCCCCCGTTACCCAAGCCGGCGTCGGGCTCCTGCTCGAACAGGCTGATCAGATCTACGTCTCGCTCCCGGGCAGCGCGATCTACGAGTGGGCTGAGGAGAAGGTTGGACACGTTGTTGCCCAGCGAGCGCCCGAGGAGAAACTCCATCGAGAGGTAGTAAATGCGCTTGGGATTCTCGCGCTCGTAGGTTTCCCCCGTGCGCAGCCAGCGCTGCGAGAGAACATCCCGCACGGAGCGCGCAAGGGCCTCGAAACGCTCCCGGGGACCCGCTTTGGCCACGTTCAGCACGTTGTCAAAGATCAGGTGACGCTCATAGAGCGCGCTGTCCGATCCCGTGAATTGAATCGGTCCACACCCATACTGTCGGAGAAGTTCCAGTTCGGCTTTCGGCGCGGCGTCGGCCGCAAGTCTGGGACTGGCTCCACCTTTTGTGCTCATGGAGAATCCTTCGGGATCTCTTGCGCCTGACTTGCTCTGATGGTCCTTTAACATGATGCCCTCCTTCGCATTCCCAGGACTGCCGCTACCGGACCTCCACGAGAACCAGCGTGACGTCGTCTTGAACAGGTCCGGCGCTGTGCGAGCGAACCCCATCGATGATGGCTTGGCGCATGGCGGGCAGCGGCAAGGCAACGGCGCCGCTGACGATTTTTTCCAAGCCTTCGACATCAAGAATTTGGCCCTCGCGATTCCAGACTTCCGTCAGGCCGTCTGAATAGAGAAGCAGGCGGTCGCCAGCGGACAAATCAAATTCGTCCCTGGCCTGCTGGGACACAGCTTCTTCCATGGCACCAAGGACGCTGCTGTGGGAGTCGATCCTACGCACCTCACCGGAAGGAGAAACCAGCAATGCGGGGGGATGGCCGGCGGCGGCAAAGCTGAGTTTCCGTCCCGTCTTGTCCAGCTGGGCTGCGGCTACGGTGAACATGAACCCGGTTAGGCCGATTTGGTCCATGACAAACCGATTGAGCGTGCGCAGCATTTCGTCGAGACCTGTGCCGTTGCGAAACAATTCGACTGTTTCCGTGTAAATGCGGTTGGCCAGCAGGGCGGAACTGATGCCGTGACCAGAGACGTCGCAGACAGCGAGATCCAGGTGGGTATCGCCATGGGGGACCACCAGACCGAAGTCGCCGCCAATCGTCCCTGCGGGGCTGTAATAGGCCTCGATGGCAATGTTGTTCCAGACCAGGCTGCGTGGGGCGAGTGATTGTTGCACGCGTGCAGCGAGCAAGAGTTCGGCCTCGATCTCCTTTTGCCGGCTCTCCAGCAGCTCGTTAGATTTGCGAAGCTGCTCCTCAATCAGCTTTTGCGCACTGATGTCGGTTATGGTGAGTACAACGTACTCGTGCCCATCCGGACCCTGAATGGTCCGCCCGCTGAAGATGGCCGGAATTTTCTCGCCGTCCTTGCGCGGGAGATAAAACTCATTGCGATGGCGCCCGTAACGATGCATTGATTCGTGCTGCCGCACGAGGTACGGAAGGTCTTTCCGCGGAAAAATCGCATCGGGAGAGCGGCCCAGCAATTCTCCACGCTCGTACTTCCCCATTCGGGTCAGTTCCTCGTTGGCGAAGATCACTCGAAGTTGGTCATCAACGATGACCACGCCCTCGTTGAGCTCTTCCAGGATGATCTCCATCTGCTGAAGCCATTCGGGAATCGCTGTGCTGGTGTCAAACATGACTTGGCTCCGTCGGATACGCCTTTGAAACAGCCGGGGCTTCAGGCCGAGCCGCCGTGTCCCAGCGGATGATCTTCAAATCCAGCACAAAAATGCTGTAAAGAACGGGCACCAGAAGCAATGTGATAAAGGTCGCAACGGCAAGGCCGCCGATCTGTGCATAGCAGAGAGGCTGCCAGAGGGGCCCTCCTTCAAGCGCAAGTGGAAAGAGGGCCAAGATGGTCGCCAGCACAGTGATCATGACCGGCCGGATACGCTGGATGCCGGCGTCCGGAAGCGCCTGCTCCAGGGGTTCCCCTTTCGCATGCATTTCCTCGATAAAGTCGAACAGCACGATCACGTGGCTGACGATCACGCCGATCAGGCTGGCGATGCCCAGAAAGGCCATGAATCCAAACGGAGTGTGCATGATCGTAAGGGCAATCAACGCTCCCACCGCGCCGTACGGAGCAGCGGCAAACACAAGAAGTGGTTTGACTGCATTGTTGAACTGAACGAGCAGCGCCAGATAGATACCAAGTAAAGAGATCAACAGAACGACTGTGAGGTTGTCGAAGCCTTCAATTTGTTTGGCCCGTTCGCCGCCTATACGAAGCTGATAACCCGGAGGGAGATTTCTCTGAAATTCCTGCACTTTGGGAAGGATTTGGCCAAGCACCTCGGAGGCGAGAACTCCAGGCAGGGGATAACACAGTATGGAGATGGTGCGAAAGTGCTCGCGCCGAGCGATGCGACTTGTTTCCAAAGAATTTCCGACAGTCGCGACCGACAGCAGAGGCACTCGGTTGTTCGTCTGTGAAGAGTACACATAGAGATTCTTGATGTCGGCAAGCTGAGCACGCTCCTGCATGCGGAGCCGCGCCACAATCGGGATGTTCTTGTCGCCTTCCTTAAACACGCCCACTGGGGTGCCGCTCATCGCCGCTGCCGACCCTTCCGCGACATCGGCGTTGGTAATGCCGACGACATTTGCGCGGTCGGGGTCGATCTGAATCCTTTGCTGAACATCCTCAGGGAACCAATCATCACGAAGAACGGCAATCCCGCCAGCTTGCCGGACGATCTCCTGCGCCTGCCGGGCAATTTGCCGCAGGCTACGGATATCACTGGCTTCTTTTGTTGGGTCTACGTCCTCCTGGGCGGAGATCAGTAGCTCCACCGGATTTTCAACCGGATTGGTTTGCAGCTGGCGAACGGTGATCCACGCGCCTGGTACTTCCTTATCTAGTGCGTCCTGAATCGGACGAGCTAACTTGGGCGAAGCCTCTTTATCCGTGATTTCAACAATCATTTGCGCGTAGTTGGTCTGCGGCATTTCCGGGGAGACCGAAAACCAGAAGCGAGGTCCCCCACCACCGTCAAAGGTCGTCAGTGACTTGAGAAGATGACCACGGTGTTCCTTGTCGGTCACGTCCGGCGAATTTTCAATTACCCGGCGGACGACTCGTTCGGCTTGCATTGCTGCATCGTTGGTGACGCTCAACGGAGTGTCATTCGGCAGCCAAATATCCAGGTAGAACCAATACTGGACATCTTCGGGAAAGAATTGGGTCTTCAGCCGGGAACCTAACATGGCGCCTGGAATCAGGAAAAGTAAGGATCCGGCGAGGACCGCCCAGCGGTGTTTTATGGCTCTGCCGACCAACCGATTATAGAAACCGTAAAATCCCTGCCGCCGTCTCTCCTCGATTGTCGGTTCCGGCTTTGCTGGAGCGCGCTGGATGTAATAACCCAGAAGCGGAACGAAGGTCATTGCCACGAAGTAGGCAGAAAGCAGAGAAGCCGTCATCACAATCGGCAGGCTGTACAGGAACTCACCGGTATTGCCTGTCAGCATCAGGAATGGCAGATAGGCAATGATATTGGTTATCGTGGCGAAAAAGATGGCGGTTGCAAGCTTGGTCGGGCCGAGCCAGCAGGCCAAACTGCGCGGGAATCCCTCCGCCAGGTGGCGTTTGATGCCGTCACCAGAGACTACCGGAACGTCGACAAGCAGGCCGAGAGCAATGATCAGCGTCGCAATGGAAACCTGTTGAAGGTCAATTCCAAGCATATACACGATACCGAAGGTCATCGCCAGTGTGATCGGTATGGCGAGAGCCATGATCAGTGCCAGCCGCCACTCCCAGAATCCAACCAGCGAAACGATAACGACAAGAACAATGGCTTCCAGCAACGCCCGCATGAACAGATGGATGTTCTCGTAGACTTGCAACGGTTGATCGGAGGTGTGCGCCAGAATCAGGTCGGCGGGAAGAATCTGGCGAAGCTCCGAGAGCTTCGAATTCACGGACTGTCCGAAACGCGCGATTTGCCTTTTGTCGCGCATGTAGATTGCTAGAGTGATTGCGCGGCTGCGCTGCCATTGCCCGCTTGCGTCTCGCCAGGTGTAGTAATTCAGATACTGAGCAGGAGCTTGATAGCCGCGGCCGATTTGAACTAGATCCCGAAGATAGACCGGGGTGCCCTCAGAGGTCATGGATATAGCCACATCACCGATACTTGTTGCGCTATCAAATTTTCCAGAAGGGGTGAGAATCACTCTGCGCTCGCCTGTTTCCACGCTTCCACCCGGAGCGATGATGTTGCGGGCCGAAAGCACCTTGGAGAGATCCGCGGGACGCAGGCCATAGGCGGCAAGCCGCTCCTGGGAGTAATCCAGGTAGACGGTCTGCGACAAAACGCCCCGCCGCTCCACTTTGGAAACTTCAAGAGCTCCCTGAAGCGTACGGCCAATCAAGTCAGAAAAATTCTCGAGGTCGGCGTAGCTATATTTGTCGCCGGCAACGCTGGCCAGTTTCGCCCGTGTTTCGCTCGGGTCGCGGATGATCGTTGGCTTCCACGAATCGGGATGCAGCTCGGATCTCTTTAGTCGTTCCGAGACAAATCTCTGGATGAACGCCTGGATGGATCCGTCATCTGCATTCGAAACGCCGTCCACACCGATGAATCCGCTCCCTTGGATGATTTCAGCGTCCCGGATAAGCCCGGCACTTAGCGCTTCCTCCTGAAACAGGTATCCGGAGTTGAGGACCCCTTGCGGCGAAATGGATTGCGGAAAACAATCCACCACCGTGACCTGGTGACCCTCTCGCACGTGCCTCTTTGCGCCTCGCGCTTTCCGAATCGCAGCCTCAATGGAATAGGCGCGGGCCGCAATTTCAACGTCGTCTGTCTTTGGGCTGGCGACTGTGAGCATAAGCGCCGCAGTGTCTCCAAAGTCGCTTTGAAAACTGATGGGGCCGGCGCCCTGCGGTAGCTGAGCATTCAGAGCGTCCAGCTTGAGATTGATATCGCTGAACTGCCGCTTGGTATCAGTGATGCCCTCATCCAACTGTATCGTCACAAAGGAATAGCCTGGGAGGGATATGGACTTGATGCCATAGTCTGCATCCGTCCCCGGGTGAATGGTCTTATTCTGGGCGGCAACGTCCTCAATTCTCCGGGTAATGTACTGCTCCACCTGTTGGGCTGTGGCTCCCGGCCAGGGACACGCCGCCACGCCGAGGCGCACGGGAATGTCTGGATCCTTTCGCTGTGGCATCGATGTATAGCCGAACCAGCCCCAAACCAGCACGCCGACGAGAAGCATCCAGGAAATGTGCGGGTGCTCGACAAAGAACCGGGAAACATTGCGGCGATTGGTGATCTCTTGCTTGTTTTCGATTGCCATTTTCCTTGTCCCTTTATGGGAGAACCTGGACGAAATCGCCGTCCTTCAAACCGGCGGCCCCAACCACGACAACCTTTTCCCCTGGTCTTACGCCATCAACTGCCACATCACTTTCGTGAGTTTCTCCCAGTGTGATCGCGCGCAAGTGCGCCACCCATTTGCCGCCCTCTTGTGTGGCGACAAAGACCGCGTAGCGGCCAGGTGATACTGGGTCAGCAACTACGGCGCTCAGAGGGACGGAGGGAGCCGGAGCCTTCTGGACGCCGGACACGGTGAGCGAAGCGATCATCCCGGGCTTCAAATAGCTCTTGGGATTCGGCACGGTCACTTCAATAGCGAAGACGCGATTCTTTTCGTCGGCGCTCGCTGCAATACTTGTGACCCGCCCGCTGTATTCTTTCGGGTCATCCTGGAGATGAATGCTGAATTGCTGCCCCAGGCGCAGATTCCTTACTGCATAATCTGGAACACCGAAGCCAACTTTCACTGCGCTAGTGTCAGCGATCGTGAAGGCAACCATTCCGGGAGCCGCCAGATTTCCAAGTTCAATGCTGCGCGAAAGGACGTACCCAGAGAACGGCGCAGTCAGATCAGCATCCTGGAGAGCCAGCTGTGCTTGGTGCAGATTCGCCTTAGCCTGATCCACAGCCGCATTGGTCGAATCAAACTTGGCCTGCGCCCGGTCAAAATCAGGCTTGGTCAGGCTCGCTGACGCGAAAAGTGTCTTCGCACGGTCGTAATCCTTAGTCGCCTCGGCGTGCTGCGCTTCGGCTAGACTCAGAGTTGCGGTCGCTTGATCAAGCTGATTTTTCAAATCCTGATGCCGAATTTCAGCGAGAACAGTTCCTCGGCGCACAAAGTCTCCCGCGCCTATGTCTCGCCGCCGCCCGTCTGCGCCCACGACCTGTCTAATCTCGGTCACGTATCCCGCAGACTTGAAGGACAAGCTGGCTTGTGCAAACGGCAGAATGGAAGCCGAATAGCGCAACCCTTCTGAAGACGAATACAAACTCACATCCACCAGACGCACAGGTGTGGGCTGTTTGGCGGCTACTTGCGTCGGTTGATGACAGCTACTTGTTGTTGCCGTCGTGACGAAAAGCAGAGCCGTGATCACTGGTCCGAATCCTTTTCTGAAGTTGCTCACCATGACTCCGACTCCTCCCCCATCGCTTTCTCTATTTCTGTGCTGCTGCCTGTCCCTCCAAACACTTCTGCTCTCATCGGTCATTCTTCTCCCATCGCCTTGTGCAGCTCCGCCAGAGCACTCCAGTACGAAGAAAGGGCTTGCTGATACCCGGAATTTGTTTCCGCACTGAGCGCCTGAGCCTGCAGGAAATCCTTCAAGAGCGCTGCTTGTTCCTTGTATTTGTTGCTGGTCTCTCGCAACTGCTCCACAGCCGCCTGGTGGGCAGTCCGTGACGCCTCGAGCAGGAGGTACGCCTCTCGCCATTTGCGGTACTTGGCGCCCACTTCCACGTCGATCTGAGATACGGTTTCTCCGACCGCATTGCGCGCTTGTTGCACCGCGTTGGCTTTTTCACGAACGCTATTGCGCTTTCGTCCCCAGTCGAAGGGCTCCCAAGTCAGGAGAAAGCCGGCGGTGGTAACGTTTGCCGGAAGGACTTGTACATTCGTGATCCCCTGATAAACCAGATGGAGGCTCAGGTCCGGTATATATTCCGCTTTGGCGAGACGCAGGTCGTAGCCGGCTTGTTTTTCCTTCAGCTGTGCTTGCAGGTATTCTGGCCGATTTGCCCGGGCTTCCTGGCGGGCTGATTCCAGGGTCAGATCGCTCGTGGACTCCTCGGGCATCGGATCAACCCGAAATGGCGTGGAAACATCGCGGCCGAGGAGCTGGTTCAAGGCCTCGCGTTGCGTGGCCTGGCCGTCCTCCGAAACGGACAATTCATACCGCGCCTTCGCCAGGCGCGCGTCCACGTCCAACGCATCAGCCCGCAGAACTGTTTTTTCCGCCTCGTATTGGGCGGTGATTCGTTTTGCTTCTTCCAGAGTTCTTACCTCCTCATGCGCGGCATCCACGCTCGATTGGATCGCGACGAGAGTGAAGTATGCATTGCGGACTTCGGCGGCGATTCTCTGGCGTTCGGCACGGACATCTTGACGAGCGATGTCACGTCCCAATTCGGTCGCGCGAATTCCCAGACCGATTTTGTACTGCTGCAAGAGCGGCTGATCTGCAAAGGCGGTCATGTAGGTGGTAAACACCGCTGGCGTGTGGACCTTGGCGTTTGTCCCAGGGATTGGGCCGACCCCTGGATACGTGCCGAACACACCTTTCTGGAAGGTGAAGTCGAATGGATGCAATAACTCACCACCGAGCATGGCAAATTGAAAGTGCGGCAGCCGTCGGCTGCGGGCTGTGCTCACCCGGAAGTCGTATTTCTGCGCCTCAAGCGACGAATTCTTTACAAGCCGGTTGTTACCGAGGGCGAGGGAAACGGCCTCATCCAGGGTAAGAACTGGAGCTTGAGTGTCGGCATCCGCCGCCGGCGCCTGAGCGAACGAGGCAGTCGGCCAGGCAAACGCGCTGATGAACAGGAGCAAGGCTATGCGATTGATTTTCATCCCTTTGCTCCCCCAACCACCACTCCCCGGGCACTGAGGCTATGGCCAACTGTTGTCATGGATGTCTTCTCCTCCCACCAGCCGGCGTTTCTGCTGTAGGGAGAGAGCACTGGCTCAGACTGAATGCGCGGCCGGATCATGTTTCTCCCTCTTTTGCAGTTCTTCGAGGAAATGCTTGTTCGACACGCCGTTGGCAATGAATTGCACCCCTTCTCTTGCCATGGAACGCAGAAGCTTTTCTCCGCTCTCGTCGATGACCGTTACGTCATTCAGGTCGACAAGGCACTTCCGACCCTCGCGGGCGTGGTGCGCCGCATTCCAGCTTTTCCTCAGCTCCCGCACCCAGGGCACCACGAGGCGGCCCTGCA
>Ga0335085_10015586_pt1 | contig 11018 bp, 9 predicted proteins | sample Lox_Sample_45_FD_206712 | JGI IMG/M metagenome (GOLD analysis project Ga0335085, IMG submission 206712) | Soil microbial communities from Loxahatchee National Wildlife Refuge, Florida, United States - Lox_Sample_4.5 | ecosystem: Environmental > Terrestrial > Soil > Wetlands | place: USA: Florida... | reverse complement strand
AGGCAGCAAAGTAAGTCGGAGAATAAAGCCCCGGGCCTGCAATCAGGCTCGGGGCTTCTTGTTTATGGAGTAAACACTCTCGCCAGCGGCGTTATGCGGCCGGTTGGTAACCGCAATCCCTCAGGGACATTATCATTGTGTCTCTCTACCCGCCGCTTTCACAGTCGGCCCTTGTGTTTTCGGAGGAATAAACAGCACCGGGATACTCTGCTTGTTGATCATATCGTTCAGGGCTACGAGGTCCTTCGACATGATGTCGCGATACCGCGCCAGCAGCGGCTGCGCTTCCTGCTGCAGCGATTCAAAAACCTGGAGTTGCTGCTCCGTCGGCGCATAATCGCCTGCATCTACGCTGAACAGCAGTGAGTGCAGGCGCTCGTCGATGAGCACGGGAAAGTTCAGGTTTGCCTCCGAGCTCTTGGCTTCTACCTGAAGGAGTTTTCCCTCAATATCCATGCTCTTTTTGTCGAACTCCCTCGCTGCAGAGGTCAGCGCCGCATACCGCGTCTGATCCTCCAAGCGCCGGTCGAGCGCGCGAATCTGCGTGCGCACGTCTCGCAACGAGCCTACCGCCTCATGAATTTCCGAGATTGCGGCGACAACTTTGCGCGCGAGTTCAGCCTGCCTTTGGATATCCTCCGGCGAAATTTTGACCCGTTGGTCCACCTTCAGTTCGAGCGGCGCTGTATACGACTTCCCTTCTGAGGTCAACCGGACTTGGTATGCGCCAGGTGGCACGAGAGGCCCGCGGTTCCGAATCTCGGCTCCCGGTTCTCCCGCCAGAGGCGTCGGACCCTGAGTTCGTAGATCCCAGGTGAAGCGATTCAGCCCAACTTCAGTCGGGATCTTCTCCTCGGGAGGTGTGAGGTCTGGCCATTCGGGCGGCGTCTCCGCCTCTTTTTTCTCTTCGTTCGAATAACGGCGTATGACCTTGGCCTGTGAATCCAAAAATTCGAGCGCCACGACACCCTTGGGCACGGCTGGGAGGTAGTAGTAGATGATCGCGCCATTCGGAGGGTTTTGACCGACCGGTTGGCGTCTTTCGTAGAAATCGGGCCAGCGCATGCGGTAGGTCAAGCGCGGCTTGTAGAGCACGGGACTCGCGGCCGCCTGTGCAGTCGCTGCGCGCAGCGGAGTCAAATCATCGAGAATCCAGAACGATCGCCCATGCGTGGCGACAACCAAATCGTCATTTTTCACGATGAGATCGTGGATCGGCGAATTGGGAAGGTTCAGTTGTAACGACTGCCAGTTGGCGCCACCGTCGAACGAAACATAGACGCCGGTCTCCGTGCCCGCGTAGAGCAGGTTCTTCCGGGCTGGATCCTCGCGCACGGCGTGCGTGTACGCTCCGTCAGGAATGCCGTTCGTGATCTTGGTCCACGACTTGCCGAAATCAGTCGTCTTGTAGATGTAAGGCTTCAGATCATCGAGCTTATGCGTATCGACCGCGGCAAATGCCGTTCCCGCATCGTGGGGCGAGGCCTCGATCAGGCTGACCAGACTCCACTCCGGAATACCTTTTGGGGTGACGTTGGCCCAGTTCTTTCCGCCGTCACGGGATAACTCAATCAGTCCATCGTCCGTCCCCGCCCACAGAAGATCCTTCTGTACTGGCGATTCGGCCAGCGTAAACACGATGTCGTAGTACTCGACCGAGGTATTGTCTTTTGTGAGTGGGCCTCCGGAAGAAACTTGCTTGCTCTTGTCGTTCCGGGTCAGGTCAGGACTGATCGCGGTCCAGGTTTTTCCCTCGTCCATGGTCTTGAAAACTCGCTCGGCGGTCGTGTAGATGACGTTGGCGTCGTGGGGCGAGATCACAATCGGATGCGTCCAGCCCAGGCGGTACTTCAGATCGCCCACGCCGTGTCCGGAGCTGTCCATGGGCCAGACCGTGATGTCTTGCTCCTGATTGCGACGGCGGTCGAGGCGTGTTACAACACCGCCACCTGAACCTGCATAAATGATGTTCGCGTCGCGGGGATCGGGCGCAAGATAGCCGCTCTCTCCGCCACCCGCGTCGAACCAGTGTTGACGTCCGATGTAGCCGTCGTCGCTTCGGCTGGCGATGCCCACGGTCGAATTATCTTGCTGCGCGCCATAGACGTTGTAGAGAAACTCGTTGTCGGCGGCCACGTGATAAAACTGGGCGGTGGGCTGGTTGTACTCGGTGGACCAGCTTTTTCCTGCGTCGACCGAGATCGTCGCCCCGCCGTCGTTGCCGTTAATCATGCGGTTTGCATTCTGCGGATCGATCCACAAGCCATGGTGGTCCCCGTGCGGGGCCGGCAGGAGGCTCAGCGTCTTCCCACCATCACTGGAGCGGAACATGCCGGTGTTCAGCATGTACACGATATCAGCGCTGCGCGGGTCCGCAAAAATGTGCGTGAAGTACCAGGCGCGCTGCGTGAGGCGTTGATCGTCGTTCACGCGCGACCAACTTTCGCCTCCGTCATCAGAGCGATATAGGCCGCTCTCTTTAGACTCGATCAACGCGTACACGCGATTCGAGTCAGCGCCGGAAACACTCACTCCAATCCGCCCCAGAATGCCTTCGGGGAGTCCATGGCCTTCCAAGCGTTTCCACGAGTTTCCGCCATCACTCGACCTGTACAGCCCGCTGCCCGGGCCGCCGCTTTCCAGGCTCCACGGCGTGCGTTGCACTTGGTAGAGCGCGGCAAACATCACGTTGGGATTGTGGGGATCGACAGCCAGATCGATCGCGCCGGTTTTTTCGTCTTTGTAGAGGATCTTGTCCCAGGTGTTACCGCCGTCGGTGGTACGGAAAACTCCCCGGTCCGGATTCGGCCCGTAGGCGTGGCCGAGTGCCGCTACCAGAACATGGTCAGGGTTGCGCGGATCGACCCATACTCGTGCGATGTGCTGCGTCGCGTTGAGCCCGACGTGAATCCAGGTCTTTCCCGCGTCGGTGGTCTTGTAGACGCCATCACCGTAGGAAATATTGCCGCGGATGCAAGACTCGCCGGTGCCGACATAGATCACGTTGGGGTTTGATTCCGCCACTGCGATGGCGCCGATCGAAGAGATCACATGCTTGTCGGAGATCGGCTGCCAACTGGACCCGCCGTCGGTGGTGCGCCACACGCCACCCGCAACACCCCCAAAGTAGTAGGTGAATGGGTTGCCCGGGATTCCACCGACCGCCAACACGCGACCGCCACGATACGGCCCGATGTCGCGCCATTGCATTCCTTTGAATTGAGCTTCGTTGTAAGGCTGAGCAACGGCCAATCCTGCCAGAACCAAGCCCAAAACACACCACATCACGAACACTTCGCGAGATTTCATCGAATGCCCCCGGGAAAGAACTACGGCTGCTAATAGTAACTCGGTTGTGATCCGCTGTCAGCAAACGCCTTCATCTCCCGTAGAGGAACTCCAACGCGGCCGGAAAGCGGGCCGCCCAAGCTGACTCGCTATGCCCGGCACCTTCATCGATCACGACTTTTAGCCGCTGATCTCCCAACCCAGCGCCACGCAGAGTCTTTTCTAATTCGCGGACGTTTTCGACGGACTTCTGATCTTTTTCCGGCGTTCCTGCCTCGCGCGTTCCCATCGCCAGATAAATACGGAACGGCCAGTCGCGAAAACGCCTGCAATCGGCCAGAATTCTGCGATTCGCCACAAACAGAGACGGGCTTTCAATCAGCAGCCGCCCGAAGATTCCCGGCGTGGCAAGTTGCGTGTAGAGGGTAATCAATCCCCCGAGCGATGAACCGCCAAGGCCCGTATGTTCCGGCCCTTTTGCCACGGCGTAGTTTCTCTCGATCAGTGGCATTACCTCTCGCCGCAGAAAATCAGGGTACCGCTTTCCCCGCGCGCCGAGCACCAACGGATCCAATGATCGATAGGGAATGTACTCCCGAATCCGGTTTTTTCCCGTGTTATCGATTCCCACGATGACAAGCGGCGAAATTCTATTCTCCTGAATCAGGTGCTCCGCTGTGCTCCCGGCCTTCCAGTCCGCGCCCGCAAACGCGGTTGCAGGATCAAACAGGTTCTGCCCATCGTTGAGGTAGAACACCGGGTATCGGGTTGCGCCCGATTCGTCGTAACCTGGCGGCAACCATACCCGCAGTGTCCGCGTGTTGCCCAGGATCCTGCTGCGCAGTTCGTGGGTGCGGAGCGCGTTGGCAGATGGGGAGGTCACGGACGTGAGAAACTCAGGTCTCAGGTGTCAGGTTTCTTGGACCTAGGAAGAGCACACCATGTTTTCAATATTTGCTAGGCGGTGCGTTCTCTGAACCAGATCAAGACGGCAGCCAGCGTAATGCCCGCCATCAGCGCCAGCGAACTCAGGCACAGGATGCACCACACGCCTAATATTCGGGCCTCGACGTACGTCAAATAGAGTGCAAACGCCAACCCGGCAGTGGCTCCTCCCAAAAGCAATCTGGGCGCGTCATTTCGGCCGCGGCCAAAAGTCGCCAGCGCTGCGAGCGCTGCATACCCAAGAATCCCGATCAACGCCACCGGAATCGGCCCCACCGACGAATAGGCACTGCGGTTCACGATGTCGCAATTGAAGGAATCGCCAATATCACAGTATTCGGTCTTCGACTTCGCATAGTGATGCTGCAGCGAAACGGACGACACAAAGACCCCTGTGAGTGCCAGCACCGCAATCAACGTCATGAGCTTACGGGAAACGGGATTCACGGCAGCGAGCACCCGGTGCGGTCGCTCAATTCTTCGAGTTCGAAAACCCGTTCCACTCGCTCTCCGGTGGGAGGAAACTGCCAGGTGGGGAAATGCTTGATGTCGGCGTCCTTGCAGACCTGGGTTTCGGCATGGACATTGCCTTGCACGCCGCACTCGACGTACGGTGCGTACTCAAACGAAACGCCAAACTTCTCTTTCTGATCCTGGCAGTGCGAGCACCAGTACGCCCCATACATCTTGACGCCACGATCGCCCAGGCAACGGGCAAACGCATCGTACTTGTGCTGCGAGCTGTGCCAGAGTTCGTAAGCAGCCACGATCACCGCCGCAATCAGCACAGCGTAGACCGCCTTCCGTCCCCAGTTCCGGCTCACGGGCGCATCGCCTGCCTCGTTCTCTTGCTTCCGTTCTCTTCTCTGCTCAGACATGTTTGTTCTTATACCACGACCCTCAACGCCCTTGGCAGCACGTCAATCGTCTGACAGTGCAGCGTCAGCGCCTCGCCATCGATCATCACGTCAATCGGGCCTTCGAGATCGAACTCGATACACTGCGTCTTCTTGCTCTCGGCCAGAGGGTGCCGGATGTGTGTGCCGTCGTAAAGTCCGCCCAGATTCCGCACCAGGCCGATGCGCCCGATCGGCCCCCACCGAACGAAGTCAATCAGGCCATCGTCGGTCGCCGCCGCTGGCGCAATCATCATCGTGCCGCCGGTGAACTTGCTGTTGTTGAAGCTCAAGAACAGGCAGGAACGACGGTCGAACTCGCTTTGACCTTTGACTCTCACGGGAAACGGTCGCCGCTTCAATTGGGCTAAGCCCAGGAAAATCGCGAGCCAGTAGCCGAGTGGCCCTGCCCCCTTGAAGCGACGGAGCCGCAGAATGTTGACATCGGCTGCAAAACCCACGCTCAGCAGGTTGATGAAGTGAAGTACACCTTCGCGGTGCCTAAGTCGAAGCACATCGCACGCCTGCGAGCGCTGCGCCAGCAGGGCCCCGATGGCATGTTCGACACCTTGGTCTCCGAAATCCCGCAGAAACGAGTTCCCCGTACCGAGCGGAAGGAAGCCGAGCGTCGCCACGTCTTTTTCCCCACCCGCCCGCATCTGCTGCCAATCCTGAAAAAGCCCGTTGACGATTTCGTAGGAAGTGCCGTCGCCCCCAACAGCGAGAAACCGGCGATAGCCGCGTCCGTAGGCGTCTCGCGCGATCCGGGAAGCATCGCCGACGGCATGTGTTTCAACAGTTTCGTGCCGGATCCCGCCCGCGCGCAACCGTTCGAGGGCTGTTCCGACGAGTTTGCGGCATCGTCCGCCTCCGGCCGCCGGATTGATGATGGCTAGAAAAGTGTCAGTCACGTGATCAGGTGGCAGGGCGCGGCTGGCAGGGTGCAGAAAAACAATTCCGAATGCGGCCAAATTGATCTCCGCTGCGAGCTGACACCTACCTCCTGCGAGCTTTCCTTCAGATTCCCTCCACTGCTTCCCGCTTCGCGTTTTTTCCCAGCTCCCCGGCCAACTCTCCGCGTTTGATCTTCAGCGATGCCGTTCGTGGAAAATCTCTATCCCATACCAGCAATCCGCCGACGCGCTTGTAGTCGGCCAGCCGCCGATTGCGGGTTGCAATCTCTTCACGCAAATTGTCGTCGAATGACTGATTCTGCTCGAACCGCAGTACTAATAACAGCACCTCTTTCCCCAGCGCCTTTTGCGGCCAAACATAGTTTGCGGCGAACACACAGTATTCTTTCACCGGTAACCCATCAAAGACGGTCTCAACGTCCTCGGGATAGATGTTCTTGCCACCTTCGGTGACGATCATGTTCTTCTTGCGGCCGAAAAGCTGGAGATGCCCGGCGCCATCGAAGCGGCCCAGATCGCCGGTCAGTAGCCAGCCATCGACAATTGTCTGCGTCGTCAGTTCGGGATCATCGAGATAGTGCGACATCACGGCACGGCTTAACACCGCCACCTCGCCGATTCCATCGTTGTCGGGATTCAGAATACGGACTTCGGTGCCCGGCAGCGGCTTGCCCACGGTGTCGGCGCGAAATGGTTTGAGGTCGTTGAGCGTGACCGCAGTGCAAGCTTCGGTCAAACCGTAGCCACAGGTCACGGGGATACCCAGATCGTAAAAGAACTGCAGGGTCGAGGGGTCGGTGAACGCGCCGCCGACGATCAAAGCCAGCAATTCGCCACCGAATGCCTTGTGCACCTGTGGCAACAGGCGGCGGCTAAGAGCCACGTGCGGTCTACGTTTCGTGAACAGCTTATTCATCCCGATGAGCCGGTCAAGCAGGAAGCGCTTTGCCGGTTTCAGTTCATCGAACTTCGCGCGCAGGCCTCGCTCCAGGTTCTTGAGTACCATCGGCACCAGGCTGACGTAGGTGATGCGGTACCGTACAAAGGCATCGCGAACGAACTCCGGGCGAAGCGTTCGCAAATGAACTACGCACGCCCCGCACACAAACGGCCCGATAAAACCGACCATGAAGTCGATGGCGTGGTTGGTGGGTAGAATGCTCAGGTAGCGCACTCCGGGCCAAAACGGGTACCACGCCGTCAGCGACGTGCACTGTTCCAGATAATTGTCGTGCGTGAGCACGCATCCCTTCGCCCGCCCTGCCGTGCCGGAGGAATACACGATGCAGGCCGTATCTTCGCGCTTTCGCGGCACAAATTCGGGCTCGCCTTTGCGGCGGAATTCTTCCCAGCGGTAAGCACCTCGCAAATCCGCGCCAACCGGGGCTTCTGTTACGAGCACGATTTCCGCTGCAAGCCCGGGAAAGTCCGGTGACAGCGTGATCGCTCGCCACAGGTAGTATTCGACGATCAGGAATCTGGCCTTCGAGTGCGCCAGCAATGGCAGATGCTCGGTCGCCGTCAGTTTGTAATCCAGCGGAACCACAACCCCGCCACAGAAAAAGACCGCATAGGCCGAAATCAGCCACTTCGACTGATTCGTCATGATGATGGCGGCGCGATCTCCGGGCTTGAAATTCGCATCCTGGAGAGCGCGGCACAAGGGGCGCGCCATCTCTTTGAAATCGGAGTAGGTGAGCCGAACTTTTTCGCGGTCGCGGTCGGCTTCGATCAGGCAGGTTTCATTGGGCCAGCGCTCGAGCGCATCCCGCAACGCAGCGCCCAGACTGGAGTATTGGCGGAGATCAAGCATTCAGCGCGTTATCTCACCACAGAGACACGGAGGCACCGAGAAAGAAAGAGTTTATCAGAGTACAGAGTTGACCCTGCGGACGAGAATTGAGGGACAGCTTAATAAAGACTCCACGAAGTTCTTCTCTGTGTCTCCGCGACTCCGTGGTGATGATATCTACAGCCTCGCCTGGATTCTCTGCGCCAGTGTGCGGAAATCGGACACACCCTGCAGTTCGTAGTCCGGCAATTCGATGCGGAAATGATGCTCGAGCCGAGTTAAGAGATCGAGCGCCTGCAGGCTGTCGATGCCCAACGCCTTAAAGAAGTCGTCGTCAGGCGTGAGCTTCTCACGCGGCACTTTGAAGTGCATCGCGGCGAGATTCAGGATCTCACTAAGTGTCTGATCGGCAGTGGGCATCGGCACTTTGCCTTTCAATTGCAAATTACCAATCGCAATTAAAAATTCTACGGCAAATATGGCTGCGGTCCTTCGTTTTCTACAAACTTCCTCAGCCCCTCTTCGACGGCAGGCCGGCCGAAGAGGTCGCAAAAAATCTCGATCTCGTGCTGCAGTTCGTCATAAGGGATCGGTTTGATAAAGGCCTTGGCAGCACTCGCAGTTCGCCGATCGAATTTGCCGAGCTGGCTGGCCGTCGCGCGCGCGACGCGCAACGCCTCGCCCTCCGCGGCGATCTGACTCACCAGCCCGATCTGTTGCGCCTTCATAACGTTGAAACTTCGTCCCGTGAGCAGCAAATCCCGTACCACCGCGTTCCCCAAATCCCGCTTCAGGCGAGGGATCCCGCCGAACCCAGGTATCAATCCCAGCCTTAGTTCCGGAAAGCAGAAGCGCGCCATTCGGTCGGCGATGATGATGTCGCACACCAGCGCCAGTTCGAAGCCGCCACCAAAGGTTACGCCGTGTACAGCGGCGATCGTAGTCAGCGGCGTGGCGTCGAGCGTGTTCATGACACGATGAATGCGCTCCAGAAACTCGCGCACCCCGCGAACCGCCGCGCTTTTCTCCATGCCTTTCGCGCCCTCGTAGAGTTCGCGAAGGTCAGCGCCCGCCGAAAAGCCAGCTCTTAGAGTCGAATAAATAATCAGGGCGTGCACGTGCTCCTGCAGTTTGGGCAGAGCCGTAACAAAAGTTTCGAACTCTTCGAGGGTCCCCGAGCCAATTTCGTTGCAGGGTTCGCGATGTAGCGCGAGTTCGATCGCGCCGTTGACGATCCCCCAAGAGAGAGCCTGTCCCTTAAACTCTGTCATGCTGTCTTTGCCGCCCGGTACATTGCGTCGATCTCGCTGCGATAGCGTTCGGCGATCGCGTCGCGCTTCAACTTCCCGTTGGCTGTCAGAAGTCCGTTTTCAATCGTGAACGGATCACCAACAACGTGAAAGGCCCGCACCTGCTTATAGTGTGGCAGACCCGGATTGACCTCATCCAACGCCGCTTGAACTGCTTCATGGGTCGCTTTCCCGGAGACGAGCGCGGCGAGATATCCGCGGGCATTTCCGACTAATACAACGTGGCTGGCCACAGGCAGATTCAGCAAGATCTTCTCCTCAATCGCCTCCGGCGCGATGTTGTGCCCCGAACCAAGAATAATCAGATTCTTGATGCGACCGCTGATTTTCCAGTTCCCTGCGGCGTCCGCTTCGCCCTGGTCGCCGGTGTGAAACCAGCCCTCCCGCAGCACCTTTGCGGTCTCCTGCGGACGATTCCAATATCCGGGAAAAATATTCGGGCCGCGCACGACGATTTCCTCGTTTTCTGCCAACTTCATCTCGACGCCCGAAATCGCCGGGCCGACGCGGCCGGGAGCCACTTGCCCATCCGGGTCGTCCATGGTGCAAATCGCGGTCGTCTCCGTCAGGCCATAGACCTGCAGCACGGGAATGCCAAGCATCTCGAAGTAGAGCTGAGTATCCACATTCAGCGGCGCCGAACCACAGATCAGAGCGCGGAGGTTCGGCCCCATCATTTTCTTGCGGATCGCCGGGAAAACCAGTCGATTGGCGATTCCCAGCCAGAATGCATCTGCGCCGCGCCCGCGGCCTTCGCGACGCCGCGCCCACGCGCTCTGGGCATTTCTGTAGACCTTCCAAGCGAAACCGCGGGTTTGCCGCAGTTGCTCGTCTACTCCTTTGCGCATTCGTTCGAGTAAGGCTGGAACATTCAGGAAATAGTCAGGCGCAGCCGAATGAATGTCAGCCCCCAGTTTGCCGAGATCGGTATTCAGCGTAAGCCTGCTGCCACGTAGAAGGCAGGTCAGAAGCATGATCCACGATCCGGCGAAGCAAAATGGCAAGTAGTGGAACACTGCATCTTGCCCCGGACGCTTTTTCATCAACTGATCCAGCCGCCCCGAGGTACAGCTGAGCATGTGCCCAACATTGCCCGCATTGAGCATTACTCCCTTAGCCTCGCCCGAAGTGCCGGAGGTGTAGATGATGGTCACGATGTCTTCGTCACCAACCAGAATCTCCGTGTCCTCCATCGGAGCGCGACTGGACGTAAAAATGTTCTCAAAGGTGAAGTGCGGCGGGGCGTCTGGCCACAACTCGACAATCGATGCCGCCAGGGCTTCATCGCCGCAGCACAACACCGCGGCCGCGCAATCTCTCATCATGGCGACGATCTCGGCGGGAGCCTGTCGCGCATACAGCGGCACCACGATGAGCCCCTCGGCCATGATCGCCAGATCCACAGCGGCCCAGCGCATTGAGTTGGGCGCAAGCAGCGCGCAGCGATCGCCTTTCTTTAAACGTAGCCTGCGTAGATAGGCACGTGCGACCTGCACCTGATCGATCAACTGGCGTGCGGTGACTCTTGCCGGAGCGCCGTCGCGAAGTTCTTCGAGAACGACGCTGTCTCCGCTCTTGCTCAGACTCGCACAGATTTGATCGAGAAAAGTCATGTGATTTCTGTAGCCTGGTGGGTTGCTCCGCCGGTTCCTGTTAGCTGTACGCTTTCACCAAGGCCTGGAGAGACTGGCTCATTGGGGGTAGATAGTCCTCCCAACTCCACTCTCCGCGCCGCGTCGGAAACTCCGGGTACCGCCGTTGCACTTCCTCTTCGAAATACACACCCATCCGCGCCATCACCTTCAAATTGTGGACTACCGTGCGCGCAATCCCGTCGGCGATGCGCTCACCCTCGCGGTCGAGAATTTCAAGT